>Ga0213853_10176045_pt1 | contig 11447 bp, 12 predicted proteins | sample ABR_2016_MetaT_FD_164456 | JGI IMG/M metagenome (GOLD analysis project Ga0213853, IMG submission 164456) | Metatranscriptome of freshwater sediment microbial communities from post-fracked creek in Pennsylvania, United States - ABR_2016... | ecosystem: Environmental > Aquatic > Freshwater >...
AGCCAGGATAGGTCCGTTGCGTCGCACGAGTTCTTCTCCTAGAGGGCGAACCGGTTCAGAAATGACAGATAACCGGAGAGGATACTAAACCGGCCGAGCACGAGCAGAATACCCAGGGCGATGAGCAGGCCTCCGCTGCCGACTTCGAGGGCGTGCATGTATCGCTGAAAGCGGCGGTAGAACGCAAGAAAGCGCTCGATGGCGAGCGATGTAAGCAGGAATGGCACGGCGAGGCCGAGCGAGTAGATGGCGAGCAGCAGGATGCCTTTCCAGACCGTGTCCTGACTGGCGGCGAAGCCGAGGATAACGGCGAGGATGGGGCCGACGCAGGGCGTCCAGCCGAAGGCGAAAGCAAAGCCGATGACGAATGCGCCCCAGAGGGAGGCGCCACCCTTGATGCCGTGCAGCCGCTTGTCGGCGTAGAGGGCGGTGATGCGGAAGATTCCGGTGAGATGAAGGCCGAAGAGGATGATGACGACGCCGGCGATTTGGGCGAGTGTTCTCTTGTAGACGGACAGCAGTTGGCCGATCTCGGTGGAGACGGCGCCGAGGGTGATGAAGACTACGCTGAAGCCGAGGACGAAAGTGAGGGAGTGCAGCATGACCCGGCGCATCAGGCCGGCGTCCTGGGCTTTGAGTTCTTCGACGCCTGCGCCGGAAATCATCGAGACGTAGCCGGGTACCAGCGGGAGGACGCAGGGCGAGAGGAACGAAATCAGCCCGGCGACAAAGGCGGCAAGAGGTAGAGGTAAAGTGGCCATCCGTTGATTAAACTTATTTTACAGCGCCCTTTCTTATAGTGTCTCTTCGCGTTCTCATGGTTTTGCCTTGAAAGGGCGCGGCTTTAGCCGCGCCGATAGTGGGCGAAAGAGAATTGGCCTTTAGGCCCTGAGGTCGGCATCCCTCAGCGGCTAAAGCCGCCCTATTTGGCAACCTCTCCGGCACGGCTGAAGCCGTGCCCCTTCAAAACAAACCACATCGAGTTAGCGAGCTGCACGCAGGGACGAGACGATATCCCTAGCACTAAGACGCTACACCTTGTACGGGGTTACCGAACGGCGGCGGGTATTTTCTTTTTATTTGCCGGTTCCTGTTTTTCGGCCTCGCCCGTATCTGATGTTCCCAGAGTCGAAGGGCTGCGCAGAATCTTTCCCAGAAAACTCGGCGGCAAGGCCGCGGTCAGCACCGTGCTGTGGCGCTGCTGACTCACCTCAAGGCTATCCTGGAACGCCTTGATGTCGGAATCAGTCGTGCCGGACCTTGTACTGATGTCGGCGGCGCGGAAAAGTGTCAGAAAAGTGTCCATCTTGCCGGTGAGGTCGCGGGCATCGTCCTCGTTGGCGGAGACCGCCTCGGCGCGCAAGTGAAGGGCGCGGAGCATGCGGGCGGATGCGACGAGGACGGCGGGCCGGTCAAAGAGAGCAGACGCGTCGAGAGGAAGGTCAATCCCGGATTTCTGCTTCGGGTCGACGCGGATGATGGCCCAGGCGAGGCTGGCCAGCGGCACTTTCTTATAGTTGGCGCGGAGCAGGCTGGGGCCACCAAAGGGCGAGGCGCGTTTGCGCGAGCGCTGGATGATGCCGCGGATGACCTGGGGATCCTCGTGGTTCGAGCCGGCAACCGTTCTGGGATCGAGGATGGCGAAGCGGACGATACGCTTCTCGACCGGGATATTGAAGATCTCGACGCCGGCTTCCACATCCACCGAAGCAGCCTGTTTGCGCAGGTAGGCGCCCAGATGCTGAGCGTTCAGGTGGCCGACCAGGACCTCGGAAAAACGTGCGGAATCGGGCGGAATTTTGCCGGGGACGAGGCCGGTACCGGTGGGGTAATGGATAGCAAAGGCGGCTTCTTCGAGGTCGCGCTCGAACTCGATGCCGGTTTCGTGAATGAAGACTTCGTAGTCCGGCTCATGGGTAACGGGCGGCATTTCGGTGAGGGAGCCGAGGCGGCGGGCCCAGTTCAGGTTGACGTAGAGGAAGGCGTCCGCTCCTGGCAGTAGGCGGGCGGGTTCCGGCGGGGCGGCTTTGCGCAGGTAAACCACGACCGCGACCGCTGCCGAGAACACCAGCAGGCCAATCAGGACGGGGAGGGCACGACGCAAACGCCGGATCATGGGCTAGAAACCCCTATGCTGAAGCCCGGGCCAAGGCCGGGAAAGGGCAATGTGGAAGTGGTTGCTCAAGGGTTCGGCTTCCAGCATAATAGCATCCGGGGCACCGGAGGTCGGTCTGGGGGAGCGCTCTGCTGCGGGAGGGCCTCCCTCCTTGCACGCCGAGTACCGCTATGGTATCTTAGAAAATTGTCCCGGGCATCCGGAACTCGCAGGAGTCGTGTTGTGTCTTGAAAAGGGCATGACATAGACAGGCTGGCGTAGCTCAGCTGGTAGAGCATCTGATTTGTAATCAGAGGGTCAGGGGTTCAAATCCCTTCGCCAGCTCCAGGAAACCGGTTCAGGAAACAGAACTTAGCACGCGAAGCGCACAGCGTTTCGTCCCTTTAGGAATCAACTCCATCCACGTAAGTGCATCCCGCTCGGCGGCGACGAAATGTGTGGAGGGTCATGTGTGCTTTCTGTTTTCGAAATGAAACCTGCGTTGGGCTGGAAGCGCAGCTCGCCCGCGCGGATGCCCTCGGGACGCGGCTTGGCACAGGTGACCGAGTGGTTAATGGTAGCAGACTGTAAATCTGCCGCTCTTTGGAGCTACGGAGGTTCGAATCCTCCCCTGTGCACCAGAGTTGAAGTTAAAGAAGGCGTCCGGTGAGTCGCCTTGCTATAGCGATGGTGCTGTTTGCAGTGCTGGGTGTGCTGGTTGTGCGCACGCTGGATGATCCGACGCTGCGGGTGGCGACGTTGGCGGTGGTAGCGATGTTTGCGGTACGCACGGTTTTGGCGCAGCGCAGGAAAGACCGCGAGGCGCGCGAGGCGGACAAAAGTTCGCCGATGTAGCTCAGTTGGTAGAGCACTCCCTTGGTAAGGGAGAGGTCACCAGTTCAATCCTGGTCATCGGCTCCAGTAATTGGGCGGTTGCAGGCGGAGTTTGAAGGAGCTGAAAGCTGACGGCTGAAAGCTGATAGTTGGTTCTGGCGGGAGTAACTCAGTGGTAGAGTCACAGCCTTCCAAGCTGTTGGTCGCGGGTTCGATTCCCGTCTCCCGCTCCAGAGTTTGCGACACGGCAGGGCAGGAATCGTGAGTTTCGAGCAGGCAGCGATCAAGGTTGAGCGTGAACAACAGTTTGCCACGCTGCAGGCGGCGATCCGGCGGGTGTTTGCCGCGGAAAGCGTCGAGAAGTTTCTAGGCAAGGTGCGGGGCGAGGGATTGCGCATCCGCGATTTCGACCGTGTATTGAAGGCGCAATTACTCGAGAGCGTGGATGCGGAATTGCGAAGTTCAGGAACGACGGGCGAGCAGTTGTACCAGGCGTTGAGCGTTACGGATCAAGGGCAGATGCGCGAGTTTTATCTCACCCAGATCGAACAGGTGGCGCAGCCGCTGCGGCATAAGTTCAGCAATATTTATCAGTACTACTGACATCGTCAAAGAGGGACGGCACCAATGGCCAAGGAGAAATTTGCAAGAACCAAGCCGCACGTGAACGTGGGGACGATTGGGCACATTGATCACGGCAAGACGACGCTGACGGCGGCGATCACCAAGGTGTTGCAGAAGCACAATCCGAAGATTGTGTTCCGCTCCTTCGATTCGATTGACAACGCGCCGGAAGAGAAGGCGCGCGGCATCACCATTGCCACGGCGCACGTGGAGTACGAGACGGACAAGCGGCACTACGCGCACGTCGACTGCCCGGGGCACGCCGATTACATCAAGAACATGATCACCGGGGCGGCGCAGATGGATGGCGCGATTCTGGTGGTGGCGGCGACGGACGGACCGATGCCGCAGACGAGGGAGCACGTGCTCTTGGCGCGTCAGGTGGGTGTGCCGTGCGTGGTGGTGGCGCTGAACAAGTGCGACGCGGTGGACGATCCCGAGTTGCTCGACCTGGTCGAGTTGGAAGTGCGCGATCTGCTGAAGAGCTACCAGTTCCCTGGGGACAAGGTGCCGGTGGTGCGGCTGTCGGCGCTGGGGGCGTTGAACGGGGAAGCGAAGTGGGAGGCGCAGATTGACGAGCTGATGAAGGCGGTGGACGAGTATGTGCCACTGCCGGCGCGCGACATTGACAAGCCGTTCCTGATGCCGATTGAGGATATTTTCTCGATTCAGGGGCGCGGAACCGTGGTGACGGGCCGGATTGAGCGCGGCAAGTGCAAGACGGGCGAGGAAATGGAGATCGTCGGCTTCCGGGCGACGCAGAAGACGGTAATCACGGGCGTGGAGATGTTCAAGAAGACGCTGGACGAAGGCATGGCGGGCGACAACGCCGGCTTGCTGCTGCGCGGCACGGGCAAGGACGACGTGGAACGCGGCATGGTGGTGGCGAAGCCGGGATCGATCACGCCGCACACGAAGTTCAAGGCTGAGGTGTACGTGCTGACGAAGGAAGAAGGCGGGCGGCATACGCCGTTCTTCAAAGGCTACCGGCCGCAGTTTTACTTCCGGACGACGGACGTGACGGGCGTGGCGGAGATGCCGGCGGGGACGGAGATGGTGATGCCGGGGGATAACGTGGCGCTGACGATCGAGTTGATTACGCCAGTGGCGATGGAGAAGGGGTTGCGCTTCGCCATTCGCGAAGGCGGACACACGGTCGGGGCAGGCACGATCAGCGAAGTGATTGCGTAAGGTTGTGTGGCGCGGGCACTCTTGCCCGCGGCTGTTGACGTTAGAGTGAGCACGGGCGAGGACGCCCGTGCCTCCATAAGAGAGTTTGGGAGTAGACGATGCGCGAGATTTGTCAGTTGCAGTGCACGGAGTGCAAAGAGCGGAATTATTCGACGACCAAGAACCGCAAGACGACGACGGAGCGGCTGGAGTTTAAGAAGTTCTGTCCCCGTTGCCGGAAGCACACGCCGCACAAGGAAGTGAAGTGACGCCGTTTTGCGGGCGTGAGCGAAGCGGGAGCCCGCAGGCGTCATCCCGAGCGTAGCGAGGGATCGGTTGGGATCGAGATACAGGGGCGTAAGCTCAACGGCTAAACTGCCGGTCTCCAAAACCGGACTTGGGGGTTCGAATCCCTCCGCCCCTGCCAGAGTTTGAATGGGACGGTAGCGAAAGAGGAGTAGCGGGACGTGCCAATGACGGAAGAGATCACGCGCAGTAGCGGCGACAATGTGGTGGTCGCGCACGCCAAGGGATGGTGGGAAGGCGCCACCGGGTTCTTCAAGGACGTGCGGATGGAAATGAAGAAGGTCACGACGCCATCGCAGAAAGAAGTGCGGGCGACGACCATAGTCGTGATCATCACCGTGTTCATCTTTGCCGCGTACTTCTGGATGGTGGACCTGGTGATTGGGCGCGGGATGGTGGACCAGTTCTACCGCTGGATTACGCACCGCACCTAGGCAAGGAATGAGAGTGACTATGCAGGACGAAAAAACGGAAGGCGCGACGTCTGAAGTCGAAACGCCGGTAACGGCCGAGGGCGCGGTGGCGGCGCCGGAAGCGCCGGCCGAACCGCCGCGCAATCCGAACATGAAGTGGTACATCATCCACGCCTATTCGGGCTTTGAGCGCAAGGTGAAGGAGTCGCTGGAATCGCGGGTACAGGCGTTCGGGCTGCAGGAAAAAATCGGCAAGGTGCTGATCCCGACCGAGACAGTGACCGAAGTCCGTCAGGGGAAGAAGTACACGAGCGAGCGCATGTTCTATCCCGGCTACGTGCTGGTGGAGATGGACATGGACGACAACGTCTGGCACGTGGTGAAAGCGACGCCACGCGTAACCGGGTTTGTCGGCACTGGACAGCAGCCGACGCCGCTCTCGGAAGAAGAAGTCAATCACATTGTGCACCGCGTGGCGGTGGCGCGAGACAAGCCGCGGCTTAAGGTCAAGTTTGAGAAGAACGAAACGGTGCGCATCACCGAAGGCGCCTTCGCCAGCTTTACCGGCGCGGTAGATGAAGTGAATGAAGACAAGGAAACGCTGAAGGTGATGGTTACGATTTTCGGACGGTCGACGCCGGTTGAGTTGGAGTTTGGGCAGGTGGAAAAAGTAGTTACGTAAGCGCCTGCACGGGCGAGGACGCCCGTGCGTCCACAACAAAGAAATGAAGCGGCCTCAAGTTGCTGAGCCGAAAATCCTAGACTCGGGATTGGGGAGCGAAAGAGAGAGCAAGGAATGGCGAAGAAGGTTACAGGTCAGGTGAAGTTGCAGATCGCGGCGGGGAAAGCGACGCCCGCACCTCCGGTGGGACCAGCGCTCGGTCAGGCGCAGGTCAACATCATGGAGTTCTGCAAGCAGTTCAACGCGCGCACCAGCCAGAAAGAGTTGGATGGGCTGATTGTTCCGGTGGTGATCACGGTCTATAGCGACCGGTCGTTCACGTTCATCACCAAGACGCCGCCGGCAGCGGTGCTGCTGAAGCGGGCTGCGAATATCGCCAAGGGTTCGGGCGAGCCGAATAAGAACAAGGTCGGCACGGTCACGGCGAAGCAGGTCGAAGACATTGCCAAGCAGAAGATGCCGGACTTGAACGCGGCCACCGTCGAGACGGCGATCAAGAGCATTCGCGGGACGGCGCGGTCGATGGGGATTGAGGTGGTTGGGTAAAGCAGGGCCTCGGCCCTGCGCGGGCGAGTCGCCCGCGCCCACACAAAAGAGTCTTGCAAGTCACTAACACCACGGCCGTTCAGAAGTAAAGGCGGCGGTGGGAGACGAGGATAAAGCATGAATAAGGCAGGAAAGAATATCGAGAAGGCACGGAAGGCGGTGGAAGAGCGCCCCTATCCGCTGCAGGATGCGGTTCCGCTTCTGCAGAAAGTGAAGTTTGCCAAGTTCGACGAGACGGTCGAGGTCACAATGCGGCTGGGGGTTGATCCCAAGCACGCGGACCAGATGGTGCGCGGGACGGTGGTTCTGCCGCACGGGCTGGGCAAGTCGAAAAAGGTTCTGGTGATCGCGAGCGGCGAGAAGGTGAAGGAAGCCGAGAACGCTGGCGCCGACTTTGTCGGCGGCGAGGACATGGTGGAGAAGATCACCAAGGAAAACTGGACGGACTTCGACGCGCTGATCGCCACACCCGACATGATGAAGTCGGTCGGCCGCCTGGGTAAAGTGCTCGGACCGAAGGGGCTAATGCCGAATCCGAAGACGGGTACGGTAACAACGGACGTGGCCAAAGCGGTGCAGGAAGTGAAGGCCGGCAAGGTCGAGTTCCGCACCGACAAGACGGCGCTGGTACATTGCCCGGTGGGCAAGATGTCATTCACGCCCGAGAAGCTGGTGGACAATGCGACCACGGTGATCGCAAGCGTGATTAAGGCGAAGCCGTCGGCGGCGAAGGGCAAGTACATCAAGGGTTGCACGCTGAGCTCCACGATGGGGCCGGGAATCAGGATTGACGTGGCGCCGATTGAGGCCGCCAATAAAGTTTAGTCAAGGAGTCCGCGCCAAGCGCGCGATTGATGCGCCTTTCGGCGCTTCGCGCGGTGCGCCTGGGTTCTTCGGGATGACAGGCTAAGGACGCCGCGGACAGAGAGAGGATTCGGACAATGGCGGTTACGAAGGCAAAAAAGATGGAGCAGGCTCAGGCGCTGGCGACTGAGCTGAAGGGTGTGTCCAATCTGATTGTGGGCACGTACTCGAAGCTGACGGTCGCACAGGATTTTGAACTGCGCAAGGCAGTGCGGGCAGCGGGCGGGAAGTACCGCGTGGTGAAGAACACGATTGCCGAACGGGCGGCCAAGGGCACAAAGGTTGAGGGCGCGCTGAAGGATTTGGCCGGCGTTAACTCGATTGCCTACACGTCGGGCGACCCGGTCGCGCTGGCGAAGGCGCTGGCCAAGTACGTCAAGGACCATCCGGACTTTGCGTTCAAGCTGGGCGTAGTGGACGGGCGCGCGGTTTCAGCCAAGGAAGTAGAAGCGCTGGCGACGCTGCCGTCGAAAGAAGAGCTGTACTCGAAGCTGCTCTTCCTGCTGAATTCTCCGGCGCAACGACTGGCAACCGCGGTGAACGCCGTGGGCCGTAACCTGGCGGTGGTGATTGGCCAGGGCGTGGAGCAGAAAAAGTTCAAAGAGGCGTAAGCCTCTAACAGATTTGGGCGGCGCGAGCTGTCCAGAAGGTTTTAGTTGTTCGCAGCCATGGGTTGCGCGGCTCCGTGGTTACGCGTTGTCTGGCGTGTGGTGGGGAGCTTGGCGCACTGGAAACCTGGCGAACGGATAACGAAATCGCAAGAACTGATTACAAAAAGGCGGAGATAGAAAATGGCGGATCTGCAGCAGTTGGAAGAACAGATTGTAGGCTTGTCGCTTTTGGAAGCGGCGGAACTGGTCAAGAAACTGGAAGGCCGTTTGGGCGTTTCGGCAGCAGCGGCGGCCCCGGTAATGATGGCTGGCGGTGCGGCGGCTGGCGGCGCAGCGGCTCCGGCGGAAGAGAAGACGGAGTTCACAGTTATCCTGAAGGAAGTGGGCGGGAACAAGATCAACGTCATCAAGGCTGTCCGCGAAGTGACAGCGCTGGGTCTGAAAGAAGCAAAGGACCTTGTCGATGGAGCGCCCAAGACGGTGAAAGAGGGCGTTAACAAGGACGAGGCGGAGAACATCAAGAAGAAGTTTACCGAAGCGGGCGCGACGGTCGAGATCAAGTGACCCGCGTTTGGCTGGGCGTCTGAGCTCAGCCGCGGGTCATCCTGAGCGGAGCGAAGGATTGACTTCTTTCAGGATCTCCAAGTCCGCAGCCGCGAGCAATCGGGGCTGAATCGGGGGGAGCGGTACTGGCATCTAAGCAGTACAGCTTCCTTCCCAAACCGGCGGTTCCACAGAAGCTGCGTCACCTGCATGCCCAGGGAAACGGGCGCGAAGGGAACGCCGGGTGCAAGAGTTAGGCTAGCTGTTCGGCGAGGCTGGCGCCGCACAGCAGGCAGGCCATTTAACACTGGCGCGTAACGACACAATTGAGCTAACGAAAACGCACTTAGCGGCGCTCTAGGGACAGTCCGTCCCCAGGGGCGCCCACGCGTTTTTGTTGCAAGGGCACAGGATTACCACACGCGGTGGGAGTTTCGCTGACGAAAAAGACGACCTTCCGCAAGCGTTTTGACTTTTCCAAGATTCCGGCGACGATCGCCATTCCGAACCTGATTGAGGTTCAGAAGCGCTCTTACGAGCGTTTCCTGCAGATGGACAAACTGCCCAGCGAGCGCGAAGACGGCGGCTTGCAGGCAGTGTTTCAGTCGGTGTTTCCGATTACCGACTTCCGCGACGTCTCGAAGCTCGAGTTCGTCGACTATGCCATTGGCAACTGGGAGTGCAAGTGCGGCCACCTGAAAGGGCTGCACCACTTGCGCTCTACTTGCAAGAACTGCGGCTTCACCATCACGACCGACCCGTTTCATCCGGGCGATGTGCTGTGCCAGAAGTGCGGCACGTACAACGCCAACACGCCCGATTTCTGCAACAAGTGCGGCGACCCGGTCGGCTTGCAGCTGAAGTACGACGTGAGCGAGTGCGAGGAGCGCGGCATGACGTACTCCGCGCCGCTCAAGGTCACGATGCGGCTCACGATCTACGAGAAAGACGCCGAAACAGGCAACAAGAGCATTCGCGACATCAAGGAGCAGGAAGTTTTCTTCGGCGATGTGCCGCTGATGACTTCGAACGGCACGTTCATCATCAACGGAACCGAGCGCGTGATCGTCAGCCAGTTGCACCGCTCGCCCGGCGTGTTCTTCGAGAAGCAGCCGCCGGCCTACTTCCTGGGCAAGATCATTCCCTACCGCGGATCGTGGGTGGAGTTCGAGTACGACCAGAAGAACCTGCTGTACGTCCGCATTGACCGCAAGCGCAAGTTCCTGGGTACGATCTTCCTGCGCGCGCTTGGGCTGCGTGCCGGCGAGGACATTCTGCGGACCTTCTACACAGTGGACCGCATGATGGTGCGCGACAAGAAGCTGTTCTGGACGGTTGATCCTACGAGCGACAAACCGACGAACCTGGTGGGCATGAAGCTGACGCACCGCGTGGCGTCGAAGTCGGGCGAGGAAATCGTTCACTCGGGCCGCCGCGTAACCGCGGCCATCCTGAAGGAAATTCACAAGGCGAAGATCACCGAGATCCAAGTGGATCCGGTGGACATGGAAGGTGCGTGGGCGATCAGCGACGTCGTGGATACGACGACGGGCGATGTGCTGCTCGAAGCGAACAACGAGCTGACACCGGAAATTCTGGCGAAGATTCTCGACTCGAACGTGGTCGAGATGAATCTGTTCTTCCCCGAGCGCGACGACGTGGGTACGGTGATCAGCCAGACTCTTCGCCGCGATTCAGTGAAAACGCCACAGGAAGCGCTGATCGAGATTTACCGCAAACTGCGTCCGGGCGACCCGCCGACGCTCGATACGGCGACGGCATTGTTCCACGGCATGTTCTTCGACCCGCGCAAGTATGACTTCTCGCGCGTGGGCCGGTTGAAGTTCAACATCAAGCTGTTCGAGAACCAGGAAGCGACGAACCTCGAGAGCCGCACGCTCGAGCCCGAGGATTTCTACGCCACCATCCGTTACCTGCTCAAGCTGCGCAAGAACCTGGGCCAGGTGGATGACATCGATCACCTCGGCAACCGGCGCGTGCGCGCGGTGGGCGAGTTGATGGAGAACCAGTTCCGCATTGGCTTGGTGCGCATGGAACGCGCCATCAAGGAAAAGATGAGCGTGTACCAGGAAATGTCGACGGCCATGCCGCACGACCTGGTCAACGCCAAGCCGGTGATGGCGGCGATCCGGGAGTTCTTCGGGTCCTCGCAGCTGTCGCAGTTCATGGACCAGACGAACCCGCTGTCGGAGATTACTCACAAGCGACGCCTCTCGGCTCTTGGGCCGGGCGGACTGTCGCGTGAGCGCGCCGGGTTCGAAGTGCGCGACGTGCATCCAACGCACTACGGACGTATCTGCCCGATCGAGACGCCGGAAGGTCCGAACATTGGCCTGATTTCGTCGTTGAGCTGCTATGCGCGGATTAATGACTACGGGTTCATCGAGTCACCGTACCGGAAAGTGAAGAACGGGCGCGTGCTCGAGTACATTGCCGTGGTCAATTCGGGCGACAGCGACATGAAGGTGGGCGATACGGTCGAAGAGCATGAACTGGAGAAGCTGAATGCGGAGCTGAAGGACCGCAAAAAGCGGCAGATCGAGTGGGAGCCGTTCTCGTTCTACCTTTCGGCCTGGGAGGAAGACCGGCACGTCATCGCGCAGGCGAACGTCGAACTGGATGACAAGAACCGCATTGTAGGCGACCTGGTGAACGCTCGTAAGTCCGGCAACTTTGTGCTGGTAAGCCGCGACGAAGTCGACTACGTGGACGTCAGCCCGAAGCAGCTGGTTTCAGTG
>Ga0213853_10058239_pt1 | contig 11416 bp, 10 predicted proteins | sample ABR_2016_MetaT_FD_164456 | JGI IMG/M metagenome (GOLD analysis project Ga0213853, IMG submission 164456) | Metatranscriptome of freshwater sediment microbial communities from post-fracked creek in Pennsylvania, United States - ABR_2016... | ecosystem: Environmental > Aquatic > Freshwater >...
GCAGATCGCCGACCAGGTCGGCGTGCCGGTCATCGACAGCGTGCGGGCCGGCGCCCGTCAGGCCTTGCGCGGCGCCGCGCCGGCGGCGCGCGCGGCCGAAGGCATGCAGTACATCGGCCTGTCGGCGCCGCTGCAGCAACTCCTCGAGCCGCGCTGACGCGCGCTGCTTCAAGTGCGCAGCGCCGGTAGCGCCTCGCCCTGCACGACGAACTGCAGCGCGACGCCGTTGTTGCAGTAGCGCAAGCCAGTCGGCGCGGGACCGTCGTTGAACACGTGGCCCTGGTGCCCCCCGCAGCGCACGCAGTGGTATTCCGTGCGCGGCAGGATCAGCTTGAAGTCGCGCCTGCGCGCCACCGCGCCCGGCAGCGTGTCGAAGAAGCTCGGCCAGCCGGTTCCGCTGTCGAACTTCTGCGTCGACGAGAACAGCGGCAGGTAGCACGCCGCGCAGATGAAAGTCCCGCCGCGCTTTTCGTGGTCCAGCGGGCTCGAACCGGCCCACTCGGTACCTTCCTCGAAGAGCACGACGTAGCGTTCGGGCGGCAGCAGGCCCTTCCAATCGGACTTCGATTTGCTCAGCGGTGTCATCCTGGAATGCTCCTCGGCGCGGCACGCCGACGCGACGGCGCCGGCGATGAACGGCAGGCAGGCGAGAAGGTGGCGGCGTTTCATCGTGCAAGTCCGGAGTTGGCGGGAACCGTGCAGCGCTTGGTCGCGCGGCACGACGCGGTCTTACCCGGTTGCCAACGGCACGCGAGGCGCGCGCGTGGAACGGCGGCTGCACGCAGATGATGCGCAGTCCGGCGAAGCTGCCGGGCTCGCGGGCGCGCCCGAACTAGAACGCGAGCCCGCCCTGGCTGATGTTGCTGCTCGAGCTCGAACTCAGATTCCCATGGCAGCCAGCGCCGAAGCGATCTGGCCCAGGCAGCCGGTAACGACCGGATGTTCGACTTCGAAGCGACGGATCGCCTGCCCGATGCGGTCGCGCAACTCGTGGTTCGGACCTTGTCCGCCGCCGGCCGCCCCCTGTTCGATCTCGCCGATCAGCGCCTCGACGTCGCGGCGCGCCTGCGCATCGCGGAAGTCCGCGCCCGCGATCGCGCGCCGCAAACGTTCGACCGCCGCTGCCAGTGCGTTCGATGTCATCGCCAAGTGCCTTTCTTCGTGTGTTCCCGCGGCCGGTCGTCCACGGACCGCTATACCGGGGGCGGATTGCGTTCCGCGAAGCCGCGCTGGTGCCAATACGGGTAGGTCAGCGTCGTCGTGCTCGCCTGGTCGAGCCGGGCGACCTGTGCCGCCGTCAGGCTCCAGCCGACCGCGCCGAGATTCTGTCGCAGCTGCTCCTCGTTGCGCGCACCGACGATCACGTTGGCGACCGTCGGGCGCTGCAGCAGCCAGTTCAGCGCGATCTGCGGAATGGTCTTGCCGGTCTCCACGGCGACCTGGTCGAGCGCGTCGACGACGCGGTAGAGGTGGTCGTCGGACACCGGCGGCCCGAACTCGGCCGTCTTGTGCAGACGGCTGCCGGCCGGCAGCGGATGGCCGCGGCGCAGCTTGCCCGTCAAGCGGCCCCATCCCAGCGGGCTCCAGACGACCGCCGAGACCCCCTGGTCGAGACCGAGCGGCATCAACTCCCACTCGTACTCGCGGCCGATCAGCGAGTAGTAGGCCTGGTGCGCGACGTAGCGCGGCCAGCCGTGCTGCGCAGCGGCGGCGAGCGATTTCATCAGGTGCCAGCCGGAGAAATTGGACACGCCGACATAGCGGATCTTTCCGGCCCGCACCAGGTCGTCGAAGGTCTGCAGCACCTCGTCGACCGGCGTCATGGCATCGAAGCCATGCAACTGGAACAGGTCGATGTAGTCGGTCTTCAGCCGGTGCAGCGCACCGTCGACCGCGCGCGTCAGGTGATGGCGCGACGAGCCGACGTCGTTCGGCGCGGTGCCCGAGCGGAAGGTCGCCTTGGTCGAGATGATGACCTTGTCGCGCCGCCCGGCGATCGCCGCGCCGAGCACCTGTTCGGCGAGTCCGTCCGAATAGACGTCCGCACTGTCGAACATCGTGACGCCGGCGTCGAGGCAGATGTCGACGAGGCGGGTCGCCTCGCGCGTGTCGCTTGCGCCCCAGGCGCGGAAAAATTCGCTGCCGCCGCCGAACGTGCCGGTGCCGAGGCTGAGCACCGGGACCCGGAATCCCGAACGACCGAGTTGCCGATATTCCATCGCGCCGCTCCCCCGCTACTTCGCGGTCAACTGCGCGCGGATCTCGCCGCCGGGATGCTCCGCGCTATGGACGTTGACATACAGGTTGCCGGCCAGATAGCTCGCGTACTGCGGCCCGGTCAGCTTGGCGCCGGCGGGCGCCGCGAAGGAATTGTCCGCGCCCTTGATCAGAGGCACGATCACCGGACCATTGACGCCCGGTGCACCCTCGTGGATGTGGGCGGCCTTGGCCTCGATCCCGGCGGTCGTGATGCCGCCGCTGACGGAGCCGTCAGGGGCAATGACGAGGCTGCAAACGCCGCTCGCCGCGGTCGCCACCGGCGGCACTTCGCCGGCGCCGCTGAGCGTGACCTTCGGCATCGTCGATCCGCCCATCATCGAGCAGGCGCCGAGCGCGGACATCGCAAGCGCAGCGATGGCCGCCACGCGGATTCGGGAAACCACTGTCTGTTGCATCGAACGTTCTCCTTCGGCCGCCGCGCGGCAAACGCTTCTCGTTCTCGGGTGCGGACCATTCACGCCGCGCCGCGGTCCCGCTGGCCGCCCGCTTTCGCCCTGCCTGCGCCCTACCTGCGCCGCGCTGGAGACGATTGTCGGCCTAACCGCGATCGACCGCAAACCGCCGCGCGGATTCAGCGCAGGATCAGCCGCTGCGCGACGCCGGCGATCAGCGCCTCGGCGGTCGACTGCAGCATGCGTGGCATCGCCAGCGGCCGCAGGAACATCTTCGCGGTCGCGCGCGCGGACATATGGCGCAGCACGAGGCGGTTGACGCGCCGGCGCACCTGCGCGTAGTCGGCCCGCGGATCGATGCCGGCGGGTCGCGGCGCGGCGAACACGTGGCGCAAAGCGCAATCCGAATCGAGCTGGCGCGTCTCGATGATCTTGCGGGCCAGAGTCGCCGCGACGCGGCCGCGCCCCGCCTTTTCGATCCGATCGTAGCGTCTGAAGTAGTCGTAGAAATGCTTGTAGTGCCGCACCTCGTCGCGCGCGATATGCTCGGCGAGGTCCTTGAGCACCGGTTCGTCGGCCGCCTGAGCCAGCGCGCGGTACAGCGTCGTCGTGCCGGTCTCGACGACGCAGCGCGCCGCGAGTTCGAGTCCGCGGGTCGCCGCGAATTCGTCGACCTTGCAGTAGCCGGAATACTCGTCGAGGAAGGTTCGGAACACGCGCTCCCAGTCGAAATCCGGCCAGACCCGATCGACATAGGTGCGCAGCGCCTGTCCGTGCTGCAGTTCTTCGGGCTGCCAGTGGCGCTCGAGCCAGCCGGCGACTTCCGGATCGGCGCCAAAGAATTCCACCAGGTTGCGCGTGTAGAGATCCGCGCCGCTCTCGACGAACGACGCGCTTGCCAGCAGATAGAAAAGATCCTCGTTGAAGCGGACGCGGCCGACGTCGATCCGGTCGAATCCGATTTCGTCGAGCCCCCACGGCATCCCGCTGCCCTCTTCGTCGATGATCATCGGAGTTCTTCCTGTCGTGCGTGTCATGCTTGTCGTGCGTAAACGCGGCACATCGTTTCGACCGCCGGCGCGACGAATGGTTCGCGCACCGGGCTGCCGCCGAGCTGCTTGTACCGCTCCCGACGCGGGACGCTCGGGCTTGTCTCTCATTGCGCTTCGTGCAATGCTTCGCCCCTTTCAAATTAGGGTAATCAAGGCGACGATGGAGAGCAGGCTGCGGCCGGCGCGCCTGCTTCCCGGCGGGCGCCGCCAGAATTCCCCCGCCGTATCGGCCCATCTCGTGCTGCTGGCCGTACTCGCGGCGGCCGGCCGACCGGCCGCCGCGGACGACGTCCGCAATCCGGCCACCGTGCTCGAATTGCCGCGTACCGAGATCATCGCGACGACGCCGCTGCCGGAACTGGGTACGCCCTTGTCCCAAGTCCCCGCCAATGTCCAGACCGTGACCAGCCGCGACATCGACCTTCAGCGCACGCTCGACATCAGCGACGTGCTGAACCAGAACCTCGGCAGCGTCAGCATCACCGACACGCAGGGCAGTCCGTTCCAGCCGGATGTCAATTTCCGCGGCTTCACGGCATCGCCGGTGCTTGGTACGCCGCAGGGCCTCTCGGTATTCGTCGACGGCGTCCGCGTCAACGAGGCGTTCGGCGACACCGTCAACTGGGACCTGATCCCGGAGTCGGCCATCTCGGCGGTGACGCTGGTGCCGGGATCCAACCCGGTGTTCGGCCTGAACACGCTCGGCGGCGCGCTCAACGTGACGACCAAGAGCGGCTTCGACTATCCGGGCACGATGCTTCAAGCGTATGACGGATCGTTCGGCCGCCACGATGTCGAATTCGAAACCGGCGGCCACGGCCAGCATCTCGACTACTTCGTGACCGGCAACGCGTTCCACGAGCGCGGCTGGGGCGAGCACAACCCCGGACGCGTCGGCCAGCTGTTCGCGAAGGCCGGCTACCAGGACGATCGCAGCGACGTCGACCTGAGCCTGAACTGGAACAACACCCGGTTGGAAGGCAACCAGACGCTGCCGCTGTCGATGCTCGGCGATCCCCGCCAGTCCTACAGCTGGCCCGACCGGCAGGCGAACCGGATGATGTTCCTGAACCTGAAGGCCAGCCGCTTCCTGGCCGACCGCTGGCTGCTTGCCGGCAACACCTACTTCCGCCGCCTGAACACGAGCATCCTGAACAGCAACGTCAATGGAACCTTCGATCCCGCGCTCGCGCCGGGTCCGGGCAACGCGCCGACCACCAACGCCTTCAATGAGATCGACCAGAGGCGGCCCGGCGGCAGCCTTCAGCTCACGAGCCTCGAACCGATCGCCGAACACAAGAACAGCCTGACGATCGGCATCGGCTACGAGCGCGGCGCCACGGCGTTCACGCAGTTCGGCCAGCAAGCCGGCGCGGCGCGCGACACCACGTCGAACGCGCCGCTGGTGTTGACCACCGCGCTGCGCTCGGCGAGCCGCGCACTCGGCCTTTACGCGACCGACAATCTCGCGCTCGGCGAGCGGCTGTACGCGACGCTGTCGGGCCGCTACGACGCGGCACACGCGACGCTCGCCGACCAGCTGGGCGCCGCGCTCGACGGCGACCATCGCTTCGAGCGCTTCAATCCGGCGTTCGGCCTGAACTTCGTGACGGGCCCGGCGCTGACGACCTACGCAGCCTACAACGAGGGCATGCGCGTGCCGACGCCGGTCGAGCTGACCTGCGCCGATCCGGCCGCGCCGTGCTCGCTGCCCAATGCCTTCTCGGCCGATCCCGCGCTGCTGCCGGTGGTGTCGAAGACCTGGGAGACCGGCGCGCGCGGCCATATCGGCGCGGCAAGTTCGTGGAGCGCGGCGCTGTTTCGCAGCAAGCTGCATGACGACATCCAGTTCATCAGCAGCGGCGGCGGTGCGACGAGCGCCGGATACTTCCAGAACGTCGGCCAGACGCGCCGCCAGGGCGTCGAGCTCGGCGCCGCCAGCCGCGCAGGGCCGGTCTCGGTGAGCCTGCACTACAGCTACGTCGACGCGACATTCCGCAGCCCGCTGGTGCTGAACAGCCCGAGCAATTCAACCGCGGCGCCGCTGAGCTGCCCGACCTGCACCGACATCCGCGTGCAGCCGGGCGACCGCATTCCCGGCATCGCCCACCATCTACTCAAGGTGCGCACGACCTACGCGCCGGACGAGCGCGCGCTGGTCGGCGTCGAGCTGATCGCCCAGTCGAGCCAATATGCGCGCGGCGACGAGAACAACCGCGACGCCAACGGGGCGGTACCCGGCTATGCGCTCGTCAACTTCGACGGGCACTATCGGTTCGCGGCCGGCTGGGAACTCTACGCGAAGGTCGGCAACCTGTTCAATCGCCGCTACGCGACCTACGGCGTCCTCGGGCAAAACGTGTTCACGGCCGCCGGCAACACGTTCGACGCGACCGGCGCGAGCTGGCGAAACGAGCAGTTCCGCACGGTCGGCGCGGCGCGCGGCGCATGGCTGGGCATCGCGTACCGGATCGGCGTCCCGGCGAGCGGCGACGACTCCTGAACGCGGCCGCGGCACCGCACGGCCGTGCGCGGATCAGCGTCCGGACCTTGCGCGCCGCGTCAGCGCCGCGCGCACGCCGGCGCCGTAGGCCGGATCGGCGCGGTCGAAATGCGCCAGCTGGCGTTCCTGGACGTCGAACAAGCGGACAAGTTCCGCGGCGATGCGCGCCGCGGTTCCGGCGCTCACGAGGCGTCTGTCGTCAGCGCGCGGCGCAGCGCGGCCTCCGGCGCGCCCTCGTCGAAACGGATTTCGCCATCCCGTGCGACGACACCGAGCCGGCGCCATAACGCGTCGAGATCCGGCGCGGTCGGCGTCGCGCGGTCGCGACGATAGAACTCGTCGAGGACCGTGACGCCGGTGGCGTGGTCGCCGACCGCCAGCAGGCGCTCGACCGGCCAGTCGGATTCGTTGCTGCCGCCGGCCGCGACGATCCCGCGCAGCGCATCGCGCAGGCCGCGCCGGTTCTTCGTCCGGCGCCGGATCTCGAGATCCGCCTGCAGGCAGAAGAGCGCGCCGCCCCAGTAGGTGCGTCCCCAGGTATGCGTCTGGTCGAGACCTTGGTCGCCCGCCTGCGGCATGCCCTGCGGCATGCCATGGACCATGTCGCCCCAGACGCGCGCGGCGTCGAGCTGGCCGGCGAGTACGCGCGCGATCGGCTCGACGTAGGTCGCGAGACCCTCGGTCAACCAGTCGTGCGCACGATCGAGTCCGGGGGTCGCGACATGCACCATCTCGTGCACGAGGACCCAATCATCGCGCAGTGCCGCCGGCGGCCGATCGGCGCCGAGCAGGATGCGCGTTGCGGCGCCGCGGTAGCCCCAGGTGCTTCCGTGGATCTCGCGACCCGGAACCGTGACGACGAGAATCTCCAGCGACGACACCGGAAAGCGCCCGTAGTACGCGTCGATCGCCCGCGCGGCCGCGCGCACCCAGTCGACGATCGCGTCGCGACCTTGGGGCGGCGTCGCGTCGCCGAAGGCCAGGCGCAGCCGCCCACCCGGCACTTCGAGCACCGTGGACGGCAGCTGTTCGAACGCGTCGTAGGGCATCGAGCGCCCGAGGAGCCGCACGGCATCCTGCGCCGCGGCGGCCGCCGCGAACGGCCATAGCAAGCAGGATGCGCATGCGCGCCGGCGCGGATTCATCGCGAGTTCCTCGACTTGCCGATGCCCTTGCATGGTACCGCGACGGGCCGCCGCGGCCGTCCCCGGTCCGTACCGCAGCACGGTGTCGAATGACCGGCCGTTCGCAGGCTAGCCAGGAACGACGCCGCGCAGTACGCTGCGCCGGGCTTACCGACGATCGGGATGTCAAACGCATCACCGCACAGCGAGGAGAACCCTTTGACTTATCGCATATTGCTTCCGACCAGGATTGCCCAGGACCCTGTGCTCCGCGCGGAGCAGCATGTCCAGCGTCATCTGCAGAGCCATCGCAAGCACAAGCCGCATCCTCCGGCCCCGCCCCCGCCTGCGCCGACTCCGGCGCCGACTCCCGCGCCGACACCCGCTCCGCCGCCGGCCGGCGGCTTCGACTATCCGGCGCAGCGGGTCGGCGCGACGCCCGACAAGTTCGTCACCGTCTACTACGACCCCGCGCTCGGCAGCCAGGGCGCGGCCGCGGCCCAGCAGCTGCTCGCGTCGGCACCGGCCACGCTGGCCCACGTGCAGGCTTACTTCGCGACCACCGGCAGCCCGGTCAACGTGATCATCGCCCCCTTGTCCACGACGCATGACGGAAACGGAGGCGCATACCACAAGGGCTGCGATTTCACGGGCGGCGGCGACCTGTACCTCGATGCCGCGTTCGGCAATCCGGCGCTCGAGACCGGCCTGTTCGTCGCCGAGATCACCGAATGCTTCATGAACGACGCGGTGACCGGTTGGGGATGCGGATACTCCAACGGCGAGGCCCTGTCGCGCTACCTCGCGGAAGCCGAGTCGGGCGGCCCCCAGGGCGCGCTGGCGGCCTTCGCGACCGGGCCTGCATGGAACGCAGCCGGCAGGCCGAACTGGATCAATGCCACCGATCCATCCGACCAGGATGCCAACAGCACGGGCTGCGGGATCGTCTACCTGTACTGGATGATGTCGCTGAAGTTCACCGCGGCGCAGATCACGCAGGCCGGCTGCCCCGACGGCACGCTCGCAAGCAACTACCAGAAGCTGACGGGCAAGGCGAGCGCCTGGACGGACTTCGGCGCGGCCGTCGCCGCGCTGAAGCAGGGCGTCACATCCGACAACCCGTGGCCCTGATAAGCTGCGCGAGGCCGGCGATCGATCGCTGATCGCCGGCGGCCGGCACGCTGTCCGTGTTCGCGCGCGACCAGCCGGCGCGCATCGCTGCCGGCGCCGCCGCGGCACGCTGCATGATCATCGGCGGCGAGGCGCTCGACGGCCCGCGCTTCATCCGCTGGAACTTCGTGTCCTCGCGCCGCGAGCGCATCGACCAGGCGCGGCGCGACTGGATCGACCAAGCCTTCGACCCGATCCCCGGCGAGACCGAATGGATCCCTTACCCGTCGGCGGTTAGATGAGCCCGCCCGGCCGCCCCGAAGGGCTCATGGCCCCACGCGCGCAGCGCGTGGGTAGCTCGATCTGCCCGTCCGGCCGCCCGCCACGGGATTGGCGCTGATGCGACCGCCCGCCGCCGTCCGCTACTTCCCGCTGGCCGTCTGCGCTTCTTCCTCGAATACACGCGGCCGGAGATGCCGCAGTACTTCATCGAGGACGACACCGACGCGCGGCCGTTCTCGCGCAACCCGCGCAGCTTGCGCATACCGCAAATAAGATGAACAAGTGATCAGATTCATGGGTCGTATCGACTACCGTTACGCAAAGAAGCCCACATGTGTCCAATGGGCCGATTCGGAGTCGATGCAGGAGAGGAGGGAGCCGCTTCCTGCATAGGGGGACATCTCGTCAGACCAAACCGGCCTGGCCCGCAAGGCGCCAAGGACGATCGAAGCCATGAACGAGCACCTTGAAATTGCCGCCCCCGCGGAACTCGAGCCGATCCCGGTCGGCCGGCCTCCTGCGCTGCTCGAAGAACTGGTGGCTCAGGCCGACGTGCGGTTCAACGGCACGCGCCCTTGGGACATCCAGGTCCGCAACGAGCGCCTGTACCGCCGGATCCTCGGCGACTGGAGCCTCGGCTTCGGTGAGGCCTACGTCGACGGCGACTGGGAATGCGATCGGCTCGACGAGCTGATGACCCGCCTGCTGATCGCCGCGATCGACAGCAAGGTCGCCGGTTGGGCCCGCGTCAAGGTCCTCGCCGAGGCGGCGCGCCATTCGATGTTCAATCTGCAGTCGCGCCGGCGCGCATTCCAGGTCGGCGAACGCCACTACGATGTCGGCAACGATGTGTTCGAGCGCATGCTCGACACGCGGATGATCTACTCGTGCGCCTACTGGGAGTTCGCCGACGACCTCGAGCAGGCGCAGTTCGACAAGCTGGAGATGATCTGCCGCAAGCTGCACCTGCAGCCCGGCGAAACGCTGCTCGACATCGGCTGCGGATGGGGCGGCCTGGCGCGCCACGCCGCCGAGCGCTACGGCGCGATCGTGACCGGCGTCACCGTGTCGAAGGAACAGCTCGCGCTGGCGCAGCTGCGCTGCGCGGGCCTGCCGGTGACGCTGCTGCTGCTGGACTGGCGCGAACTGCACGGCCAGTACGACAAGATCGTCTCGGTCGGCATGTTCGAGCATGTCGGGCCCAAGAACTACGAGGCGTTCTTCCGGATGGCGCGCAGCCTGCTCAAGCCCGACGGCCTGTTCCTGCTGCATACGATCGGCCTGGACGTCGCATCGGTCCAGAGCGACCCGTGGATCGATCGCTACATCTTCCCGAACGGAAAGTTGCCCGCCGCGCGCGAGATCGCCGCCGCGCTGGAATCGCAGCTGTTGATCGAGGACTGGCACAACTTCGGCCACGACTACGATCGCACGCTGATGGCCTGGTGGCGCAATTTCGATCGCGCCTGGCCGGCACTGCAGGAGCGCTACGACGCGCGCTTCTACCGGATCTGGAAGTACTACCTGCAGAGCTGCGCGGGCTTGTTCCGCGCGCGCAAAGGGCAGCTGTGGCAGCTCGTGCTCAGCGATACGAAAGGCCGCGGGCCCTACCGGTCGGTGCGCCTGCAGCACGCCGGCCGCGAGCAGGATGCACCGGTGCGCCGCTGACCCGCATGCGGCGCATCCGGACTACTTCAGGTGCGGCGCCAGCACGCTCATCTGCGGCTTGTCGGCGCCGTTGGCGGGCTCGATCGACATGAAGTAGCTGCCCCACCAGGGTCCGGCGGCCCACCAGCACCAGCCGGCCCAGACGTCGCGGTTGGCCTCGAGATGGGCGAGCATCCCGTCGAGCGCCTGGTTGCAGATTGCGTTCGCGCCGCCGCCGAACTCGCCGAGGAAACCGCGGAACCCGTTTGCGCGCAACCAGCCGGTGAACTCGCGCAGGCGTTCGACGCCGATCGTCGGGCTGACGCAGCTGCCCGCGGTGCCCGAGGAATCGCGATCGACGTACTGGTGCACCTCGAAGACGAAATTGTGCGCGGGATCGTCGACGCCCTTCATCACGACGCCGTTCGGCGTTCCGTACCAGCCCTGGTTCCAGCTGTGCGCCCCGGTCCATGCGTTGCCGGGCACCATGACGAGATTGACGGCGCCGATCGCGCGTATCGCCGCGAGCGCGGCGTTCGCGGCGGCAAGCCATTGCTCGGTGGGCATCGTGTTCGGTTCGTTCATCAGGCCGAACACGACCCTGCCGTTATCCTTGTACAGCGTCGCAAGGCGCGACCAGAAATCGGCGTAGGCCGCATTGGGCACCGCCGCCGATCCGATCGGGCTGCCGAAATAGCGCCCGTAGTTGTGCGGATCGAGCATCACCGTGACGCCCGACGCGGTGACCGGCGCGACGAAGGCCTGCAGCCGCGCCAGTTCCGTCGCATCGAACGGCTGATTGGGCTTGGGCTGCAGCCGTTCCCAGCGAAACGGCAGGCGCACGAAATCCATGCCCTTGCGCTGGAAGTAGGCGGCGCTCGCCGCGCTCGGGTAGATGTAGTCGGCGCCGAACCGGCCCGGGAGATTGGTCTCGCCGAAATCCGCGCCGGCCAGATTGACGCCGCGTGCGGCAAAGGTTGCCGCACGCGGCGCGGGCGACGGCACGGCCGGCGATGCGGGCGGCGA
>Ga0213853_10518055_pt1 | contig 11375 bp, 12 predicted proteins | sample ABR_2016_MetaT_FD_164456 | JGI IMG/M metagenome (GOLD analysis project Ga0213853, IMG submission 164456) | Metatranscriptome of freshwater sediment microbial communities from post-fracked creek in Pennsylvania, United States - ABR_2016... | ecosystem: Environmental > Aquatic > Freshwater >...
CCAGCTTGCGGTCGCCAGCCTGTTGCTGTTCACCCGCAGTTTCGAGGCGGTGCTCGATTTCATCCAGTTCTCGCTTTTGTTCTGCTCCTTCTTCACCGTGCTCGGCGTCATCAAGCTTCGCATAACCTCCCCGCAACTGCCGCGGCCCTACCGCGCCTGGGGATACCCGATCACGCCTTTGGTTTTCCTCCTCGTGACCGCCTTCATGATGTACTATCTGCTGACCGAGCGGCCGCTGCAGTCGTTTTTGGGTACGTTGATCATGATTTCGGGTCTTCTGATCTACGCGGTTTTCCGCAAGCGGACCGACGACGGCGCCGTAATCACATCTCCAGGACGCGAGTAGATATGCGGCACCTGCCAAAAATGGCGGCGCTTGCCGCAATAATGTTCCTCGCCGCCGCGGTTCCGTCGCGCGCCGCCGATACCGTGACGGCGGACGACACCGCGCGCTTCCTCGCCGGAATGATGCCGTCCGCCGATTCGCCATTGATGGCGCTGACCAGCAATCCAGCGTGGCAGCACCACGCCCATTTCTTCGATGCGGCGTTCGCCCAGCTCGAGCAGCGGCAACTGTCGAAAATCCGGGCCTGGTCGGAGACCAACCTGGCGGCGCCGCGGCCGACGATGTTTTATATGTTCAGCGGGCCGGATTTCCTCTACGCCAACGCGTTCTACGCCAAGGCGGTGACCTATGTATTGAGCGCGCTCGAGCCGCCCGGATCGGTGCCCGATCTGACCAGACTGCCGCGCGGGGCCGTTGAATCGGCGCTTTACAATGTCGAGCGCTCGCTCGGCTCGATCTTGAGCTTCAGCTTCTTCATCACCAAGCAGATGAGGGTCGACCTGCATGCGGGGCAGATCAGCGGCACCTTGCCGATCCTCTACGTGTTCCTGGCGCGCTCGGGCAAGACCATCCGCGAAGTCGCTCCGGTCGCGCTTGATGAGAGCGGAGCGGTCCATGTCGCCAATGAGGATGCCGGCAGGAACCCGGCGCGCGGCGTGCGGATCAACTTCAGTGGCAGTGATGGGGTGCAGAAGACGCTGTATTACTTCTCGACCGATCTTTCGAACCCGGGCGTTAGGGTTAGCGGCTTCCTGAAATTCTGCTCGACGCTTGCGCCCGGCAACAGCCTGATCAAGAGCGCGTCCTATCTGTTGCACTCCGGCAACTTCACCATGGTCCGCGACTTCATCCTCGCCAACAGCTCGACCATCATCCAGGACGATTCCGGCATTCCGCTCGCCTATTACAGTCCGAAGAAATGGCGGTTCTTCCCGTTCGGCCGCTACGCCGGGCCGATCGCGGAATTCCCGGGGCGGTATCAGGAGTCATACGCGGAATTGTTCAGGCGGGCCCAGCCGATGGATTTCGGCATCGGCTATCGCTGGCGAGCCCATGAATCGAACCTGCTGCTGTCGGTCAGGACGTCCCCCGACGAGCCGCTGGCCGACGCGACCTCATCGACCGAGCCGCCGCCGCAACCGCCGCGTCCCAAAAAGCCTCGTCCGCCGGCGCCGATCGCGCCGCAGCGGGGCTTCTTCTTCTTCTGGCGCTAGTCCCGGCCAGCTCACCACCGCACGCTTTGGCTCGGCACGATGAACGCGGTCGTGTCCGCCGGCTTGGCGCTGCGGTCGAAATAGCTGCAGGCCGCAACGATGATGACGATAAGGGCGATAATGGCCAACAGATCCACCTGCCGTGGATCGTGACCGTGGCGGCTGATTTTCCAGCGCATTGTTGTTTCCTCCCGAAGGAAGCAACAGGACAATGCGGCAAGCGTCGCCAAAGTTCCGATTTACGGTCCGGCATTGACGCCGCGCCAGCGTCCATAGCGCCAGGGCAGGTACCATCGCGCGCCCGGCGGCCGTTCCGCCGGTACGTTGTCGATGCCCGAGGTGCCGAAGGGGTGGCAGCGCAACAACCGCGCCAGCGTAATCCATCCGCCGGCCCACAGCCCGAACCGCTCGATCGCCTCGTCGCTATAGACCGAGCAGGTCGGCAAATGCCGGCAGTTGTAGCCGACCAGGGGCGACAGCGTGTGCCGGTAGATCCAGATCAGCGCGCGCCCGGTGTTGCGCGGAAGGCGCTGAACCTGGTCCGTGCAGGTGGGACCGTGCAAATGGAACAATGAATGCTTCATGGGCGGCGTGCTGCGTTCATGACCGTCGTTTTGCGTAGTTCCGGTGCAGGGAACCGCTGGCAGCAGATATTTGCGCCACAGTCTGCAAATATAGCATATTTCCGGGCGCACTGCAGCAAAGGTTCTATGGACGATGGCGGCTCGCGCGTTTACGCTTTTCGTAACGCCCGCATGACAGAATCATGTGGTGTGGGGCCGTTACCATCGCTAGCGCTCGATTTTGGGGCATTGGGGGAAGGAACCGGTTTGAGGCTGTTGAGGTCGCCTGATTTTCGCGGCTGGGTGCTGATTGGCGCCACCGCCATCTTAATCGCATTGCCTGGTGTGGTCGCGACGCTGGGCAATTCGGCACACGCCGGCGTCACCCTCGAAGAGCGCAAATTGCCGATGAAGTTCAGCTGGATCGCCTGTCAGCCGAATTGCCGGGGCTGGGTCAGCGCGGTCGGGATCGTGACCTCGGACAGCCCGAAGGATTTCGACGATTTCGCGCGTGAACATAAGCTTGACGGCGCGACCATCGTGCTGGATTCGAGCGGCGGCTCGGTCAACGACTCCATCGCGCTCGGCCGCCGCTTCCGCAGCCTCGAGATGCTGACCACCGTCGGCATCAGCTTGCAAAATCACACCGCGCAGGGCGACGGCGCGAGCGTGATGCCAGAGGCCTATTGCGAGTCGATGTGCGTGTTCCTGCTGTTGTCGGGCAAGACCCGCTACGTGCCTGAAGCCGCGCATGTCCGGGTGCATCAGATCTGGATGGGGGATCGCGCCGACGATCCCAAGGCTGCGAGCTATACCGCACAGGATCTGATGATCGTCGAGCGCGACATCGGGCGGCTCGCCAAATATACCTTCGACATGGGCGGTGCGGGCGAGCTGTTGTCGCTCTCGCTCAACGTGCCGCCCTGGGAAGACCTGCATGAATTGTCGGGCGCGGAATTGCGGCGGACCAATCTGGTGACGACGGAAGCCATAGCCGACGTGCTGCCGCAGACGGAGATTGCGGTCGCACCGATGGCCGAGCTCGCGCCGAAGACGGTCCAGGATCGCTTCGTGGCCGGAGAGGGCGAAGCGGGCCCGCAGCCGGCGAAGTCGACCAAGACCGCGGAAGCGCTGGTTCCGACCGGCGGCAGCGCCGCGGCGGGGCCCGCGAAGTAGCGAAGCTCAACGTCTTATCCCCTCGGGCGCGCATTCGCGCGACCCGTTGGCGCCTCCGTAAGATGAGGGAGTCAGCCTGGCGCCGCGGCCGGCTGTTTTGCCTTGGCCTCGATCTGGCCGATCGCGTCGACCACGGCATCGAAGGTCAGCATGGTCGAGGCGTGGCGGGCCTTGTAGTCGCGCACCGGCTCCAGAAGCGCGATGTCTGCCCATTTTCCTTGCGGCGGTGCGCCGTTTTCCTTCAGCATCTTGCGAACGGTTTCGCGTAACTCACGCAATTCGCTCGCGGTCGAGCCGATGACATGGCTCGCCATGATGGAGGAGGAGGCCTGGCCCAGTGCGCATGCTTTCACGTCGTGGGCAAAGTCGGTGACGACGGGGCCGTCCATTTTGAGGTCGACCTTGACGGTCGAACCGCACAGCTTGGAGTGGGCGGTGGCGCTGGCATCGGGGTCGGGCAGCCGGCCCAGCCGGGGGATATTGCCGGCCAATTCGATGATGCGCTTGTTGTAGATGTCGTTCAGCATGTGAGGAGGTCCCGGGCGTTCCGGTACAAGCGCCCTTGGCGGGTGGGTTTCACCGTCCTATATATGGATGCAAATGCTGGAAATAAATGGGACTCAGGCGCCCGGCGGAAAAGGCCGCCCCGTCTGCCCGGTGACACTCCGGTCCTTGGTGACCGGTCGAACGGAGAAGACATGGACGCCGCACTGATCAAATCCCTCCGCCCCGGCAAGCCTTCCGAGATAAAGCCTTCCGAAGCAAAGCTTCCGGAAACCCGTCCCGCGGAGCTCGATCCTTCCGAATTCCTCGCCGCCGCCGTGCGCGCCGACCAGCCGCGTCCCTCGCGCCACGAGGCGGAAGCCGCCGTGCACACGCTGCTCGCCTATATCGGCGAGAACCCCGACCGCGAGGGCCTCTTTGACACCCCGCGTCGCGTGGTCGAAGCGTTCGACGAGCTCTACCAGGGCTACCATCAGTGCCCCGCCGAAGTGCTCGACCGCACTTTTGGGGAAACCGCCGGCTACGACGATTTCGTGCTGGTCCGCGACATCGAATTCACCTCGCAATGCGAGCACCACATGATGCCGTTCTACGGCAGGGCGCATATCGCCTATACGCCGGTCGAGCGGGTGGTGGGGCTGTCGAAGCTCGCGCGACTGACCGACATCTTCGCCCGCCGCCTGCAGACCCAGGAGCACCTGACCGCCCAGATTGCGGCCGCGATCGACGAAATTCTCAAACCGCGCGGCGTTGCGGTCGTGATCGAGGCGGAGCATACCTGCATGTCGGTGCGCGGCGTCGCCAAGCATGGCGCGATGACGTTCACCAGCCGCTTCACCGGCATGTTCCGCGACAATCCGGCCGAGCAGGCGCGTTTCCTGTCCATGGTGCGAGGACCGAACCGGTAACCTCGCTTTTTGAATGCGAGGCTATCCGTGTCCACATCCGCAGATCTCGATGACCGCGAGGAGGGGCTTGCGCTCAAGCCCAAATTCGACGCGTCCCGCCTCATTACCTGCGTCGCGACCGACGCGGTGACCGGCGATGTGCTGATGGTCGCGCATATGAACGACGAAGCCCTGAGCAAGACCATCGAAAGCGGAGAGGCCTGGTATTTCAGCCGCTCGCGCAACGCGTTGTGGCGGAAAGGCGAGACTTCAGGTCACACCCAGCGCGTGGTCGAGATGCGGATGGATTGCGACCAGGACGCGGTCTGGCTCAAGGTCGATCAGAAAGGCGCGGCCTGCCACACCGGCCGCCGTTCCTGCTTCTACCGCAAGGTCGACGCAGTCGGCGCGGGCAGGGGCCAGCTCTCGTTCGTCGATGCCGACAGGCTGTTCGATCCCGAGGCGGTTTACCGGAAATAACCGGCCCACCTCCTTAACTCCGCATTAACCATAATCGCCCCAGTGTGACGGCGGCTTGAACGTTAGTGGGAGCTCTCGAACGGGCCGGACGGGGTCGTTTCGCGGGGAGCGAGGACCAACCATATGTCGGTCGAACCTTCAAACGCCACGGCGACGGCAGGTGTCGACGCCTCGCGCGTGCGGGTTGCCGGGGCGATCAAGCAGGCCGCGAATTCCACCGGCACAAGCTTCGAATATCTGCTCACCACCGCCAAGATGGAATCCGACTTCAACCCCACGGCGGGGGCCTCGACCTCGTCGGCGCGCGGACTTTATCAGTTCATCGACCAAACCTGGCTCGGGACAGTGAAGGAGGCGGGCGCGCAGCTCGGCTACGGCGGCTATGCCGATGCCATCACCAAGTCCTCCTCGGGCAGTTATTCTGTCAGCGATGGCGCCACGCGAAAAGCGATCATGAAGCTGCGCGACGATCCCGAGGCCGCGTCCACGATGGCGGCCGTGCTGACCCAGTCCAACAGTTTCAAGCTCACCGGCATGATCGGCCGCCGCCCGACCGACAACGAACTCTACATGGCGCACTTCATGGGCGTCGGCGGCGCGGCAAGACTGATTGCCAATGCCGAGGACAATCCGCAAGCTTCCGCCGCGCGGCTGTTTCCGAACGCGGCGGCCGCCAACCGCTCGATCTTCTACGAGCGCGACGGACGCGCGCGCAGCGTCTACGAAGTCTATGCCAACCTGAGCTCGCGCTACGCCAGCGCCGCCAGTTCGCCGGCGACGCAGACGGCACTCGCGATGTATGGGGCAACTCCCAGCGTCGCGCTCGCGAGCAGCGCTCCGGCAACCGCGCCGGCTGCGATCGATCATGCCGCCTATCTCTCGACGTTTCCCGACGCCCGCGCGGTTACGCCGGTCACGGTGGCATCCGCATCGACGCCCACCAATACTTCGCCGCCGAGCGCACCGGTGTTCCGTTCACTGTTCCAGGCCGACGAAAACGCGCAGCCGGTCTCTTCCACGGTCCGCGCGCTGTGGGGCAATTCCTCGTCGCTGACCTCGGTGGCGAGCGCTGCGCCAGACAGGGCCGCGCCGCGGCCGCTCGATCTCTTCAGCGACCGCAACGGCACCTTCAGCAGCTAATGGCTCCGCCGCGCCGCCCCGTCCTTAACAAAACGTCAATGAAAGCAGCCGGTTATGGTGAACGCTTTGTTAAGCGTCGTGGTTTATTTTCTATTGCAGTGGCATCCAGGTGTCGTTTTTCCGGGTATGCGTAAGCCGGCAGGATCATGATCGTTCGGCAGTTCATCAATTGGATCAGAACCGCGCCGGCAGGCGAGCGGGCAGAGGCAACGCGATCGCTGGCGCGGGCCTGGTTGATTTCGGATCTCTCCGCGGAAGATCGCGCCGCCGCGGAAGGCGCGCTGCTGATGCTGCTTGACGACGCCTCGCCGCTGGTGCGGCAGGCCATGGCCGAAGTGTTTGCGCGCAGCTCGGAGGCGCCCGCCGCCATCGTGCAGGCGCTGTCGCTCGACCAGCCGTCGGTGGCGCTTCTGGTGCTCGAGCATTCACCGCTTTTGATCGATGCCGACCTCGTCGATATCGTCGCGACCGGCAATTGCGAGATGCAATGCGCGATCGCCCGCCGCATCAAGCTGCCGGCTTCGGTGTGCGCGGCGATCGCCGAAGTCGGCACCGCTGCGGCCGCTCTCGAATTGATCGAAAATGCCTATGCGGAACTGGCGCCGTTTTCGTGGGACCGCATCGTCGAGCGTCACGGCCATCTCGCCGCGATCCGGGAATCGATGCTGGTGCTGGAAGATCTGCCGGCCGCGACGCGGGCCGCACTGGTCGTCAAATTGTCGGAGACGCTGGCGCAGTTCGTGGTCGCGAGAAACTGGCTCACCGCCGATCGGGCAGGGCGGGTCACGAGCGAAGCGCGCGACCGTTCGACCATCAATATCGCGGCGCGCTCGCGCGGCGAGGACATCAGCGGCCTGGTGAGGCACCTGCGCGCCACCGGCCAGCTTACCGCGGGGCTGATCCTGCGCGCATTATTGTCGGGCAATCTCGAGCTGTTCGATTCGGCGCTCGCCGAACTGTCCGGGCTGCCGAAGACCCGCGTCTCGGCGCTGCTGCACGACCGCGGCGGCGCCAGCCTGCGCGCGCTGTTGCAGCGGGCAGGACTGCCGGAATCGACATTCGCGGCGTTCCATGTGGCGCTTGAATCCTGTCATGAAGGCGGATTCGTCGACAATGTCAAAGATGCGGTGCGACTGCGCCGCCGCATGGTCGAGCGCGTGCTGACGCATTGCGAGACCGACCGCGGTGCGACCGAGCCGCTGATGATCCTGCTCAGGCGCTTTGCGACGGAGTCGGCGCGGGAAGAAGCCCGCCTGTTCTGCGACGAACTCACCGCGGAAGGGGCCGTTGCGCCGGTTCAGCACGACCTGATCGCGGCGTAGAGCTTCTTGAAAATTGTCTGATCCGTCATGGCCGGGCTTGTCCCAGCCATCCACGTCTTCTCGTCCATTTGCGCGGTAAAGACGTCGATGCCCGGCACCCGGCTACGCCAAGGCTTCGCCAGGCTCGATGCCAGTCCGCCGAAGCTTTAGCGAAGGCGGGCACAAGGCCGGGCATGACGAACAATAGATTACCGTGCGCCTTACTCCCCCGGCACGAGGCTCGGCGCAAGGATCGCCTCGAGATGCTCAGTCCGGTCGCGGTTGGCGTAAGTGAGGTATTCGTCGGCGATGCCGCGCAACTGCCGGCTCAATTGGTTGGCCATGCTGACGGTGTCGAGCTTGGTGTTCTCATGCACGATCGCCTGAATGGCATTGATGTGATGGGCGATCAGGTTGGACGGTACCGCGTCGAGATCGGGCGCGTGCTCGATGATCCGGCACAGGCTTTCGGCGGCGGCGGCCGCGGAGGGATAGCCGAAGGTCGCGGCATCGCCCTTGATGTCGTGGGCGGCTCGAAATAGCTCCGCGCGCGCAGAGTCGGTGAGCCCACCGTTCAGGATCGCGGCATGAGCGGCCGACAGGCGGCCGGCTTCGATTGCCATCCAGTTCTTGAATTCGCCCGACAGGCCCGCCAGCGCCCTTTCGGCCCGCCCGACCGGATCGTCGAGATCGGATTCGGGAACGTGGCGCAGCACCTTGCGCAGCGGATTGGGCTGCGTGATGACGTAGTGATCGGCGAAGGTTTTGATCTGGAGCGCCGCCGGAGGCTTGTCTTTCGCCATGATGGAATCTCTAGGTGGAGGAACGCGCCTTGTCGAGCAGCGACGGCTGCTGCATCACTTCGGCTTCGCCGCCGACACGGCGCTCGGGGCCGATATAGGCGTTGTTGGTGTTGCGGCGGCGATCGGGGCCGAAATAGATCTTGGTCTTGATGAACGGGCGCGGATTGGCGACCACGTTCAGGATGCGCTGATAAAGCGCCTTGGCCGAGATCGGCTTGGCCAGGAATTCGGTGACGCCGGCGTCGCGCGCCACCGTCACGCGGCGCTTTTCGGAGTGGCCGGTGAGCATGATGATCGGCGCGTAAGGGTTGCCCTTGGATTCCGGCTGCCGGATCATCTGCGCAAGCTCAAGGCCGTCGAAGATCGGCATCGCCCAGTCGGTGATGACGATGTCGGGGACATAGTGGCTGTACATTTCGAGCGCGGTCGCGCCGTCCTCGGCCTCATAGACCTCGCGCGCGCCGAATGAATGCAACAGCGTCCGCAGGATGCGGCGCATATGCGGGTTGTCGTCGCAGACGAGAAACCGGAGCTTGTTGAAGTCGATGCGAAACATGACGCGGCCCTAAGGGCATACCGGGCCAAACGGTATACCCCCGTTAACCATATCGCTCCGCCGTTAATGAATGGTTGCTAGAGCATGATCCGGAGAAGTGGGAACCGGGTTTCCTTGCGACAAACGCAAGCGTTTGCGCCGAGATCATGCTCCAGAAAAAGTGCCGCGCCGGAGCGGACTCAGTGGCCGAATTGCTCCCGCAAGATGCGTTCTTCCAGGCTGTGGCCGGGGTCGAACAGCATCCGCATCGAGATGGTCTTGTCGGAAAGCACCTCGACGCGGCGGACGTCGCGCACCTCGTCATGATCGGCGACCGCTGCGACCGGCCGCTTGTCGCCTTCGAGCACCTCGATGACGACATAGGCCGTGTTGGGGAGCAGGGCGCCGCGCCAGCGCCGCGGGCGGAACGCGCTGATCGGCGTCAGCGCGAGCAGCGCCGCGTTGATCGGCAGGATCGGCCCCTGTACTGAGAGGTTATAGGCGGTCGATCCGGCCGGCGTTGCCACCAGCACGCCGTCGGCGATCAGTTCCGGCATGCGTTCGTGCTCGTCGATCAGGATGCGCAGCCGCGCCGCCTGATAGGTCTGGCGGAACAATGCGACTTCGTTGATCGCGTGGTGCAGATGCACGACGCCATGCACGTCGGTGGCGCGCATCAGCAGCGGATGGATCAGCGATTCCCGCGCCGCGGCGAGACGCGTGCGCAAATCGTGCGCGCTGAACTCGTTCATCAGAAAACCGACGGTGCCGCGATGCATGCCGTAGATCGGCTTGCCCGTGCGCATGTGCCGATGCAGCGTTTGCAGCATCAGCCCGTCGCCACCCAGCGCCACCACCACGTCGGCCTCGTTGGGATCGTGATTGCCGTAGAGCCCCACCAGCTGGGCGAGCGCCGCTTGCGCCTCGGGGCCCGCGCTGGCGACGAAGGCGATCCGGTCATATCGCTCAGGCTTGCTCATGAGATGGCGGCTCGTGTTGGCGCGAGAAAGGATCGTCTGGGCCGAGGTCGTCTATACGCCCGGGCTAGGCTTGTCGAGATGATCCGAGAGGCAGTTTACGCCAGCCAAAAGCATTCGGGCGGCCGATTGAGACGGCAGCCCGCCACGAATTCAAACTATGCTTAACCCTGTCGCCTTGGTGGCGATCAGTATTTGGCGACCACCACGCCCGGCGTGAACTTGTAGTTCACCCCGATCTTGACCTGGCTGACCCAGGACTTGTCGGTCAGGAAGGTGGTGCCGTCGGTCGCGAGCGCGGTATGCCCTCCAAAGGACATGTAATCGTACTCAGCCTTGGCCGACCAGTTCTTGCCGAGGTCGAACTCGGTGCCGTAGCCGATCGTCCAGCCGACGCGGGTGTAGGAGGGCGTGCTGAATCCACCCGTCACCACGAGCGCCTGGTTCAAGCAGGAGCTGCCGGCATTCCTGCCTGTAGGTCCATAGATACAAGCGACCGTGGTGCTGCTGTCTTCGAATGCGGCACCACCCTTGACGTAGAACAGCGTCCGGTCCCATGCGTAGCCCACGCGAGCCGTCGCCGTGGCCATCCAGTTCGTCTTGTCTGCAATGGTCATGACCTGCGGACTAAAGGCGGTAGTACCGGCGGTAGCGACGTTGGTGGTGATTCCGTCGGCGGCACCGGCAGTCCGCCCGCCATGTACATTGGCGGCGCCGACGTCGCCTTCGACGCCCACCACCCACTTGTTGGGGAACTGATAATTGTAACCGAGCTCGATGCCCCCGAGACCGCCCATCACCCACGGCCGCTCTCCGGCGATCACGAGTGGGGCGCCAACGAAACCGATATCAGTGCGGCCGGCGGCGGCGCCGGCGAATCCGCCGACATAGAAGCCGGTCCAGTTGGTCGGTCCGATGAAGGGACGCGGCGGCGCCTTGACCTTGACCGGCATCACCGACGCAATCATCTCAGGCGTAAACTGGTAACGAATGCCGGCGTTGCCGGTCCAGCCGTTGATGTTGTCGCCATTGCGATAGTCGACGCGGACGAAGCCGAGCCAGCCGGTATTGACGATCTGCCCGGCCACACCCAGCGAGTACTGGCCGTAAGTTCCGATGCGCGAGGTCGAGGTTGCCTGGTTGAACGTGACCGGTATGCCAGCTCCGCCGCCAGCCGGAAAGAAGAACGCGCTGTTGGGCAGTGAAGTGTAGTTCGAAACAACGTTGCCGGCGAACTCGTGGAACACGCTGGCTGACGCGAAAGGCAGCCACGTGACGTTGGGCGTTTCAATCGCCTTGCCGACGCGCACGCTCAGACGTCCGAGCTCGCTTTCGATGTCGTTAGTGGAAATCATGCCCGGGATGTTTATCGCGGCTGTGCCGGGGTTGATGAAGTTGTCGACCGAGGTCCGGGAATAGATGAATCCCCCTGACGGCTCGATGAACCAG
>Ga0213853_10025744_pt1 | contig 11362 bp, 10 predicted proteins | sample ABR_2016_MetaT_FD_164456 | JGI IMG/M metagenome (GOLD analysis project Ga0213853, IMG submission 164456) | Metatranscriptome of freshwater sediment microbial communities from post-fracked creek in Pennsylvania, United States - ABR_2016... | ecosystem: Environmental > Aquatic > Freshwater >...
CCCGGCTGATCGAACAATGCCGTTCGCAGCCCCCGGTGAGGTGCGCGGTCGTCCATCCGTGCGACCGCGATTCGCTCGCCGGTGCGGTCGCCGCTGCGCGCCTCGGACTCATAGCGCCGGTCCTGGTGGGTCCGGCAGCGAAGATCCAGGCCGTTGCGCGCGAGTTCGGCATCGATATCTCCAACCATCCGCTCGAGGCGGTCGAGCACAGCCATGCGGCCGCTGCCCGCGCCGAAGTTGGCCGCGGGCGGGGCGCACGCCGGCAAGCAGGCGAGCAGAGCGGCGGGAAGCGCGCGGCGCGTCAGGCGGGTCAGGTGCATCAGTTGCGTCAAGTGCATCAGGCGCATCTGGCGCATCAGGCGCGTGAGGTCCATGAGGTATTTGAGTTGCACGTGGTGCGTGAACCGCATGAGCAGCATGCGCTGCATGGGGCGCAATGGCTACGCGGGGCGCGCGGGCAGCGTACGATAGCCTGCCGTTTGCTGCCGCGGCGTCGGGCCGGGCGGCGCGGTGGGAGGAGGGCAAGGATGAATCGAATCGACAGTCGGCGCGGCAGTCGGCGGGACAGCCGGCGCCGGGCGCTTGCGGCGATCGTCGCGACCATTGCGCTCATCGGCGCGCTCGGCACGCTGTTGCCGCGCCAGGCGTTCGCCGCCGAGGCGGCGAACGCCTGGGCGGGGTACGTGCGCCTGAGCCGCGAACAGGTCATCGAGGCGGTCGCGAAGTCGACCGCTGCGGCGCCGGTCGACCTGTCCGCGCATAACCTGGCCGGTCTCGACCTGTCGGGCGTCGACTTCAAGCATGCGAACCTGACGGCCGCCGTGTTGAACAACGCGAACCTGCGACACGCGAACCTGTCGGGCTGCAACCTGACCGTCAGCTTCGGCGAGGGTGCGGATATGCGCGACGCCGATCTGCGCGGCGCGGACATGTTCTCGATGCAACTCGCCGGCGCGGATCTGCGCGGCGCCGATCTGACCGGCGCGCGCTTCATCGGCGACATGACGCACGCGAAGCTCGAGGGCGCGAAGCTGCGGCAGTTTCGCGGCGCGGCGGACATGACCAACCAATCGATGGGCCTGATGCGCTCGAACATCGTCTCGGCCGATCTGCGCAATGCCGACTTCAGCGGCGCCGACCTGTCGCGCGCGAACTTCAGCTTCTCGGTGCTCGCCGGTGCGAAGTTCAAAGGAGCCCGGCTGTTCGGCGCCGAATTCCCGGGCGCGGACCTGTCGGGCGCCGACCTGACCGACGCCGACGCCAGCGAATCGGTTTTCATCGACACCGATTTCACCGGCGCGACGCTGGCCGGCGCGCAATTCCGCGGATCGACGTGGCGCAACGTGCGCGGTCTCGAGGACGCCGAAGCGCGCGGCGCGCGCGGCGTGCCGCGCGACGGCAAGTGAACCCGGCGGGCCGCCCTTCAAATTCACATACACAAACACAAGCCCTTGTTGAAGCCCTTGTGGAAGCGATGGCGGCTTCGGTCGTGATCCGCCGCGATGGCCGCGATGCAATGCGCTGATCGGCGCCGTCAGTCGTACTTGATGTAGCGGAAACGCGGGTCCTCGCGCGGCGTACCTTCGAGTGGTCCGCCCTCGCGTCCGGGTTGCCACTGGACGACGTCCTCGATCTTCCGTGCCAGCGCGAAGTCCTTGTCGGTAATACCGCGCGCGGTATGGGTCGTCAGCTTGACGATCACGAAGGCGTACGAGACCGTCAGGTCGGGATGATGCCAGGCGGCCTCGGCCAGATGGCCGACTGCATTGACGACCATCAGCGTGGCCTTCCAACTCTCGGTGCGGTACTTGCGCCGCAGCCACCCGTCTTCGAAGTACCAATGCGGCAAATCCCGCGCGATGCGCTGCTGGATCTCGGCTTCGTCGTAGGTGCGCTCGGCAGGCGTGGTCATGGCTCCTCCCCTCGCCGGCGATCGCCCTTCGCGTCCGGGTGCAGACGCGGCGACGATCGACGGAGCGGCGATCTTAGGCCGAGGCGGATCCGCGCGGCGCGCCGTTCGACGGATGAAATGCGAATCGTTCCATGAGAGACCGTCGCGCGAATGAGTCGATGGTGCGACACAACATCTCATCGACAGTGGGTCGCGCGATCCGATCCGCGACGCGGCACGCCGTTCCGGATGATGACTCCGCGGCGCGCGGGCTGCGGTCAAGCTATGCAATCAGATGCAAGAGCGCAAACTCGGTCGATGCCCTGTACATGGACGTGCCAGCCTCGAAGATTATGAATCCTGTTTCCTAAATCGCGTGTTTAGACGTCTATGCACCGATGATCGCTGCATTCTTCCGCGAATGGAGGTATTGTCGTCTCGCACACGAATTCGGTACGCTGGAACCGCGAAACGCGGCGCGATCGAGATGCGCGAAGCGCTCGAGAAGTTGCGCGAGGCGCTCGCGAAGATGCGCGAAGCGACCGAGAGGGCGGACCGGAACCTCGCCCGCGCGGCGGGTCGGTGCGGTGATGCAGAACGAAAAATATATTCGGAGACGGCAGCGCAGCGGATCGAATCCGCGCGCCGCTCCGCGAGGAACTGTGGGTCGAGAATCGTTCGTTTGATCGGTCGCAGTGCGGTGTACCGCAAGAGCCCGAGTCGAGGCAGGCGCGGTGGTTGGCAAACATCAAAGGAGACTTGAACAATGAATAGGGGATTGCTTCGTATCCTTGTCGGCGCCGCGGCGGCAACGCTGACGGTGGCCGCGTTCGCGAACAGCGATGTCGCGAAGCTAACCGGCGACCCGAACAACTGGGCCATGCAAGCCGGCGATTTCTACAACCAGCGCCACAGCAAGCTCGCGCAGATCAACAAGGACAACGTCGGCAAGCTGCAGGTCGCCTGGACGTTCTCCACCGGCGTGCTGCGCGGCCATGAAGGCGGTCCGCTGGTCATCGGCGACACGCTGTATGTGCACTCGGCGTTTCCGAACAAGGTCTTCGCGATCGACCTCGAGACGCAGCAGATCAAGTGGAAGTACGAGCCGAAGCAGGATCCGACCGTCATCCCGGTCATGTGCTGCGACACGGTCAACCGCGGCGTCGCCTACGCCGAGGGCAAGATCTTCCTTCAGCAGGCCGACACGACGCTGGTCGCGCTCGACGCGAACACCGGCAAAGTGGTCTGGTCGATCAAGAACGGCGACCCGAAGACCGGCGCGACCAACACCAACGCGCCGCACATCTTCAAGGACAAGGTCGTGACCGGCATCTCGGGCGGCGAGTTCGGCGTCCGCGGCTACATTGCGGCCTACAACATCGCCGACGGCAAGCTGGCCTGGAAGGGCTACAGCATGGGCCCGGACAGCGACATGCTGATCGACCCGGCTTCGACGATGACCTACGCCGACGGCAAGATGGTTCCGGTGGGCGCCGATTCCTCGACCAAGACCTGGCAGGGCGACCAGTGGAAGATCGGCGGCGGCACGACCTGGGGCTGGTACTCGTACGACCCGGCGCTGAACCTGATGTACTACGGTTCGGGCAACCCGTCGACGTGGAATCCTTCCCAGCGGCCCGGCGACAACAAGTGGTCGATGTCGATCTGGGCGCGTGACGTCGACACGGGCAAGGTCAAGTGGGTCTACCAGATGACCCCGCACGACGAGTGGGACTACGACGGCATCAACGAGATGATCCTCGCGGACATCCCGGTCCACGGCCAGCCGACCAAGGCGCTCGTGCACTTCGATCGCAACGGATTCGGCTACACGCTGGACCGCGTCAGCGGCAAGCTGCTGGTCGCCGAGAAGTACGACCCGGCCACCAACTGGTCGGACGGCGTCGACATGAAGACCGGCCGCCCGCACGTGCTCGACAAGTACTCGACGCAGCACAACGGTCCCGACGTCAACAGCAAGGGCATCTGCCCGGCCGCGCTGGGCAGCAAGGACCAGCAGCCGGCGTCGTTCGATCCGCAGACCGGGCTGTTCTACATCCCGACCAACCACGTCTGCATGGACTACGAGCCGTTCAAGGTCGAGTACACCGCGGGCCAGCCGTACGTCGGCGCGACCCTGTCGATGTTCCCGGCGCCGACCACGGCCACCAACAGCATGCAGGGCAGCATGGGTTCGCTGACCGCGTGGGATGCCGGTACCGGCAAGATCGTCAAGAGCAATGCCGAACGCTTCTCGGTCTGGAGCGGCGTGCTGACGACCGATGGCGGGATCAGCTGCTACGGCACGCTCGAGGGCTACCTGAAGTGCGTCGACGCGAAGGACGTCACCAAGGTCCTGTACAAGTTCAAGACGCCGTCGGGCATCATCGGCAACGTCAACACCTGGACGTACAAGGGCAAGCAGTACATCGGCGTGCTGTCGGGCATCGGCGGCTGGGCGGGCATCGGCATGGCCGCGGGCCTCGAGAAGGACACCGATGGCCTGGGCGCGGTCGGCGGCTATCGCGACCTGCAGAAGTTCACCGAGCTCGGCGGTCAGCTGACGGTGTTCACGCTGGCACAGTAGCGGGCGCCGATGGTTCCGTAGTTGCCTCGGCTTCAACGGACGCGCGGGCGGAGGTTCCTGCCCGCGCGTTTTTCTTGGTAGCGTTCGCGGAATCCGTGGATCCCAGCCGGGCTCGATCCGGCCGGATTCCGCGAGAGCTTCCCCATCCCGGACCGGATCGGTGACCCATGGACGATCGGATCTTCATACACGGATTGCGCGTCGATGCGATGATCGGCATCTACCTGCACGAGCGCACCTCGACCAATCCGGTCGACATCGATCTCGAGTTCGGCGTGCCCGGGCGCGGCGTCTACGAATCGGGCGAACTGCTCGATACGATCGACTACGGCGCGGTCACGAGCCGGATCAAGGAGGAGCTCGCCGCGCGCCGCTTCGGCCTGCTCGAGGAGATGTCTCAGCGGATCGCGGACATCCTGCTGGGCGAGTTCGGCGCGCCCTGGGTGCGGCTGTCGATCGTCAAGGTCGGGATCCTGGCGGGCGTGGCGCGGGTCGGCGTGTCGATCGAGCGGCGTGCGGCGGGTCGCGCGGCGCGCGAGCAGGCCGAACAGCATTTCGCGGCCGCCGACGCCTTCGTTCCGGACCCGAGCGCCGCGTGGCGGGACGCGAACCACCGCGCGATCTGTGCCGGATTCGCTGTGCACGCGGCGGGCGGCGCAAGCGTTAGGGATACCTAGAAGGCAGACAGAACCGGAACGTCCGGCAGTCAAGGGCGTCCGGATGGCAGGGACGACAACAGCGAGGAATGGATGAGCAAAGGGTACCTGGCGATGGCGATCGTGCTGCTTGCGATATCGGCTTCCGCGGCGCGCGCCGACGACACGCCGCTGTACAAGGTGGTCAACGGCAACCAGGTCGATGCCAAGACGATGCAAGGCTGGCGCACCTGGCGCCAGATGGCCTGCGAACGCTGTCACGGCGCGAACCAGGAGGGTCTGGTCGGCCCCTCGCTGGTCGATGACATGAAGACGATGTCGCGCGCGGATTTCGACAAATGCGTGCTCGAGGGCCGCGTCGACAAGGGTATGCCCAATTTCGGCGGCGTGAAGTCGGTGACCGACAATCTCGACGGCCTCTACGCATTCCTGAAAGGCCGGTCGGACGGCGCGATCATGACCGGACGCCTGGAGGCCATACCATGAAGCGCAAGGTCGCGCGACTGATGCTCGCCGCGCTGGCATTGGGCGGCGCGGCCGCCGGGTCGGCGACGGCGCAGATGGCGGCGCCGGGGGCGGATGGCGTGCTGCGCATATGCGCCGATCCCAACAACCCGCCGCTGTCCAAGCGCGACGGCAGCGGGTTCGAGAACCGGATCGCGGCGCTGATGGCGCAGGATTTCGGCCTGAAGCTCGAGTACACGTGGTTTCCGCAGCGCATGGGCTTCATCCGCAACACGCTGCGCGCGCGCGAGCCGGATGCCGACCGCTACAAGTGCGACGTCGTGATGGGCGTGCCCGTCGGCTTCGAACTCGCCGCCGCGACGCGCCCGTACTACCACTCGACCTGGGCGATGGTGGTGCCGAAGGGCAAGGGCCTGGATGCGATCCGCGTGCCCGACGACCTGCTTCAGCTGCCGCCCGAGAAGCTCAAGAGCCTGCACTTCGGGCTGATCGCCCGGTCGCCCCCGACCGACTGGCTGCTGAGCCACCACCTGATCGACCAGACCACCGGCTATGCGCCGCAGACCGGCGATCCCGACGCCTATCCGGGCGAGATCATCGAAAAGGAACTCGCGGCCGGGCACGTAGACGTCGCGTTCGCGTGGGGCCCGATGGCGGGCTACTTCGCGAAGAATGCGGCGCAGCCGATGACCGTCGTGCCCTTCCCGGTCGGCGGCGAGGTGCGCTACGACTTCGAGATCGCGATCGGCGTGCGGCAGGGCGACAAGGACTGGCTCGGGCGCATCGATCGTTTCATCGAGAAGAACCAGGCCAAGATCGACGCGATCCTCGCGTCGTACGGCGTGCCTTTGCTGGATGCCGCGGGCAAGGTCGTCGCCGTCCAGCTTGCACAGTAGCTGATGGTGCGCGACGCTCTGCAGGCCTTGACGATGCGCGTCGCGCTGCTTGCGGCGGCCGCCGGCTGCGGCGTCGTCGTCGCGCATGCGGCCGACCAGCCGATCTCGGAGGCGGAGACGCTGCTGTTCATGTCCAATCACCTGGCCCAGGTCGCGCCGCAGCACCGATTGCACTACACGTTCCGCAAGGAAGGCACGCTGGAGGCCGGATTCAGCGATAGCGTCGACATCGACGTCACCGGCGCGGATGGCGCGTCGGGCAAGCGCATCAGCGCGCATTTCCTGAACAAGCGCGACGGCGCGCGCGCGCCGGACCTACCGCACGTCGAGGGCAATCCGGCGCTGCTGCTGTTTCTCGAGCGCGAAATCCACGAGATGGCCAGGCTGACCGGCGGGCGGCCCGACTACTTCCAGCGCCGCATCCGCGCCGCGCTCGCGGATCACGCCGAAACGCGCGACGCGAGCGTCACGGTCGGCGGCAAGACGCTGGCCGCCAAGCAGATCACGATCGCGCCGTTCGCCGAAGACCCGAACCGCGCGCGCTTCGAGAAATTCGCCGGCAAGACCTACGTCTTCCTGCTCAGCAACGACGTACCCGGCGTGCTGTATCGCGTCGAGGCGCGCGTTCCTGCCGGCGATGCGCCCGCGCATCCGCCCTTGCTCGTCGAGACGATGACCTTCAGCAGCGAGCAGCCGCTGCGCTGACCCGCGCCGGCGCCGCGGTCGGCGATCGGCCGGCAGCCGGCAGCAGCCAGTAGTCATCGCTCATCGTTCATCGGCCGTCATGCGCTCCAGTGCAGCACTTCCCCCTGGCCGCCGAAGCCCAGATCCCCGACCCATCTCCGAACCCGGACGTCGGCGCGCTCCAGCGCGGCGAAGCGCGGCGAGGGCACGTCCGCCCATGCGCGCCGCAGCAGCGCGAGGAAGCCGAGGCGATGCATGCCGCAGTCGTTGAACGTGATGGCCGGGACCGGGGCAGCGCCGAGGCCGATCAGCGTTCCGCGCCGCATCGCATAGCCCGGGCGCGCACCGATGCGGCCGAGCACCGCGAGCGTCCCGCCGCCCATCCGCGCGCCGGCATGATCGCCGCAGTCACCTTCGACGAGGATCATGCCGCGCCGCATGTGGTCGGCGGCGCGCGCCCCGGCGCTGCCGCGCACGAGCACGATGCCGCCGCTCATCCCGTTGTGTTCGCCCGGCAGCGCGGCACCGAGGAAGTCGCCGGCATCGCCGCCAATCTCGACGGTGCCGGCCGCGAGCCCGCAGGCCGCGTAGGGTCCGGCGTTTCCCGTGACGACGATCCGCCCGCCGCTTGCGCGCAGGCCGAGGTAGGCGCCCGCGTCGCCTTCGACGCGGATCTCGCCGCCGGCGAGGCCGGCGCCGATCCGGTCGAACTGGTCGCCGAGCGTTTGCAGCACGAGTGTTCCGCCGCCGTCGCTCTGCACGTCGAAGAGATCTCCGAGTGCGACGCGGCGCCGGCCGAGCGCGAGCTCGATGCGCGCGATCTCGCCGCCGGACTTGCCGGCCAGTTGCTGCGGCGCGAGCCCGACGAGGTCGATCCGCAGCGCGACCGCGGTGCGCTGGCGCAGCACAATACTCACGGCAGCAGCTCCCGCAGCCGGTAGTGGAACTGGCCCAGCTTGCCGCCGTAGTTGCCGGCCGAGATCCGGCGGATGCCGCGCTCCGCGCCCAGCGCGCAGACCGCGCGCAGGCCGGCACTCATCGCGGCGCGCATCTGCGCATCGGTGACGCTGTCGATGACGATCTCGAGCACCGATTCGACGGCGGCATCGAGCGCGCTGTCGACCGCGCCGCGCAGCGTGGGGCAGAACGCATCGTTGGTCGACGCCGACAGCGCCTTGTACTTGGAGCCGACCTTGGAGCCGGACCGCACGACGCCGCCGGGGAAGGGCATGACGACGCCCGGCAGGCCGCGCATCGCATCGATCGCCGCCTCCGCCGCGCGCAGCGCCTCGTCCTGCCCGGTCGCGAGGATCAGGAAATTTCCGCCGCCGATCGCCTTGGTGACGTGGGTGACGTCCTGGACGACGAATTCGCCGTCCATGACCGGGATGCGCCAGTAGCGCCGCCCGTCGACGACCTTCGAGATCTGGTGGCCGTCGCCGAAGTAGCGCAGCTGCTTGCCGAGCGGCAGCGGATCGCCCTCGGCGATGCCCGCGTAGACCGCGGTGGAGGGCGCCGTCAGCACGCACTGCCCGACGCGCCGCTCGAGCTGCCGCGTCAGCTCCTTGGTGGACACCGCGAACAGCAGGATGCTGACGCCGGGCCGGCCATCGGGCGTCTCGGACGGCGCCATGTCGCGCTCGATGCCGGCTTCGCAGCCGCAGCCGATCACCGAGGTCGCGAATCCGGTCATCGAGACGCCGGCGATGCGCGCCCACGCGAGGTTGCGCGCCGTGACGACGATGCGCGTGGCCTTCATGCCGAAGGCCTCGGCGAAGGTGTCGTCGATCGCGACGCCGTTGAGGATCACGGGTGCGCCCGGTCGTGGCGGCAGCGATGCACGATCAGCTTCGCGCCGTTACCGCACTCGCAGGCCTCGTCGTCGCCGATGCGGAAGCTGTCGAGGCGCATCGTCAGGAAGCGGTCGAAGTAGGGACCCAGGGATTTCTCGATCGCGCCGCGGTCGTAGTCCGGCTTGACGACGTGCGTGTTGCCGGTCGTGACGGCGACGATGCGGCCGTCCTCGGCGACCAGGCGGCCGTCCTTGAAGACGTACTGCGGCCGCGCGAACATCTTCTCGCGGTCGGCGTCCTCGCGATAGACGACGATGTCGGCGGCCGCGCCGGCGCCCAGGTGGCCGCGATCGTCGAGCCCGAGCGCGCGGGCCGGTGCCGCGCGCGTCAGGATCGCGATTTCATAGAGCGAGTATTCGCGGGTCAGCGAAGCGAGCACGGTGGCGGCCTGCGCGTCGGGATTGAGCGTCTGCAGCGTCTCGTTGCGGAAGGAGCGGTCCATCAGCAGGCGGATCAGGTGCGGGTACGACGTGAACGGGCCGCCATTGGGATGGTCGGTGGTCAGGAACACGCGCCAGGGATCGCGCACCAGCAGGAAGATCTCGAGCCCGATCGCCCACTGCAGCGCGTTGACGAAATTGTGGTCGCGATAGTTGAACGGCACGACGCCGCAGCCGGCGTCGCACTCGATGTCCATCACGACGCTCTTGTTCGGCCGTGCGAGCGGCGCATTGCGCCACTGCGACATGCTGTCGCCGGACATCGTCACGGTCTGGCCGAACATGATCTGGCCGACGTCGCAGCTGACGTTCGGGTTGGCGTTGACGGCCTCGGCGATCCGTGCGGCCGCCGACGAGAACTTGCGCTCGCCTTCGGTGCCGTAGCTGTGGAACTGGATATGCGTCAGGTGGATCGGCAGCCCCCCGGCGGCGTCGATCGTCGCGAGCGTCGACGCGACGTTGCCCGGCACACCCAGGTTGCAGGCATGAACGTGCAGCGCGTGCGGCACGCCCAGCTCGTGGACGGCGCGCGTCAGTGCCTGCAGCACCGCGCGCGGCGTCACGCCGTAGTGCGGATGGCGGTCGTCGACGTCGAGCGCGCGCTGGTTGAATTTGAACGCACTGATCCCGCCCGGATTGACGACCTTGATCGCGATCGCCTGCGTCGCGTCGAGCGTCCACGCGACGTAGTCGTTGATCTTGGACTGGGGCTCGGCGCCGGCCAGCAGCCGCAGCAGGAAGTCGTCGTTGCCGAGCAGCGCATAGGCGCCCTTGTCGACGATCGGCGTGTCGCCCATCTCCAGGTGGGCCTGGCGCGCATTGACGGGCAGCATCGCGGGCTCGAAGCAGGCCGTATAGCCCATTTCGGCATAGCGATAGCCGGCCGCCAGCGTGCTCGGCACCGCCTCGCCGCAGCAGGCGCGCGTCAGCGGACCGCGCGCGTATCCGTGGGCGCGCTGCTCCTCGGGCACCAGCAGCCGCGCGAGGTTGACCTTGCCGCCGCCGATGTGCGTGTGCAGGTCGATCGCGCCGGCCATCGCGATGCGGCCGGCGAGGTCGATCTCGCGCGCGATCGGCGCGTCGCCGGGTTCGGCGACGATGCGCCCGTCCTCGACGAAGAGGTCGCGGATCTCGCCGTCGATGCCGTGCATCGGGTCGTAGACGCGCGCGCCGCGCAGCCGCGTCAGCATCTACAGCGCCGCCGCGATCGCCGCGAGGACGTCGGCCGCGCGCGGCAGCGATGAGGGGCGGCAGGCCGCCAGCCGCAGCGTGACGACCTTGTCGGAGCGCAGCAGGTGGCCGGGGTGATCGACGCCCGGCGTGCCCACCGGGATGAACACGTCGCACGCCTCGGCGTCGTGCTCCCAGGGGGCCGCGACCGCGATGGTCGGAATGCCGGCGCGCGGCGGCGGATGCGCGCCGAGCGTCGAGATCCAGAGCAGCGCGTCGGCCTCGCGGCGCTCGAGCATGCGCCGGCCGTCGAACAGCAGCGGGTCGTAGTTCGGCGCGCCCGCGGCGAAGCTCGTGCGGAACGGCAAGCCCGTCTGCCAGAGCAGCACCGCATCGGCGGTGAAGTCGCCGTCGGTGCCGCCGAGCGGCAATGCCGCGAAGCGGGTGGTCCGGTTCAGCGTCGCGAGCAGGCGCGTGATCGCCAGGACCGCGAGTTCGGCATCGGGAAAGTCGAGATCGGGAGCCGCCCAGGTGAAGACGCCGTAGCGCGCGCCGCGCATCGCGTCGGCGACCTCGCGCAGCGCGTCGATCGTGATGCCGCCGACGGCGGTGCAGTCCAGCCGCCGGCCGGCGAGGAGCGCCGACAGGGCGGCCAGCAGGTCGGGCCAGTGCGCGGCGGCGACGTCCAAGCGCAGCGCGCCAGCCGGTCCGGCCGCGGCC
>Ga0213853_10225630_pt1 | contig 11342 bp, 11 predicted proteins | sample ABR_2016_MetaT_FD_164456 | JGI IMG/M metagenome (GOLD analysis project Ga0213853, IMG submission 164456) | Metatranscriptome of freshwater sediment microbial communities from post-fracked creek in Pennsylvania, United States - ABR_2016... | ecosystem: Environmental > Aquatic > Freshwater >...
CGATCATCTCCATTCCGCTCGCGTTTTGCGGGCTTTATTCTAAAAACATCCGATATTTTATAATCATTCATCCAAACGCCGATCGCTATTGCATTTTTTCCCTTGCGGTTCGCAAGAGTTCCGGCCCGTTGGCTCCATTGCGCCCATCAGCCGCGTGATGAAGTTTTTGCGGACCCTACAGCTTGTTCGCCGGCTCCGAGCGCAGCGGCCATGCCGCGGCGACCGTATTCAGCTTGATCGAATCGTGCAAACTTGCGGGCGTCGAACCCTACGCCTACCTGCACAACGTACTGCCGCGGCTCGACGGCCACCGCATGGACCGCCTGGCCGAGCTGCTGCCGTTCAACTGGAATCCGGCCGATGAACTTCACCCCGTTTGATCCCGAACTTGCCAAGCTGATCGCCAACCTTCCCCAGGCCAGCAGCCTCGACTTGTATCGAATCGAGGTCGCCGTCCGCAAGCTGCGCGACGAGCCCCATCGCATCATCGCCGTGCGCAACCGCCTGCACCTGGGCATGACCGTGCACTTCATGAACGCGCACGACGCCACGATGCACACCGGGCGCATCGTGGCGCTGCGCGCCCGCGACGTCACCATCGACGAAACCAAGCAAAACTCGCGCTGGACCGGCGTCCCCTACGCGGCGATCGATCTGCAGGCCCACGACGGGCCCGACGTCGAGATCCTCGATACGCCCAAGGCCGCTCCACCGCCTCGCCGCCCGACGCGTGATGACTTCAAGGTCGGCGATACCGTCAGCTTCATCGACCGCGACCAGCGAACCCGGATCGGCAAGATCGTCCGCCTGAACCTGAAGACCGCCTCGATCGATTGCGACAACGAGCCGTGGCGAGTTTCATTCGGCTGGCTGCAGCACGTCGTCGACGTATGACCCGCGATCGCGCCGTCAAGCGGCGTCGATTCCCGGCCGGATGCGTAGATTGGAAGGCGCTGCATGGACATGCCAAGCATTCGATGCCGGTCCGTTACACCAGCGCCCATATCCGCGGGTCGATGAGGCAGGCGAATCTCGTCTTGAGCCGGCGGGAAACGTGCACCGTTCTGCGCGTCGCGGACGGCTGAGCGGCCGATGGGCTTGTGGATAACTGGTCCCGCAGGGGTCCCACGCAGCGAAGAGGACTTCGCGAGACCCATGCGCCGCCGGAATTGGACCACGTCCCAACATCAGCAACGCAACACGATCCTCGATAGCGCTCCCGTCGTCGGTTCCAGCAAATCCCCGATATGCCGCAGGTCACCGACATTTCTCTTGCACCGCTGCTGACGCCCAATGGCCGTTTGCGTCTGGTCGCCGATTCCGACGCGCAACCGTTGCCCGCGGCAATGGGTGATCGGTTGACGGCGTCATTCACCCGCGATCATGGACATGGACTGTTGTATCTCGGAGCCTCTGCAGTCGCCAGCGCGCTACCGCCGGCCCTGGCCTGGTGGCGTGACTACGCCGCGCGATACGTGACGGCACTGTGCACGATGCCAGACGGAGGGGAGATCGCGATCGCCGCACCGGACGAACGGACGATCGACGCCATCATCGCCGACGCACCACCCATGACAGGAGCGGAATACCTGACGACCACCGTGCTCCGGAGGCTTTGGGTCGACCTCGATGCCGCCTGTCGCACAGAACTCGCGGAGTCCAAACTATCGCTCCAGGAATTTCTCAGATCGCTTCATCCGGCCTGGAACCTCGTTGGCAGGGTGCATTTCAACCTCGCAGAAAATCGGAAAGATTCCGAGGCACCCTTCGCCTTCCTGGCAAGCTATTCGTCGCGCCTCTCGGCGCACGGCAAGGCGCAGCATCTTCCCCTGTCAAAGGCCCTGACCGAGTTCTCGGACGGCAAGAGCAAGGCGCAGCTGTTGTCGCTGCTGCAGCCCGTGCAGCGCGCAGCGCAAGCCTGCCCTTGGCTGCGCGAGATGGTCGACTCGGGCGAGATCTATCATCCGCTGCGCTGGACACCGGCGGACGCTTGGCGGCTACTTTCGGACGTACCGGCGCTCGAAGCCGCTGGCATCGTCGTGCGGGCTCCCGGCAACTGGCCCGCGGGCAGGCCGCAGCGGCCGCTGGTCCGCGCCAGCGTCGGGACTAGACCTCCCTCGACGCTCGGCATGGACGCGCTGCTCGATTTCCATGTCGAGGTCACGCTCGACGGCGAGCGACTCGGTGCAGCCGACATCAAGGCACTGCTCAAAGGGGTCGATGGCCTGCAGTTGATCCGCGGCAAGTGGGTCGAGGTGGATCGAAAGCGCCTCGGCCGTCTGCTCGAACGATTCCAGTCGATCGAGCGAGCGGCGGCCGGAAGCGGAGTGCCCTTTGCCGAGGCCATGCGCCTGATGTCGGGCGCGGCGCTCGAAGACGGCGGCGACTTCGCCGATGCGGATTGGACGCAACTCTCGGCTGGGCCCTGGCTTGCCGAAACTTTGCAGGGATTGCGGCAGCCCACCGGACTTGCGCGGGTCGATCCCGGGTCGGAGCTCAAAGCAAACCTGCGCCCGTACCAGCAGGCCGGGGTGCGGTGGCTGTACCTGCTGACGCAGCTTCGGTTGGGCGCCTGCCTCGCCGACGACATGGGCCTCGGCAAGACGATGCAGGTGCTGTCCTTGCTGCTGGTTCACAAGCGCGAACAGACGGGCGCCGCACCGCCGAGTCTTCTGGTGTCTCCGGCGTCGCTTCTTGCCAACTGGGCGGCGGAAGCTGAACGCTTCGCACCCAGCCTGCGACTCCTCATCGTTCATCCATCGGCGATGCCGCCGACCGACATGCGAACGCTGACGGAAGAGCGGCTGGACGGCGTCGATCTCGTCATCACAAGCTACGGCACGTTGTTGCGCTTGCCCGCGCTTGCGGAACTGCAGTGGCGCTTGGTCGTTGTCGATGAAGCGCAGGCGATCAAGAATCCAGCAGCGAAGGTCACGCGCCAGGTCAAGCGGCTGCAGGCCGCGGCGCGCATCGCGCTGACCGGCACTCCCGTGGAAAACCGCCTCTCCGATCTTTGGTCGATCTTCGATTTCACTCACCCCGGTCTGCTGGGCTCCGCAAAGGTCTTCAGCGCCTTCACAAAACGCCTGGCCGAGAGTGAACACTTCGGCCCGCTGCGCACGCTCGTGCGTCCGTACATCCTGCGCCGATTGAAGACGGACCGGCAGGTGATCGCGGATCTGCCGGAAAAGACCGAGATCGACGCCTGGTGTCACCTGAGCCCGGCGCAGGCAGCGCTCTACCAACAGGCGGTGAAGGAACTTGCAGCAGCGCTGGAGGATGCCGCAGGAATCGGCCGCAAGGGCCTGGTACTGTCGTTCCTGATGCGCTTCAAGCAAATCTGCAACCACCCCTCGCAATGGCTCGGGGATGCAGGCTGGGATCCCGAAAGCAGCGGCAAATTCGCCCGGCTGCGCGAAATCGCCGAGGTAATCGCCGCCAGGCAGGAAAAACTACTCGTCTTCACGCAGTTCCGCGAGACCACCGAGCCGCTGGCGGCATTTCTCGGCTCCGTCTTCGGGCGTGAAGGCCTGGTGCTGCACGGCGGCACGCCGGTCGGCAAGCGCCGCGAACTGGTGAACCGCTTCCAGGATGACGAGCTGACGCCTTTCTTCGTCCTGTCGCTGAAGGCCGGCGGCGCGGGTCTGAATCTAACCGCGGCCTCCCACGTCATTCACTTCGACCGATGGTGGAATCCCGCCGTGGAGAACCAGGCCACCGACCGCGCCTTCCGCATCGGCCAGAAAAAGAATGTGCTCGTGCACAAGTTCATCTGCCGAGGCACGATCGAGGAGCGCATCAACGAGCTCATCGATTCGAAGCAGAAGCTGGTGACCAATGTGCTCGAGGGCGGTGCCGAGTTGCAACTGACGGAGATGAGCGACCGCGAATTGCTCGCCTTGGTCAAACTCGACATTCGTGCTGCGCAAGAAACCTGACGACCGGAGACGAAAGGCAATGGCCTACTGGGGATGGAAGCCGTATGTTTCTGTTGCCGAGCGCCGCCAGAAGGCTGCAAAGGCCGCGGCCAAGGCAAGCAAGGCAGGGGCGCAGCTCTCACCGGTCCTGCCGTACCGCGGCGACATAGCCAAGACGTTCTGGGGCAAGGCTTGGTGCGACAACCTGGAGCGTTACCGCGACTACGCCAATCGCCTGCCTCGCGGGCGCACGTACGTGCGCAACGGCTCGGTGATCGACCTCAAGATCACGGCTGGCGAGGTGCGGGCCCAGGTCATGGGATCGAATCTCTACCAGGTTGATGTAACCGTCGGCGCACTTCCTGCCAAGCAATGGCAGTCCATCGGCGCCGACTGTGCGGCGTCCATCGATTCGCTGGTGGAGCTCCTGCAGGGAAAGCTATCTCGGGCGGTCATGGAGCGCATCTGTAAGCCGGGCGTCGGCCTCTTTCCCGCCCCAACGGAAATCAAGTTCAGCTGCAGCTGTCCTGACTGGGCATCGATGTGCAAGCACGTCGCGGCCGTACTGTACGGCGTCGGCTCGCGCCTGGATCATCAGCCGGAACTGCTGTTCGGTCTGCGTCGCGTCGACGCAATGGAACTCGTCGCCCAGGCCGGCGCCGGTCTGCCGAAGCCGAAAAAGCACGCTGTCGCAAGCAAAGTGCTCGCCGATTCCGCTTTGGCCGACGTGTTCGGCATCGAGATGGCGGACGTCGCGGCGCCGACGCCCCCCAATCGTGGACAACCCAAGACGCCGGCTACCAGGTCGGCGAAGGCAGCCATGATCGACAGCGCGGCGCCAACGGCGCGCAAATCGCCTGCCAAAAAGGCGGTTCTGAAAGCCCAGACCCGGGGCAAGGCGAGCGCGCGACAACCGTCCGCAAATTCAACGCGGACACGCGCCGCACCGGCGAAGCCGCGCCCGCGAAAATCGCGATGAACGTGGGTTCGCCGTAAGCGACCCAGAATCCCGGCAATTGTAACCTGGGCCTGCTGCGGGCAGCGTTCACGCCCGGGCGCGGGGGCCAATGCGAATCGCTACTCCTTCATCGCAGTGGACTTGCACCACCAACTCCATGCCGGTCTGCCCGGCGCACCCGGGGCCAGTTTCGTCTCCCGGTTCAGGCGTGACTATGAATTCGTCCCCTGCAGGTTCGCCGGCGATGGAACGGTGATGCCGGTATGGATCTGCCTATCGGTGCGGCCCTCCGGACCGGCAGCCGCATCGCGCCCTACCGCCGCTATCCTTCAGATCCCCTCACGACCGCTCGAGCCGTTCTGCGACGTAGTCGAGCATTCCCTTCAACGTGGCGACCTTCGCGTAGTCGACTTCGGGTATGTCGATGCCGATCGATTTGTGAATGCCGACCAGCACGTTGAGAAAATCGAACGAGTCGATGTCGAGCTGTTCACGCAGGAGGCCGTCGGGCCGGACGTGTTCCAGATCGGCCTCGGGTGCGATCGCGAGGATGGCCTCATACACCGCCGCGCGAATTCGCTCGCGCGATTTGACCGCTTCGTTTGCGCTCATAGGGCCTCCGGATGATCGAGCTGCTCGCGCAGGCCGGCGAGAAAGCGGGCGCCGCTCAGTCCGTCGGTCACCCGGTGGTCTCCCGACAAGGTCGCGCCCATGCTGCGGGCGACGACGACCGATCCATTGACAGCCCACGGTTTGGCGACCACCCGCCCGAGTCCGACCAGCGCCACCTGCGGCGGATAGATGACCCCGAAGACGGTCTCGACGCCGAGGTCGCCCATGTTCGTCACCGTGATCGTGCCGTCGGCCAGGTCCGAGCTGCGCAGCTTTCCGGCGCGCGCGCGCGCCAGCACGTCGCGCAGCGCACCCATCAGTTCAGGCAAGGCGAGGCGATCGACGTCGTGAACCGCCGGCACGACGATTCCGCCGCCTCGCAGCGACGTCACGACCCCGATGTGGATCGATTCCGACCGGCAAAAGGCGCCGCCGGCGAACGTCCCGTTGAGTTCGGGAACGTCGGCCAGCGCTCGCGCAATCGCCTTGAGCGTGAGCGCAACGAACAGGATGCGTTCGGTAACCGGGCGCCCGGCGTTGAGCTTCTCGAGCCAATCCGCCGCGCGTTCGACATTGATGTCGGTAGCGACGTAGTAGTGCGGGATCTCGTGCTTCGATCGACTCATCGCGGTCGCGATCGCCTCGCGCATTCCGGCGGCGCGCGTAGGCTGCGTGGCGCCGGCGGCGGCACTTTCGACGTCGGCCAGCGTGATCGCGCCGTCGACGCCCGATCCGCGGATCCGCGAAAGGTCGACCTTCAACTCGCCGGCCCGATGGCGCGCGGCCGGAGAGACCTTCAGGCGTGCGTCCGGTGCTGGTTCCGGTGCGGCAGCCGCCGGCGCCGGCGAGATCGCCGTTGCCGGCGCACCCGAAGCTGGAAGCGCCGCGGCAAGCCCAACTGAAAGCGGTCCTGCTCCGATCGCCTCCAGCGGCTCGCCCGGCGCGGCAAGCAGCGCCAAGGTCTGCCCGACCGGGATCTTTTGCCCCGGCGCGGCGATCAGCCGGGCGATCGTGCCGCTGTCCCAGATCTCGACATCGACCGCCCCCTTTTGCGTCTCGACGACGCAGACGACATCGCCGCGCCGAACGGCCTGGCCCGGCTCTACCATCCACTGGACGAAGAGCCCGTCTTCCATATCGGCGCCGAGCGACGGCATCTTGAATTCAAGCACGGCCGGCACTCACCCGCCGCGCCGCGTGAACGATCTTGTCGACCTGGGGCAACGCGGCCTCCTCGAGGTGCTGCGGATAGGGCAGCGGCACCTCTTCGCTGCAGACTCGCGCCACCGGCGCATCGAGATCGTAGAAGGCGTGCTCGTTGATGCGGGCCATGATCTCGGCCGAGATGCTGCCGCTGCGCCATCCCTCGTCGACGATCACGGCGCGCCGGGTCTTGCCGACCGTTGCGACGATTGCGGCGGTATCGAGCGGCCGCAGCGTCCGTAGGTCGAGGACTTCCGCATCGATCCCGGCCTGGGCCAGCGCCGATGCTGCCGCGAGAGTCTTGCCGAGCGTGCCGCCGTAGGTGATCAGGCTGACGTCCCGCCCCGAGCGCCGCACGGCGGCACGGTCGATATCGACCGGATGCGACTGTTCGTCGATATCGCCCTCGACGTTGAGCAGCAGCGCGTGTTCGAAGATCAGCACGGGATCCGGGTCCAGCACGGCGCTGAGCAGCATCCCGCGCGCATCCTCGTGGGTCGCCGGCGTCAGGATGCGCAGGCCCGGCACATGCGCGTACCAGCCCTCGAGGCTGTGCGAATGCTGAGCGGCGAGCTGGCGCCCGCCTCCCGTCGTCATCCGGATCACGACCGGCACGCTGAGCTGCCCGCCCGACATGTGGCGCAGCGTCGCCGCATTGTTGACGATCTGGTCGAGCGCCAGGAAACTGAAGTTGACCGTCATCACTTCGACGATCGGCCGCATGCCGTTGAGTGCGGCGCCGATTCCGGCGCCGACGAACGCGGATTCGGACAATGGCGTATCGCGAATGCGCTCCTCGCCGAATTCCTCGAGCAGGCCCTTGGTCACCGCGTATGTCCCGCCATAGCGGCCAACGTCCTCGCCCATCACGAACACGCGCGGGTCCTGCAGCAGCGCATCGCGCAGTCCCTGGCGCAGCGCCTCACGGTAGGTGACTCGCATCGACTGGGTCATCGCGAACTGCCGTCCTCGACCGGACGGCGCGCGTAGACGTCGTCCGTCAACTGCTCGACCGGCTCCCAGGTGCCGGCCTCCGCATAGGCCACGGCGGCCTCGATTTCGGCGTCGATCCTCCGCTCGATGTCGGCAAGGTCCGCAGCGCCGAACAAGCCGGCCGCGATGCCCTCGCGCCTGAAGCGATCGATCGGGCATCTCTTCTTCCAGCCGTCGACTTCGGCCTTGCTGCGGTACAGCTCCGGATCGAACATCGAGTGGGCACGGAACCGATAGGTCTTCAACTCGAGGAACATCGGGCCGTTGCCACGGCGCACGTAGTCGACGGCATCGCGCGCTGCGTCGCGCACCGCCAGCACGCCCATCCCGTCGACCGGCTCGGCGCGCATCCGGTAGCTGCGCGCCTTCTCGCACAGGTCGGTGTCCGCCTCGGAGCGCTCGATCGCGGTACCCATCGCGTACAGGTTGTTCTCGCAAAGAAACAGCACCGGCAGCTTCCACAGCGCGGCCAGATTCGCCGATTCATGAAAGTTGCCTTCGGCGACGGCACCCTCGCCGAAGAAGCACGCGGTCACGTGGTCCTGCTTGCGCAACCGGTCGGCCAGGCCGAAGCCGGCCGCCATCGGCAGCGCGCCGGCAACGATCGCGTTGCCGCCGAAGAACCGCCGCGACACGTCGAAGAGATGCATCGATCCGCCCCGGCCGCGACTGCATCCCTCCCGTTTACCGAACAATTCCGCCATCACCGCGTTCGCCGGCACGCCGCGCGCCAGCGCATGCCCGTGTTCGCGGTAAGTCGCCAGCACGTTGTCGTCGTCCCGCAGTTCGGGCATCACTGCCGCGGCGATCGCCTCCTCACCGTTGTACAGATGCATGAAGCCGCGGATCTTTCCGGCACTGTAGAGTTCGATGCACTTTTCCTCGAAGCGCCGAATGCGGGTCATCTGCCAGAGCAGCTGCCGTGCCTCTACCGGGGTCAACGCGGTCATGACGCGGACTCCAGCGTCGAGGTGTCGCCTTCGGGCCATCCCAGCTCGCGCGCCTTGAGCAGGCGCCGCATGATCTTGCCGCTGCGCGTCCGCGGCAGCCTCGCCTGGAAATCGATTTCTTTCGGCGCAACCGCGGCGCCGAGGCGCTTGCGTGCGAAGCCGAGAAGCTCCCGCTTCAATGCCTCGGACGCTTCGATGCCGGGCTTCAGCATCACGAATGCCTTGACGATTTCGCCGATCACCGGATCGGGCTTGCCGATCACGCCGGCCTCGGCGACGGCGGGATGCTCCATTAAGGCCGATTCGACCTCGAAGGGCCCGATCAAGTGCCCGGACGACTTGATCATGTCGTCGGCCCGTCCGACGAACCAGAAGTAGCCGCCCTCGTCGCGCTTCGCCAGGTCGCCGGTCAAGTACCAGCCGCCGGCAAAGCATTTGCGATAGCGCTCTTCGTCGTTCAGGTAGCCGCGGAACATCGACGGCCAGCCGGGCCTCAGCGCCAGTTCGCCCTCGACGCCATTGTCGACCGGCCGCACGCCGCCGTCGGGGAGGCGAGTCACGACGGCGGCCTCGATTCCGGGCAGCGGTCGACCCATCGACCCGGGCCGGATATCCATCGCGGCGTAGTTCGCAATCATGATGCCGCCGGTTTCCGTCTGCCACCAGTTGTCGTGGATCGGCAGACCGAAGGCCTCCTGGCCCCAGGTCACCGCCTGCGGATTGAGCGGTTCGCCGACGCTGGCGATGAAGCGCAACCGGGAATAGGCGCGCCGCCGCGCCGCCTCGACGCCACCTTTCATCATCATGCGTACCGCCGTCGGCGCCGTGTACCAGACCGTCACCTGCTCGCTTGCGAGAATGCCGTACCAGCGTTCGGCATCGAAGTCCGCCTCGTCGACGACAATCCTGATCCCATGCGCCAGCGGCGCGATGATTCCGTACGACGTTCCGGTAACCCATCCCGGGTCGGCGGTGCACCAGAACACGTCATCGGGATGCAGGTCGAGCGCGATCCGTGCGGTCGCGAAGTGCGCCACGATCGCCTCGTGAACGTGCAGCGCGCCCTTCGGCTTACCGGTCGTGCCGCTCGTGAAATGCAGCAACGCAACGTCGTTCGGATCGGTCGGGCCGATTTCGTAGTCGGTGCCGGCGGCATCGAGCAACGCTGCAAGACCCCGCGTTCCCTCGGGCAGTTCCGGATCCTGCTCGTCCGGCACGACAAGTATCTGCTCCAGCGACGCGATGCCGGCGCGAACCGGCGCCACCTTGCGGCGATACAGGCTCGTCGTCGTGACGAGAACCCGGCCGGCGCCGAGGTTCATCCGCGTCGCGATCGGCTCGGGCCCGAATGCCGAAAACAACGGCGACACGACGCAGCCGCGCTTCAACGCCCCGAGCATCGCAATGTAAAGTTCCGGGATCCGGCCCAGCAGGACGAAGACACGATCGCCCTTGCCGACCCCCAGCGCCGCGAGCGCATTCGCGAATCGGTTCGTGGCCTCGCGCAGCTGCGCGTACGTCAAATCGCGTCGCGATCCATCGCGGCCCAACCAGCAGATCGCGACGCGCTGCGCCGACCGGCCATTGGCATGCCGATCGACCGCCTCGTGGGCGATATTCAATCCCCGTCCGGCCGGCAAGCCATCCAGCCACGATCTGGCCTGCACCCAGGAGAAGCGCGCACACTCAATCGCGTAATCGGTCAGATTCGGCGGTACGGCCCCGGACGTCGACTGCTTGCGGATCGTGTCCACGCAATCTCCAGTTGCGCCGAGCGAGCCGGCGCCAAGAAATGCCGCAAAGCGGATGGCTCAGTGTCCGACGTCGCACCGCGACTGATCTAGTCGATCACCTCGACGCGTACCGCGCCAATGGCATAGTGATTTTTCTGCCCTCCCCGCGTTTCAGCCTATCCCGGTTGCAGCGCAGGTCTTTGACGATCCGCAAGATTGTTCGCGTTGCTGGCCGGTCTTTGCCTGCCCTGGATGCTGCATAGCCACAGGCTTGCGCAGTGGACACCCTCCGCGCGTGTGGCCCTGTTGACGCCCGTCAAGTCGCGGCCGCGGATGTCGTTCAGAGTGAGATTGGAAATTTTTGGGAGAGTGGTTTTGCTGGACGCGAATGACCCCGCAAACACCGAGGAAGGACACCATGTTGACAAGACGCTCCCTTGCAAGCCGGCACCGGCGCCTGCGGCGTGTTGCCGTTGCCGTTTTCCTGGCCGTCGGCGCGCTGCTGATGCTCGGATCCGTTGCCGCACCGAGCGGATTGATCCTGCTGGTGATCGGCCTGGCGCTCGAGGCCGTCGGGCTGACATTGGAGAACCGCGGCCACTGAGACGAGGTGAGACGACGCTCGGCATTCCGCGGCGGCCGGTCGCAATGCGCCGCAAGACCGCGCGGGCGCACGCCCGAAGCGTTCAGTAGTCGCGCGGCTCGCCGATTGCTGCATCTGACTATTTCCCAGGCTGGACAACGAACGTTTTTCGAGAGCGTATTACTTAGTTGATCGTCGCCCTTGGGACCATGCGTTATTGTGAGTATTTTAGGATCGGCTCGAGTCGCGTGGTGAGCTTAAATGCCGCCGATTTCTTCGCAGCGCGTCGCACGTATGCGCAGTTGAGACGATCCGGCCGGTGGTCCGGAATGGGCTGGCTCATCGCCGACGCGCGGCGATCTGCGCTCGAATTGACCATGGGTAAGTTCCCCG
>Ga0213853_11116909_pt1 | contig 11239 bp, 7 predicted proteins | sample ABR_2016_MetaT_FD_164456 | JGI IMG/M metagenome (GOLD analysis project Ga0213853, IMG submission 164456) | Metatranscriptome of freshwater sediment microbial communities from post-fracked creek in Pennsylvania, United States - ABR_2016... | ecosystem: Environmental > Aquatic > Freshwater > Creek...
ACCTCACACGATGCGCGACGTCTTGTTGCCCCAGTAACGGTCGCGCAACAGCCGCTTGTAGAGCTTGCCGGTCGGCAGCCGCGGCAGCTCGGCTTCGAAATCGACCGAGCGCGGCACCTTCTGCCGCGACAATGCCTTGCGGCAGAACTGGATCAGCTCGTCGGCAAGCTCGGGTCCCGGCGCGACGCCGGGCATCGGCTGCACCACCGCCTTCACCTCCTCGCCGAGATCGGCATTGGGAACGCCGAACACGGCGGCATCCGCAATCTTCGGATGGGTGATCAGAAGGTTCTCGCATTCCTGCGGGTAGATGTTGACGCCACCGGAGATGATCATGAAGGTGGCGCGGTCGGTAAGGTGGAGATAGCCGTCGGCGTCGACATAGCCGACATCGCCGACCGTGCTCATGCTGCCATCGGGCGACCGCGCCTCCCTGGTCCTGGCCGGATCGTTGAAATATTCAAACGGCGTGGCGGTCTTGAACCACACGGTGCCCGCCGTGCCGGTCGGGCACGGCTTCATGTTCTCATCGAGGATATGCAGGTCGCCGAGCAGCACCCGGCCGACCGTGCCCGGGTGGGCCAGCCACTCCTCGCTGTTGCAGGCGGTGAAGCCCAGGCCCTCGGTCGCGCCGTAATATTCGTGGACGATCGGTCCCCACCATTTGATGACGTCTTGCTTCACCAGCACCGGGCAGGGCGCTGCGGCGTGGATCGCGATCTCGAGCGACGACAGGTCGTAACGCGATCGCACGTCTTCCGGCAGCTTCAGCATTCGCGAAAACATCGTCGGCACCAGCTGGGTATGGGTGACGCCCCAGCGCTGCACCAGCTCGAGATAGCGCTCGGGATCGAAACTCTCCATGATGATCGCGGTGCCGCCGGTCCGGATCGTGAGGTTGACGGCCGCCTGCGGCGCCGAATGATAGAGCGGCGCCGGCGACAGATAGATCATGCCTTCGCGGTAGTGCCAGAGTTTCAGCAGGAAATCGAAGATCGGCAGGTTCTGCACCGGAGGCTGTTGCGGCAGCGGACGCAAAATCCCCTTCGGCCGGCCGGTGGTTCCCGACGAATAGAGCATCGCGGTGCCGGCGGACTCGTCCGCGATCGGCGTTTTCGGCAATCCGGCGGTGGCCGCCTGCAATCCGACGATGCGCTCGCTTTCACCTGTGCCGTCGGCGACGATGCAAAGTTCCACCTTGGGGCACTGCTTCAGCGCCTCGCGCGCGACGTCGAGCTTGGCCACCGAGGTGATGAGAATGCGGGAACAGCTGTTGTTGACGATGTAGGCGAGTTCGCCCGCCGTGAGGTAGGAGTTCACGCAGGTATAATACAGGCCCGATCGCTCGCCGGCGCCGCAGGCCTCGAGGTAGCGGCTGTTGTTCTCCATGAAGATCGAATAATGGTCGAGCCGTTTCAGGCCATGGTCGCGAAACAGATGCGCCAGCCGATTGCAGCGCGCCTCGAGCTCCCGGTAAGTCACGGCCTCGCCGCTGCCCGCCATGATGAAGGCGGGCTGCAGGGGACGCAGATAAGCATGCTTGCCGGTATACATCGTGTTGCACTCTCCTTAAGCGGCCAAATCGAGAATCTCGCGCACCTGCGATGGGTGATCGATCTCGCGCGGGTTGCGCGGAATCCACGGCGTCGCCATTGCCTGCTCGGCGATGCGGTCGAAATTTTCGGAGCCGACCCCGACGTCGCGCAGATGGCGCGGCAGGCCGAGGCCGCAGATGAAGTTGTCGAGCACGTCGGCGGCGTCCTCGCTCGCGTGTCCCATCGCCGCCGATACCAGCGCCTGACGTTCGGCATTGGCGGATTTGTTCCAGCGCATCACGTAAGGCAGCATCACACACGAGGTATAGCCGTGCGGCACGTCGAACTCGGCACCGAGCACATAACCGATGCCGTGGCTCGCGCCCATCGGCACCCCCGAGGCCAGCGGTCCGGTCGAAAGCCAGGTGCCGATCTGGCAATCCATCCGCGCATCGAGATCGAGAGGATCAGCCTTCGCCCGCGGCAGCGCTTCGGTCAGCATCGACAGCCCCTTGAGCGCCTGCGCGTCGGAATAGGGATGGGACTCACCTGAGCAGATGCCTTCGACGCAGTGATCGACGGCGCGGATGCCGGTCGAAAGCCACAGCCATTCCGGGGTGTGCACGGTGATGGCGGGATCGAGGATCGTCGCGCGCGGCATGATGAGGGGATGCCGCAGCATCTCCTTGACTTTGGTGTAGGCATTGGTGACGCCGGCAATGGCGCTGAACTCGCCGCCGGCGATCGTGGTGGGCACGCTGATCTGGCGCACTTTTGGCGCGGTCATCGGCGGCGCAACGCTCTTGACGGAGCGGACCTGATCGATGCCCTCGACCGTGCCGACGTCGTTGGCGAGGCAAAGCTGCACCGCCTTGGCGCCGTCGGTGATCGAGCCGCCGCCCACGGTGACGATCAGATCGGCATCCGCGGCGCGGGCCTGGTTGGCGGCGGCGATCACGGCTTCGCGCGGGGTATGCGGCGGCATCGCATCGAAGGTGCCGGCATAGCGCGGCCCGAGGACTTTACGAATCTTGTCGATCTCGTCGGTCTGCCGGTTGAGCGTGCCGGAGACCATCAGGAATACGCTGGAAGCATGCAGCCGGTCGGTTTGCTCGACGATCGCGTTTGCGGCCGGGCGGCCGAAAACGACCTCCTCCATGGCACCGAAAACGACACGGCCCCTGTGCACGCGCCTGTCCTCCCTCGGACGAATTGCCCTTGTTGGAAAGCAATTTAGCGGAGTAGTCGCGGGGAAGGGAGCGAAAAAAGCGCCGTTTCACCGTCGAGGCCCGCGATGGCGCGGCTCATGGCCGGCCGGGTCTCGGGCGGCCACTCCACGCTTTGCGTGCCAGCCGCCGCTCCATGGCCGAGCGTGCTGCGGAAAGCGGCTAGCCGCCGAGCAGCCTGGCGACCTCGGAAAGCGCAGCGGGCCGTTCCGAACACACAAGCTCTGCGGCCGCGCTTTCCCAATTGCCGGCGCCTGGCGCAAGCGGGTCCTGAACGCTGAGGCGGTGCTCCAGCACAAGCCGTGCATAGAGCGCGCGGCGCGCGTCCGTCCCCGGCTGGGCCGCTTCCCAGGTCATGAGGATCGCGCTCGTGATGTGATAGAGGCAGCTCGCCGCGAGCCGCGCATGGTCCTCGAGCGCGGACGAGGCCGCGACCTGCTCGGCGAAATCAAGCGCACGCTCGAGCGTCTGGTGCAGACGATCGCGGAAGATGGGCGGCACCGGCGTTGCTTCGCCGAGCAATTTCTTGAGCGCTGCTGCGAGCGTCCGGTGCGCGCGGCGCTTGCCGACCGCGCGGGTGATGATGTCGAGCGCGTTGATGTTGCTGGTGCCTTCCCAGAGCACGCCGATATGGGCATCGCGCACCAGCCGCGCCTGCACCCATTCCTCGATATAGCCGTTGCCGCCGCGCACCTCCATGGCGCCGGTTGCGACCGGAATATTGTCGCGGCAGGCGCGGAATTTTAACAGCGGGGTCAGGATTCGCAGCAAGCTTTCAGCGTCCTTGTCGCCGGCATTGGCGCGATCCATCGCGCGCGCGGCAAACAGGAACATCGACAGCGACTGTTCCGAGGGCACCGCGATCTTCAGAAGCTGGCGGCGGAGCAGCGGATATCCGATGATGGTCTTGCCGAACGCCATCCGCGTCCGCGCACAAACCATCGCCTCGTTGACGCAGCGCCGCATCATCGCGGAAGCGCGCACGCCGTGCGACAGCCGCGACAGGTTGACCTGCTCCATCATCTGCTTAAGACCCTGGCCGGCGTCGCCGACCAGATAGGCGACCGCGCCCTCCAGCAGGATCTCGCCCGATGCCATCGAGCGGGTGCCGAGCTTGTCCTTGAGCCGAACGATGCGATAGCCGTTGCGGCTACCGTCTTTCAGCCGGCGCGGCAGCGCGAACAATGCGAGCCCCTTGGTGCCGAGGGTAGCGCCTTGCGGGCGTGCCAACAGTAACGCGACATCGGCGTCGGCGTGCGAGCAGAACCATTTGTCGCCGTAAACCCGCCACTGGCCATCCTCGAAGCGAGCCGTGGTCTCGATCGCGCCGACATCGGAGCCGCCGGCCCGCTCGGTCATGAACTGCGTGCCCTTCCACATCGTCGCGACATCGCCGGACAGCATCTTCGGCAGCAGATAATCCTTGAGCTCCTGGCTTGCGAATTTCCGGATCAGATGGATCGAGGTGTCGGTCACGCTGATCGGGCACATCAGCCCGAACTCGGCCTGCACGAATAGATATTGCAGCGCGTATTTGGCGACCGCGGGCAGCGGGCGATCCATGCCGAGGGCGCCGGCGCGATGGCTCATGGCGTGGAACTGGAACTCGCCGAATGCGACGCGCTCCATCTCCCGGTAGGACGAATGGTAATCGATCCAGTCCTCGTCGCGGCCAAAACGGTCGCGCGGATGCAGCACCGGCGGATGCTTGTCGGCGATCCGTGCGAGCTCATCGAGCCTGCCACCGGCGAGCGTGCCGAGCCGATCGAAATGCGGTTCCAGCCGGCGAAAATCATCCGGTTCCAGATATAGCGCGAGAAGATCGCGCAAGCCGCGATCGATCGCGTAGAAATTTTCGCCCGCACAATCGGGCGCGATATGATCGGCACCGCGTTTGGCGGGCGCATTGCTCTCGTTGAGCGGGCGGTCGGGAGAACGTGCGTCCATGTTGACCTCGTTCCAAATCGGCTGATCGATGCTCGATATCACCTGCCGGAACATGCCAACGCCATTGGGGTTGCAGAAAATTCAGCCGCGGGATTGGGTTCCGATCAACACGATAGCGGAAAAACCATGCCCGGGACTAGCCACCTGGCCGGGTCGTGCGTGTGAGCCACGCACAATGTTTTAGCTTGATCCCGGCCGATTCTTGAACAGACTGGCGCCCGGTCTCGTCTTGATCCTGCCGCGGACAGGCTGCAGCCTGTCCGCAACCGTGGCAAACGTGCACAGGAGATGCCCTTGAACGCGACTGAAGACTCGGAGCGTTCGAATAAAGGCGTAACGCTCCATTCCCTCCACGGCATCCGCCCGCTGATCGTTCTGCTGGCCGTCACGCTGTCCGGCTGCGGGGACAAGCCGGCGCAGCCGGCGGCCGCGGCTGCGCCACCGGTCACGGTCGCGCAACCGACCAAGCGCACCGTCACCGACTGGGACGAGTTCACCGGGCGCTTCGACGCGGTCGAGGAGGTTCAGGTCCGCTCCCGCGTCGGCGGCTTCGTCACCAATGTCGAGTTCAAAGACGGCGACATGGTTCATGCCGGCGATCTGCTCTACATCATCGATTCCCGCCCGTTCGAGGCGGTGGCGACCCAGGCCGACGGCCAGCTTGCGGATGCGCGCGCCAAGGCGGAGCTTGCCAAGCGCGAGCTCGATCGCGGGCTGAACCTTGTCCAGACCAGTGCAGTCTCCGAACAGGTCGTCGACCAGCGCCGCCAGGCGTTGCAGGCCGCGCACGCCGCCGAGACCATCGCCGAAGGCGCGCTGAAGGCGGCCCAGCTCAATGTCGAGTTCACGCACGTGGTGGCACCGATCACCGGCCGCATCAGCCGCCATCTCGTCAGCATCGGCAATCTCGTGCAGGGCAGCGACAATGGCACCTCTACCCTGCTCACCAGCATCGTCTCGCTCGACCCGATCTACATCTATTTCGACATGGACGAGGCGACTTACCTGCGGAACAACAAGCTCTATTTCGAGGGCAAGCGGCCGAGCTCGCGCGAAACCGCAAATCCGGTGCAGGTCACGCTGACCGGCGAAACCAAGCCGTCGCATGACGGCAAGGTGGATTTTCTCGACAACCGGCTGGATGTCTCGACCGGCACGCTGCGCGGGCGTGCGGTGATCCCGAACAAGGATTTGTCGATCCTGCCGGGACAATTCGGCCGCGTCAGGCTGATCGGAAGCGCGCCCTATGAGGCGCTTTTGATCCCGGATACGGCGATCGCGACCGACCAGTCGCGCAAGATCGTCCTCGTGGTCAAGGACGACAACACTGTGGAAGCCAGACCCGTCGTGCTTGGCCCGCTCGACGACGGCTTGCGCGTGATCCGCTAGGGTCTCAGGGCCGAAGACCGCGTGATCGTCGACGGCATTCAACGCGCGCGCGTCGGGGCCAAGGTCACGCCGCACGCCGCGCCGGCCGGTGGCAAGACATGAATCTCGGCCGTCTCTCCATCAATCAGCCCATCCTTGCGATGGTGCTGTCGATCGTGCTTCTGATCGTCGGCGCGATCGCCTACACCACGCTGCCGGTCTCGGAATATCCGCAAGTGGTGCCGCCGACGGTGGTGGTGACCACGCAATATCCGGGAGCCTCGGCGCAGACCGTTTCCGATACGGTCGCAGCACCGATCGAACAGCAGATCAACGGCGTCGAGGACATGCTGTATCTCTATAGCCAGGCCACCTCGAACGGCCAGCTCACCATCACCGTCACCTTCAAGCTCGGCACCGATCTCGACAAGGCACAGGTGCTGGTGCAGAACCGGGTCGCGATCGCGCAGCCGCAATTGCCGGAAGAGGTGCAGCGCAACGGCGTCGTCACGCGCAAGAACAGTCCTGACATCCTGATGGTCGTGTTCATGCTGTCGCCCGACGACAGTTTCGACCAGCTCTATATCTCCAACTACGCGCTGCTGCAGGTTCGCGACCAGTTGCTGCGGCTCGACGGTATCGGCGACATCCAGATCTTCGGCGCGCGCGATTATTCGATGCGGCTGTGGCTCGACCCCGACAAGATCGCCAACCTCGGATTGACCGCGGGCGACGTGCTGGCCGCGATCCGCGCCCAGAACCTGCAGATCACCGGCGGCCAGCTCGCAGGCCCGCCGATCGCCGACCGCGCGTTCCAGCCGAACCTCACCTTCACCGGCCGCCTGAAGGATCCCGACCAGTTCGAGAACATCCTCGTCAAGGCCGGCGAAGATGGGCGCACTGTGCGGCTGCGCGACGTGGCGCGGATCGAATTGGGGGCATTGGACTACACCACCAACAGCTTCCTGCTCAGGAAGACCGCGGTCGCGATGCTGGTGACCCAGCGTCCCGGTTCGAACGCGCTTGCCACCGCAAAAGGCGTTTCCACGACCATGGCCAAGCTCAAGGCGAGCTTCCCCAAGGGGCTCGACTACAACATCGGCTACAATCCAACCGAGTTCATCGCGCAATCCATCAGCGAGCTGATCAAGACGATTTATGAGGCGATGCTGCTCGTCGTCATCGTGGTGCTGGTGTTCCTGCAGGGCTGGCGCCCGGCGATCATTCCGATCGTGGCGATCCCGGTGTCGCTGGTCGGCACCTTCGCGGCGATGGCTGCGCTCGGCTTTGGGGTCAACAACCTGACTTTGTTCGGCCTGGTGCTGGCGGTCGGCATCGTGGTCGACGATGCGATCGTGGTGGTCGAGAATGTCGAGCGGCATCTGCGCGACGGCATGAGCCGGCGTGATGCGGCGCTCAAGACCATGGAGGAGGTCGGCGGCGCGCTGGTCTCGATCGCGCTGGTGTTGTGCGCGGTGTTCGTGCCGACCGCGTTCCTGGGCGGCATTTCCGGGCAGTTCTTTCAGCAATTCGCGGTCACGATCGCGGTTGCGACCGCGATCTCCTGTTTCTGCTCACTGACGCTGTCGCCGGCATTGGCGTCGCAGATCCTGCAACCGCATGAGCAGAAGCGCCCGCCGGCGAGCTGGAACGTGATCGGGCGGCTGTGGGAGAGATTCACCGGCCTTTTCAACCGCGGCTTCGATTGGGCCTCGAATCGCTATGCCGCCGCCGCCGACTTCGTGATCCGGCATTCGGCGGTGATGCTTCTGGTTTATCTGGCGCTGATCGGCAGCGCCGGATGGCTGATCGCTACCACGTCGCAAGGCTTCATTCCGGCGCAGGATCGCGGCTACGTCATCGTCTCCGTGCAATTGCCGGGCGCGGCCTCGCTGGCGCGCACCACCGATGTCGTCCGGCAGATCGAGAAGATCGCGCTCGATACGCCCGGCATCATTCGCGTCGCCGCGTTCGCCGGGCTGTCCGGTGCAACGCGCACCCAATCCAGCAACGCCGCCGCGTTGTTCCCGGTGTTCGAAGAGCCGGAAATCCGCCTGAAGAAGGGTCTGTCCGCGCGCGTCATCACCGGCGAATTGCGCAAGCGGCTCGCCAGCATCGAGGGCGCCTTCATTATCGTCATTCCGCCGCCTCCGGTTCCCGGCATCGGCACCGGCGGCGGCTTCACCATGCGCATCCAGGACCGTCAGGGCCGCGGTTCGCAATTGCTCGCGCAGGCGACCGACGAACTGGTCGGGGCGGCGCGCCGGGCGCCGGGGCTGACATCGGTGTTTTCGCCGTTCACCGCGAATACGCCGCAGGTGTTCGTCGATATCGACCGCATCAAGGCGCAGAAGCTCGGCGTGCCGATCCAGAACGTCACCGACGCGATCGAAATTTATTTCGGCTCGTCCTATGTAAACGACTTCAATCTGTTCGGCCGCACCTATCACGTCACGGCCCAGGCCGACCTGCCGTTCCGCAAAGAGACCTCCGACCTCGCGCGGTTGCGCACCCGCAACGCCGCCGGCGACATGGTGATGCTCGGCAGCGTGGTGGATTTCCGCGACATCTCCGGTCCCGATCGCGTCGCGCGCTACAACCTCTATCCGGCGTCGGAACTGCAGGGCGAGACGCTGCCCGGAACCAGTTCGGAGACCGGGATCGAGACCATGAAGCGTCTCGCCGAGACCTTGCCGAGCGGCTTCTCCTACGAATGGACCGACCTGTCCTATCAGCAGGTCACCGGCGGCAACTCCGGCCTCTACGTGTTTCCGATCTGCGTGCTGTTCGTGTACCTGGTGCTGGCGGCGCAATATGGCAGCTGGACCCTGCCGTTTGCCGTCATCCTGATCGTGCCGATGTGCCTATTGGCCGCAACCATCGGGGTGCGCATCATGGGGCAGGACGTCAACATCCTGACGCAAATCGGCTTCGTGGTGCTGGTCGGGCTTGCCGCCAAGAACGCGATCCTGATCGTGGAGTTTGCCCGCGACATCGAGCTTGAGGGCCGCAAGCGGCTCGATGCCGTGATCGAGGCGTGCCGGTTGCGGTTACGGCCGATCCTGATGACGTCGTTCGCCTTCATCCTCGGCGTGCTGCCGCTCGTGGTCTCGACCGGCTCCGGATCGGAGATGCGGCAGGCGGTTGGCGTCGCCGTGTTCTTCGGCATGCTGGGCGTGACCCTGTTCGGGTTGATCTTCACGCCGATCTTCTACGTGGTGGTCCGCAATCTGGCGGATCGTGGCAAGCCGAAAGAGGCTTGAGCCGGCGGCGTAGAGCGCGCGGGTCTCACAACCGCTCAATACTATTGGCCTATCTGAAATAGATGGGCAGCGAGAAGGTTATAAAATATAGGATGGCTCGTGATCCAGAAACGGCTGGGAGGCAATGATGAAATCGAAATGGCGGTCGCTGATCGCCGCGGGCGGTCTCTTCCTCGCCGCGCCGGCGTCGGCGCAAGGCGTCAAGATCGGCATCTTGAACGACCAATCCGGCGTCTACGCCGACTACGGCGGCAAATACTCGCTCGAGGCCGCCAAGCTCGCGGTCGAGGATTTCGGCGGCGAGGTGCTCGGCCAGAAGATCGAAATCGTCACCGCCGACCACCAGAACAAGCCCGATCTCGCCACCTCCATCGCGCGGCGCTGGTATGACGTCGAAGGCGTCGACATGATCACCGAGCTTACGACGTCGTCGGTGGCGCTCGCGATCCAGGAGCTTTCCAAGGAAAAGAAGAAGATCGATATCGTCGTCGGTGCGGCGACCTCGCGCCTGACCGGTGACGCCTGCACGCCCTATGGTTTCCACTGGGCCTACGACACCCATGCGCTCGCGGTCGGCACCGGCGGCGCGCTGGTGGAGGCCGGCGGCGATAGCTGGTTCTTTCTGACGGCGGATTACGCATTCGGCTACGCGCTCGAAAAGGACACTACCGATATCGTCAACGCCAAGGGCGGCAAGGTGCTCGGCTCGGTCCGCATTCCCTTGAACTCGTCGGACTTCTCCTCGTTCCTTCTGCAGGCGCAGAGCTCCAAAGCCAAGGTCATCGGCCTTGCCAATGCTGGGCTCGACACCACCAACTCGATCAAACAGGCGGCGGAATTCGGCATCGTTTCCGGCGGCCAGAAGCTCGCCGGACTGTTGATGACGCTGTCGGAAGTGCATGGCCTCGGCTTGCAGGCCGCCCAGGGCCTCGTGCTCACCGAGGGCTTTTATTGGGACCTCAACGACAAGACGCGCGCGTTCGGCGAGCGCTTCATGAAGCGCACGGGCCGGATGCCGAGCATGATCCACGCCGGCACCTACTCGTCAACGCTGAGCTATCTCAAGGCCGTGAAGGCGGCGGGCACCAAGGATCCCGACGCGGTCGCCAAGAAGTTGAAGGAATTGCCGGTCGATGACGCCTTTGCGCAAGGCAAGGTGCAGGAAAACGGCCGCATGGTCCACGACATGTATTTGTTCGAGGTCAAGAAGCCGGCCGAATCCAAAAAGCCTTTCGACTATTACAAGCTGATCGCCACCGTCCCCGGCGACAAGGCGTTCTTTTCGGCCAAGGAAAGCGGCTGCCCGCTGACGAAGTGATCTTGGTTGTCCCGGCGAAATCCGGGACGGCCCCAGCCGTTACGTCTCGCCCTCACGCGTGCAAGAGCCGCCAGACGACAGCGCCGAGCGTGCCGAACAAGAGCACCCCGCATGCCGTGGCCTGGATCAGAAAGCCCGGTCCGCGCCGCTCGGTCGCTTGCGTGTAGCCGATCATGTAGACGATGCGGCCGGCGATCCAGACCAGGCCAAGCGCGGCTGCGGCCTGGTCGCCGATATAAATCGCGAATAGCCAGAGCGACGGCAGGAAGATCGGCAGCCATTCCAGCGTGTTCATCTGCACGCGGAACACCCGCTCGAAATCCGGATTGCCAGAGATGGCGGGCAATTTGACGCCGTAGGCGAGGCGCGCCCTGGCCACCCGCGCGGAGGTGAAGAAGTAGAACAGCACCGCAAGCAGGGTCACGAGCGCGGTGAAATGATACATCGGCAAAATTCCTCGATTCGATCACTTCGTCAGCGAGCGCCAGCAGGTTCGGCGGCAGCTCCAGGCCGATCGATTTCGCCGTCTTCAGATTGATCACGAAGAGATAGCGCGTCGGCTGCTCAAACGGCAGGTCGGCG
>Ga0213853_11106592_pt1 | contig 11222 bp, 6 predicted proteins | sample ABR_2016_MetaT_FD_164456 | JGI IMG/M metagenome (GOLD analysis project Ga0213853, IMG submission 164456) | Metatranscriptome of freshwater sediment microbial communities from post-fracked creek in Pennsylvania, United States - ABR_2016... | ecosystem: Environmental > Aquatic > Freshwater > Creek...
CAGGCGGCCAGCGCGGCCAGGGCCCTGCGCCGCGCCGACGGCGCGTCGCGCAGGGCCACGGTTCGTTGGGACAGGTTCATGATCGTCCTCCAGCGGTTCTGGTTCTGGGCTGCAAGCACCCCCGCTGTCGCGGCCGGCGAACCGGCCCCGGCGGCGGGACTGCATCGTTAACGTTGCGGAGCAGCCGGCGGTTGATCCGTGCCGGGCGCCGCACCGGACGCATCGGCGGGTGCGTGCGCCGATGCGGCCGCGGGAGCCGGTCCCGCCGCGGGTGCGGCATCGGGACCGTCGTCGCCGCTGTCGTCGTCCTTGTCCGGCGGCGGATTGCCATCGTAGACCTGGTTGCGGCGGCGCTGCAGATAGGCGTCGCGCACGAAGCTGTAGCGGTCCAGCGCCGCGCCCTCGATCAGCTTCTCGGCCGACAGCAGGCTCGCGCGCAGGTCGACGATGCGCCCGACGTCGCCGATATAGACGTATTTGGCCGGCCGCACGTAGCCCAGCGGATCGGTCTGCATGTCGACCACCCTGCCGAACGCATCGCGCACGTCGCTCGGCCCGAACAGCGGCAGCACGACATAGGGTCCGGGACCCGCGCCCCAGTGCCCGAGGGTCAGGCCGAAATCGGCGGCGTTGCGCGGCAGGCCCATCGTGCGCGCGACGTCGAAGCATCCCAGCACGCCGACCGTCGTGTTCAGCACGAAGCGGCAGGTATCGGACGCCGCTGCCGCGGGCTTGCCCTGAAGCAGATCGTTCAGCGCGGTCGGCAGCTCGCCGACGTTCGAAAAGACATTGGACACGCAGCGGCGGACTGGATCCGGCACGACGTCGACGTAGGCGCTGGCCACGGGCTTGAGCACCGCACGATCGAGTTGGTCGTTGAATGCGTCGACCTGGCGATTGACCTTCTCGAACGGATCGGCCGGGTTCTTGCCGGCACCCGGCGGCACGGTCGCACAGGCCGCGAGCAGCGACGCGGCGAGCGCGACGGCGGCGGCCGACAGGGGCCGGGCGCAGCGCGCGAGCTTCGGCAGGAGCGTGGATATCATCGCGGGGCGTCGCGGTCGAGCGCTGCGCTACTTGTGCGCCGGAGCCTTCGCGTCGGGCTTGGGATCCGCCTTCGCGTCGGACTTGGAGGCCGACTTGTCCGCCGTATCGCCGGTTTCCGCCTTGCTGAACAGGAACTGGCTGATCAGGTTCTCGAGCACGACGGCCGACTGCGTCGACTTGATGACATCGCCTTCCGCGAGGTTCTTGTCGTCGCCGCCCGGCTCGAGGCCGATGTACTGGTCGCCGAGCAGGCCGGACGTCAGGATCTTGGCCGAGGTGTCGACCGGGAATTCGTAGCGCGTGTCGATCTCGAGCGTGACGAGTCCCTGGAAGGTCTTGTTGTCGAACGAGATCCGCTTGACGCGCCCGACCGTGACGCCCGCGCTGCGCACCGGCGCGCGCATCTTGAGGCCGCCGATGTTGTCGAAGCGCGCGGTGACCTCGTAGGTCTTGTCGCTGCTGAAGCTGGCCAGGTTCGCCGACTTCAAGGCCAGAAAGACGACCGCCAGCATGCCGACCAGCACGAACAGCCCGACCAGGATCTCGATGCCCTTGCGTCCCATCACTGCTCCCTGCGCGCGCGGCGCCCGCGTCCGCGGCGGAAAATGACCGGTACCCCGCGCCGGCGCGAGCCGATGGCGCCCGCGCCAGGCGCGTCCATCAGGGGGTCGAAAACATCAGCGCCGTGAGCACGAAGTCGAGCCCCAGCACCGCGAGCGACGCGACCACGACGGTACGCGTGGTTGCCTGCGCGACGCCCTCGGGCGTCGCATTCGACTCGTAGCCCTCGTAAAGCGCGACGAAGGTGACCGCGATTCCGAACACGAAGCTCTTGACGATGCCGTTGCCGACGTCCTTCCAGACGTCGACCCCGCCCTGCATCTGCGACCAGAAGGCCCCCGGATCGATCCCGATCAGCGGCACGCCGACGACCCAGCCGCCGATGATGCCAACGGCGGAGAAGATCGCGGCAAGCAGCGGCATCGAGATTATGCCGGCAACGAAGCGCGGCGCCAGGACGCGGCTGCGCGGATCGACGGCCATCAGCTCCATGGCGGCGAGCTGTTCGCCGGCCTTCATCAAGCCGATCTCCGCGGTCAGCGCGGTGCCGGCGCGCCCCGCGAACAGCAGCGCGGTCACGACCGGGCCGAGTTCCCGGACCAGCGACAGCGCGACGAGCAGGCCGAGCGACTCCGTTGCGCCGTAGCGGCTGAGCGTGTAATAGCCCTGCAATGCGAGCACGAAGCCGACCGCGAGCCCGGAGGCGGCGATGATGACGAAGGAGTCGTTGCCGATCGCGTAGATCTGCGTGACGACCAGGTAGAAGCGGCGCAGTGCGCCCGGCACGTGCCGCAGCACGTCGACGAAGAACACCGCATGACGGCCCAGGCTGCCGAGGTTGCGGATCGTGCGCCGGCCGATCGACGCGAGGGTCTCGGACGGGCTCATCGGACTACCCGCTTGCTTCGCTCTCGCTTCGCTCGAGGGGCCATGAGCCCTTGGGGGCGGCCCGGCGGGCTCATCGGGATGCCCTCTCGCTTCGCTCGAGGGGCCATGAGCCCTTGGGGGCGGCCCGGCGGGCTCATCGGGATGCCCTCTCGCTTCGCTCGAGGGGCCATGAGCCCTTGGGGGCGGCCCGGCGGGCTCATGCCGCCGGCATCCCGAAGTCTTCGCCGAGCGGCTTGGCCGGATAGTGGAACTTGACCGGTCCGTCGGGCTCGCCGCGGATGAACTGGTGCACTTCCTCGACCGTCGAGGCCTGCAGCTCCGCCGGCGTGCCCTGGCCGATCACGCGTCCCGAAGAGATCATGTACGCATAGTCGCAGATCAGGAAGCACTCCTGCACGTCGTGCGAGACGATCAGCGAGGTCGCCCCGGTCGCGTCGTTGAGCCGCCGGATCAGGTTCGCGGTCACGCCCATCGAGATCGGATCGAGGCCGGCGAACGGTTCGTCGTACATGATCAGCTCGGGATCCAGCGAGATGCTGCGCGCCAGCGCGATGCGCCTGGCCATGCCGCCGGAGACCTCGGCGATGCGCAGTTCGGCCGCGCCGCGCAGCCCGACCGCGTTGAGCTTCATCAGCACGATGTCGCGGATCATCGCCTCGGGCAGGTCGGTGTGTTCGCGCAATGGAAATGCGACATTCTCGAACACGGTCAGATCGGTGAACAGCGCACCGAACTGGAACAGCATGCCGAGGCGACGGCGCAGCCGGTAAAGGGCCTCGCGATCGCTTGCGTCGACGGTTTCACCGGCAAACGTCACCTTGCCCTTCTGCGGCGTGATCACGCCGCCGATCAAGCGCAGCAGCGTCGTCTTGCCGGATCCCGAACCGCCCATGATCGCGATGACCTTGCCGCGCGGGAAGGACAGCGATACGTCTTCCAGAATGACGCGCTGGTCGTATCCGAACGTGACGTGGTCGATGTTGACGAGATTGTCGGCGGTCACTGGGATGATCTGGGTTGTGCCTGGGGACACGGCGCGGCACGCACAACACTGCTGGCGGCCGCCGGCGCCGGAATTGCGGCAATGCGGCTTGCCGGGAATTGTCGCACACCCCCCGGCGGCGCGGCGCCAGGGTCATTCGGGGCGAAGCCAGGGCCAAGCCGGAGCCAAAGCCGGAGCCAAGCCGCGGCCAAGCCGGGACCGTCCCGCGGCCCGCCGCGGCGGCGGCAGGCGGCCGGGCGCCGCCGCACGTCAGCGCGGCAGTGTCGTCTCGCCCATCAGGAACAGGTCAACCGAGCGCGCGCTCTGGCGGCCCTCGCGGATCGCCCAGACGACCAGCGACTGGCCGCGTCGCATGTCGCCGGCCGCGAAGACCTTCGGGACGTTGGTCGCGTAGGGCAGCGCCGCGGTCCCGTTCGCGGCGGCGCCGGCGGCTTCCTCGGTCGCTGCCCGGGCATTGCCGCGGGCATCCTTGTCGACGCCGAACGATTCGAGCACGCCGCCGACCGGCGCGACGAAGCCCATCGCGAACAACACCAGGTCGGCCGGCAGTTCGAATTCCGAGCCGGCGACCTCGACCATCTTGTGCTGCCCGGTCGTCGGGTCCTTCTGCCATTCGACGCGCGCCGCGACCAGTGCCTTGACGTGGCCGTGCTCGTCGCCGCGGAAGCTCTTGGTCGTGATCGACCAGTCGCGCGCGCAGCCTTCCTCGTGCGAACTCGAGGTGCGCAGCTTGATCGGCCAGTAGGGCCAGGTCATGTCCTTGTTCTCCGCCTTGGGCGGCTGCGGCAGCAACTCGAACTGCGTGACCGAGCGCGCGCCGTGGCGATTCGAGGTCCCGACGCAGTCCGAGCCGGTGTCGCCGCCGCCGATCACGATCACGTGCTTGTCGCGCGCGAGGATCTGGTCCTTGACCTTGTCGCCGGCCACGACCTTGTTCTGCGTCGGCAGGAATTCCATCGCAAAATGGATGCCCTTCAGGTCGCGCCCGGGCGCCGGCAGGTCGCGCGGCACCTCGGCGCCGCCCGACAGCACGACCGCGTCGAAGTCGCGCAGCACGTCGGCCGCCGCGAGTTGTTCCTTGCCGAAGCGGTTGACGCCGGCAGCCAGCCGCGCCGTGCCGGCGGGTCCGCCGACCAGCACGCCGGCGCGGAACACGACGCCTTCGGCGCGCATCTGCTCGATGCGCCGGTCGATGTGCGACTTCTCCATCTTGAAATCGGGAATGCCATAGCGCAGCAGGCCGCCGATCCGATCGTTCTTCTCGAACAGCGTGACGTCGTGGCCGCGGCGCGCGAGTTGTTGCGCGCAGGCGAGGCCCGCCGGCCCGCTGCCGACCACCGCCACCTTCTTTCCAGTGCGACGCGCCGCCGGCTGCGGCCGCACCCAGCCCTGCTCCCAGCCCTTGTCGATGATCGCGTGCTCGATCGACTTGATGCCCACCGCATCGGCGTTGATGTTCAGCGTGCACGCGGCCTCGCACGGCGCCGGACAGACCCGCCCGGTGAACTCGGGGAAATTGTTGGTCGAGTGCAGGACCTCGAGCGCGGCGCGCCAGTCGCCGCGATAGACGAGGTCGTTGAAATCGGGAATGACGTTGTTGACCGGGCATCCGTGGTTGCAGAACGGAATGCCGCAGTCCATGCAGCGCGCGCCCTGGACCGCGGCCTGCTCGTCGTTCAGGTGGTGGAGGAATTCCTTCCAGTGTTTCTTGCGCGCCTCGGGCCGCTCGGCGGCCTCCTCGATGCGCTGGAACTCCATGAATCCGGTGATTTTTCCCATGGTCGGTGTGTTTTCGCAGGTGTATTGCGTTTCGGTCGGCGCCCGGTCGGCGCGTTCGGTCGACGTGTTCGGACGACGTGTTCGGACGACTTACGCGGCGAGCCGCGCGACGCGCGCCGGCGGGTTCTGCGCGGCCGCCTGCGCCGCCGCATGCAATTGCTTGAGCGCGCGCCGGTACTCGTTCGGGAACACCTTGACGAAGCGGGCGCGCATCGCCGCCCAGTCGGTCAGGATCTCGCGGGCGCGGAAGCTGCCGGTGTAGCGGAAATGACGCTCGATCAGGTCGCGCACGATTTCTTCGTCGACCTGGCCCAGGTGCCAGATGTCCGGCGCGACGCGCTCGCGCTGCTCGGCGGCCGGCAGCAGCGGCTCGAGCGCGACCATCGCCGCGTTGCAGCGCTTCGCGAAGTCGCCGCGCTCGTCGTAGACATAGGCGATGCCACCCGACATCCCGGCGGCGAAATTCCGCCCGGTGCCGCCGAGCACGACGACCGTGCCGTTGGTCATGTACTCGCAGCCGTGATCGCCGGTGCCCTCGACGACCGCGGAGGCCCCGGAATTGCGCACCGCGAAGCGCTCGCCGGCGACGCCGTTGAAGTACGCCTCGCCGGCGATCGCGCCGTACAGCACCGTGTTGCCGACGATGATGTGCTCGGGTCCGAAGCCGCGGAAGTCGTTCGGCGAGCGCACGATCACGCGGCCGCCCGACAGGCCCTTGCCGGCGTAGTCGTTGGCGTCGCCGACCAGGTCGAGCGTGATCCCGTGCGCGAGGAAGGCGCCGATGCTCTGGCCCGCGGTGCCGTTGAGCTGGATGTGGATCGTGTCGTCGGGCAGTCCGGCATGGCCGTAGCGCTGCACGACTTCCGACGACAGCATCGTGCCGACCGTGCGGTTGACATTGCGGATCGGCGTGATGAAGCTGATCTTCTCGCCGCGCAGCAGCGCGGGCTGCGCCTGGGCGATCAGCTTCGGGTCGAGCGCGCGGTCCAGGCCGTGGTCCTGCTGTTCGGTGTGGCGGCGCGCGACGTCGGCCGGCATCTCGGGCAGGTGGAACAGGCGCGAGAAATCGAGGCCGCGCGCCTTCCAGTGGGTGATGCCGCGACGCGTGTCGAGCAGGTCCGCGCGGCCGATCAGTTCCTCGAAGCGGCGCACGCCGAGCTGCGCCATGATCTCGCGCACCTCCTCGGCGATGAAGAAGAAGAAATTGACGACATGCTCCGGCTGGCCCTTGAAGCGCCTGCGCAGCACCGGATCCTGCGTCGCGACGCCGACCGGGCAGGTGTTCAGGTGGCACTTGCGCATCATGATGCAGCCGGCGACGACCAGCGGCGCCGTCGCGAACCCGAATTCGTCGGCGCCGAGCAGCGCGCCGATGACGACGTCGCGGCCGGTCTTCAGCTGGCCGTCGACCTGCACCGCGATGCGGCCGCGCAGCCGGTTCAGGACCAGCGTCTGCTGGGTTTCGGCGAGTCCGAGTTCCCATGGGGTGCCGGCGTGCTTGATCGACGACACCGGCGAGGCGCCGGTGCCGCCGTCGTGTCCGGAGATCGTCACATGGTCCGACTTGGCTTTCGCGACGCCGGCCGCGACCGTCCCGACGCCGACCTCGGACACCAGCTTGACGCTGATCGAGGCCCGCGGATTGGCGTTCTTCAGGTCGTGGATCAGTTGCGCGAGGTCCTCGATCGAATAGATGTCGTGATGCGGCGGCGGCGAGATCAGGCCGACCCCCGGCACCGAGAAACGCAGGCGCGCGATGTACTCGCTGACCTTGTGGCCGGGCAGCTGGCCGCCTTCGCCGGGCTTGGCGCCCTGCGCCATCTTGATCTGGATCTGGTCCGCGCTGTTCAGGTAGGCCGCGGTGACGCCGAAGCGGCCCGACGCGACCTGCTTGATCTTCGAACGCAGCGAATCGCCGTCCTTCAGCACGATGTCGGCCTCGACGATGTCGTGTCCGATGACGTCGCCAAGCGTCTCGCCGGCCTTGATCGGGATGCCGCGCAATTCCCGCGTGTAGCGCGCCTCGTCCTCGCCGCCCTCGCCGGTGTTGCTCTTGCCGCCGATCCGGTTCATTGCGATCGCCAGCGTCGTGTGCGCCTCGGTCGAGATGCTCCCGAGCGACATCGCGCCGGTCGCGAAGCGGCGCACGATGTCCTTCGCCGGCTCGACCTCGTCGAGGGGAATCGCCTTCTTCGGATCGACCTTGAACTCGAACAGGCCGCGCAGCGTCATGTGGCGGCGCGACTGGTCGTTGATGATCTGCGCGTATTCCTTGTAGTTCTGATAGCTGTTGGCGCGCGTCGAGTGCTGCAGCCGGGCGATCGCGTCCGGGGTCCACATGTGTTCCTCGCCGCGGATCCGGTACTGGTATTCGCCGCCCGCGTCGAGCAGGTGCGCGAGGACCGGATCGTCTCCGAACGCCGTCCGATGCATCCGGACGGCTTCGTCCATGACCTCGAAGAGGCCGATGCCGCCGATGTTGCTCGGCGTGCCGCCGAAGTACTTGTCGATCAGCTCGCGGTTCAGGCCGACCGCCTCGAAGATCTGCGCGCCGCAGTACGACATGTAGGTGCTGATGCCCATCTTCGACATGACCTTGTTCAGGCCCTTGCCGACCGCCTTGATGTAGTTGTAGATCGCCTTCTCGGGCGTGACGCCGCCGGGACCGTCGGCATGCATCGCGGCGAGCGTCTCGAAGGCGAGGTAGGGGTGGATCGCCTCGGCGCCGAAGCCGGCGAGCAGCGCGAAGTGGTGCACCTCGCGCGCCGAGCCGGTCTCGACGACCAGTCCGGTCGACGTGCGCAGGCCGGTCTCGATCAGGTGCTGGTGCAGGCTGCTGGTGGCGAGCAGCGCCGGGATCGCGACGCGCTCGGCATCGAGGCCGCGGTCGGTGACGATCAGGATGTTGTACCCGGCACGCACCGCGTCGACCGCCTCGGCGCGCAGCGAGGCCAGCCGCGCCTCGACGCCTTCGGGGCCCCAGGCGACCGGATAGCAGATGTCGAGCTCGAAGCTGCGGAATTTGCCCGACGCATAGGCCTCGATCGCGCGGATCTTGGCCATGTCCTTGAACTGGAGCACCGGCTGCGCGACCTCGAGCCGCATCGGCGGATTGATGTGATTGATGTCGAGCAGGTCGGGCTTCGGTCCGACGAAAGTCACGAGCGACATCACCAATGCCTCCCGAATCGGGTCGATCGGCGGATTGGTGACCTGCGCGAACAGCTGCTTAAAATAGTTGTAGAAGACCTTGCTGCGGCTCGACAGCACCGGCAGCGCGGCATCGTTGCCCATCGAGCCGATCGCCTCCTCGCCGTCGCTGGCCATCGGCGCCATCAGCAGGCGCACGTCCTCCTGCGTGTAGCCGAAGGCCTGCTGGCGGTCGAGCAGCGCGACGTCGGTGCGGGCGGCGCTGGCCGCCTGCGCGTCAGTCGCGAGGTCGTCGAGGCGGATCCGGATGCGGCGGATCCATTCCTTGTACGGCTTGGCCGACGCGAGCTGCGCCTTGAGTTCGGCATCGTCGATGATGCGCCCCTGCTCGGTGTCGATCAGGAACATCTTGCCGGGCTGCAGGCGCCACTTCTTCAGGATCTTGTTTTCAGGGATCGGCAGCACGCCCATCTCGGAGGCCATCACGACGAGGTCGTCGTCGGTGACCAGGTAGCGCGCCGGACGCAGTCCATTGCGATCGAGCGTCGCGCCGATGCGCACGCCGTCGGTGAAGGCGATCGCCGCCGGACCGTCCCAGGGCTCCATCATCGCCGCGTGGTATTCATAGAACGCGCGCCGCGATTCATCCATCAGCGTGTGGCCTTCCCAGGCCTCGGGGATCATCATCATCATCGCGTGCGCCAGCGGGTAGCCGGCCATCGTCAGCAGCTCGAGGCAGTTGTCGAAGCACGCGGTGTCGGACTGACCCTTGTAGATCAACGGCCAGAGCTTCGCGAGGTCGTCGCGCAGCACCGGCGAGGCCATCACGCCCTCGCGCGCCCGCATCCAGTTGAAGTTGCCCTTGACGGTGTTGATCTCGCCGTTGTGCGCGACCATCCGGTACGGGTGGGCCAGCTCCCAGCTCGGGAAGGTGTTCGTCGAGAAGCGCTGGTGCACCAGCGCGATCGCCGAGACCGCGCGCGGATCCGACAGGTCCTTGTAGTAGCGGCCGACCTGGTCGGCGAGCAGCAGGCCCTTGTAGACGACCGTGCGCGTCGACATCGACGGAACGGAATACTCCTGTCCGTGCTTGAGCTGCAGCGCCTTGATCCGGTGGCTCGCGCTCTTGCGGATCACGTAGAGCTTGCGCTCGAGCGCGTCGGGGACCATGACATCGGGGCCGCGGCCGATGAAGACCTGGCGGATCACGGGTTCGCGGTCGCGCACCAGCGGCGACATCGGCATCTCGCGGTCGACCGCGACATCGCGCCAGCCGAGCACGACCTGGCCCTCGGCGCGCACGGTGCGCTCGAGTTCCTGTTCGCAGGCCAGCCGCGAGGCGTGCTCGCGCGGCAGGAAGATCATGCCGACGCCGTACTCGCCCGGCGGCGGCAGCTGAACGCCGGCGCGCGCGAGTTCCTCGCGGAACAGCGCGTCGGGGATCTGGATCAGGATTCCGGCGCCGTCGCCGCACAGCGGATCGGCTCCGACGGCGCCACGGTGATCGAGGTTGTGCAGGATCAGCAGCGCCTGCTGGATCAGGTCGTGACTCTGGCGCCCCTTGATGTTGGCGACGAAACCGACGCCGCAGGCATCGTGTTCGTTGCGCGGATCGTACAAGCCGAACTGTTGGGCGCTTGCGAGCGGTGGACGGGAAACGACCGGCGGCATGGCGACGCTCCGTGAAATCGGGGACACGAGGGGCAATGTGGGCAATTGGGGCAATACGGGCAAATAAGCACGAACCGCGCCTTCGACGCGGAACAGACTCGACTCTAATGCGCCGCATCGCAAAAAACAAACGCAATCAAATGGGTCAGATTAAATTTAATTGCGATCTCAAATCAATTCCAAATTTAATAGTGTCATAACAAAATACCGCGGGTTCACGACGAGGCCCATGGGCGCGCAGACAGTCGGCGTATCGTCCGAGTCGCCGGCGGACACCCGCCACAGATCGAGGACGCCCGCAGGACTCGCCGATGAGTGTCGAAGGCTCGCACCGCGCGGCGCTGGTCGGCGTCGACTGGGGAACCACCCATCGACGCGCCTACCTTATCGATTCCGACGGATCCTGCCGGCGCGCGCACGCCGACGGCCAGGGCCTGCTCGCATCGCGCGGCCGCTTCGCCCAGGCGCTGCAATCGGCGCTCGCCGCGCTCGACGCAGGCGACGCCGATACCCCGGTCGTAATGTCGGGAATGGTCGGCAGTGCGCAGGGCTGGCACGAGGTCCCCTATCTCGATGCCGCGGTCCCGTTGACCGAGCTCGGCGAGCGCCTCGTCGCGCTGCCGGCCGCCGCCGGACAGGCGCCGCGCTACATCGTCCCGGGCTACCGCTGCGACGGGCCCGGCGCCGCCGTCGAAGTGATGCGCGGCGAGGAAACGCAGCTGCTCGGCGCCGTCGCGCTGGGCCGGCGCGACGGCTGGTTCGTGCTGCCGGGCACGCACAGCAAGTGGGTGCTGCTGCGCGACGCGCGGATCGCGCGCATCGTGACCTACATGACCGGCGAGCTGTTCGGGCTGCTCGCCGCACACGGGACGCTGGCGCCGATGATGGGCGAGTCGTCGCGAACCGCTGCCTCCAGCCCCACAACTTCCGCGCCGGCGCCGGAGGGGAGTATCCACGGCGGCGAGAGTCGTGGTGCCCTGCCCCAGGCTGACAGGCCCGCCGCCGGGTTGCGATCGGCGTTCGCCGCGGGACTCGAGGCGGCGCGCGGCGCAGCGCTGAGCAACGTGCTGTTCGGGGCGCGGGCGCGCGTCGTCACGGGGCGCATGCCGGCGCGCGACGCGCG
>Ga0213853_10410652_pt1 | contig 11216 bp, 8 predicted proteins | sample ABR_2016_MetaT_FD_164456 | JGI IMG/M metagenome (GOLD analysis project Ga0213853, IMG submission 164456) | Metatranscriptome of freshwater sediment microbial communities from post-fracked creek in Pennsylvania, United States - ABR_2016... | ecosystem: Environmental > Aquatic > Freshwater > Creek...
CGCGTGGCGGAGTCTGGCACGCGCCCGGGGGCGGCCGGCGTCGCGCGGCGGCTGGGCGGGCCGGCCGGCATGGAAGGCGCTGCCGGCAGCGGGATCCCCGACATAGAGGAGGACGAAACCGGCTTCGGGCATGGAGATGGTCCGCGGTGGGTCGACCGGCGCCGATGTCCGGCCGCCGCGCGGGCGGGCTGTCGAATCGGACCGGTCCGATGCCAGGCGCACTGACTGCCAATTCGTGCCGGCAATCAACCCGCCTGGCCGTGGAGAGGATCCGGGTCGGCGAGCGCATGCCGTCCGCCGGTTTGACGTGGATCGCATCGCGCCCGGCGTCACTTGCTAGGATTTCAACGAGGCTGCCGTAACGCGCGCGCGGCCATCGCCGGGGTCCGGACAGCTTGGACAAGTTCTTGCGCAGTCGGCACGTGCCGGGGCTGCTCGTCGGCATCGTGGTGATGATCGCCGTGCACATGGTCGGAACGCTCGGCTACCACACGCTCGGCCAGCCGAACGCGAGTTGGATCGACAGCTTCTACATGACCTTCATCACGATCACGACGATCGGCTATGGTGAAGTCGTGGACCTGAGCCACCACCCGATGGGCCGGCTGTTCACGGTCGGCATCGCGGTGGTCGGCATCGGGACGATGAGCTACCTGTTTTCGACGCTGGTCGCGCTGCTCGTCGATTCCGACCTGAACACCGGGCTGAGGAGGCAAGGCATGGAAAAGCAGATCGCCGGGCTCAAGGGCCACTACATCGTCTGCGGCATGGGACGCGTCGGCTCGAACGTCGCCAGCGAACTGGCGGCGACGCGACGCAGCTTCGTCGTGATCGAAAAGGATCGCGCCGCGCTCGACGCCTGCCTCGAGCATCACCCCGCGACGCTGTACTTGCACGACGACGCGGCCGACGACGACGCGCTGCGTCGCGCCGGCGTCATGCAGGCCGCCGGCGTCTTCGCCGTCACGTCCGACGACAGCCACAACCTGATGATCGCGCTGTCGGTCAAGCTGCTCAATCCGAAGGCGCGCGTGGTCGTGCGCCTGCATGACATCCGCAACGCGAAGAAGGCGCGCCGCGCCGGCGCCGACGAGATCGTCTCGCCCGATTTCACCGGCGGCATGCACATCGCGTCGGCGATGGTGCGCCCGCACGTCGTCAACTTCATGGACCAGATGCTGCACAGCGACGAGGCGCTGCGGGTCGAGGAGGTCGTCGTGCCGGCCGGCTTTCCCGACACGCGCGTCGCGGCCCTCGTGCCGCGCTCACGCGACTACATCCTGATGGCGACGCACGAGAACGGCAAATGGGTGTTCAACCCCGGCGACGAGCATGTCGTCAAGGCCGGCGCTGCGCTGGTGCTGATGGCCAACCCGGGCGGGCGGCTGCATCTGGAGAATCTGCTGAAGGCCTGACGGCCGGGCGATCACGCGGTCTGGCAGCTACTCAAAATCAGCGATATTTCGCCGTTCATCGCTTTAGGCATCCATCTGCAAACCGCAAATAGGCCATCAGCGACTCCTTGTGGTCTCGCAGGCAACGAGTGCTGCGAAGCCAGCCCAAGTCCCGGCCGCGGTGCGATCTCGCCGACCGGCGAACGTGCCAACGCGATCTTGCAGAAGGCGCTGCCATGTCCTGTCATTTCACGATGATCGCTCGCGTATCCGCGCCGTACGCTCTCGCCCGGCCTTTAGCAGCGTTAGGCGGCGGCGCGGATAAGGGCCATCCAGTGGCGTCAGCGCGCCGATCCGGTCGCGGCCGCCTGCGCGGCGCTACAGCGCCGCGTGGACCGAGGATGCGCCTGGATGCAGCGCCATCTGGACGAAAGCCGTGGCGAGGCGGAACTCGTCGAACATCGATGCCATCTCGAAGGTCAGCAGGAAGGCCGCGGCGTAGAAGCCGGCCGGATGCGCCTCGATCCTGCGCAGGCTCCAGTGCCAGAGCGGGCGCAGGCGCGGGCCGCAGATGACCCAGGCGACACCAGCGCCGAGCACGGCGCCGGCCAGCACGTCGGTCGGGTAGTGCAGGCCGAGGTAGACCCGCGGCAGGCAGACCAGCAGCGCGACATGCAGCAGCGCCAGCAGTCCGTTCGGCCGCGAGATGAACAGGATGCCGGTCGCGACCGCGCAGAACATCGTCGCGTGATCGCTCGGAAACGAACTCCAGGTCTGCAGGCCGTGCTCGGTGCCGGTGGGCAGGACCGCGGCGAGCGCGACGTCGTACAGCGGCCGCACCCGATAGGGAAGCAGCAGCGCCAGCGAGCGGCCGACGACCAGTCCGACGAAGGCCGCGGCGAACGTCCCGATGATCCGCCCGCGCACGCGCTGGCGCTGTTCCGGCGCGTCGTCGCGGAACCAGAGCCACCAGAGCATTGCCATCAGCGGTGCGCCCTTGACGAAATGATTGCCGGCGAGCATCGCCACCGCGTGATCGAGCAGCGGCGAACGCCGCGCGAAATGGCTGAGGTAGCCGATGATCGAGGCGTCGAATGCGTTCATCGCTGGCCCTGGTGGTGGACGTGGCTCGCACCGGGGAACCCCATCGACCGCGCAGGCCGCCCGGCTTCGCGGCCGCGCCGACCGCAGCCCCGCCGCCTGGCGGACTCGATGGGGATGACCCGTCTTCGACGAGTATCCGGCCGAACTCCGGGACCTTACGCGCGAACAGGCACGCGGAACGGGATCTTATTCCGCGTTTTCAGCGCGCGGCGGTGGCGTGTGGGTCGGCAGCGGCGCCGCCGCGGTCAGCGGTTCTTATGCGTCAGGAAGAAACGCACCATCTCGGCCGATGCGTCCGGCCCGTTGGCGTCCGTGAACGAACCGCCCGAACTGCCGCCCGACCACGCGTGCCCGGCGCCGTGCAGCACCCACTCCTCGACGATCGGTCGATCGTCGCCGTCGCTGTGCACGGTACGGATGAACGTTCGACCGCCTGCCGCGCTGCCGCGCTCGACCGTCGCGCGGGGTGGGCGGCCATTGGCGCGGGCCGTCGCGCGGGCGACCGCGCGGCTGGCGATCTCGCTGCCATTGCTCGCGTCGACGGTCCGATCCCGATCGCCGTGGAACACGATCGTCGGCACCGGGCGCACCAGGATCGGCCGGGCGCCGGGGGGATCTTCGGGCGGGCGCGGCGGCGCCTTGGGCGCGCCCGCGCCGCTGCGCATCGCGCCGAACGCCGTGGTCACGTCGTGCGCGGCGGCGAACGGCAATCCCGAATGCGCGCCGATGCCGGCGATCAGCTCCGGATAGGTTTCGGCGAGGATCACGGCCATCGCCGCGCCGGCCGACAGGCCCGCGACGTAGATGCGGCGGTGGTCGACGCGGTAGCCCTCGGCGATCTCGCGGATGATGCCGGCGATCAGCGCTGGTTCGCCGCGATCGCGGGCCTGGTTCTCGGCCTTGTACCAGTTCCAGCAGCGCGAACCGTTGTCGTTGGCGGCCTGCGCCGGGTACGCGACCAGGAAGCCGTGCGCTTCGGCCAGGTGATTCATCCGCGTGCCGGCTGCGAAATCGTCGGGCGACTGCTTGCAGCCGTGCAGCATGACGACCAGCGGCATGGCCTGCACGGCCGGGCGCGCCGGGACGTACAGCTTGAACTTGCGCGTGCCGGTCCGGCCGCTATGCGCGAGGCTGAGAAAGTCACCCGGCGGCGGCGCGTCGTGCTCCGGACGCTCGCGGCGCAGCGGGCGCGTCCGGCGGCCGAAGTGGGGCGCGCCGGGCCACGGCGGCGCGAGGCCATCGCGGGCCGCGCGCGCGTCGCCGTCGACGACCGCGTGATCGGGCGCCGTACCGACGGGATCGATCTGCAGCCCGGCGCGCGACAGCGCGCGATGGATCGTCTGCGACACGCCTTTCATCGGCCCGGATCGCGCGTTCAGCCCGGCCGTATCCAGCGCGCGCTGGATCATCTGCTTGATATCGTCAAAGTGAAACGGAGCGTTCACGCGGTTGACCTCGAATGACAGGACATCGAGCATATAGGAGCACTGCAACATCGGTGCACGACCGGCGGACGGGTGCGCGTTGCGCATATCGGTCATTGCGCGCCGCCGGTCGAGTGCGCTGCGGGCATTGAAGCGCGCCACCGTGCTTGCGCAAGCGACGAAAAGACCCGTGTTCTCGACATGGGAATTCCGATGCGATTCCGCAAGGGCGCTGCCTTCGGCCAAAGGCGCCATCGCTCGGCGCGCCGGGCGCCCGCCGAAAATCCACTGCGCGGTCCCTGCGACGTGCGCGACAGTCGAACGGATGATCCTGATTGCGCTTCCCGCGCGCTCCCTTGCCGCTTAGCGGAAGCGAGGGGGATATGACGCCGAGATCCGAGTCGCCGACATTGAATCGACGAGGCCGATCGCGGCCACGCGCTACGGACCGATGCAAAGCCGCGATCGCGGACGCGGCAACGAGCGCATACCCGCTTGCCCTTGCGGTCGACGACCACAATGCGTGAGATCCGCAAAGGCGATTCCTCCCACTCCCACTTAGAATTCGCGCATCAGCCGGCGTGACGCACGATGCCGCCGAACGGGAGGTCTCCTTGCACGCGATCGGACCGGCGGTAGCCTACGAAGAACTTCGACATCACGAAGACCTCGAGCAGGATCACTACGACTCGCAACCGCGTCACCTGCTGTCGATCGACGATCTCAGGGACGACGAACTCGTCGAATTGACCAGCCCGACCCGCGTCGACGACGTGCATCTGCGCCCGGGCCTCATGGCGCTGCTGTTCCAGCAACCGAGCGTGCGCACGATGGCGAGCTTCTGCGCCGCCGCCGTGCGCGTGGGCCTGGCGCCGCTGCCGGTCCCGGTCGCCAGCGACGCGCTGCGCGCCCAGCATGATTTCTTCGAGGAGATCGGCCAGCTCAGCCTGATCGCCTCGTGCGTCGTCGTGCGCAGCCAGCAGCCCCTGCCGCGCGAGGACGTCCTGGCCTGCGGCCGCGTGCCGGTGATCAATGGCGGCGACGGCTCCAACGAGCACCCGACGCAGACGCTGCTCGACCTGCGCACGATGCGGGCCTTCGGCCTCGAAGGCAAGACGGTCGCGCTGATGGGCAATCTGCGCGACCACCGGGTCCATCACTCGCTGGCGCGCGCCCTCGTGCGCCTCGGCGTGCGGCTGCGCCTGGTGTCGACGGCGGAGGTCGCGCTGCCCGAGCGCTTCATTGGGCGCGCGCGCCGCGGGCAGGTCGAAACCGTCCGCGCCGAGAGCCGCCCGGAAGTCGATCGCGCGCTTTCCGGCGTCGACTTCCTGTACCTGACGCCAACTCAATTCTGGAACGTGCCCCACCTGAGCTACGGCGACGTGTTCAAGATGGACCGCGCGCGCGCCGCGCGGGTGCTGAAGCCCGGCGCCAAGATCCTGCATCCCTTTCCGCGCCTCGACGAGCTCGACCGCGACCTGGACGGCACCGGCTACGACGCCTATCACCTGCAGACCTCGCTCGGCCCGAGCGTGCGCGCACGACTATTGCGGCTTCTGCTGGGCAGGTCCGACTGAGACCGCCGCCGCGGCCACCGGCCAAGACTTCCGAAGCGAAGCCGTCGGGCAAGCCGTGGGGCCAGGTCGCGCATTGCGCGGGGCCAGTCCCCGCGCAATGCGCGACCTGGCCCCACCTTGAGTTGCAATCGCGCGGAATCAGCGCGTCAGCCGCTTGCGCCAGTCGAGTCCGGCTTCGGTTGTGGTCGCGGGCTTGTATTCGCAGCCGATCCATCCGCGATAGCCGATGCGATCGAGGTGCGCGAACAGGAAGGCGTAGTTGATCTCGCCGCTGCCCGGTTCGTTGCGGCCGGGGTTGTCCGCGATCTGCAGATGCGCGATGCGCGGCAGCTGCTTCTGCAGCGTCGCGGCGAGTTCGCCTTCCATGCGCTGCGCGTGGTAAACGTCGTACTGGAGGAAGGCGTTGTCGGCGCCGACCTCGTCCAGGATCGCCAGCGCGTGCGCGCTGCGGTTCACGTAGAACCCGGGAATGTCGTAGTGGTTGATCGGTTCGACCAGCAGCTTCAGGCCGGCGCGCTTGAACTCGGCCGCCGCGTAGCGCAGGTTGGCGACCAGCGTCGCTCTGAGCGTCGCATCGGGCACGCCGGCCGGCGCCTTGCCGGCAAGACAGTTGAGCTGCGGGGCGCCGAGCGCCGTGGCATACGCGATGCCGCGCGCGACGCCGTCGCGGAACTCCGCGGCCCGATCCGGATGGCAGGCGATGCCGCGCTCGCCGGCGTCCCAGTCGCCGGGCGGCAGGTTGTGCAGCGCGAGCGCCAGCCGGTGCGCGTCGAGGTGCTGCCGGATCTCGCGGGCGTCGTAGGCATAGGGGAAAAGGAATTCGACCGCCTCGAAGCCGGCGCGCGCGGCGCGCTCGAAGCGCTCGAGGAACGGCACCTCGTTGAACAGCATCGTCAGGTTGGCGGCAAAGCGCGGCATCGTTGATCTCCCGGGGCAATGCGGAACCGGTGCGGCCGCGCCGGCGGCCGCACCGGCGTAAGCATGCGCAGCGACTACGGCACGAATAGCGCCGCGCAGTGACCGCTGGTGGACGGCGCGGCCAGGATCGTGCCGCTGCGCGCGACGCACTGGTCGGGCGGCAGCGGCGCGCCGCCTTGAACGTGCTGCACCAGCAGGTCGAAGGCCTGCTGCGCGTGCGGTTCGATCAGCTCCAGCTGCGGGAACGTGTCCTGGTAGGTCTCGATGTGATTGCCGTTCTGGATTTCGTAGAGGCGGTACGGCGCGAAGCTTTCCGGGGCCGCTTCGTCGTCGTCGCGGTGCGTCGTGGCCGCATCGCGGGCGTGCACCAGGCGCGCATAGGCGCGCGCATGATGGTCGATCGGCAGCAGCGCGTCCATCGTCCCGGCGACGGTGATCAGCGGGCGCTTGATCTTTCCGGTGGTCGCGAACGACGCAAGCTGCGCGGCGACATCCGACTGCGACAGGCGCGCGACGTAGTTGTAGGTGGCGGTTCCCGCGTTGGCGTAAGTATCGAAGGTCGGATCGAGGCGCTTCTGCCACTGGCACTGCGTGACTTCCCAGAACGACGTCCAGTAGTTGCCCCAGAGCGAGAGGGTCGCCGACGGCGTCGTGACGACGATGTCCGGCGGATAACCGGCGGCGACGATGTTCTTCGCGGCGGTCCCGTTCGGCGCGTATGGACTGCCGGGGTTGCCGGTCGCGTAGTCACCGAAATTGCGAACGCCGGCCGGCAGGTCGGTCAGCAGGTTCGGCGCGTGCGGATCGACGAAAGTGCCTTCCCAATCGACGCCGCCGTCGAACAGTTCGGGCGCGGTCTCGATCGCGCGGCGTACCTGGTAGCCGCCATTGGACGTGCCCACTGCGTAGGTGTACCGAGCCGCGGTGCCGTAGTGCGCATTGACGCCGCGGCGCGCGACGCGCGCGGCGGCGACCATGAAATCGCGCCAGCGCGAGAACTGCTGGCCCGGGTCGTTGTCGTAGAACGTCACGTACAGCGGCGAGGCGGGGTTCAGCCGGCAAGCGAGCGGATCGGCGGCCGTGCTGAAGCGCAGGTTCAACACGCCCTTGTTCTGCGAGGCGTAGGCATAGCCCTGCTGGACGACGTAGTCGCTCCACGCGAAATCGCCATTGAATTCGCTGCGCGTACCTGATGCGCCGGCCACGACGAGGCCGCCGTTCCAGTGATCGGGCAGCCGCAGCAGGAAGCGGCCCTGGCCGAGCGGATCGTCGGCGAATCGCGCCTGGATCTGCACGCCCGGCACGGCCTTCGTGATCGGCGTGCGCTTGGCGGCGCTCGGTGCGATCACCGAGCGATCGGTCTGCGGCGTGAATGCGAACGCGGGGAGCGAAGTGATCGCATTGTTCGCCGGCGTCGTCGCCGGATTCTGGGTGGTCAGGTCGGCGCTCTCGACGCAGCTGGCGTCGGCGAGTTCCTCGCTCAGGTGGGCGAGGATTTTCTCGCAGCGGGTCTGGTTGGCGGCCGCGCCCGTGACGAGCAGCAGTGCCGCGGTGCCGGTGACGATACGCAACATGCGGTGTTCTCCCTGAGGCTGTGGTCCGGCCCGGCGGGCCGATTCGATATCGATCGGAGTGGCGCGGCGCGGGGATCGGCGGCTTACTCTTCGGGCGCGTCGTGCGGCATCCAGCTTAAGCCCGCTCGCGCGGGCGGCGCAATCGGGAATCCGATCTTTTTCGCCGCCGCGGCGCGCATGACCATCGGCGCGGCTCCACGCGCGCCTTGACCCAGGTCAAGCCGAACCTGCCGCGCGTCACGCTACTGTGGGCGCATGGGTAGCGCAGGCGCATTGGCGCAAGGCAGGCCTCGGGCGCGCGCGATCGCGCTGGCGGCGCTCGCGCTGCTGCTGGCCGGCTGCATGGCGATGCTGCCCAAGGGCCGGTCCGAGGTGCTGTCGTCCTGGGACAGCTACGACGCGGCGTACAAGGCGCTGTCGGCGATCGAGCCGTACGTGGCCTCGCGCGGCGACGTGCACGCGGCCGGGCTCGACCCGCAGCAGAACCCGGCAGTCACCGTGCTGCACTTCGCCGACCTGCTGCAGCGCTTCTCGGGCGTCGCGACGATCGGGAATGCGGAACTGGATCGCGGCATCCGGGATTGCCTGCGCGCCGGCAAGCAGTGCAGCGGCTACGCGATCGCGGTCAAGAAGGTGCGCCGCGATCGTGTCGGCAATTTCTGGCTCGACCTGCTGAACTTCAAGCGCGACACCGAGACGACCGGCTGGAGCGTCGAAGCGCTGCTGGTGTTCGTGGACGACCAACTCGTCTACACGCTGATCGGCGGCCAGCCGACCATCCGCGAACACGACGTCGTGCGCAATCCGCTGGGTCCGCTGCAGTCGCGGGGCGACGCGATCATCAATTCCCTGCACTACTAAGTTCGCCGAGATACGCCGCCCGCTCCCGCGCAAGTCGAACGGGATCGACAAAGCGATGGAGGCCATTTGGGAGGCCGCCGGCATCAATAAAGTCACGCACATGAAATTGCCGCGCCGCCGCAAGATCGGCTAGATTTGGCACGCTTTTGGCACAGCTCCGGCTCGTTGGTGCGCAAATCCGCAGCCAGGCCTGGTCATTGCGTACCTCGCCGAAACCGTTGACGAGGTCAAAAAAAAACACAACACTGCACCAATCATCGCGTCCCGCAGGACCAGGAACCGGCCGCAATGCGGGTCTGACGGCGCCGCGTACGAAAGCCGAGTCTCTGGCATAACAACCAGTCTGCGTGGACGGGCAGCTTACGCGCAACGCGCGACGCACTTCGCTGACACGCTGCAGCATGCGACGCGAGCTCCGGCAGGCTCGGGCCGAGTTCAGATCCGCCGCCACCCTCACAGCGGTGCGCAGTCCTTGCTGACGGGACTGCAGGATCTGCGCGACGTGCAAATGTTGCATTTGGAGGCCAGGAGCCCACACGATGACCACCGACGCAGTCGTAGCCCCGCGCCAGACCTGCTTCATCGACATGCCCTTCGGGCGCAAAAGCGATCCGAAGTCCGGCGTGGAAATTGACTTCGACCAGATTTACGCCCAAGCCATCCAACCGTCCGTGGAGGCCGCGGGCCTGCAGTGCATCCGCGGTGACCGCGAGGACACCGGCGGCATCATCCACACCGCGATGTTTGCGCGGCTGCTGATGGCGGAATTCGTCATCGCCGACATGACCACCGTCAACCCGAATGTCTTCTACGAACTCGGCGTCCGCCATACCGCACGGCCGTACACCACTATCGCGCTTTTTGCCACGCTGGGCGCGCCACCGTTCGATGTGGGCATGGTACGGGCCATTCCGTACGAGTTGACCGATGGCCGGCTGAGCGAGGCCGCCGCCAAGTCGCTGCGTGAAGCCATCACGCAGCGTATCCGCAGCGCGCTAAGCAGCCCGGTCGCGCAGGACAGCCCCTTGTTCCAGCTGTTCGATGGCTTCCCTGGTATCACGATGAGCCATGAGCTGACCGATGTATTCCGAGATCGGGTGGCTTATTCGCAGGCTTTCCGGGCGCGGTTGGCCGAAGCGCGAGCGCGCACGCCCAAGACCGCCGCCATTCAGGCACTACACGAGGCCGAGACTAGCCTGGGCGACATCTCAACCGCCGAGCGCGGCGCGGTCGTTGATCTGCTCCTGTCGTACCGTGCGGTAGAGGACGTGGACTCGATGGTCGCGTTGGTCGGGAGGGTGTCCGGCGAGGTCCGCGACGCCGCGCTCACTCGCCAGCAGTTGGCTTTTGCGCTGAATCGCCGCAATCGACCCGGCGACCGGGACCGTGCGATCCAGGTACTGGAAGAGTTGCTGCGAACCCACGGCGACAGCGCCGAGACTCTCGGCCTGCTGGGCCGCATCTACAAGGACCTTTACAGGGCTGCAGCGCCGAAAAGCCCTGATGCCGACGGCTGGTTGGACGAGGCGATCGCCACCTACACGCGCGGGTTCGAGGTCGAGCCACTGGACTTCTACCCCGGAATCAACGCGCTGACGCTGCTCGTGCTGAAAGACGGCGATGAGGCCGAGCGCGCGATCCGGCGCCTGGCACCGCTGGTGACCTTCGCGGCGGTGCGACGCGGAGGCGAGAAATCTGCCGACTACTGGACCGTCGCCACCGTACTGGAACTAGCGTGCCTGAACCGCGATCCCGCGCTGGCGCGACGGTGCGTGCCGCGGGCTCGCATGCTGGCCGCCAAGGCCGGCGAGCCGTGGATGCTGACGACCACGGCTGACAATCTGGCATTGATCGCGCAACGATGGGCCGCCGCGCCCGAGGCCGCATTCGTGAAGGAGATCGAGACGGCCCTGAGAACGCCTTTCACCTGATTCGCACGTGCCCTGCCATTGCGAATTGCGGTAGCCTGGCCCAGTACGCCAAGGAGTAGACGATGAGTTCGAATTTCCTGCGAATCGAGATGGGCAAGGCACTGCATGGGGATTGTCTATTCGTCGAGTGGGGCGGACCAGGCGACAAGCACCGCATGCTGATCGATGGCGGACCCATCGGCGCCTACGAAGCATTGGCAACGCGCATCGATGCACTGCCCGCCGACGAGCGCTCGTTCGAATTGATGGTGCTTTCGCATGTCGACACGGACCACATCGAGGGCATGGTGCGCCTCTTTGCCGAGCCGCCGAACCAATGGCCTTTCAAGGTCAAGGATGTCTGGTTCAACGGTTGGCGCCATATGGTCGATGAGGACCTGCTCGGAGGCCGGCAGGGCGAGTTCTTTAGTGCGCTCCTTCAGCATCGCCTTCC
>Ga0213853_10185105_pt1 | contig 11212 bp, 15 predicted proteins | sample ABR_2016_MetaT_FD_164456 | JGI IMG/M metagenome (GOLD analysis project Ga0213853, IMG submission 164456) | Metatranscriptome of freshwater sediment microbial communities from post-fracked creek in Pennsylvania, United States - ABR_2016... | ecosystem: Environmental > Aquatic > Freshwater >...
CGGCATCGACGATGATGCCGCCGATCGAGTTGCCGTGACCGGCAAGGAACTTGGTCAGCGAATGCACGACGATGTCGGCGCCGTGATCGATCGGGCGGATCAGATAGGGAGTCGCCAGCGTATTGTCGACGATCAAGGGCACGCCGGCCTTGCGCGCCACCGCCGAGATCGCCTCGATATCGGTGATGCTACCGCCGGGATTGGCGATCGATTCGATGAAGATCGCCTTGGTGTGCGGGGAGACCGCGTGCTCGAAGCTTGCGATATCGTCGGGATCGGCCCACACCACGTTCCAGCCAAAGCTCCTGAACGCATGGGTGAACTGGTTGATCGATCCGCCATAGAGCTTGCGCGCTGCGATGAACTCATCGCCCGGCCTCAACAACTGCTGCAACGCGACGACCTGGGCGGCGTGTCCGGAGGCGACCGCGAGCGCGGCGGTACCGCCTTCGAGCGCGGCGACGCGTTCCTCCAGCACCGCATTGGTCGGATTTCCGATCCTCGTATAGATGTTGCCGAACGCCTGCAGGCCGAACAGCGAAGCGGCGTGATCGGCATCGTTGAACACGAATGACGTGGTCTGATAGATCGGCGTCACCCGCGCGCCGGTGGTGGGATCGGGCTGCGCGCCGGCATGGACGGCGAGGGTGGCAAATCCCGGAAGACGGTCGGTCATTCTGTGCGTCCTGTTCTTGGTCTGGTCGAAAAAGCGCGGCATGCTGATCGCAGCCACGTCCGCCGTCAAGCGAGTTGGCAATCTATCGCGCGTTCGAAACGCTCGTGCTTCGCGCGGCCGCGTTCTCGAAACAATCGCTTCGCAATCGCGTCACGAAAGCTCGCTCTTGTTCCTGGCGGCGCGGTCGGATGCCGCAGTCTCGCCGCCGCCGACACTGGTGCGGTTCAGCGACAGCCGCATGCCCTGGGTCGGAATCGGCGCGCGCTTGGAACTCAGCGTGCGCGAGTTGACGCCCATCCACGAAATTTCCGAGGACAGCCGGCCATATTCGATTTTCGGGCAGCGGTTCATGACGACCTTGAGACCGGCCGCTTCGGCCTTTGCAGCGGCTTCGTCGTCGCGTGCGCCGAGCTGCATCCAGATCACCTTCGGCAGCGGCGACAGTTTCAGCGCTTCGTCCACTACCGGCATGATGTGGCTGGAATTGCGGAAGATGTCGATCATGTCGACAGGTCTGCCGATATCGCGCAGCGATGCGACGAAGGGTCTGCCGAGCAGCTCTTTGCCGACATGTCCGGGGTTGACCGGGATCATGTCATAGCCGCGCTGCGCCAGATATTTGAACGCGAAATAACTCGGCCGCACGTTGACCGGCGAGGCGCCAACCATCGCGATCGATTTCACGCCACTGAGGATGCTGCGGATGTAGTTGTCGGGATAGGCATCGTGATCCATTATCGGTCGAATTCTAGCGGTCTTGCCATTTCGGCTCGCGCTTTTCGATGAATGCGCCGATGCCTTCCTCGGCGTCGCGCGCCATCATGTTCTCGGTCATCACTTCTGCCGCATAGCGATAGGCATCCGCAAGGCTCATCTCGGCCTGGCGGTAGAACGCGGTCTTGCCGAGTTTTACAGTGTAGGCGGATTTCAACGCGACCTTTTGTGCAAGCGCGATCGCCGCGTCGCGCTCGGTGCCCGCGGCAACAACATGGTTGACGAGGCCGATGTCGCGCGCGGTTGCGGCCTGGACAGGTTCGCCCGTTAGCAGCATTTCCATCGCCTGCTTGCGCGGCACATTGCGCGACAATGCCACCATCGGCGTGGAGCAGAACAATCCGATGTCGACGCCGGGAGTGGCAAACCTCGCGGCTTCTGACGCCACCGCAAGATCGCAGCTTGCGACCAATTGGCAGCCGGCGGCGGTTGCCATGCCCTGCACTGCCGCGATCACCGGCTTCGGCAAATGCACGATCGCCTGCATCATCGCGCTGCAGGCGTTCATGACTTGCGCAAAATAGGCACGCCCGCGATCGGGATCGCTGCGGCGGGCGGTCAGTTCCTTCATGTCGTGGCCGGCCGAGAAGGCCGGGCCGTTGGCCGCGATGACGAGCGCGCGGATGTTCTTGTCTTCTGCAATGTCGTTCAACGCCGCATGCAGCCCCGCGATCATGGCTTCCGACAGGCTGTTGCGCGCGGCCGGCCGATTGAGCGTGAAAACCGCAATGCTGCCGATGGTCTGGCGCAGGAGGATCGGCGGTTGCGGCGTCGAGGCGCGGGCTGCTTGGGCGGACATCGGAGATTCCATTTGAGTGACGCTCATAATCTAATGTAGCAAGCGTCGCAAAGCGAGGGCAGGGGACGATATGGCAGTTGCGAAGATGAGCGTGGCGGAACTGGAAAGATTCCTCCACGACGAGTTTCCCCAAGCCTTCAAAGAGGGTGACATCACCATTGAAAGCGCCGACGGGTCGACCTGCCTGCTGCGCCAGCGCTACAGCGACCAGATGCTGCGGCCGGGCGGGACGGTCTCGGGGCCGACGCTGATGGCGCTCGCGGATTTCGCGATGTATGTGGTGCTGTTGTCGGCGATCGGCCCGATTGGGCTGGCGGTCACGACCAATCTCAACATCAATTTCCTGCGCAAGGGACAGCCTGGGCAGGATGTGCTGGCGGCAGCGCGGCTCTTGAAGCTCGGCAAACGCCTCGCGGTCGGCGAGGTTAATCTTTTGTCAGGCACCTTGCCCGACCCGATTGCGCATGTGACATCGACCTATTCCATTCCAAACAAATAGGCTTTTATCCGGTATGATCACACCTTATTGATAAGGCATTGCTTTTGCTTGTCTAATTTGCGTCATTCGGCATTGACGTTGGCGCCTGGTTTATCTAGAAACCCGCGCAGTTCGGCGCTTGGGCGTCCGATGTCTCCCTTTCACGGATTTCCTCAGATGAAAACGTTTTCGGCAAAGCCCGCCGAGGTGACGAAGAAGTGGGTGCTGATCGACGCCAAAGGTCTGGTGGTCGGCCGGCTCGCCAGCCTCGTTGCCATGCGGCTGCGCGGCAAGCACTTGCCCATCTACACGCCCCATGTCGATTGCGGCGACAATGTCATCATCATCAACGCGGCGCATGCGGTGCTGACCGGCCGCAAGCGCGATAACAAGGTCTATTACAAGCACACCGGCTTCGTCGGCCACGTCAAGGAGCGCACGGCGCGCCAAATCCTCGAGGGGCGCTATCCCGAGCGCGTGGTGGAGAAGGCGATCGAGCGCATGATCCCGCGCGGCCCGCTCGGCCGCGTCCAACTCGGCAATTTGCGCGTCTATCCCGGGCCTGAGCACCCTCATGAGGCCCAGAGCCCCGAGAAAGTCGACGTCGCCAAGATGAACCGCAAGAACATGAGGGCCGCATAAATGGCCGACACCATGCAATCTCTCGATCAGCTGTCGCAGCTCAAGCCGGCTGCCCCCGAAGCGGCGAAATACGTCAAGAAGATCGATAAATACGGTCGCGCCTACGCCACCGGCAAGCGCAAGGACGCGGTCGCCCGGGTCTGGATCAAGCCCGGGGCCGGCAAGATCCTCGTCAACACCCGCGAGGTCGAGGTCTATTTTGCCCGGCCGGTGCTGCGGATGATGATCCAGCAGCCGTTGGTCGCTGCCGCCCGCGCCGGCCAGTACGACGTGATCTGTACCGTCGCCGGCGGCGGGCTGTCGGGCCAGGCAGGCGCGGTTCGTCACGGACTGTCGAAGGCGCTGACGAATTTCGAGCCAGACCTGCGCAGCGTATTGAAGAAGGGCGGCTTCCTGACGCGCGACTCGCGCACCGTCGAGCGCAAGAAGTACGGCCGGGCGAAGGCGCGCAAGTCGTTCCAGTTCTCCAAGCGCTAATTGCTTCGTTAAAATTGTCACGGGTGCACTGCACCCAAGATCGGAAAGAAGGGCACCGACAAGTGCCCTTTTTTATTGCCGATTTGCTGAGGAGTTGAGGCGGTTTTTTCCGAAAACTTGCGTGTGAATGCAAACGGATTTCCAACGCGGAGGTCGTAATGTGCAGGCCGGTAAGGGGGCGCGCTCGGTTTTTTGCCGTACCGGACAAGCTCGCATCACAATCGCCTGGTAGCCTATGTCGCTTGATCCCTCGACGCTTTATTTCATTGCCACGATGATCGCGGCAATGCTGGGAGTCATGCTGCTCGTTTTCGGCAAGAACGAGAACATCCCGGCGTTGAAATGGTGGGGAGCTGCTTATTTGCTCGGCGCCGTGTCGGTGGCGCTGTGGACGCTCGCAGGCAACATGCTTGGCGGGATGCTGTCGCTGGCGCTCAACGCCGTCGGCTTTGTCGCCTGCGGCATGGTTTGGAACGCTTCGCGCGTATTCCATGGCCGCAAGCCGATCTGGCCGGGGCTGTTGTTCGGCGCGCTGGTCTGGATCGCCGCCGTCATGACGGTGCCGCCGACGGCCTCCGCGATGCGCATGACGGTCGGCGCCGCAATTGTTGCAGTCTATGCGGCGTTGACCGCCACCGAATTGTGGACCGAGCGCCGCAGGTCGTTGCAACGGCGCTGGCCGACGATCCTGGTGCCGGTCATGCACGGTTTCGTGCTGATGTTGCCGATCCTGCTTGGCAACCTGCTGCATCATCCCCAGGACGGAAAGTTCGCTGCCAGCATCTGGGTGACCGGATTCTCCGTCGAACTGGTGCTCTACGCGGTCGGTACCGTATTCGTCATCTTCATGCTGGTCTCCGAGCGCGCGGTAAGCGCGCACCGGAACGCAGCGTCGATGGATCCACTGACCAGCATGTTCAATCGCCGCGGCTTTTCCGAGATATCGTCGCGGTTGATCGACCGCGAGGCCAAAGCGGGCCGTCCGGTGACGGCGTTGATCTTCGACATCGATCACTTCAAGTCGATCAATGATCGCTTCGGCCATCCCGCGGGCGACGAGGTCTTGAAGCTGTTCGCCACCGTCGTGATCAATACGCTGCGGATATCAGACCTGTCGGGACGGATCGGCGGCGAGGAATTTGCGGCACTGCTGCCCTGTTCGCTGGAAGAAGGCGTCCTTGCCGCCGAGCGCGTGCGCGAGGCGTTTGCGAATTCTGGAATTGTGGTCGAGGACGGCCCGGTCGATACCACGGTCAGCATCGGCGTCGCCGGCGGGCCTGCCGGCACCGAACTCGAGGTGCTCTTGGCGGCGGCCGATACCGCGCTCTACCAGGCCAAGCGCTGCGGCCGCAATCGCGTCGAGGCGGCCGAAGAGTTGCCGCTGTCGCTGGAAGACTGGCGGCGCCAGACCGCGGGCCTTCCGGCGCCTGAGCGGGCACGGCCGGCGATGGCGTGACGGCAGCGAGCGGGGCCGGTAACCTCGCCTTTACCATTCGATCCCTATCATGTTTTTCATGGACCCGGTGCGCAGGCGCAATGCCCAGGCAACTCTGATGTCGCTCGAGGCGGCGGCAGTCCTGGCGCGCGGCGGGTTTGCCTGCATGTTCTCCACCGCGGACGAATACGAGACCGCGCTGATCTCGGAGCGGCGCGCCCAGGGCCGCTACGGCCGTCCCGGCAGCCACTGGCCGATGCTGATGTTGGTCGGCTTCGCGCTGATGGTCATCGGCAGCCTGCTGCTTCTCAACTGATCTTTCGGACGTTTTGAAAAGATGAAAGCGCCGAAAGGCGCTTTTTCTTTTTGGGCGGCTGCGTTAGATACGCCGATACCAACGCGAGGTAGCCCCCATGATCAGCGAAATCGCCCAGATCGAGATCAAACCCGGCTCGGAGAAGGATTTTGAAGCCGCTGTCGCCAAGGCGCGCGCCGCCTTCGGCCGCGCCAAAGGTTTTCATGGATTTGAGCTGCATCGCTCGATCGAAAAGCCACAGCGCTACCGCCTGATGGTAAGGTGGGAGACGTTGGAAAACCACACCGTCGACTTTCGCGGTTCGGAGAATTTTACCGAATGGCGCGGGCTGGTCGGACAGTATTTTGCTTCGCCGCCCGAAGTCGAGCACACCCAGACGGTGCTGAATTCGGCGGGCTGAGCCGCGCCGCCTTCAGGCCGCAGCCTCGAGCGGCGGTTCGTCGGCCTTGAAATAGTCGATCATGACTTTCGCGATGGCCATCAGCGGCAGCGCCAGCGCCAGGCCCCAAATGCCGAACACGATGCCGAGCAGAATCTGGAAGGCAAATAGCGTGGCCGGCGGAATGTCGAGCGCCTGGCGCTGGATGATCGGCGTCAGCACGTAGCTCTCCAGCGCATGCACGCCGAGGAACAGGATGAGCGCGCTGAGCGCGGCCACCCATCCCGAAGCGAGGCTCGCGAGCACCACGATCAATCCCGCGATGATCGCACCGACGGTCGGAATAAAGGCGAGCAGCCCGGCCTGTATGCCCAGGATAAACGAGCTTTGGATGCCGATGATCTCAAGCCCGATCCAGGTCACCAGGAACACCGCGGCCATGGTGAGAATCTGCGCGAGCAGCCAGCGTTCCAACGTCTCGCCGATGCGGTCGACGATGACGGTGACGCGGGCGCGATGTTTCGCCGGCGCCATGAACAATAGTCCGTTGCGATAGACCGCCGGCTGGGTGGCGAAAGCGAGCCCCAGAAACAGCACGATGAAGAAGTTGCCGACTGCGCTCACCGTGCCCAACAGCAATTTGAGGGTTTGGCTGACGATCGCACCGCCGCTGGAAGCGATCGCGCTGGCGCTAGGAAAATTGCGTGCCGGCGCAGCGCCGGGCGCGGCCTGCGAGGAAGACGAACCCGCCGGCGGCTCCGCCTGGCTGCCGAGATTGAAATAGCTGCTGTCGATGCCGTTCTTCTCCAGGAAGGCCTTGACGCTGACAAGCTGCGATTTGATCGTGTTGCTCAGCACGGTCGCCTGTTGCGCGATGGTGGCGCCTCCAAGGAAGACGATGCCGGACAACATCGCCGCGAGCGCGAGGCAGACAACCACCAGCCGCAGCGAGTGCGGCAGCCGGACCACGCGGCCGAGCAGATTGGTCATGGCGTTCAGGGCGACCCCGAGCAGCATCCCCGCAAAGATCAGGAACAGCGTAGCGGCGAAGGTCCAGGCAAACAGCAAGAGCGCTGCGAACAGCACAATGCCGACGCCGCCGACCGCGATCGCCCATGCTAGATCGCTGCGGGCGGAAAGACGATCGCCAGTCGGAACAGCCACGTTGATTCCCTCTCGCATCGGAGTCTGGCAGCACTCTTTCGTCAAACGCGCCCAGGATCAAGCCCGCGAAGCGCGCCGGTTTGACGCCGGTAGCGTCGTCATGCAAAGCGATGGGTGCGACAGGGAAGGACGCGGTCGTGAGTTTCAAATGGTTTGGGCCGGTCGCGCTCCTGGCGGCGCTGGTGATCGGCGATCAGATCAGGATCAACCGCCCGGGACACAAATACCGCCTGACAGTCGAGGTCGAGACGCCTGCGGGAATAAAGCCTGCCTCCGGCGTGATGGTCGTCGTTGCGGACCGCGGTCACAGCCGCAGCGGGCATACGAGCACCAGGGGCGACGCTCTGTTCGTCGATCTCGGTGGTGGCAAGAGCCTGCTGGCGCTGATGGCGCATCCCGACAAGTCGCTCGATCTCGACGGCATGAACTATCTCGCCTTGCGTGCCTATGTTGCGGCCGGCAGGCGCGCGTCCTTCAACGCGATGAGCCGGATGACCGGCGTGGTGCCGGTAAGGGGGAAATTGATCCCCGTACTCGCAACCTTCGGCGATCCTGCCGACCCGGAAACGATGCGTGCTGCGCCGCCGGATGATCTCGAGACCGCGCTGGGCAAAGGCATTCATCTGCACGGCGTCACGGTCGAGGTGGTGCCGAACGGTTTTTGGCCGCTCGATTTCGGCGGCGCGCTCGGCGAGCCCGTCACCCGCGGTGTCCAGACGAAATTGCCGTGGTGGAATAAACCGGACGATCCCGCGGCGACGGCGCCGCGTGCGGCCGGGATGAAAAGCGCCCAGGCCATCGATGCCCGGGAGGTCTTCACGCGAAGATAATCGCTTAGGCGCGCGAAAGCGTTCGCGCCAGCGTGCGTTCGGCACCGCGCCGCGCCAGCGGCTTGATCAGCACTGCGTTGAAATAGGCCTGGCTCGATTGCAGCGTGCGCCTGAGATCGGCGATGCGATAGAGCCGTCCCGCGGCAATAACGGCTTCGAGGCTTGAAAGGCCATCGATGGCCAAAGTCGGATCGCGCCGATACAATAGAATGTCCACCGGCGCGCCGGCCTGAAGGCGACCCAATCCGTCAATCCCCAGCCGGTCGCCGGCGGCGTATGTTGTGAGCTTCCAGTACTTGCTCGAGACCGATCCCGGCGTCGGCAAACAGCGCCATTTCCTCCAGCAAGCTCGCGCCTGGGACGACGAAGGGCTGCGCGACGTCGGTGCCGAGATACAATCGCGCGCCGGCGTCGAACAGCTTTTTGGTCAGCCGCTGCTTCTTTGCGATGGCGGTACGACCTGGCGCTCCAGATAGTCCAGAGGTAGCCGGTTGTTGAACCGGCCGCGCTCGGGGTGCCATACGACGTCGAGATAGAAGGGCGGAACGTTCTCCATATCGGGTTGCCGGCGCGCGGCGCCGTAATTGCGGTAGCACAACATCCTCTGGTTGGTGACGATGGTCGGCGTATTGGCGATGCCGTGCTTCAAGCTCGCCTCGACAATCCCGCCTGTTCCAGCGCGCGGATCATCGGCTCGGTCAAACCCTCGTAAATTTCATGAAGCTTGCGCCGTTCGATTTGACGCGCAGAGCGGCGGCATCGGCCGTGGACCCGCTCGCAACTTCCAGCAGGATGGTGTTCTTGAAGCTGGCCTTGCCTGCGCCGACAAAAGGGCCGCGCGGAACGGGGTGAATGCCTGCGCTGCCCAAGCGCCGTGCCTCGGCAACAGCCGTTCCGTCGAGGTCACCGGCTTCGCGCAACGTCGTCACGCCGTGCGAGAGGTAAAGCAGCGCCGCCGCTTCGGTGAGCTTCAAGGCGTTGTCCGGCGGCAAATGGACATGCATGTCGATCAGGCCGGGCAGGGCGAAATATCCGGCGAATTCGGACGGCGCGACGGTCGCCTCGGAAATGCCCGCAATCGAGCCGCCGGCGACCTCGATCGTCGTGGGCGCGCGCGGTTCGCACATCGGGTTGATAACGGTGACGCCGACGATCTGGAATCGGCCGTCGGCGGAACATCGCGGCGGGCCCGGCCGCCGCAATCCGAGATGGGTGAGAACACCCATGCAAGACCTCCTGGACATCGGGGCGTATCATGAATATGAGCAAATATTCACGTTTACCACGAATATGAGCTTGTATTCACATTGTCAATGAGGCATGGTTCGAGGCGCGATGGCGAAGCCGGCGATGGACAAGAGGAAGGGCCTGCGCAAGGTGCCGCTGCAGGCGCGCAGCCGGGTGCGCGTCGCGAACATCCTCAAGGCCGCCGGTTCGTTGCTCGGCGAGATCGGATATGAAGGCATGTCGACCAACCTGATCGCCGAGCGCGCGCAGGTTCCGGTCGGCTCGATCTATCAGTTCTTCGAAAGCAAGGACGACATCGTAGCCGCCCTGGTCGAACAGTTTCAGGACCGCATCCTCCGCCTTGCGAATGAGCAGCTCGACGCCGCCACCGCCAGGCACGACCACGCGGCCTTTGTCGCAAGGCTGGTCGATGGCATCGCCGGCATTCAGGCCGACACATCCGCCTTCGTGTGCGTGTTCTCCGGCAGCCAGTCGCACGCGCGATTTGACGATCTGGCGCGAGAGCTGCGCCGCACGCTCACCCGTCACCTCGATCGCGTCTTTGCCGAAGCGTTTCCGCGCCTGCAAAAGGACGACCGCGGCCGCATGCTTGCCGCATGGTCAGAAATCACCGCTGCGATGATCGGAAGCCTTGATCGCAGCAAGCCGGGAGAGCGCGGCAAATTGCTGGAGGAACTGAAGATCATTCTCGGCGCGCATCTGAAAGCCAGGCTTGCGGCACTGGGGTGAGATTCTTGCAGGGCTGCGAGGCGCGACAGGCGGTTATAACATGTTGATCCGGCCCTAACTCACAGGCATGATCGGCTTGGAATCGTGCCCAACACAAAAAATTCTTCTTGCGCGAGACGTAGATTATGAGACGGCCCGTGGTCGGCGTGATCGGCAACGCCCATCGCTTTGAAAATCGTTTCGCGACCCAGATGGTTGGTGAACGCAATCTCCGCGCGGTGGCCGATGTCGCGGGCGCCTTGCCGCTGATGTTCGCCGGCACGCCCGAAATCACTGATGTCGGCGCGCTGCTGGATGCGGTCGATGGCATTGTGCTGACCGGCGCGCGGGCCAATGTCCACCCGACGCGCTTCAACACCGAGCCGGATGCCAAGCACGAGCCCTACGATATCCATCGCGACGAGGTCGCGCTTGCAGTATCGGAGGCCTGCGTCGCCCGCGGCGTGCCGTTGTTCGGCATCTGCCGCGGCCTGCAGGAAATGAACGTCGCCTTCGGCGGCTCGCTGCATCCTGAAATCCGTGAGTTGCCCGGCCGCATGAACCATCGGATGCCGCGGCTCGAGAGCGGCGAAATCCATCCCGATCCGAAAGTAGTGTTCGCCGACCGGCATGAGGTCACCCTCATCCCAGGCGGCGCGTTTGCCAAGATCCTGGGCTGCAAGACGATCCGGGTCAATTCGCTGCACGGCCAAGGCATTCTCGAGCCCGGCAAACGCGTCATCGTCGAGGGCGTGGCGGAGGACGGTACCATCGAGGCGATACGGATTGCCGACGCATCCGGCTTTGCGCTCGGCGTGCAGTGGCACGCCGAATACGATCCGCAGCGCAATCCGATCAATCGCAAGCTGTTTCAGGCGTTCGGCGAGGCGCTGGTGGCCCGCGGGCGGGCCACCTAGGCCAAAATCTCCTTAGGCCGCCTTGTCCACTTTCTCCACCTTCACGCCACCGCCTTCCAGCAGCATGACCCTGTTGAGAAGCTTCACCAGCGCGTAGACGGCTTCGATGGCAGGCGCGGCCGTATTGGTAAGCTTGGCCATCTCCAGAATTGAACCGATCAGTGCCTCGGTTTCGAGCGAGCGGCCGGCTTCCACATCCTGCAGCATCGATGTCTTGTGCGCGCCGACCGCTTCGGCGCCGGCGATCCGCTTGTCGATGGTGACGCGGAAGGTGACGCCGAGCTTCCGCGCGATGTCCTGGGCCTCCTTCATCATGGTCGCCGCGAGCTCGCGCGCCTCGGCGAACTGGCAGATGTCCACCAGCGTCGC
>Ga0213853_10247895_pt1 | contig 11174 bp, 5 predicted proteins | sample ABR_2016_MetaT_FD_164456 | JGI IMG/M metagenome (GOLD analysis project Ga0213853, IMG submission 164456) | Metatranscriptome of freshwater sediment microbial communities from post-fracked creek in Pennsylvania, United States - ABR_2016... | ecosystem: Environmental > Aquatic > Freshwater > Creek...
CCGGCGTCGACGAAGCCTATTCGTCGGTCGACTACCTGACCCACGGACAATGGTGGCTAGGCGGCGTCTTGCGCAGCGATCACCGCTATGCCTCCGATGCACTGGTGCTTGCGATGCTGCTGCATCTCGCGCGCCACTACGTCTTCGACCACCTTCGCGGCTTCCGCTGGTTCTCCTGGATTTCCGGGACCGTCCTGCTCTTGCTGACCTACACCAGCGGCATCAACGGCTACATGCTGCCCTGGGACCGCACGGCACAATTCGTCACCCAGGCGACCGCGGAATGGCTCGATTGGCTGCCAATCTTTCGCGGGGCGCTGATTCGAAATTTTATAAGTCCCGAGGCAGTCAATGACCGCTTTTTCTCGCTACTGTCGTTCATGCACATCGGCTTGCCGCTGGGCTTGCTCGCGCTCCTGTGGGTCCACACGCAGCGTGTGCCGGGCGCCCGTACGTCGCCCCCGCGGTCCGTGGCGATCGGCGTCTCATTCGCCTTGCTCGCGCTCTCCTTGGCGCGGCCCGCACAGTCCGGTTTGCCGGCGGACCTCGCCACTTCGCCGACGACGATTCCATTCGACTGGTTCTACTTGCCGGTCTACCCGTTGATCTATGCCTGGGGCCCGGGGGCGACGTGGGTCCTTGTCGGCGCGCTGACGCTGCTCTTCGTGCTGCTGCCCTGGCTGCCGCCAAAGCTCGCTGCCGGGCAGGACCGCCACCTGATGGTGCGGCCGGACAACCGGATCGTCGCGATCCGCTCGGGAGAGACGATACTCGAAGCGGTGCTTCGTGACGGTATCGCGTTCCCGTACGAATGCAGAAACGGCGGCTGCGGACATTGCAAGTGCAGAGTGCTCTCTGGCCAGGTCGAGCAGGGCCCGCACCAGGAATCGGCGCTGACGGCCGAGGAATTCGCAGGCCGCCAAGTGCTGGCCTGCGGTGCCGTGCCGCTGTCCGACGTGGAACTCGAATACGAGCCGAAGTCGCCGCCGGGCGGCGTCCGCTCCCGCGAATACCAGGCGACCGTCGTCGCGATCCGGCGCGCCGCCCCGGATGTGGTGATCCTCCGTCTGGCGCTCGCCGGCGGCGAGTTGCTGCGGTTCTATGCCGGTCAGTACATCAATATCCTGTTGCCGGACGGCACCAAGCGCAGCTTCTCCTTCGCGACCGCTCCGCACGAGAATCGCGAAATCGAGCTTCAGATTCGCCGCATCCCCGGAGGCAAATTCACCTCCCACGTCTTCGACGCCATGCAGATCGGCGACCAGGTTCGCTTCGAAGGGCCGCTGGGTTCGTTCTTTCTGCGGGAGGATTCCGAAAAGCCGATTATCTTCGTGGCCGGAGCGACCGGTTTTGCACCCGTCAAGAGCATGCTCGAACATGCATTCCACACCGGCCTGAAGCGACGGATGATCCTCTATTGGGGAACCCGCCGCCTCGATCAGATGTACGCGCGGGAGCTGTGTGAAAAATGGGCACGCGAGCATCCGAACTTCGGATTCGTGCCGGTTCTTTCCGATCCGCAACCCGGCGACTGCTGGAACGGGCGCACCGGACTCGTGCACGAGGCGATTCTTTCCGACTTCCCGACGTTGCGCGGGCACCAGGTGTATGCCTGCGGGTCGGCGGCGATGGTCGAGGCGGCGCATCCGGCATTTGCGGCGCGCGGGCTCACGCAGGACGACTGCTTTTCCGACGCATTCAGGTTGTCGCCTCATCTTGCGCGACGCGTTGCCGATGCCGACCTGGTGCAATTGGGGGGCCGGTGATGCCGACCGGCAAACCTGCAACCAGAGCGATGCCCGGCGGCTTCGTCGGCCGGATCGCGAGCTATGCGGCGCAGGCGCTGTGCTATGCCGCCTTCATGTCCGTCGTCGGGTACTTCGCGAGCTCGCCGCCGTACGTGCACTTGCCCGCAGGCGAGGCAGTCGTGAAGCTGTCGTTGCAGCATGCCGGCCACCGCAAGGAAGCATGCCGCGAGCGCAGCGCCGAAGAACTCGCGAAGCTGGCGCCGAACATGCGTACGACCAGCGTCTGTCCGCGAGAGCGAACTCCTGTCGCGGTCGACATCCGGATGGACGGCCAGCCCTTATTTGCGGTCGTCGCCCCGCCGACCGGGCTCTCGAAGGACGGTTCATCCACAATCTACCGCCGCGTTTCGGTGATCGCGGGCATGCACCGCTTTTCGGCTACGCTTGCCGACACTACCGACGGCTCTATCGGCTTCCGTGGCGAGCATAGCGTCGACCTGAAGCCCGGACGGGTGCTGGTGATCGATTTCGACGCCGCGAAGGGCGGCTGGTTGTTCCGCGGCTGAGCGGGCCGCCCCCCCTTCGTAACCATGCAAGCGCACCGGCCGGCCGCAATCCACGCTGTGCCTGCACCAAGCGCGGCACGGATGCCTGCTCCCACATTCGCGATCCCGCTTGCGCCGGGTCGAACGCGCGCCGCTCTGCGTGCGCTGCTGGCGCGAATTGAGCGCGCGTTCGACTCACCATTCGGACAGGCCAGCAATCCGTGGCGTCATCTCGGCGCTCTCGGCTATTTGCTATTCTGGATCATCGCCGCTAGTGGCATCTACGTCTACATCGGCTTCGACACGCGGGCCGATGGGGCTTACGCATCGGTCGATCGACTTTCGTCCAACGCGTTTCCGCTCGGCTCGCTCACGCGCAGCCTGCACCGCTACGCTGCCGACGCATTCGTGCTGATCGTGCTTTTGCATCTGGTGCGCGAGTGGGCGGCCGGTCACTACGCGCATTTTCGCCGCTTCTCCTGGACCACCGGTGTATTCGCGCTGTGGCTGGTCTACGCATCGGGTATCGGTGGCTTCTGGCTGGTATGGGACACGCTGGCGCAATACAGCCTGGTCGCCACGGCGGAGTGGTTCGACGCGCTCCCGTTTCTGGGGCAACTGGCGCGCAACTTCGACACCGCTGCCAACGTCACTGACCGCCTTTTTTCGCTGCTGATCTTCCTTCACATCGGCATTCCGCTGGTGCTGCTCGCAGCGATGTGGATCCACCTGCAGCGTCTCGCCCGCCCCGACACGGCACCGCCGCGCACGCTTGCCTGGGGCACAGCGATCGCTCTCCTGACGCTGGCGCTGGCGAGACCGGTGACGAGCGCCGTGCCCGCGGATCTCGCGCGAGCGCCGAGCACCCTGCCCCTCGACTGGTTCTATCTCGGTGTCCATGCGTTCGCCGATATGGCCGGGACGCCTGCACTGTGGGCGGCGGCGCTCGGTGTCACCGGCTGCCTTCTGGCGCTGCCGTGGTTGTCGCGCCTGGCTCGCTCGCCGCGCGCCCCCACGGCGATCGTCGATCTCGCAAACTGCAACGGCTGCGCGCGTTGCTTTGCCGATTGCCCGTATGCGGCCGTCACGATGCAACCGCGAACCGACGGCAAGCATTCCGCGCGGCAGGCGGTTGTCGACGCCAGCCTGTGCGCGGGTTGCGGCATATGCACCGGCGCCTGCCCGTCATCGACACCTTTCCGGTCGATCGCCGACCTCGTCACCGGCATCGACCTGCCGCAGGCACCCATTGACGACTTGCGCGAGCGGCTCGAGGCGGCGCTTGGCCGTTTTGCCGCCCATCCCTCCTGCGGCGAACCGCGGATCGTCGCATTCGCGTGCACGCCCGAACCCGGCGGCGCCGACCTGCATGCACTTGACAATGCCTCCACGGCCACGTTCTCGCTGCTGTGCGCGGCGCAGCTGCCACCGTCCTTCGTCGAATATGCGCTGCGCGCCGGCGCCGACGGGATTCTGGTGGCCGGATGCCGCACCGGGGATTGCGCATTCCGGCTCGGCGACCGCTGGACCGAAGAGCGCCTCGCCGCCACCCGCGAGCCGCACCTACGGGCATCGGTGCCGCGGGATCGCATTCGGATCGCCTGGTGCGGCGTCGACGACGCGCACACGCTCGCCCGCGCGTTGGAGGCCCTTCGAGGCTCGCTCGCGACGACGCCAAGGCTCAACGACCCGCTGCCAAAACGCGTCGAGCTTAGCTATGCGCAACGTGACTGATCGGGGATCGACCGCGATGCCGCGCGTGATTCTGCGCGACGACGCGCTTTCGGAATCGCCGACCGCGCACAGCGGCGGGCCGGCGGTTCGCCTCGATTTGGATCCGGCCTTCGGTAGGTACGTGCTCGCGGTACCGCGTGACGCTCGAATGAAACTGGCGCGCGCATGGCTCATGCTTGGCGTCGCCGCGCTTGCGACATCGGGCGTCCTCGCGATACTGCTGGTCCTATCGCGCACGCCCGGCCTTGCGCGGCTCTTTCCCGTCGCGAACTTCTTCCATCTCGCTCTCGTGGCGCACGTCGACCTGTCGGTGCTCGTCTGGCTTCTGTCATTTGCCGGCGTGCTGTGGAGCGTCAACAGCACGTCCCGCGCATTGCCGGTCGCCTGGTCCGCGCTCACGCTTGCGGCGCTGGGCGCGATCGCGATCGCCGCGTCGCCATTCACCGGTGGCGCGGCAGTCATGGCGAACTACGTTCCCGTGATCGAGTCATCCGTGTTCTTCGCCGGACTCGTTCTTTTCGCGGGTGGAATCGGTTTGCTGGTCGGACGCGGCCTGTTTGCATCGCCGCTGGTCGGCATCCGCCTTGACGGCGCCGGCGCACTGCGCTTCGGCTTGAATTGCGCGATCGTCGCCGCCGCCGTCGCGACGCTCGCGTTCGGTTGGTCGTATGTCGCGCTGCCCGGCGGCCTCGAAGGAAAGGCGTACTACGAGTTGCTGTTCTGGGGCGGCGGCCACGTCTTGCAGTTCGCGTACACGCTGCTGATGCTGGTCGCGTGGCTGATATTGGCCGAGGCGATCGGCATCCGCGTGCCGCTCTCGCCGCGCGTCGCAACACTGCTGTTCGGCATCGGCCTGTGCGCGGTATTCGCCACCCCGCTCATCTACTATGCCTACGGCGTCGCATCAGTGGAGCATCATCGGCTGCAGACTTGGTTGATGCGCTTCGGTGGCGGGCTGGCGATCGCGCCCGTGGCGGCGGCCGTCATTTTCGCACTGATACGCGGCGGCGCGGCACGCCAACGTCGAGTCGATTGCGCGACGCGACCCTTGCTCGCCGCGCTCGTGGTGTCGCTGGTGCTGTTCGGGTCAGGCGGAATGATCGGCTTCGCGATCCATGGCAGCAATGTCAGAATTCCGGCGCACTACCACGGCTCGATAGTTGGCGTGACGGTCGCCCTGATGGGGCTCGCCTATTGGCTGCTGCCGCGGCTCGGATTCGCCGCGCCGCCGCCGAGGCTCGCGACCTGGCAGGCATACCTCTACGGGGGCGGTCAGTTGTTGCACATCGTCGGTCTGGTCTGGTCCGGCGGCTACGGGATCCAACGCAAGGTCGCCGACGGCGCCGAGGCGACGCATTCATTCGAACAGCTTGCCGGGATGGGTTTGATGGGGATCGGCGGCCTGATTGCGATCGTCGGCGGCATGCTGTTCGTAGCGCTTGTGCTAAACGCCATGCTGCGGCGGCCACCGGCGGCGCCATATGCTGCGCCGCCTGCGTACTCCCGCCCCCCGCCGTGAACACGACGGCCGATTCCCAACAGCAGCGGCAGCGTCGCCTGCTCGCCCTGCTCGCGCTCGCCGCCTGCGCGCTCACGCTGGTTGTGATCGTCGCAAGCGCGTTCCTGCGTCAAACGCAGACCGGACTGTCCTGCGGTGACTGGCCCGAGTGCTATGGACGCATTAGGGCCGACGACGCGCCGATGCTATCGAGTCCGGGGATAGGACTGGTGCGGGTGGCCCATCGCCTCGCGGCGACCGGCATCGCGGTGGCGATTCTCCTGATGCTGTCAATAACGTGGATGGTGCGGCCAGTCTTGAAACGCGACGGCGCCCTGGCGATCGCCGCAATTCTCCTTGTTGTGGTTTTGGCTGCGCTTGGCATCGTGACGCCGCGCACGAAGCTGCCTGCAGTCGTTGTCGGCAATTTGCTCGGCGGCAATCTACTGCTTGCCGTGCTCGCCGCAAGCTATGCGGCGGCAACCGATTCGAAATCACCCTCTGGATTCGGGCGTGCGCTCGCGTTCGCTGCGTTGGCCGTCGGTCTTGGCCAAGTACTGCTTGGCGGTCTGATCGGTTCGCAGTATGCCTCGCACGCCTGCCCCACAATGAGCAACTGCCGCGCCTGGTCGTGGCACGGCTTCGTGGCGGGCGGTGCGTGGAATCCGCTTCATCGACCCGTCGTCATCGATGGGCACGTTGTCGCGCCGTCAGGCGCGGCTGCTCTGCACGTGCTGCACCGACTGTGCGCGATTGCCGTCGCGACTCTCGCGCTCGCAGTCGCCGCCTTGCTGCGACATTCGCGTCCGCAACTTGCGGCGACGATCCTCGGCCTGGTGGGGCTCGAGGCGGGCCTGGGATTCGCGCTCGTTTCCAGTCGACCCGCACTTGCAGTAGCGGTACTTCACAACGCTGTGGCGGCCGTTCTGATCGCGACACTTTCTGTCGCCGCCATCCGAGCGGAAAGGACCGGATCGCGGCGCTTGCTCGCGCCAGCGCGGAACGTGGCGGGCAGATGAGGCCGCCGTGGCCTCAATGAAATGCGCGTCGACGTCAAGGGCGAAGGAATCACGGACATGATCGGTCAGCGGCGTCCGAAACCGATGTGCCGATTCAGCGAGTTGCCATATCAAACACTACGGGCGCACGATCCGCGGCACCCGCTAGCGCAAGTGCAGCGCGCCGTCGACGATGGCCTGCGCGACGCGGTCGGCGCACGCGTCCGGATCGGAAACCTCGCAGTCCATCGTCGAGCGCTCGGCCAGTGCGTCTCGCGCGATCGCCAGCCGCAGGTGCACGCGCTTGCCGTCGATGTGGTACGCGACGGTGGATACGATCGATCCGGGTAGATCCCTTGCATCCACGTACACGACGCCCATGCTGGCGGTCCTGGCGCCCCGCGAATCCGCGCTCGCATCGCGCAGTCGGGCGCGGACGCGCGCGCCGAGATCGAGTTCGTCAGCGCCCAGCAAGTCGTCGTCATAGATACTCGGTTCAAGGACACGAGGCCGAGGCGAAGGCAGGCGGATCGACTCGCGGTCCTTGCGATCGATCCGCGCAATGTCGAAGCTCGCCGCCGATGCGCTGGGCACCGTCATCAAGGGCGTCTGCACGCCGCCGATGTCCTTAGCGAGTTCCGGAACGCGGTTCACGACATACTGCATCAGCGGATCGATGTCGACATACCCATCGTCGTGCACGCGCCCGCCCAGCATTCCCTCGAGCAAAGCGTAGGTCAACAGACCCTGCGCATATTCGCTCGCCTCGTAGCTGACGCGATCGGCGGCAGCGCCCATCAGCACGAACATCCCGGTCCGGTCCTTCATGTGCTCCAATGCGCGGATCAGGCCGCTCGGCACACCGCGGGATTTCGACAGGAATTTCTCGATCGCGCCGGCGGCGCACGTATCGAGCAGCAGCACCTGCTTCAGCGCCGGCGTGGACCGCAGCCAGCCTGAGAGTTCCTCGCCTCCGATCGCGCTCTGGCTGCGCTCCTGCGGACGCAGGTCGAAGGACCCGGCCTCCTGGGTCGGGTAGTAGTAGTCGCCGTCGAGCAAAAGGCCGTGTCCCGACAAGTAGACGACGACGACATCGCCGGTGCGGGCCTGCCGCGCGAGCTCGGCGAAGGCGGCCTCGATCCGGCTGCGCGTCGGCTGCTCTTCAGGCGGGCGATCACTGTCCAGCAGTCGTATGTGTACACGTCCCTCGCCGAACAAGCCGCGCCCACCTCGCCCCAATGCGTCGGCCATCGCTTCCGCGTCCCGCGACGAATAGCGCAAGACCATCGCTTCCGATTTGAAGCGCGACGTCCCGATCACCAGCGCCCAGAGTTCGGGACCGGTCTGCGGCTGGGACGCCGCCGGTGCCTTGTATTCGACGACGGAGCCCCGCGCCGACACCAGACCGGCACCGTCGTAGGCGACGACCTCGATGCGGTTCGCCTCACCGGGCTTCAACCAGCGACCGTACGCTGCCAGCGGAAGGTCCATCGAAACCCTGGGCGCATTCGCGTCCTGCTCCGGGTTTGGCCGAATATCCGCCTCGAGCTGTTTGCCATTGATGAGAACCCGGACGGGGCCGATGCCACCCTGGCGGTTGGTCACATCGAGATGAAGCACGGGGCGGCTTCCCGTGGGCTGGTTCAGCGCCACGGCCGGCGGCAATTTCAGCTGCGCCAACGGCGCGACGTTGCGAAGCGGCTCGGTGTTGAAGCCCAGCCTCTTCGCCAGCAGCCCTGGGTCGTAGGAGTTTTCCTTCAGCTGCGCCAGCGCGTAGGTCTCGGTGCCGACAACCCAGTAGATCCAGTCGTTTTCGCCGCCGTTGCGCGCGTCGTACCGGCCGTCGTGGTCGCTGACCGCCCAGCTGCCATCATCGAATCCGACCATTTGCACGACCTCCTGTCGCAGGTCGGCGGACACGACGCGTATCCGGCCATCGGCGCTGCCGGTCAGCACGCCGCGGCCGTCTGGAAGAAACGCGACCGCCGTCGCAATCGACGCGTGCCCGCCAAATCGTCCAAGCTCCCTTCCGCTCGTCGCGTCCCAGAGCAGCACCTCGCGCGTGTGTGCGGTCGTAAGAACCTGCCGCCCGTCACCCGAAATGGAGACCGCGCGTATGTTCCCGACCTCACCGGGCGGATCGAAATTGCGGACGACTTTCCCGGACTGCGCTTCCCACAGCTGCACGCCGCTCTTGCTGCCGGCGGTCACGATCCAGGCCCCGTCATCGCTGCAGGAAGCCATGTAGACGCCAGGCAATGAGAACGTATGCAGGGTCTTGCCGCTGGCGGCGTCCCAGACGCGCGCGGTGCCGTCATGCGACGCGCCGAGGACCTGGCGGTCGCCATCGCAGAACGCGACGTTGCCGACGAGCTGCGTATGCTCAGTGAACTGCCGTACCAGCTCGCCCGTGGCCGTGTTCCACTGCCGAACCGTGCCGCGGCCGTCGCCGGTCAACGCCTGGTCGCCGGACGGCGAAAAGGCGATCGACCACAGCCCTCCGACGTGACCGTGGAGCTGCAGAAGTTCCCTGCCGCTGTCGAGGTCCAGGATCTGGGCCGCCTCGCTGTTCGTCACGCCGATGAGCAGGCGGCGGCTGCCCGAGGAGATCGCGGCGGTGATGTAGCCGGGCCGAGCGACGCGCAAGGACTCCCGTCCCGTCGTTGCATTCCAGACGTGCGCCACGCCGTCGATGGCCACGCCGAGAATCCAACGGCCATCACGACTCGCGGAGACGGTTCCGAATCGTTTGGCGTGGGAAGCCAGACGATGCAGCGCTTGCCGGCCTGCCGTGTCCCACAGCGTCACGCCGTTGCCATTGGCCGTGGCGGTCGCGATCGTGCGACCGGAGGGCGAAAACGCCAGCGGCGCGACAGGCGCCTCTCCCGGCGAAGCGCCCGCGAATCGCGCGATCTCGGCGCCGGTGTGCGCGTCCCGCAGCGCCATGCCCGTGGCGCTTGCAGCGAGGACTTGCCTTCCGTCGGGCGAGAATGCGAACGCACCGACGTTTGAAAGCGTACGCTCGGGCGACGCCGTCGCCGCTGCGCCCGCGTCGACCAGCACGAGCGTGCCGTTGGAAACGCGCCACACGCGCAGCGATTCGCCGGCCAGCGCTCCGAGGGTCGTGCCATCCGCCGCGAAGGCGATCGACGCGATCGGATAGTCCAGCGAGATCGACGCCCGGTCGCCCAACTGCCGGGTCTCCAGCACGCGCAACTGGCCGGCGTCGTTGCCTACGGCGACACTGCTGCCGTCGGGCGAAAACACGATGCTGCGAATTCGCCCCAGGGCGGCGCGGCTCGCGAGCACTTTGCCGTCCACCAGGTCGCGCAGTTCCACCGCGCCATCGGGATGCGCGGTGAGCACCCGCGCACCGTCCGGCGACGACGCAAAATCGCTCATCTGGCTGCAGTCGGCGACCGATCCCGCGCCGATCGGCAGCGCGCGGACTTCCTCGCCCGAAGTCATCGACCAGATCCGCAGGAACCCATTGCGCGCACCGGCAACGATGGTGCGGCCGTCGGGTGCGAAAAAGGCCGCGATGCGCGCCGCACCGGCGCCGCCGCAGCCCTCCGGTTCGTCCGGCCACTCGCGCAGCTCGAGGCCGCGTTCGGCGTCCCAGAGATGCACGTCGCCAAGTTCGGCCCGCGTCAGCATGTAGCGGCCGTCGGGCGAAAACGAGATCGATGCGGCTTTCAGAGCGCCCGTCGACATCGTCAACGCCGGCCGTGCGCCCTGCCCGGTCGCCGGCGCGGCGGCCGAGGATTCGACGACGACGCTAAACGCCGCGAGAGCCCCCAGCAGGCCCATCACGAACGGCGTTGCAGGATGGGAAGTTCCCATCGATCAGGTCGAGGCCTGCGGATCGTTGTTCATCTTTCGGGGGAAAGCAGGCCGAAAAGACATCGGCTCCCGCATGCTCGACCTGGGCGACGGCCGTGCATGCCAAAGTTTCCAGAATAGCGCACGATCGCGACGACCGTGCACTTCCTGGCTCTGGCGCAAGTTCGACCGTCACCGCCGCACTTCACCGGCCTTCGCTGCCGTAGCGTAAGTCCGCGCGCGCCGGCATCCAGATCGGCCGCGTAGTTGCCGGGCGTGGTGGTCGTTTTGGCGGCCTGGATGTCGGGAGGTCGAGATGTCGTCAGTGCCCGAACGGTTGAGCGTTTGCTCGACGAGTCGGGTTACAGCCTGCAAGGCAACCGCAAGACGATCGAAGGCGCCTCGCACCCGGATCGGAATGCCCGGTTCGAGTACATCGATGCGAGCGTGATCAATACCGGGACGGATCCAGAATGCTGGCATGGCGAGTACCAAGACGTTCGTCAAGGCGTTTGCGGGTCAGTAGGCGAATCAGCTTGCAAGAACACAGGCTAGTCCGCGATTGGTGTAGGCACGGCGTGCGCTGCCCGGCATGCCGAAGAAAGACGCCTGACAGGGCGCGGGTCCGTTGGGTCGGTCTGCCACATCGGCGGGCAATACGGCAGTTTGAACACCGGCAGGCTTCTTGCCGATGGGCAAGTCGCCACCACAATGGCGTCATCGAAAACTGGCGTCTACGCGCGCTCACGTCCCACCGAGCGCGCATTCACGCGTCTGCCAAGATCAAGCCCATGGCCCTTCACACCCGCGCGGTCAAAACCCGGCGTCG
>Ga0213853_10226951_pt1 | contig 11135 bp, 7 predicted proteins | sample ABR_2016_MetaT_FD_164456 | JGI IMG/M metagenome (GOLD analysis project Ga0213853, IMG submission 164456) | Metatranscriptome of freshwater sediment microbial communities from post-fracked creek in Pennsylvania, United States - ABR_2016... | ecosystem: Environmental > Aquatic > Freshwater > Creek...
CGGCGCTATGCTCCTTTTGCCTTATTTGCGATGCAACCATGTTCCAAGGCGGCAAATGGAATTAGAGCCCTTTCGGTCCGAGACGCGGCGGCAGAGGAGCGCGGCCAGTGAGCGGCGGAGCTTATCTTTGTGATATATCTATTCCCATCCATATTACCGATACTCTTCCCCACAATCGAATTCGAGAATGCCTGCAATCGAATACCGAAGAGTGCTGGAAACGCGTGCTGGACGTTTTCCGGCGGGTGATCGCGGCCACGGTCATCAAGGTCAACCGAAGGTTGGGGACGCTCAAGGCCGACGAAATCGACGATCTGATCAACGACACATTCGTGCGGTTGTGCCAGAACGGTTGCCGGATCCTCCGGCAAGCGAGGTCCAAGGAACCGGAAATGTTTTTCGGGCTGGTGCAAGCGGTTGCCACCACCACAACCCTGGACCACTATCGAAGAGCTGGGGCAGCCAAGCGGGGTGGATCGGGGCTGCACGTTCCGCTCGATCACCTGGAGCGTGAAGCCGGAGGGAGCGGGGAAGAGCGGCGGCTGGAACGCGCGCTACTTATCGACCGAATCGACGAACTGATCCGACAACTGGGCGCGGGCGCGGAGCACGAGCGGGACCGGCGGATTTTCTGGCTGCATTACAGGCACGGGTTTACGGCGGCGGAAATTGCCGCTTTGCCCAACGTGCGGCTAAGCGCGAAGGGCGTGGAAAGCGCGCTGCACCGGCTGACGGTGGCGGTGCGAGACTCGCTGGGCCAATCCGGCGCGAAGGCAGAAGGAAAAAACGCGTGAACTACGTCGTTGCATTGGAGAAGGGCGGCCATGCCTGAGGACTGGCAGCTCAGAATCGCTAAGGAAAACGAGCACTTGAGGCCGGGTCCGGATTGCGCTCCGGACGAGGCTCTCGCGCGGATGGCGAGCGGAACCGAAGAGGGCTGGATGGAGCACGTTATTTCCTGTGACTGGTGCGGGGAACGCCTGCGCCTGCTCGTCGAATCGCGAAATGACGCACTCAGCCGGGAAGACCAAGATCTCCTCACGAGAGTCAGCCCGGAACGGCCGCGCGTCGTGCCACTGGTGCGGCGGCGGGTCGTCCGCTGGGGAATCGGGCTGGCGGCATCCTTACTCTTATGCGCCGGCGCGGCGTGGTGGTTCTGGCAGCAGTCGCCGCAAAGAGCGGAAGGGCTGCTGGCGGAGGCCTATTCGGAGGAGAGGAGCTTTGCGTGGCAGTTGCCGGGACGGCACTGGCGGGACGCCACCCTGGAACGGGGAACGGGATCGCGATCGCTATCGTTGCTGGAGGCGGAGGCGTTGCTGAAGCGCCGGGAGAACCGGGCGGCGGAGAGTGCGTATTGGTTGGACCTGAAGGGGCGCGCCGAGATGATAGGCTGGCAGCCGGAAGCCGCAGTGAAGGACCTGACTCAAGCGCTGGCGCTGGCACCCAATTCGGAGGAGATTCTGACGGATTTGGGCGTGGCTTACGCGCTGCGCGCGGAAGCGACCGGAGGCAACTCGGACTACCCCAAATCAGTGAACGAACTGACGCGGGCGTTGGAGATCAAGGACACCCCGCGCGCTCGCTTCAACCGGGCCCTGACGTTCGAGAAGTTGGGCATGGTCGATCAAGCCATCGACGACTTGCAGAAATATATAGGCAAAGAGAAGGATGCAGCCTGGCGGCAGGAGGCCCAGAAACGTCTGCGGGGGCTCAGCGACCTGCGCGAACGCCGTTCCGGCATGTTGAAAACGACTCCATGGTCGGATGTGGCGCTGGAATTCGCGGCTATCGAATGGCTGGCAGGTGACCGGGCGACCGCCGCCAAGGTGGGGGACCAACTGGAGCGGGTCTACGGCGACACTTGGCTGCGGGATGCAGAACGCGAGCCGGTAGATTCCAAGCTGTTATTGCGCGCGGCGGCAACCGGTTCCGCGGGCACGGCGGCGGAGTCGCTGGAAGCCAGCAAAGCGGCGGCAGAGGAGTATGGCCGCCGGGGAGCGAAGGCCCACGAGTTTCGGGCGCGGCTGGCGATGACCTTCGCGTTGAACCGGCTTTCAGAATCGCAGGCGTGCGTGCGCGAAGCGCGGGTCCTGATCGACCGGCTTGGCGGGATGCATTATCACTGGATTCGGATCATGGCGCGCATGTACCTGGGCTCCTGCCTGGATATGGCCGGGGAGCCGGGACCGGCGCTAGACGCATACCAGACGGCGCTGGCGGAAGCGCGGCGGTGCCACATGGAAGGGCTGGAGTTGCGAGCGGTGGGGGTGATGGTGAACGCCCGGACGGACGGCGGCGATATCTGGGCCGCGTGGCAGGAGAATCGCGATGCAGTGTTGCGGCTGGCAGGGACGGCGTATTCACCGAACCGGCTGCAACAGTGCCTGGTGAACTACTCGGCATCGGCCGAGAGAAGGGGATGGCTGGCGGCCAGCGCGGTGTTCATGATCGCAGCGGCAGACGTGGTGGCGGCCACGGGAAACCGTCCCACGGAAGCGGCGTGCCGGTCGAGCGCCGCGTCGCTGGCGTGGAAGGCAGGGCTGGTGGCGGATGCGGTACGGCAATCGGCGCGGTCGCGGGAGTTGTTCGGGTCGCTACCGCCGTCGAAAACGCGGACGCTGTATCTGAATTCGGTGGCGCTGCTCGAGGCAGACTCCCTGGTAGAGCGCGGACAGGCGGCCAAAGCTTTGCGCTTACTGGTCCCGCTGGAGGAAAGCGTACAGCTTTCGCAGGAGAAATGGCAGTGGGAATGGCTGATGGGCGCAACCTTGCTGCGCCTGCGGCGGCCCGACGAGGCAGCCGCGCACTTGATGGGAGCGGTTAAAGAAAACGAAGCGCGGGTGGCTTCACTGGCGGAGAAATCGGACCGGAACCAGGCGCGGCGGGAAGCGCAGGCAGCATACAGAGAACTGGCACGGTGGCACATCGAGCGCGGGGAACCGGACGCGGCGTTGAAGACCTGGATGACGGCGTACAGCGTTTCGCGGCCGCCCAACCTGATCTTCCTGGCACTCGAAGACGGTTACGCCTGTTGGGAGGCGCGCGGACAGGCAATTTCGTACGTGAGATTGCGGCTCAGTCAGCGAGCCGTGGGCGAAAGGATCCGGCAGTTGGTGGAATCGGCCAGGACGCCGGCCACGCGCATCGAGGACATCCGCCGCCGCGGCCGGGAATTGTATCGAGAGATTCTGGAGCCGTTGGGGCCGCAGCCGCGGGAGATCACGATTCTCCCGGACGGAAACCTGGCGTCGCTGCCGTTCGCGCTCCTGGTGGATGAGGCGGGGAAATGGTTGGCCAGCAGCCACGCAATCGCGGTCGCGTCGGACCAGAGCGCCGCAACGAAGATCGGCCGGGGCAGTGCGGTGATTGCGGGGAATGCGATCTCCCGGGAAGGGTTGCCGGCGATCGGGGAGTTCGCGCGAGAGGAGAAGGCGGTACGGTCCGTGGCGCGGGATGCGGTGGTGCTGACGGGCGGGAACGTGACGATGGCGCGGGTGTCGGAGGCGCTTCAGGGAACGGAATTGTTTCACTTCGCGGGGCATGGGTTCGAGTCCGCCGGGGCGGGCGGACTGTTTCTATCGGACGGCGCGCTAACCAGCGAGTCCATCCGGCATTTGAAGTTGACGCGCTGCCGGCTGGCGGTACTTTCGGCGTGTTCCACGGCGGCCGGAGAATCGGATGGAATCACCAACGGCAACAGCCTTGTGCGCGCGCTGTTGGACGCCGGGGCGCAGAGCGTGGCAGCCAGCTTTTGGCCGGTCGAATCCGAGGCGACGGCGCGGTTGATGGAAAAGTTCTACGCAGCGTTGGGGGAGAGCGCGCCGGCAGCGGCGCTGGAAAGAGCTTCCCTGGCCGTATCGGCAGACTCGCAGTACGGGCATCCCTATTATTGGGCAGCTTTTCAAATCTACGAATGAAAGAAGGAGAACAACGGCAATGACGGATCAAATAAGCCAAGGCGCAAACAGCGGCGAAGCAGACGGCAGCATGGCGATGCCGGCGGCCGATGCAGACGCGTCAGCGAGTTCCGGCCCGCCGGTACCCGGCGAGGTCAACGTTATCTTCCGCGGGTTATTCCTGTTCGTGCGGCGGCCGAAGAGCATCGACGTCTTCGTTCCCAACATGGGGGACGATCATGTTTACCGGGCCGGAGTGTGGCTCGGGGAGGTTAGTTTAAAACCCCACCCGATCGACCAGCCGTATATTCTCTGTGGAGTCACGCCGGGGGACGGGTGCTTTTCTTCCGGCGGATTGCTGTTCGACGGATACGACTCGGATGCGACGGCTGCCGGCCGGGTGTTTGCGAGGATCGTACTGCCCCGCCCGAAGGAGGTGCTGTCTCTCCGGCCGACCATCGATCCGCTGGGATGCAAGCGGGATGCGTTGAACCTGGTGAGCGGGCAACGGCCGCTTTGCGTGCACATTCTGCGCTACGACTCGCCCGACCTAATGCGTGTACACCTGTTCGATCACGACCAACCCGACGATTTGCCGCCACACGACATGGAGACGGTGTTCGATCCCGATACGGGCAAGCTGAAGCAGTTCATCAACCTGCACATTGTTGCGGAGCCGGACCGGGACGACATGCCGGGCCACGTGGCCAACGGCATGACTGAACTGATGAAGCTGGTTTCGGGGCTAAACGGGACAGTACTGCTGGACGCGAAGAAGACCACGAGTCTACGCATTCCCGGGGACGATTACCGGGCCAAGGGCTTCCATCCGTACGAGACGTTCAACCTGATCGAGACGGCCGTGCTTTTGGTGCAGGCGGGACGGTCGTGGCGCAAAGGTAAGCCAATTTTCCCCGTACCACCGCAACCGGTTACCCGACCACCCTTGAGTTGTCTGCCGGCAGTTACGGGATCGAGGTCATAAGCCATGACACAGACCGCGCCGCCGGAATTACTGGACCTGCAGCAGCGGATCGTCAACATCTTCTGGTGGGGAATCAATGTGCCTGCCGGGTTAGCGACATGGGTCGGTTGGGGACGAGACAACATCGTGGGTGTAGCCGTGGCGCTGGCGGCGCGGATCGATGCGTTGCGAATTTTCGAGGTGGAGGTCTACGTTCGGGATTGGCTTCCACTGGGGTTTTACCCCGCGTTCGCACTACTCGTGGGGGCAGTGGGTGTGCGCTTCGTGCGGACGGGCGCCTTCCGCTTTCTGAACGGCGTCGGTCCATTTGCTCCGCATATCGGCGGCCCTGCCGCGCTGCCGGCGCACGTCGCCGGCAAAATCGGGTTGTTTGTAAAAGGCAACGACGGGACATACGCGGTCACTTGCGCGCACGTGTTGAATTCCGCCGGTAAAGGCACCCAGGTTCTATCGGGCGATGAAGTCCTGGGGACGCTGTTCTGGCTGAGCGATATCACAACCCCAGGCGAAGTACACAAAGTGGACGTGGCGCTCGTCAAGCTGGGGGTGGATACCAGGAACATCCTGCCCAACGGGGCGCCGCTGCCGACGGATATCGCTGATCCCATAGAGAAAGATGTGGTGGATTTAGTGCAAGGCGGTGAAAGTCAAATTCGGGCCGCCAATGCCTCGGTGAGCATCATCGACGATCACGGCACCGACACCAAGTTTTCGGGCGTGACGATTATTAACCTACTGCTGGAGAGCGGCGCTTCGGGATCGCTGGTGATCGAGAAGAGCAGCTCGAAGCCGGTGGGCATCGTAATGGCGTCATCGCAGAGATTCGATACGGACGATGGCCAGAGCTTTCCGATGGCGTCAGTTATCTGTGACCTTCACCCAATCCTGAACAATTTGCCCGCGCCGCAAGGGCCGTGGAGCATACGATAGGCTGCCGGAGTTTTGCGCAGGTGAAGATCGTCCGGCGCTGTTGGCGGCACCCAATCGCCTACGCCCGCCAATCGACTTAAATCCGCAACACCGCGAGGAACTCCCGAACACTGCTTCGGCAACTCTCCGATAAGTTCCCAGTGTGCACTTAGTGGTATCGAACCAGTCAAAAGGAATTCCGCGGGCGCTTGCGTCTTCTCACTTCGGGAGGAGAAACGCAGATGAAAAGACGATTTCAGCTACTGGCATTGATGGCGCTGCTAGCAGGCGGCACCGCTTCTTTGTCGGGCCAGGAGCAGACGTTCAACATAGGCGGGCCGCAACACGTGCTGGACGATCCCGCCAGGTTTGTGGATATCAATTCCGCAACCATGACGGAGTCCAACGCCCAAGCGCTGATCACAGCGACTCTTGGGACCGCCGCAATGAACAGCAAGAATTTCCACTGCATCATCCATATTTTGCGCTGGAACGATGCCGGGAAGGTAGACAAACAGAGCTGGTATGTTTACAGCAAAAACGAGAGCGGCTGGTCGGATACGCAGTTTCAGGGATTAAGGATCTTCGGCAGCCATAACATCGCGCTGCTGTACGTGCATCTCAACGCGCAAGGCGCCACCTTCGACAGCGTGGCGGCATTCCGGGGACCAAGCTCGGTTCTGCAGGACCTGTACAAACGGGCGAACGCCGGCCCGGCGGCGAGCAAGGTGAAGGTGTTGCGCTACGTGCTTGCCTCGCGGTCACCGGGCAACGCACAGGAACTCGGGGATGGCGAACTGCGAGACGCAGCAGCCAAGCCCGAGGATCCGCGGATCGCGCAGGCCCTAAATACACGGGGCTGGGACACACAGGATCTAACCAGTCTCGAATCGCTGTATGTATCTCACGCGACAGACGCGGTGCGTGGAGCGAGCGCCGACGTGGTACACGAGCTTAGCGGACTCAGCCCCGGCGGTGATTGCAAGGCCAAAGACTCGAACGGGCTCAGCCTGGTGCGCGTGGGACATGCCAACTCCTGCGTGCCGCAATATTACAGCCAGGTTACGTACAAGGTGGAAGTCACCAAGAAGCTGCCGTCGGCAATCAGCGATCTGTTCAAGCTGGCGACCCTGAACGGCAACCAGATTCCGGACAAAGTGAAGATGGAGCCGGTGGCGCTTTGGGGCGGGCAGGCGATGAATATCGGCCCGGTACCTTCGGACGTAAAAGTAACGCCGAGCGTGACGACGTCGGGAAGCGACACACCGACGGCTCTGGAAAGTCGCACCTACGACAACGAGGGCCGGTATTTTTGGGACATCAGCGCGGGCATCCCGCTACGCTCCATCAACGAGACGACTTACGATGCGACCGCGGGCACGCTCACGGCGAAGAACGTCAGCAAGCAGAGCCTCTATGCAATGTTCAACGTTTTTCCGTTCAAAGTCGACACCAAGGGCACCAATTACCGCTGGCTGACACCCGCGCTGCTGATGGGCATGGGAGTCACCGGGAAGCCCCTCGACCGGCTGATGGCAGGGGGCGGGCTGGGATTGAACAAGATCCAGTTCTTCGCCGGCTGCGCGTTCACCAAGAAGCAGTTTCCCGGACTTGCCAGCAATCCTGCGGCGACGACGATGGCATATCGAACCAACCTCATCTTCGGCCTGAACGTGCCGATCCGGCAGGTGTTGCAGACATTAAAGGCGGCAAAATGAAACACGACATCCTCAAAATCAGCCAAGCCGCGAAGGTCTTGGATTTCGCCTTCCGGCGGACGGCACGGCGAAGCGTCCCAGAGAGCCGGGAGGCGCGGTCGTTCGCGCGCGACGTGGCGCGACTGCGGGGCTGGTGGTCGCCGAACATCGCCGGGTTCGGTATCGGGCCGAAGGAGCAACGCAAAGGCGGCAAGAGAGCGCGGCCGGTTGTGCGGTTCTATGTCTTCAAGAAGGTCCACAAGACGCGGCTGCCGAAAGAACACATCATCCCGGCAAAGATCCCGTTCGAGCATCTGGAGATGGAAATAGCCACGGACGTGCGGCAGTTGGCCGGAGTGCCGCAACTGAACTTCGGGATGGGCGCGGGCGACGAGATCGGGCACTTCTCGGGAGAGCAAGGCACGGCAGGGTTGTTCGTGAAGCGCAACGGCGACGACGGCACGTTTGTGCTCAGTTGCGCACACGTGCTATCGCCTCCGGGGGCAAGCATCGGGGACGCCATTGAATCGCCCGTGGACAACGACAGCACACGGGCGATCAACCAGGTAGCCACGCTGGAGGATGCGTTTACGCTGAGTCCGGGCGGCGGCAATCCTTGCGATGCGGCCATCGCGCGCATGGACCCGGCGGTGGAGGTGTCTAACGCGATTCCGGATCTGGGAACGCCGGTATCGCTGCTGACAAGCCCAGAAGACCTGGTGGGAACCTCGGTCTCGCAACGCGGAGTGACGACTGGAAAAGTGGTGAGCGGCGCCATCCGCGAGATGTCGTGTTCGACGTCGTTCAGCTTTCGGGGAAGCATGTTCCGCGTCAGCAACCTGGTCCGGTACGAGATCGAATGCCAGCGCGGGGATTCGGGCGCGGCGGTCATCGAGAACGGAACAGGCCGCGTGCTGGGTATTCACATGGGATCGGAAGCGGGGACGACGAGCGCGTACTTCAGCCCGGCTCACCTGATGACCGATCGTTTTGACATCACTCTATAAGGAGGCGGCGGGAATGCCTATCAATCCGACAATAGTTACCCTGACTGAACAGCAGACCGTGCAATGCAACTGGCCGGAGGCCGCGGGCGCGATCACATGGACGCTCAATCCTCCGGGCGCCGGCACGATCACGGCCGGAGGATGGTATACAGCTCCGGCAGCGATACCATCGCCGCTGCTGGTTGGCGTGACCGCAACAGCCGGCGGCGCGACCGAGACCGCGCAGATGAATCTTGTGCCACCGGAGGTAGTGCTGGTTCCGGGCGCCACGGTGGTGCTCACCGGCGGGCAGGCGCAGCAGTTCGCGGCGACGGTCCCCGGCGACGCGGCCAACGGCGTGAACTGGAACATTTCGCCGGGCGTGGGGACCATCGACGATAGCGGGCGGTACGTCGCGCCGAATCCGATCGCACGGGATACCGACGTGACGGTAACTGCGATGAGCCGGGTCAACGCCCACAAATCGGCGACGGCTACGGTGCGGCTAATGGCGGAACCTCCCTGGGGCGGCTGGCTGGCGGGGCTGTTTCTGTACCTGGCCCTGGTGTTTGGCTCAGTGATTTGCATGGCGATACTCTGGCCGCCCGGAGATCACAACAACCTGGACAGCCTGCACACGGCACGTATCACGGCGGAGAATGCCGAGCAACAGAGCAGGAGCGACGAGTTCAAAGCCAAGGCGGCCCAAGGTCAGGCAGAGGAGACGCTCCAGAAAGATCCGGCAAACGCGGATTTGAAGAAGAAGGCACAGGATGCTAAAGCCGTTGCCGACAAAGCGGGGGCGACGCGTCAGACCGCGGAGGCGGCGCTGGAGGCAGCGTTCGAGCGAGAGAAGCAGGAGGCCGACCGGGTGCGCGCCGCGGAGTCCGCGCCGGTGAACACACAGTTCGGACCGGTCTCGAAGGAGGTGGACCTGATGTGGCTGGTACTCTTGGCGGGAGCGCTCGGCAGCTTCGTCTACGGCGCCAAATCATTCGTGGCGTTTGTCGGGAACCGGAAGATCCGGCTGAGCTGGAGCGCCTGGTACCTGATGTACCCGCTGATCGGTGCGGCGCTGGCGCTGGTGTTTTCGCTGGCGGTCCGCGGCGGACTGCTGATGCCGGCGGGGAAAACGAGCGACATCAACATTCACGGATTGCTGGCGATCTCCGGCATGGTGGGGATGTTTTCCAAGCAAGCGACCAACAAACTGGACGAGCTGTTCACGATCCTGTTCAAGACCGACAAGGACGACCAACGCCTGAAGGGCAAGCTGAACGGTTGATCACGCTCACGGATCGGGCGCGGCCGGAACGCACTAGAGACTCAGTTGCACGCGCTCGTGAAGAGCGAACATTTGACACGCGGTGCCGGTACTCGCGATATTGGTTTCAGTGGTTTCAGTTTTTGAAGGTTGGCCGGCGGCGGAGTCTACCTGGCGCACTTCGACATTAACTTCGACATTATCGATTGGGATTCGAAAGAAATTCAGGGTTGAGCGGGCGTCCTCAGGCGTAATCAACAGTGCCTGCTGCCACCCGCGAACCCCTTGGATTCAAGACACTTCTGACGAGAAATGGATCGTTTTGAGCACCGGCAATAAAGGAGGTGGCCCTCCTCATAACCCAAAGGTCGAAGGTTCAAATCCTTCCCCCGCAACCAATCCTTTCAATAGGTTACAAGCTTCCGGCGCAAATCCCAAGACCACTCTAGCCCACGATGGCCACGGGTGCCGGTTTCGCGGCCACCGCTTCTGACTTGTCCGTGGGGTTGCCGGCGGGCTTCAAGATCATCTCAACCACGTTCCCGTGTGCCTGCCGCTTGCCTGCTGTCATTGCCTTGCCATACACATTCATCGTGGTTTGAATGCTGGCATGGCGCATCAATTCGCGCTGCACTCCAATCGGTGCTCCTGTCTGATCTAACCACGATCGGAAGCTGTGCCGGAAGGTCTTCCAGCCAACCGTGGTCGTGATCCCCGCTGCTTTCGCTGCTGGCTTGATGTGATTCTTTTGAATCTCCTCCTGATGGTATGGTTTATCGGTTGCGGGGTTGGCAAACAACCACCCTTCCCGTGTTTGGTGGCAGTGCTGCCGATACGCCAGCAGTTCTACCACGAGTTCAGGTGCCAGCGGTACGAAGTCGCGCGAGTACTCTGTCTTTACGTCGCCCACACGACCGTGAACAACGCCGCGCTCTACCAGTAGGGTCAACTTGTCGAAATCAAAATCGGCCCACTTTAGGCCCACAATCTCACCGGCCCTCAAGCCCAGGCAACCCGCGATCAATACCATTGTGCGGTAGGGTTCCCGAACGTGCGCCAGCACCTTGTGAAACTCCTCAGCAGTCAGCACTGAGGGTCTTTCGAGTCGCTTGCTGACGTCTTTCACCCGCACCAATTGCATCGGGTTGCTCTGGACCAATTCCCAACGCTGGGCGCATTTGAACAACAGGGACATCAAACCCCGGATGTGGCCCCGCGTCTTTGGAGCCAGCTTCAATTGCTTGAGCCAATCCTCAACCTTCATCGGCTTGACCCCGGTGATCTGCGTTTCAGCCCAGCGTGGGCGGATGTATCGGTCAATAAACGATTGATACGAAACCCGTGTTGAGTACCTTTCGGGCATTTCCTCCTTTTCGTAGCGGGCGATCAACGCACCCA
>Ga0213853_10455337_pt1 | contig 11125 bp, 8 predicted proteins | sample ABR_2016_MetaT_FD_164456 | JGI IMG/M metagenome (GOLD analysis project Ga0213853, IMG submission 164456) | Metatranscriptome of freshwater sediment microbial communities from post-fracked creek in Pennsylvania, United States - ABR_2016... | ecosystem: Environmental > Aquatic > Freshwater > Creek...
CGCCGAAACAATAGCCGATCACGGTGATTTCGGTCTCGCCGGAATCCTGTTGCACGCGGTGGACGCAATCCGGGATGAAATCGAGGACGTAATCCTCCATCCTTAAGGATTTCTCTTCCGGCTTCGGCGCGCTCCAGTCCAGCATGTAGACGTCGTAGCCGCGCTTGAGCAGGAATTCGATGAAGCTCTGGCCCGGCACCATGTCGAGGATGTAGCCGCGATTGGTAGTCGCCATCACGATCAGGATCGGCACGCGGTAGATTTCATCCTCGACCGGGCGGTAATGATAGAGGTTCATGGTGCCGCGGACGTGCAGGATGTCCTTTGGCGTCGAGCCGAGAGACGGCCCCGAGGTGGAAAAATATTCGACGCCCTTGATGCTGCGCTGGATCGCGCGCTGGACCTCGGACTGGATGCGGTCCGGGATCGAGGGCAGATCGAGCCCCGCGAGACCCAAGCCAGCGCTGGCGTTCATTTCTGTTCTCCGCCCGGTGACGGAGGCTGCCTGGTGCGCGCCGGCCGCGGAACACCGGCGCTTTCTGCCGCACCGGAATTGCGGTTCATCTGATGCAGCATCGCCTTGATCTCGCTCAATTGGCCTTCGATCGATTGCAGCCGCTCGGCCATGCCGACGAATTGCGCCCGGCTTGGCAGGTTCATCGCCAGAAGATATTTCTCCATCAGTTCGCCGAGCTGTTTTTGCGCGCCCGCCGCGGCCCCGCCGGCCTGGTTCATCGCTTTCGAGAATTCCGGAGACGCCATCGCCTGATTGGCGAAGGAATTGAATCCCTTCTCCATCTCGCCGATCATGGTCTGCCACAACACGACCGGGTCGTTGCTTTTGTCGGCCATCGGCGCCCTCCCACCATTACCACGGGGGGTTGGTCCCCCGCCATTTGTCGTCATACGACACCGTTGCGGCGGGCTGGTCAACAGCGCGGGCCGCGATTTGGCCGCCGCCGGGGTCGCGAGAAGTTCTTCTGCGCCGCCGAAAACCGTGGCATAGAGTTCCGCTTCCGGTACCGTTTTTTGAGGAAAACAACAGGTGAACTTGTCAGCCCATCAGCCGCCGCAGACAGCCCGCGCCAACGGCATCGACATCTGTTACGAGATTTTCGGCGACGCAGGCGCCGAGCCGATGCTTCTGATCATGGGGCTGGGCGCCCAGATGATCCATTGGGACGATGATTTCTGCCGGCAGCTGGCCGCGCGCGGCTTTCGCGTCATCCGCTTCGACAACCGCGATATCGGCAAGTCCTCCAGGCTTAGCGGCGGCAAACGCCTGAGCCCGGTGGAGTTGTTGAAGCTGCGCTTCCTGAAAATTCCAGTCGCGGCGCCCTACGGGCTGCTCGACATGGCAAAAGACACGATCGGGTTGATGGACGTGCTCGGCATCCGATCGGCACATCTGGTCGGCGCATCGATGGGCGGCATGATCGCCCAGGAAATCGCGATCTCGTTTCCCGAGTGGGTGCGCTCGCTGACCTCGATCATGTCGACGACGGGTAATCCCAAGGTGCCGCCGCCGACCCGCGAAGCGTCGGCCATTCTGATGGCGCCGCCGCCGGCGACCAAAGAGGAATATTTCGTCCGCTTCGCACAGACCTGGAAGATCCTGCGCGCCGGCAGCTTTCCGGAGGACGAAGCGCTCGACCGCTCACGCGCCGAACGCACTTTTGAGCGTGGCCTCAATCCGGCCGGCGTCGGGCGGCAGCTCCGCGCCATCCTCGCCTCCGGCAGCCGCAAGGAGCGGCTGCGCGCGGTGAAGGCGCCGACATTGGTCATTCATGGCACCGTCGATCCGCTGGTGCATCCCATGGGCGGCAAGGATACCGCGGCCTCGATTCCCGGCGCCAAGCTTCTGATGATCGAGCGCATGGGCCACGCGCTGCCGATCCCGATGTGGCCGCAGATCATCGACGCGATCGACAAGCACGCCCGCGGGGCGGCGGCGAAAGCGGCGTAATTTATCCGCCCGCCCACACATCCAGCACGTAACGGTTCTTGGCGCCGAGGTCGTCGATCCAGCGCTGCCCTGCATCGGCGTCGTTGCCTGTGCGCTCGCGATAGATCGCAACCAGGGCTGCCTTGACGTCCGGCTCCATCTTGCCGCCGTCGCCGCAGACATAGATGATCGCGCCCTGCTCGATCAGGCTCCAGATTTTTTCCTGCTGCGCCGCCACCAGATGCTGGACATAGGTCTTGGGGCCCTCGCCGCGCGAGAACGCGGTATGCAGCTCGGTGATGCCATCGGCGGCGAATGCCTTCAATTCGTCGGCGTAGAGATAATCCTGATCCGGATGGCGGCAGCCGAAGAACAGCATCGCAGGCCCGAGCCTGGCGCCCTTGTTCCTGCGATCGGCGCGCTCCTGCAGAAACCCGCGGAACGGCGCGAGCCCGGTGCCGGGACCGATCATGATGATCGGCACGGAGTTATCGTCAGGCAGGCGGAAGCCGGCCTTGGTCTCGCGCACCGTGGCGTGGACAATGTCGCCGGCGCGGCGGCCGGCGAGATAGTTGGAGCAGACGCCTTTGTAGATACCGCGTCCCGAGCTCGCCGGCGCCTGCACCACGGCGACGGTCACGCTGCAGCGCGCGGGCTCGCTCGAGGGCGAGGACGAGATCGAATAATAGCGCGGCGCCAGCAGCGACAGCATTTCCAGATAAGCATGGAACGGCAACTCGCAGGCCGGATGTTCTTCCAGGAGATCGAACACCGATTTGCGCTTGGTCAAGACCTCAGTGCGATAGCGCTCGGTGGCAGCCGCATCGTCGCCGACATAGGCCAAAAGCTTGGGCTTGGTCACCGGGCAGCGCGTGTGCTCCGACATGATCTGGATCTGCTTGCGGGTCGCGATCTGCTGCAGCTCGACAAACTCGGTCAGCAAGCGCCCGACCGACACCGCATCGCCGACCGGCAATTGCGCGCGGCGGCCTTCGGCGACATGAAGCCTGATCTGATCGGCAGGCAGGAAGCCGAAGCGGCGCGCCACGGAATCCACCAGTGCCGGATCGTTGCGCGGCACGACGCTCAAGTGATCGCCGACGCGATAGGTAACGCCCGAGGGCAGTTGCACCTCGATATGCTTGGTCGATCGGTCGGAGAGGTTGGCGCCGGCCTTGTTCTGCAATTCGGTATTGACCAGCACTTTCACGGGCAGAGCGCCGCCCTGCACCACGATGGTATTGACCGCCGATGGCGCCACCGGCTCGATCTTGTAGAGCGGCTCATCATCGGCGCTGCGGCTGAAATTCGAATCGAGGCCGAACTCCTTCACCGCGGCCGGTGCGGCCGCCGCAAACCAACGCTCGAACTGGCCGTCGAGATCGCTGCGGGCATCGCCCTCGCCGCGCGCATAGACATTGCGTGCGCCGTGCGCCTTGAGCTGCTCGTCGATCAAGCGCGGGACCGATTGATAGGTCGCGGCCCAGTCGCTGTTGCCGCAGCCGAACACCGCGTAGCGCAGCTTTGTAAACGCGTCCTTTGGCAGATCGCCGCCGAGCCATTTGACGAACTGGGTGGCATTGTCGGGTGCGGCCCCGTTATACGACGCGCAGAAAATCAAAACGCCGCCCTTTTCCGGCAGCTTGCCGACGAAGTCGTCGAGCGGCGCCAGCTTGGTGGCAAAACCGTTGACCTCGGCGAGATCGGCGACGCGGGTCGCAAGCTCTTCCGCGGTGCCGAGGTTCGACCCGTAGAGCACCAACAGCGGCGTGTTATGGCCTGGCCGGGTTCGCGCGCGCGGCGCCGCCGCGCCTGATGCGGCCGCGGCAGCCGCCGTACCGGCATAAGCGCCGCGGTCCTTTTCGGTGCGCAGGCGGATCTTGATCTTGAAGCCGTCGGGCTTGATCGTCAGCGTTTCCTTCAGGTGCATCTGGTAGCGCTGATGGTCGATCAGCCTGAAGCGCTGCAGGATCGTGCCGATCGCGAGTGCCGCCTCATGCATCGCAAAGCCGCGGCCGATGCAGGCGCGCTGGCCGTTGCCGAAAGGCTTCCAGGCGTTGACCGGACGCTTCGCCTCGGCCTCCCTGGAGAAGTTTTCCGGATCGAACGCGTCGGGATTGGGTCCCCAGACGCTGGGGTCGCGGTGCAGCGCCAGCACCAGCACGGTGATGAAGGTGTTCTTCTTTAGCTTGTACCTGCCACCGATGGTCTCATCCTTGAGCGGCGCGATGCCATAGGCCGGCGCCGGCGGCCACAGCCGCAAGGCTTCCTTGAGAATTTGCGTAATGTAACTGAGCTGCGTGACCTGCTGATAGGTCGGTTTTGCCCCGAGATCGGGCCCCAGCACCCGGTCGACTTCCTCATAGGCTTTTTTCAGAACGTCGGGATGTTTCAAGAGCGCATAGAGCGTGCACGACAATAGTCCGCTGGTGGTCTCGTGTCCTGCGATCAGGAAGGTGTTGATCTGGTATCGGATGTTGACGTCGTCGAGCTGCTCGCCGGTCGAGCGGTCGACGCCGGTCATCATGGCGCCCAGCATGTCCTTCTTGTCTTCGGCCGATACGCCGGCCCTGCGCCGCTCGGCCACGATCTCGTCGACCATCTTGTTCATGAAGGCGACGTCGGCGACGAGATCGCGCCTTCGCTTCTGCATCCACAGATTCTCCAGCGGCAGACCGCGGATCATCATGATGGTCTCGAGCGAGCGCACCAGCGAGGCGACGAAGGGATGATAGTCGCGCCGATAGAAGGAATTGAAACGGTAATCGAACCCGCACAGGCCGATGGTGTCGAGCGTCAGCGCGGTCATGTCATGAACGACGTCGATCTCGTCGTCGGCGTTGAGCCGCTCCCATTTCTTGATGAGCTGCTCGGCGATATCGACCATGCTCGGATGATAGGATTGCATCGCGCGGTTGCCGAACGGCTGCAGCAGGATGTTGTGCGCCTTGCTCCAGTTCGGCTCGGTGGTGTCGGCGGTGAACAGCCCATCGCCGGCGACGGTGCGCACGCGGCGGAGCGGCCCCCGCACCGCCTTGTCGAAGCGCTTTTCGTCGGAGAGCTCGTCGACGAGGTCGTGCCCAGAGACGATCACGAGCGGCGCGCCCATCATGTCGAGCCAGAAGATCGGCCCCAGCTCCCTGGCGAGCCGGGCCAGATTTTGCACCGGCGCGGTCGAGTCCAACGACAGCATGTTGCCGACCACCGGCTTCGTTGGCGGATGCGGGATCGGATTCAGCCTGTTCTTCGACGCCATTTTGCGAAATTCGTCCCCTGACCTAGCCGAAGCGCTTTCTACGCCATTCGATCAGCTTGGCGCTGACCTCCTCCGGCTTTTCCTGCTGCGTCCAATGGCCGCTGCCCCGCACCAGGTATTTCTCCAGGTCGGGAATGATCTTCTCCATGCCGTCGGCCGACGACGGCGGCAATACCTGGTCGTTCTCGGCCATGATCATCAGCGACGGGACGCGCACGGTGTGGTCGACGCCCTCGGCGCGCCGCCAGTTGCGCGACATGTTGCGGTACCAGTTGATGCCGCCGGTGAACCCCGTCTTCGTAAAGGTATCGACAAAGACTTTCTTCTCTTCCGGCGACAGGATCGGCGTGCGCGGATCGTGCTTGGCGTCGTAACCGGCAATCATCTGCGGAAATGCCAGATTTAGTCGCGGCGAGGCGCCGACGCCGGCGACCACCTCCTCCTTCGGCGCGCTGTCGGGACGCGGCACCGGCTTGCGCATGAAGGCATCGAATACCTGTTCGACCCGGCCGCCGAATATCCTGTCCGGCTCCCGCCCCGGGTCCTGAAACTGCACGATGTACATGTGCTCGCCGAAGCGCTTGCGTAGCAATTCGATCGGGTCCGCCGGCGCGCGATCGGTGTGCGGCGTGTTGACGCCGACCACGCCGGCGACGCGATCGATATGCCTCAGCGGCATCTGCCAGACGATGAAACCGCCCCAGTCGTGGCCAACGAAGATCGCCTTGTCGATCTTGAGGTGATCCATCAGGCCGACGAGGTCGCCAGTCAGATGCTCCATGTCGTAAGCCTCGACCGCCTCGGGGCGGTCGGTCGCACCATAACCGCGCTGGTCCGGCGCGATCACGCGGATGCCGGCTTCGCCTAGCGCCTTGATCTGGTGGCGCCACGAAAACGCGATTTCCGGCCAGCCATGGCAAAGGATCACCGGCGGCTTGTCCGTCTTCGGACCGGCCTCGTAATAGCCCATGCGAATTCCGTTCGTCCGGGCGAACTGCAGTGGCGGCATTTCCATCATGACTTGCACTCTATTTTCTCTTGGGCATGATCTTATACCGGTTCCCACTTTGCGCTCACGCGGCTCTGCGGGTCCGGATCATACCCCTACTCCGCCGCACCCTTGATCTCGCTCGGCGGCAGGGCGAACGCGGCCTCAAGAGCGGCGAACTCCTCGGGCAGCATGTCGCAGAGCACCTGGACGTGCGGAATGATGTTGGCGCCTGCGATGAAGCCGAAATCGAGCTGATCGCGGTAGCTCTGCACGGTGATGTTCAGCGCGATCCCGTGGGTCGAGATCGACACCGGGAAGATATGCAGCAATTCCGCGCCGGCGGCATAGAGCGTCTGGCGCGGCCCCGGCACGTTCGACACCGTGATATTGGCCGACGGCGGCAGCACGTCCGACAGGCTGGAGCGGCTGTAGAGCAGCGCCAGGATCTGCACCAGGATCGGCGCCCCCAACAGCGAGATGTTGGAGACTTGCGGCATCAATGCCCGCAGCGGATGCGACATCTCCTTGGACTTGGTGGATTGCGCGATGATCGCCTCGAGCCGCGCCTTGGGATCCTCGACATTGGTGGCGATCGAGCAGATCATCCCGAACACCTGGTTGTTGGCGTCGATGTTGCCCTCCTCGCGCAACGAGATCGGCACCGCAGCAGTCAGCGATTTCGCCGGCAGTGCACCCTGCGAGATGAGATAGCGCCGCACCACGCCGGAGGCGAGCGCCAGCACCACGTCGTTGAGCTTGCCGCCGGAGGCCTTGGCGAGCGCCTTCGCCCGCGACAGCGAGATCGAGGTGCCGGCAAAGCTGCGTTCCGAGGAAATCGATTTGTTCAGGATGCTCGGCGGCGACATCATGCTGGCGAGGTTGTCGCGCGATTTCGGGTCGGAAACCTTGCCGATCACGTCGGAGACGCTTTTCAGCATGGTCGGAATATTGCCGGCGAATTTCACCGCGCTTTCGATCTGATACATCGCGTTGTCGAACAGAATCGATCCGATATCGCTTTTTCCCGAGCGCGGCAGTTCGATGCCCTTGGCGGCAGCCGCCGCATCGAGCGGCTGGGTCCAGAGCTGCTGGTAGGAATCAAGCAAATTGGTCGCGATGTCGCGCGGCTCCTGGCCTATTTTCGCCTTCGCCGCCGGCGGCTCGACCTGGCGCGGAACCGGCGAGATGTCATAGATCATGTTGGTCAGCGCGGCGCCAGCGCCGCCATCGATGCAGGCGTGATGCATCTTGGAATAGAGACCGATCTCGTTGTCCTTCATGCCTTCGAAGACATAGAATTCCCACAGCGGACGGGCGCGGTTGAGCAGCTTGGCATGCATCCAGCCGACGATGCGTTCCAGCGTCGCGCGGTCGTGCGGCGCCGGCAGGCTGCCGCGGAAGATGTGGCGATCGATATCGAACTGGTCGTCTTCGACCCAGCTTGGATGATCGATGTCGAGCGGCGCCTTCTCCAGCCGCGCCTTGAGGATCGGCGCAAGATGTAGCCGCGAGGCAATCATCGCCTTGAAGTCTTCGAAGAAGTCGCCCTTGTAGTCGTCAGGCAGGCGGAAGATCGCCATGCTGCCGACATGCATCGGCATTTCCGGCGTTTCCAGATACAAAAAGGATGCGTCCAACGAGGACAGTTTTTTGCCGTCACCCATGTTTTCCTCCCGCGAACTTTTGGCGCGACGCCTTGGCGGCGCTTCGGGCGCTTAGACCGATTGTGCCTGTTCTGCGGGCGCATATGCAATGGCAAACGGCCCGGATCGGTCAAATTGCGTAAATTGGCCCTCGGGTAGCGCCAGACGATCGGCCAGCGCCCAGAGCGCTGCCGCATTGACGCCGAACCCGACATGGCTTGCGAGGCGCACCTCGATATTCTCGGCGGTATCGGAGAGGCGCAGCAGGCAGGTTCGCCAGTTCACGATGCCGTCGCTCTTCGAATACATCGATGTGGCGGGCACCGGCAGGTCGCCTGCGATCGCCTGCTGAAGCTCGGAATTTGCTTCAATCGTTTCGCCGGACAGCGCCTCGTAGAGCCGCGTGGCATTGGTCGCCCGCACGTCGTTCGCAAACGGGCTTCCCAGCGTCACCACGCATCGAACCATGTCGGGCGCCTGCAGCGCCAGATGGCGCGCATAGATGCCGCCAAGGCTCCATCCGACGATCGAGATCTTGCGGCCGGTGTCGGCGTGAATTTGCTTCAGCCGATCGAACAGCGCGCTTTGCATATGCGCGACGCCGCCGGTATTGCGTCCCATTCGCCATGCATGGGTCTCGTAACCAAGCTCCGTCAGATATCGCCGCATCGGCGCCATCGACAGGTCGCTGGCAAGAAATCCCGGCAATGTCAGCACCGGATGGCCATCGCCCCTCGGCGCGCGCATCAACAGCGGCGACAGCAACAGGCTGGTGTTGAATTCGAAGATTCCTCTCGCCTCGGCGAGCAGCAGGCCGAGGCCCGGCGGACGAAGCCGGCCTGTCGCTGGCGCTTCGTCGCGGTCGGCAGGCATTACTTCTTCTTGTCGTTGCCGCGCACGCTGCCGAGGCCCGCCATGGCCACGAACATGTCCTGGAACCGCTCGGCAAGCTTCGGATCGAACGAGAACCAGCTCTGTATCAGCGCCTCGGGAGAAACCTTTTCGATATTGCTCATCACCTGCTGCTGCAGCCTGTCCATCACCGCAGTCTGCATCGGCTGCACGTCCGGAAGTCCGAAAAACTGCCGGGCTTCAAGCGGCGTGCAGTCTATCTCGACGTTAACCTTCATGTCGGCTCCTGACCGCGTCTTGACGACGCCGTCCCATAACACCGCGAGTTGGAGCGCGACGCAAGCGACCTGACCGCAAAAGCCAGCCGCTTAAGGTTCCGTTCGGCGGATATGGTCAACCGAAGCGTTCGACCGCAAACGGCGTCGGATCGGCGAACGGCGTCTCGCCGGTCATCATATCCGCCAGCAGGCGGCCGCTCACCGGGCCGAGCGTCAGGCCGTGGTGCTGGTGGCCGAAGTCGAACCATAGCCCGGCATGGCGGGGAGCCCTGCCGATCACCGGCCGCATGTCGGGCAGGCACGGCCGCGCGCCCATCCAGGGCGTTGCATCGATGGCCTCGCCGAGCGGAAACAGCGCATGCGCGCGCGGCAGCGCCCGCTCCAGCTGGACCGGCGTTGGCGGGGCGTCGCGGCGGGCAAACTCCACGCCCGTGCAGAGGCGGATGCCGCGATTCATCGGCGCCAGCACAAAACCCTGATCGGCGTCCAGAACCGGATGGTTAAGGACGGCATTGCCGCGCGCGGCCAGATGCAGGTGATAGCCGCGCTTGACGTTGAGCGGGATCGAATAGCCCAGCCGGTCGAACACCAGATCGGACCAGGGTCCGAGCGCCACCACGGCTTCGCGCGCGCTCACCGCACCTTGATCGACATTCACGCGCCAGCCGCCGGTTGCCTGTTCGAGCGTTCTTGCATCGCCCGCGAGGAAGCGGCCGCCCTTGCGCCTGAACAGCGCGGCATAGGCCTTGGCCAATCCACCGGGGTCGGGAACGAATCCGGGCTCGGTAAAATGGATCGCACCTGTGAATTCTCCGCCGAGATGTGGCTCGCGCAGCTTGATCGCCGCATTATCGAGCACCTCGCCTGTGACGCCGTACTGCTTTGCCCGCTCGAAATCGCGCAACGCTTTTGCGAGCGTTGCATCGGAGCGATACATCTTGATCCAGCCGGTCCGCCGCAACAGTTCCGGCACGCCGGCCTCCGCGATCAGCTCTTCATGTTCGATCAGGCTGCGCCGGATCAGCGGCAGTTCCGCCATCGCGCTCTTGAGCGCGCGCTCCGGCGAGGATGCGAGGTAGTAGCGGGCCAGCCATGGCAGGAAGGCCGGCAAGTCGGCGAGGCTGTAGCGCACCTGCGGCGAGCCGTTCAGCGCGTAGTGCAGGATCTCGCCGAAGTCGCGGGGGAACATATAAGGAAACACCGAGGCGCATTCGATCATGCCGGCGTTGCCGAAGCTCGTACCCTCGCCGGCGAGTTCCTGGCGGTCGACCAGGATGACGTCGCGGCCTCGCTTCTGCAAATGCAGGGCGGCGCCGACGCCGACCATGCCTGCACCCAATACGAGAACGTCGGCCTTGAGTTCCGCCATCCGGCACTCCGAAAGTTGAATGTCGCTATCGCCGTTGCCGAAGCTAGCTATTGCGCCGCGCTTGCGCAAACCGGGGTGAAATCGCGCTTGCGCGGCGGCCAAACTCTGGCAACATGGATCGATTAGCCCGCCGATATTGCGGAAATTGCACGGCGCGCCACAGTGGAGAGCGTGAACCAATGTCGGTACGTCATACCCTGTTTGCAGCGGCCACCATCGCCATGGCCGCCTCGGCGATCTCACCGGCATCGAGCCAGACGCTGCGCTATGCCAACCAGGGCGACCTCAAATCGCTCGATCCCTATACGCTCAAGGAAACCACGACCATCGCCCATCATGCGCATGTCTATGAGGGTCTGGTCACCCGCGACCGGGATCTGAAGATCGTGCCCGCGCTGGCGGAAAGCTGGGAGACCCTGGACCCAACCCACTGGCGCTTCCATCTGCGCAAAGGCGTCAAATTCCACAATGGCGACCCCTTCACTGCCGACGACGTGATCTTTTCCGCCGAACGCGTGCGTTCCACCGGATCGAACTTCATCAGCAACGTTCCGCCCGATGCCAAGTTCGTCAAGGTCGACGACAATACGGTCGACGTGATGCTCGACTCGCCCAACCCCATTCTCATTGCGCAATGGGACGGCTGGTTCATCATGGACAAGAAGTGGTGCGTGGAGAACAACTCGGTGGCGCCGACGCCGGCCTCGGCAACCACGCCGAGCTACGCCTCGCTGCACGAGAACGGCACCGGTCCTTTCTTCATCGAGAGCCATCAGCCCGGCGTGAAGACC
>Ga0213853_10253791_pt1 | contig 11043 bp, 10 predicted proteins | sample ABR_2016_MetaT_FD_164456 | JGI IMG/M metagenome (GOLD analysis project Ga0213853, IMG submission 164456) | Metatranscriptome of freshwater sediment microbial communities from post-fracked creek in Pennsylvania, United States - ABR_2016... | ecosystem: Environmental > Aquatic > Freshwater >...
GCGCCTCCCCAATCCGGAACAACCACGGCCGTCAGGGTGGACCTTTTCACAGGCATCGACACCTTCGTGCGCGTCGGCGAAGCGCGCAGTTTCGCCGAGGCGGCGCGCCAGATGCGCGTCTCGCCGTCGGTCGTCACCGATCGGATCCGGCAGCTCGAGGAACGCGTCGGCGCCGCGCTGTTCCACCGCAACACCCGCAGCGTGCGCCTGACCGAGCTCGGCCAGACCTTCCTGCGCGATTGCGCCGAGCTCGTCGGGCGCACCAACGAAGTCGTCGACCAGATGCGGGAGGTCACCGCGTCGCCGGTAGGCCGCCTGCGCGTGCACGCGCTGCCGGGATTCGTGCTCGGGCATCTTGCGCAGCTGCTGCAGGAATTCCAGCAGCGCCACCAGAAGATCGTGCTGGACATCGTCGTCAACGACGCGGCGATCGATCCGGTCAAGGAGGGCTTCGACTGCGCGCTGCAGATCTTTCCCCCGCGCTCCGAGGAACTCATCTCGCGCAAGCTGTTCGCGGTCCGCCGGGTGTTCTGCGCGACGCCCCGCTACCTGCACGACAACGGACCGCCGCGGGCGCCGCGCGACCTGCTCGGGCACCGCGTCGGCTGGTACTCGGGCTATCCGACCCGCGAGCGCCTGGACTTCCACGGACCCGATGGCGTCGTGTCGCTGGACATGAAGCCGGTGCTGCTGACGAACAGCGTGCACCTGCTGCGCGAATACGCGCTGGAGCACGCGGGGATCGTCTGCATCCCGACGCTGGTGGCCTCGTCGGCCATCCTGTCCGGCGAGCTGCAGCTGGTGCTGCCGGCCTACCGGCTCACGTCATTCTGGCTCAGCGTCTTTTATTCGTCATCGACGCGCGCTTCGCCCAAGCTCAAGCTGTTTCTCGAGCTGCTGCGCACGCACCTGACCGGCGTCCCGCCATGGGACGCCGCGCTGATCGCGGCGGGCCTCCTCGGCGAAACGCTGGTCGAGTGACAATGGGGCGCTGCGCGCCGGCACGACGGGCGTCCCCGCGTCCCCGCATCCCGGGCGATTATTCGGAAATGCCGAATAATGAATTCGGCCGGCCACCGCTACCGAACGGCCGACCCGCTCGGTACTCTGCGACGAATCGCATCCTCGACGCTGCGATGCGAAAACATGGAGACGACGATGCCGCAGCAAGTTGGCTACAGGACCCGGTTCGGTTCGCTGGCGTCCTACGAGAAAGGGGGCGTCCAGATCATCGACGACGACGTCAAGCACTACGCGTTCTCGAATTGCTTCGAGGTCGCCTCGAAGGCCAGGCCCTACGAGAAGGTCGTCTTCGGCCAGAACCAGATCTACGTGCTCGAGACGATCCGTGCCGAAGGCGACTCGCCCTGGTACACCTGCGCGCATGACGAATTCGCGCTGTGCATGGACGGCTCGGTCGAGGTCCACCTCGTCAAGCTCGCCGGCAAGCAGGTCGTCGCCGACGCGGACAAGAACGGCGCGGTGCTCGTCGAGGGCGCGCCGCAAGGCCAGAAGATGGGCTGGTTGAAGATCGGCCGCGGCCACCAGGCGCTGCTGCCGAAGAATTGCGCCTACCAGTTCCGCGCGCGCCAGCCTGCGGTCGTGATCCTGCAGACCTGCAAGGGCGATTTGTCGATCGAACGCTGGGCCGAGATATGCCAGGCGGCCTGACCCGAGGAGAACGCCGATGAACGCACCTTCCGATCTCGCCAACGTCATCGCCACGGCACCCGACGCCACGCTGGGCTACCGGACCTTCACGCTCGGCGGTTTCGCGTTCCGCCGCGACGAATACTTCGCGCACGTCGAATGGTGCACCCGCGATGGCCGCCCATTGAGCCATACGATGGACGCCGGCAATTTCCTGCGCGCGCTGATGCGCGACGTCGCGTGGGGATTCTTCTACGGCTGGGTCAACTTCGACCACGTCCTCGGCACCGTCAACCACTACAACACGGTCGACCTGTTCGCCGGCTCGTACAACGACACGATGAAGGCGGCCGGCGTCGACCGCCTCGAGAACTTCCCGTCCGAGCGGATCGGCGCAACGTTCGCGGCGATGCTCGATGACTGGACCAACCAGACCTTCGATCCCTTCGCCGCGCCGCAGGAGACCGGCACGCCGTACGGCCGCAAGAACGGCAGCAATACCGCGAAGATCACGCGCGCACGCGAGCTCGCGACGCGCTGCGTCGGCCTGAAAGGCGACCTCGAACTGCGCACCGACGCGCGCGGCGCGCCGGTCAACCGCGCCTTTGCCGACGTCCCGCAGGACCAGCCCGAACTGCACCCGGAACCGGGCTTCGAGAACGAGGTCCATGCGTTCAACCTGTTCGCGTTCCTGTCGCGCAGCCAGGTCACCTGGAACCCGAGCTTCACGAGCGTCGTCAAGTACAGCTACATGTGCCCGACGACCGAGGAGCACATCCTGCCGATCATCCACGGCAACGACCGCGTCGAGTGGTTCTTCCAGATGTGCGACGAGATCCACTGGGACTGCGCCCACAAGGTCGGCGGCAGGCCGCTCGCGCGCGTGATCATGAAGGCCGGCGACATGGCGGCGATGCCGGCCTACTGCCGCCACCAGGGTTACAGCCCGAAGCGCTCGATGCTGCTGGTCTGGGAGAACGGATCGCCGACGCTGGTCCACGAGATCCAGAAGGGCGAGGCCCCCGAGGTCCCGGTCGCATTTTGACGGCTCCCGGCCCGCCGCGGCGCGGCGGCCGATCCCGGAGCAAACCGCGCCGTCCGCCGGCGGCGCGCCAGGAGACAAGGAAATGACCCTCGCGGAAGTCCAGGCCGCGGCGGGCTCGCGCTCGCCCATCCGCAACCAGCTGTTCATCGGCGGCCGTTTCGTCGACGCCAGCGACGGCCAGACGCTGGCCACGCTGAATCCGCACGACAACACGCCGATCGCCGACGTCGCGATGGCCGGCAGGCCCGACGTCGATCGCGCGGTCGCGGCGGCGCAGGCGGCGTTTGCGGGCTGGAGCCGGACCGGCGCCGCCGACCGCGGGCGCATCCTGCTGCGGCTGGCCGACCTGATCGAGGCCCATGGCGAGGAGCTCGCGCGGCTGGAGTCGCTCGATACCGGTCACCCGCTGCGCGACTCGCGCGCGCTCGACGTCCCGCGCACGGCGGCGTGCTACCGCTACTTCGGCGGCATGGCCGACAAGTTCCAGGGTGACGTCGTGCCGGTCGAGGCCGGATTCCTGAACTACCTGTTGCGCGAACCGGTCGGCGTCGTCGGCCAGATCGTGCCCTGGAACTTTCCGCTGATGTTCACGAGCTGGAAGATGGCGCCTGCACTCGCCGCCGGCAACTGCGTCGTGATGAAGCCCGCCGAGATGACGCCGCTGTCGTCGCTGCGCATCGCCGAGCTGATGAGCGAGGCCGGCCTGCCTGACGGCGTCGTCAACATCATCCCCGGCCTGGGCAGCGTCGCCGGCCAGGCCATCGCCGAGCATCCCGGCATCGCGAAGATCGCGTTCACCGGCAGCACGGCGACCGGCCGGCGCGTCGTGCAGGCCAGCGCGGGCAACCTGAAGAAAGTCCAGCTCGAACTCGGCGGCAAGGGACCGAACATCGTCTTCGATGATGCCGACCTGACCGCCGCGATCAACGGCAGCGCGTGGGCGATATTCCACAACCAGGGCCAAGCCTGCATCGCCGGCAGCCGCCTCGTGCTGCACGAACGCATCGCCGACGAGTTCCTCGAGCGATTCGCGACGCTCGCGCGCAGCATCCGGATCGGCAACCCGCTGGATCCGGCCACCGAGATGGGCCCGTTGACCAGCGCGCAGCATCGTGACCGCGTGCTGGCCTACGTCGATGTCGCGCGGTCCCAGGGCGGGCAGGTCGTCGCCGGCGGCAAGCCGCCGGCGGCCGTCGATCTGGCCCGCGGCTTCTATATCGAGCCCACGATCGTCAAGGTGCAGGATCCCAACGATCGCGTAGCGCAGGAGGAGGTCTTCGGCCCCTTCGTCACGGTGCTGACGTTCAAGGACGACGCCGAGGCGCTGCGCATCGCCAACGGCACCGACTATGGCCTGGGCAGCGGTCTGTGGACGCGCGAACTGCGCCGCGCCCATCGCCTGGCGCGCGACCTGCACGCCGGGATGGTATGGATCAACAGCTACAAGCGCGTCAATCCGGGCTCGCCGTTCGGCGGCGTCGGCCAAAGCGGCTACGGGCGCGAGATGGGTTTCGATGCGATGCGCGAGTACACCCAGGTCAAGAGCGTCTGGGTCAATGTCGACGCGCAGGTGCCGCCGTGGTATCCGCGATGACGCCATTCGTCTACCAGGCGCATCCGTCGCGCGTCGTGTTCGGCGCGGGCAGCCTGCGGCACCTGGCGCGCGAACTCGACCGGCTCGGTGCGCGCCGCGCGCTGGTGCTGTGCACGCCCGGGCAGACCGCGGCCGCGCGCCAGGTCGCCGACCTGCTCGGCGATCGGGTCGCGGGCCTGTTCGCCGAGGCGGCGATGCATGTGCCGCTTGCCGCCGCGCAGGCCGCCCGCGCGATGGCCCGCGAGCGGGGTGCCGATTGCGCCGTCGCGATCGGCGGCGGATCGACGACCGGCCTGGGCAAGGCGATCGCGCTCGATTCCGGGCTGCCGATCCTCGCGATCCCGACGACCTACGCCGGCAGCGAGGTGACGCCGATCTACGGCATCACCGCGGACGGCGTCAAGAAGACCGGTCGCGATCCGCGCGTGCTGCCGCGGACCGTGATCTACGACCCGGAACTGACCTTGACGCTGCCGCTCGCGCTGTCGGTGACGAGCGCGCTGAATGCGATCGCGCATGCCGCCGAGGGCCTGTACGCAGCGGACGGCAATCCGGTCATCGCGCTGATGGCCGAGGAGGGCATCCGCGCGACCGCGGCGGCGCTGCCGCGCCTGGCCGCCGATCCGCGCGACCTCGCGGCGCGCGGCGACGCGCTGTACGGCGCGTGGCTGTGCGGCGCGGTGCTCGGCGCGGTCGGGATGGGCCTGCACCACAAGCTTTGCCACACGCTCGGCGGCAGCTTCGACCTGCCGCATGCCGACGTCCATGCGGTGATCCTGCCGCACGCGCTCGCCTACAACGCCGCGCAGGCGCCGGCCGCGATGGCGCGCATCGCGCGGGCGCTGGGCGCCGACGACGCGGCATCCGGCATCTTCGCGCTGGCAACGCGGCTGGGCGCACCGACCTCGCTGCGCGCGATCGGCATGCCCGGCGACGGGATCGAACGCGCGGCCGAGCTGGCCGTGCAGGACCCGTATCCCAATCCGCGGCCGCTCGAGCGCGCGGCGCTGCGTGCGCTGCTGCAACGCGCATTCGACGGCCGCCCGCCGCAGCCGTGACCACAAGACATCAACGACAAGGAGACACGCCATGAGCCTCAATCGCCGACTGTTCCTCCAGGGGAGCGCGGCCGCCGCCGCGTCGGCCGCCGCGCCGGCCGCCATACAGACCGCCTGGGCCGCCGACTCGCTGAAGATCGGCTACGTCTCGCCGCAGACCGGCCCGCTCGCGCCGTTCGGCGAGGCCGACCGCTGGGTCATCGACCAGATGAAAGCCGTCTTCAAGGACGGCATCGCGGTCGGCGGCAGCAAGGTCGACGTCCAGATCATCCTGAAGGACAGCCAGAGCAATCCAAACCGCGCCGGCGAGGTCGCCGGCGACCTGATCCTGAAGGAGCAGGTCGCGCTGATGCTGACCGCCGGCACGCCAGAGACCGCGAACCCGGTCAGCGACGCCTGCGAACTCAACGAGATCCCGTGCGTCAGCAGCGTCGTGCCGTGGCAGCCGTGGTTCTTCGGACGCAAGGGCGATCCGGCCAAAGGCTTCGGCTGGACCTACCACATGTTCTGGGGCCTCGAGGACGTCATCGCGAACTTCACGAATGGCTGGAAGTCGGTGTCGACGAACAAGAAGGTCGGCGGACTGTTCCCGAACGACGGCGACGGCAATGCGTGGGGCGACAAGGAACTCGGCTTCCCGAAGCCGCTGGCGGCGATGGGCTTCACGCTGACGGATCCGGGACGCTTCCAGAACGGCACGCAGGACTTCTCGGCGCAGATCGCCGCGTTCAAGAAGGAAGCTTGCGAGATCGTCACCGGCGTCGTGATTCCGCCGGATGCGAAGACTTTCCTGACCCAGGCGCGCCAGCAGGGCTTCCGGCCCAAGGTCATCACGCTCGGCAAGGCGCTGCTGTTCCCGGGCGCGATCGAGGCGCTCGGCGACCTCGGGCCCGGACTGTCGACCGAAGTCTGGTGGAGCCCTTCGCATCCGTTCACATCGTCCCTGAGCGGCCAGAGCGCCAAGGCGCTCGCCGAGGCCTACGAGGGTTCCACGAAGAAACAATGGACGCAGCCGATCGGTTTCGCGCACGCACTGTTCGAGGTCGCTGCGGACGCGCTGAAGCGCGCCAAGTCCGCCAGGGCCGCGGATGTGCGCGATGCCGTGGCCGCGACCGCGCTGAGCACCGTCGTCGGGCCGGTCAAATGGGGAGGCCAGGGGCCTTTCAAGAATGTCAGCAAGACGCCGCTGGTGCTTGGCCAGTGGGTCGCCGGGACCCGCAACAAGGTCGAGGTCGTGATCGTCAACAACGAAGCCGCGCGCAACATTCCCGCCGGCGGCGCGCTGAAGCTGATCTGACGATGTGCCCGGACGCCGGACGCCCCGCGCGCGGATTCCCGGGGCGCCCGGCCGGCGCGCCGCGCCGCCGCGTCCGCTGAGCCATGGCGCTGCTGGCGCTCGAGCGCGTGAGCAAGTCCTATGGCGCCGTCAGGGTGACCGACGACATCTCGTTCGCGGTCGAGCCGGGCGAGACGCTCGGAATCCTGGGTCCCAACGGTGCCGGCAAGACGACGCTGTTCAACCTGATTTCGGGCGACGTGCGATGCGACGCCGGTCGCGTGCACTACGAAGGGCGCGACATCACGCGGCTGCGGCCCTACCAGCGCTGCCGCGCCGGCATCGGACGCAGCTATCAGGTGCCGCAGCCCTTCGGCAACATGTCGGTGTTCGAGAATCTCGTCACCGCGGCCAGTTTCGGCGGCGGACAGCCCGAGCACGAAGCCTGGGAATACGCCTACGAGGTGCTGTGCCAGACCGGCCTGCTGCGGCACGCGAACCGGGCGGCGGGTGGCCTGACGCTGCTCGACCGCAAGCGGCTCGAACTGGCCCGGGCACTGGCGACGCGGCCGAAGCTGCTGCTGCTCGACGAGATCGCCGGCGGACTGACCGAGCACGAGGCGCGTACGCTGGTCGAGGAACTGGCGCGCATCAAGTCCCATGGCATGACGATGATCTGGATCGAGCACGTCGTGCACGCGCTGCTGTCGATCGCCGACCGGCTGTTCGTGATCAATTTCGGCCAGCGCCTTGCCGAGGGCGCGCCGCGCGCCGTGATGGACGACCCCCAGGTCCGCCGCGTGTACATGGGGATGGAGGCATGAATGCAATCCTGCGCACCGAAGGGCTGACCGCATTTTACGGCGACGCGCAGGCGCTTTTCGGAATCGACTTCGCGCTCGCCGCCGGCGAATCCGTCGCGATCATCGGCGCCAACGGCGCCGGCAAGAGCACGTTCATGAAGGCGCTGACCGGATTGATCAAGGCGCCGCGCGACCAGGTGCTGTTCAACGGCGAGCCGATCGGCGGACTGCCGACCGGCGAGATCGTGCGGCGCGGCATCGCGCTGGTGCCCGAGGGAAGACGCTTGTTCCCAAGTCTCAGCGTCGAGGAGAACCTGCTGATGGGCGCGTTCGCGAAGCGCGCCGGGCCATGGACGCTGGCGCGCCTGTTCGAGCTGTTCCCGGTCCTCGAGCAGCGCCGGCGCGATCCCGCAACCGCCTTGTCGGGCGGCCAGCAGCAGATGGTCGCGATCGGCCGTGCGTTGATGAGCAACCCGACCGTGCTGCTGTGCGACGAGTTGAGCCTCGGATTGGCGCCGATCGTGATCCTGGAAATCTACAAGGCGCTGCCCGCGATCTGCGCCGAAGGGATGACCGTCGTCATCGTCGAGCAGGACGTCGGCGCCGCGCAGCAGATGAGTCGTCGCCTGTACTGCTTCCAGGAAGGGCGCGTCGCGCTGCAGGGTGCCTCCGACGTCCTGACGCGCGAGCAGATCTCGCAGGCCTACTTCGGCGTCTGACGATGATCGACACCGTGCTCCAGGGCGTGCTGCTGGGCGGCCTCTACGCACTGTTCGCGCTGGGCCAGTCGCTGATGTTCGGCGTGATGCGGCTGACCAATACCGCGCAGGGCGACTTCATCGTGCTGGCGGCCTTCGCGGCGATCGGCGGGATCGGCCTGCTCGCCGTCGGCCCCTGGCTGGTGGCGGCGCTGCTGCTGCCGCTGGCCTTCGGCTTCGGTTACCTGCTGCAGCGCACCGTGCTCAACGGCACGCTGGGCCGCGATCCGCTGCCGTCGCTGGTCGTCACGTTCGGCCTGTCGATCGTGATCCAGAATCTGCTGCTCGAGGTGTTCTCGGCGGATCCGCGTTCGATCGAGACCGCGGGCCTGAACACGCAGAGCGTGGCCTTGCCCGGCGGCAGCGCGGTCGGCGTGCTGCCGCTGCTGATCTTCGCCGTGGCCATGGCGGCGACCGCCGCGCTGCAATGGCTGTTCGGCCACACCGGCCTCGGGCGCGCGTTCCGCGCCGTGTCCGACGACCGGGAGATCGCCGAACTGATGGGGCTCGACGCGAAGAAGGTCTACGCGATGGCCACGGCGCTCGCCTTCGTGCTGATCGCGCTTGCCGGCGTGTTGCAGGGGATGCGCACGACGGTGGCGCCGTCCGACGGACCGCTGCTGCTGCTGTTCGCGTTCGAATCGGTGATCATCGGCGGCATGGGATCCTTTTGGGGTACCTGGCTCGGTGCGCTGCTGCTCGGTGTCACGCAGCAGATAGGTTTTCGTCTCGACCCCGGCTGGGGGATCTGGCTCGGACACATCGCCTTCCTCGCGGTGCTGGTCGTGCGGCCGCAAGGCCTGTTTCCGAAGACCAGGGGCTGACGATGGGCGACGTAAGGGTCGTGCGCAGCACGCACGTGAGCCGAGTCGCCGCCGGCGTCGGGTGCGCCTTGGTGCTCGTCGCCGCGGCGCTGCCGCTGTGGGCGCCCGCAGCGAGCGCCTCGTCGTGGATGCGCAATGTCGTCGGGATCGCCTGCTATTTCATCTTCGCGATGATGTGGAACCTGCTCGCGGGCTACGGCGGCATGGTGTCGATCGGCCAGCAGGCGTTCTACGGACTTGGCGGCTACGTGATGCTGATGCTCGGCAATTTCGGCGGCGTCAACCCGTTCGTCGCGGTGCTGCTGGGCGCACTCGCCGCCGGACTGGTCGCGCTGCCGGTGTCCTTCGTCGCGTTCAGGCTGCAGGGCGGCTATTTCGCGGTCGGCAGCTGGGTCATCGCCGAGGTCTTCCGGCTGGGCTTCGCGAACCTGAGCGTCGTCGGCGGCGGCTCCGGCACCAGCCTGACCGCGCTGCGCGGCATCGACAAGGCGACCCGCGAGCACTTGACCTACTGGATCGCGCTGGCCTGCATCGTGGCCGCGGTGACGCTCGTCTACGGCTTCCTGCGCAGCCGGCGTGGGCTCGCGCTGCTGGCGATCCGCGACAACGAAGTCGCCGCCGAATCGCAGGGTATCGACGTGCGCGGCGTCAAGCTCGCCGTCTATGTCGTCGCAGCCTTCGGCACCGGGCTGGCGGGCGCGCTCTATTTCGTCGGCAATCTGCGCATCAGTCCGGACGCCGCGTTCAGCGTCAACTGGAGCGCCTTTGCGATCTTCATGGTCGTCATCGGAGGCATCGGCCGCATCGAGGGCCCGATCGTCGGCGCACTGATCTTCTTCGCGCTGAACAAGTTGTTCAGCGACTATGGCACCTGGTACCTGCTCGGCCTGGGTCTGCTGGCGATCGTCGTGACGATCCGTTTCAAGCAGGGTCTCTGGGGCTGGGTGGAGCAGCGCTGGGGGCTAAGCTTGTTTCCGACCCGACGGCACCTGGCCGCCTGAGGACATGAGGACACCATGCGCAACATCGATCAGCACAACATCACCGACGCCGTCATCGCCCGCTTCTCGAACTGCGGCAACCCGCGCTTCGAGCAGATCATGAAGTCGCTCGTGCGCCACCTGCACGGATTCATCCGCGAGGTCGCGTTGACCGAGACCGAATGGCAGCAGGCGATCGGATTCCTGACCGCCACCGGCCATATGTGCAACGGCAAGCGCCAGGAATTCATCCTGCTGTCGGACACGCTAGGCGCGTCGATGCTGGTCACGGCGCTGAACAACGTGCGCCCGGCCGGCGCGACCGAGGCGACGGTCTTCGGTCCCTTTCATACCGACGATGCGCCGCCCGCCGAATCGGGCGCTGACATCGCCGGCGACGCGCCCGGCGAGCCGCTGTTCGCCGAGATCGAGCTGCAGGACCTCGCCGGCCGACCGATCGCCGGCGCGACCGTCGACATCTGGCAGGCCGATGCCGAGGGCCTTTACGACGTGCAGCGGCCCGAACTCGGCGAGACGCGGCGCGCGCGGGCGGTGATGCATACCGATGCCGACGGCCGGCTGCGCTTCCGCTCGGTGATGGCGACCTCGTACCCGGTGCCCACGGACGGTCCGGTCGGCCGCATGCTGCTCGCCAGCGGCCGCCACCCGTGGCGTCCGGCGCATGTCCATTTCCGGATCAGCGCGCCGGGCTTCCAGACCCTGGTCACGCACCTGTTTCGCGCCGACGATCCCTACCTGGATTCGGACGTCGTCTTCGGCGTGCGCTCCTCGCTGATCGGCGACTACGTGCGGCACGACGGCGGCACCGCACCGGACGGCACCGTGCTCGCGGGTCCGTTCTTCGCGCTGCGCCACCGCTTCGTGCTCGCGCCCGCAAACGCCGATGCTGTACGCCGTCTGGGCTCGTGACCGCGCCGGCGCGCTCGACGAGCGGCTGCGCGTTCGCGAGGCGCACCGCGCGCGGCTGCGGGCGCCGGGGCGGCATCCGGTGACGGTACGGCTGGCCGGTCCGCTGCTCGATGCGCCCGGCGGCA
>Ga0213853_10200858_pt1 | contig 11007 bp, 11 predicted proteins | sample ABR_2016_MetaT_FD_164456 | JGI IMG/M metagenome (GOLD analysis project Ga0213853, IMG submission 164456) | Metatranscriptome of freshwater sediment microbial communities from post-fracked creek in Pennsylvania, United States - ABR_2016... | ecosystem: Environmental > Aquatic > Freshwater >...
CAAGCGCCTGGATGCGATCCAGAACTTCGGCGCGATGGACGTGCTGTGCACCGACAAGACCGGCACCCTGACCCAGGACCGCATCTTCCTGTCGCGCCATTGCGGCGCTTTCGGCGAGGACTCCGATTCGGTGCTGGAGTACGCCTACCTGAACAGCTACTACCAGACCGGCCTGAAGAACCTGCTGGACGTCGCGGTGCTGGAGCATGCCGAGGTCCATCGCGAGCTGGCGGTGGCCACCGACTACCGCAAGGTCGACGAGGTCCCGTTCGATTTCAACCGGCGCCGCATGAGCGTCGTCGTGGCCGAGCAGAACCAGCGCCACCTGCTGATCTGCAAGGGCGCGGTCGAGGAGGTCCTGTCGGTCTGCACGAAGGTGCAGCGCGGCGGATCCGTCGAACCGGTCTCCGAGGAGGCGCTGGCGCGCGTGCGCGAACTCACCGGGGACCTGAACGAGGAAGGCCTGCGGGTGGTCGCGGTGGCAATCAAGGAGATGCCGATCGACCGCGAGATCTGCGGCCTGGCCGACGAGTCCGAACTGACCCTGATCGGCTACATCGCCTTCCTCGATCCGCCGAAGGAATCGACGGCCCCGGCCCTGAAGGCCCTGGCCGATCACGGCATCGCGCTCAAGATCCTGACCGGTGACAACCACCTGGTCACGCGCAAGATCTGCAAGGAGGTCGGCCTGGAGACGCTCGGCCTGGTGCTGGGCAACGACATCGAGAAGATGAGCGACACTGAGCTCGCCGACGTGGCCGAGCGCAACAACGTGTTCGCGCGCCTGACGCCGGCCCACAAGGAGCGGCTGGTGCAGGCGCTGCGTTCACGCGGCCACGTGGTCGGCTTCATGGGCGACGGCATCAACGACGCCCCGGCGATCCGCGCTGCCGACATCGGCATCTCGGTCGACAGCGCGGTGGACATCGCCAAGGAGGCGGCCGACATCATCCTGCTGGAAAAGAGCCTGCTGGTGCTCGAGCAGGGCGTGGCCGAGGGGCGGCGCACCTTCGCCAACATCCTGAAGTACATCAAGATGACGGCCAGCTCCAATTTCGGCAACGTGTTCTCGGTGCTGGTGGCCAGCGCCTTCCTGCCCTTCCTGCCGATGCTGCCGCTGCAGCTTCTGGTGCAGAACCTGCTCTACGACATCTCGCAAACCGCGATCCCTTTCGACAACGTCGACCCCGAGCTGGTCCAGCTGCCGCAGCGCTGGCGTCCCGACGACATCGGCCGCTTCATGATCGTGTTCGGCCCGGTGAGCTCGGTGTTCGACATCTGCACCTTCGCGCTGATGTGGTACGTCTTCGGCGCCAACACCGAGGCCCGGGCGCCGCTTTTCCAGGCCGGCTGGTTCTTCGAAGGCCTGGCCACGCAGACGCTGATCGTTCACATGATCCGCACGCAGAAGATCCCGTTCCTGCAAAGCCGCCCGGCGCTGCCGCTGCTGGTGATGACGGTGGCCATCGTCGCCGTGGGTCTGCTCGCCGTCACGGGGCCGCTGACGCACCTGTTCAAGTTCGCGCCACTGCCGCTGGCGTATTTCCCCTGGTGGCTGGGACTGGTGCTCGGTTACATCATGCTGACGCAGGTCGTCAAGAGCAGGTACCTGCGCCGTTACGGCTGGCAGTAGCCCGGTACGCCCGGTCCCTCAGGTACGGGCCGATATCAGGCGCTGCACCAGCGGATGCATCACCTTTCGTTCCGTCCCGATCGCGAAATACTGCTGCTCGACGTCGCCGCAAAGCCCGAATCGCCTAACGCCGTAGTGCGCCAGCAGGTCCTCGTGGACCCAGGTTGCAGCCGGAAACACGCCCATGCCGGTCGCACCGAAGGTCTTCAGCAGCGCGCTGTCCTCGAACTCGCCTGCGATGTACGGCCGCACGCCGACGTGGGTGAACCAGCGGTCGATCCGTGCCCGGACCGCGACTTGCGCCGTCGGCAGCAGGACCGGCACCTGCGCCAGGCACTTGGGGAAGCCCTTGCGCACCAGCGCGTACAGCGAGGCCGGCGCGTACCAGCCGATCGGCGAGGTGCCCAGCGAGTGGTTGTACAGCCGGACGTTTTCATTGGGCGCGGCGGCGCGTTCGGCCAGCACCACATCGAGCCGGTGCAGCGCAAGGTCGGCCAGAAGATCGTCCAGGCCCCCTTCGCGGCATACGAGGCGCAGGCGGGGTTCCTGCAGGGCCGGCAGCAGCAGCTGCCTGACCACCAGCTTGGGCAGGCTGTCGGACACCCCGGCGGCCAGGCGCAGTGCCGGAGCGCTGGCAGCATCGCGGACCGCTTGAGGCAGCTGCTCGCCGAGCTGGAAGATCTGATCGGCCTGCGCGGCAGCGGCGGCTCCTGCCTCGGTCAGGCTCACCCCCCGGCCGGATGGCTTGAGCAGCGCGCATCCGAGCGAACGCTCGAGCTCGCGCACCTGGGCGCTGACCGTCTGCACCGCCATGTCCAGCCGGGCGGCGGCCTTCGAAATGCCGCCTTCGCGGGCGACGACCCAGAAGTAGTACAGATGCCGGTAGCTGAAGCGCGTGCTCATATTCTGTTTTAAGCGAACCTTTACTAAAGAATTGTCTGCTTTTTTATGATCCGACGGAAGCTTAGCGTGTCGCCATGTTCACTGCCAAGGAGGTCTGAAATGGAAGTGTCCGTGGTTACCCGCAATCGCGAAAGCCTGTTGCTGCGCGACCTCGCGGTGGCGCAGGTGCGTTACGCGACGCGACGTCTGCGCTGGCTCAGGCTTCAGGCCTGGGTGCGACTGTCGAGCGTCAATGGACCGGACGGCGCCCATTACAAACGCTGCGAACTGCAGCTCGATTCCCGCGCCGGGGCAACGGGCGTGATCACCTCGCTGGCCCGCGATTGGCGTGGAGCCGTGCAGGGCGCGACGGCCCGCGCGACACGATCGATCTTGGGCTTGTGGCAGCGCGGCCGGCCGCAGCGGCTTGCACGAACGAACGCCGGCTGGGCGGCGTCGTGACTTACCCCCTTAATCCCCATCGACGAAAGGACTTCGATATGCGTGCCTACCCGACCAACAGTCCGCAGGCTGCCGCAAGGATCGTGGCGCTCACGCTGATTGCCGACGGTCATGTCTGCGATACGGAATTGGACGTGCTCAAGCGCACCCGTGCCTTCGAAATGCTGGGGCTCGACCCGGGCCAGGCGAAGGCGGTCGTGCAAGGCCTGTGCGAAGACCTGATGCTGGCGCATCCGCACTGGGCAGATGCCCGCCGGATCGACGAGCGGACGCTGGGCCAAATGGCGGCGGAAATCGACGATCCGGGCCTGCGCGTGCGGGTGCTGCGCTACTGCGTGGCCGTGGCCGAGGCCGACGGCCTGATCACCCACGGCGAGTCGTATGTGCTGGTGAACCTCGTCGAGCGCTGGGGTCTGCAGGCGAAGATCCTCAAGGGCGAGGTGCGCATCGCCGAAGCCGCCTGAGGAACGAGGCTCGCAGGAGCCGGAGCGCCCCCCCGGGCGCCGCGGCTCCTGCACCACCCGCGGATGCGAGGCAGCCAGCCATCATGGAAGTCCTTACCCGGTTTCTGGACACCGATCTGCTCGGCACGGCCGCGTGGATCTGGTTGAGTTTCGGCGGCACAGTCACCCTGCTGCTGGCCTTCGATCTGGGGCTGCTGCACCGGTCGCAACGCGACATCGGCGTGCGCGAGAGTCTGTTCCTGTCGGCCGGCTACGTCGGCGTTGCCATCGGCTTCGGCGCCTGGATCTGGGCATGGCTGGGCCCGCACAGCGCCAGCGCCTACCTCGCCGGATGGCTGATAGAAAAGTCGCTGTCGATGGACAACGTGTTTGTCATCGCACTCGCCTTCTCGTTTTTCGGCGTGCCGCGCCAGTACCAGCACCGGGCCCTGTTCTGGGGCGTGGTCGGCGTCATCGTCCTGCGCGGGATCCTGATCGCCGTCGGGGCCTCGCTGATCAGCCGGTTCGATTGGCTCCTGACCGTCTTCGGCGCGGTGCTGCTGTTCACGGGGATACGCATGTGGATGGCGGCGGACCAGGCTCCCGACATCGCCGGCAGCCGCTTTCTCGCTTGGCTGCGGAGTCGTCTGCGCCTGACCGACCGGCTCCATGGAAGCGCTTTCCTGGTGCGCCTGCCGCACCCGTCCACCGGCCGCCCGGTCGTGTGGGCCACGCCTTTGCTGCTGGCGCTGATCCTGATCGAGTTCTTCGACCTGCTGTTTGCATTCGACTCGCTGCCGGCAGTCTTTGCGGTCAGCAGCGACCCGTTCGTCGTGTACACCAGCAACATCTTCGCGGTCCTGGGAGTTCGGGCGCTCTATTTCGCGCTCGCCGCGATGATCCACCGCTTCACGTACCTCAAGTACGCGCTGGCCCTGGTGCTGGGATTCATCGGTTCGAAGATCCTGCTGGCGGGCTTCGTCGGGGAAATCCCCGCAGCGGTCTCGCTGACCGTCACGTTCGGACTGTTGCTGGGCGGTGTGCTGGTTTCGCTCCGCAAGACCCAGGGCAAGGTCGTCGTTCCCGGGGCCATATGAGCGCGCGGGACCAACCGAGCCTGCGGCAGGCCGCCGCCCCGTGTCTGCCGCAACGCGTGGCGCTGCGGAGCATCCTGCAGGCCCGGCTTGGCCGGGTCGACGGATTCTGGCTGGTTCTGCTTGGAACCTTGAGCGTCGTGCCGGTGCCGGGCCTCGGCGCGGTGCTGGGTATCGCAGTGACCAGCGTCGCGCTGGCCATGTGGCGCGGACGCACCGACAACGCGCTGCCTGATCGCCTGGGCCGGATCGAGGTGCCGCGCGCCTGGGCGAAGCGCGTCGCCCTGACGATGCGAAGGTTCTACCGGCTGGCGGGCGGAATGGTCCAGCGGCCGCGGTCTGCGCGCGCTGCCATGAGTACCGCCGTCGTGGCCGGGCTGATGGGCATACTGATCTTCCTGCCGATTCCGCTGGGCAACCTGCTGCCCGCGCTATCGCTGGTCTGCCTCGGGATGGCGGCCACCCGCCGCGGCCGGGCCGCCGTGCTTCTGGGCTACGTCCTCGCCGTGCTGGCGCTGCTGTGGACCGTTGCACTGGGCTGCGGGGCGTCGTGGCTCGCGTCCGGATGGTTCGGCGACGCTGTTGCACGATGACGGTCTGCCGGACATATTCTGGACCGAGAAGTTCTTCCTGATCCTGATCGCCGGGTTCACTGTGGTGGCGATGGCGCAGCAGATCCTGCTTCTGGCTCAAGTCGGAAAGGTGGAACTGAAGGACCCGCTGCTGATGTTTATCTACTCCGAAGTGCTGGCGATGCTTGCCGCCTTCTACGCTTGCGATTCGGTTCCGATCTGGCTGCCTCTGTTCATCGGGATGACGGCGCTTAGCCGTCTGATCGTCCTGCAGGGCAAGGAAGTCGACGTGACCGCGCTGCTCCACGAGAGCGGGGCAATCCTGCTGCCGGCGGCCGCCTGCTGGGTCATCGGTCGATTGCCCCCGGAGGACTGAACACTCGGGGTTCCACCGGCTGCCGGTGGTCATGCGCCGGTGCTCGTCGATCGCGGCACCATCTTCAATCGCCGCCGACCTCGATGTCCAGGCTCTGGTGGCCGACCCGGCAGCTGCCCACCGTGACCCGCAAGGTGCCGCGGCCCTCGACCAGCAGCGTCACGAAGCGTTCGTGGCCATTGCCGCGCGTCCAGGGCATGAAGATGCTGGCGCCGCCGTAAAGGCCCGCTCCCCAGCCGTCCAGGTGCCCGAGTTCGATCACCGCTTCGACCGGCGCGAGCAGCCTCACGCCTTGGCCCCTGGCCGTCAGCCGCAGCGGCTCGGAATGCGGCAGCGCCTTGGCCGAGGGCAGGCCGAAGGTGGCCAGATAACCGCAATTGGCGATGCGCAGTTTCACTCGCGTATGAGCTGCGTCCTTTTCCTTGCCGAGCACCTCGACCGTCAGCAGCGGCAGCAGCGCGGCCACGCGCAGGAACGCCGCGCTTTGGGCCTGGCAGGTCTCGTCGATGCGTTCATACGGCGGGTTGTAGATTCCCACGCGTGGATCGAAGCCGTGCAGTTCCACCTCGCCCAGCTGCGGATGCACCGCCGGGGTCCAGCGCTGGAAGATGCGGCCCTGGTTGTGCTCGCGGTCGAACTTCGCCAGGGCCAGCGCTTCCTGGCGGCCGAATTTCGAATAATGGTCGACGAAGGGCTTCTTGCGCTCGATGCCGAGCTGCTTGAAAAGGTCCCAGAGCTCGATCACGTAGGCGAGCGCGCCGCGCTGGTAATAGGCGTAGTCGGACAGGTCGCCGTGCAGCGGCTTTTCGGGCTCATACAGGAACTGCTCGAATCCGCTGACCGTCGCGTAGCCGGTGTGCTCGGTCATCCAGGCCTCGATCTGCTCGAAAATCGCCAGGTCGATCGGATCCATCTTGTTGTCGGGCTTGTCGCCCAGGGGACGGATCAGCACACCTCCGAAAGTGTGCAGGTTCAGCCAGGCGAAAATGTTCGGATGGCGCGTGGCGAACTCGATGACGGCGCGCGTCTCCGGCGTGCTGCCCGGGTAATGGCCCGCGCCGACCTGCTGCGTCTCCGGCGCCCAGGAATACGGGAAATTGCGGTTGAAGTCGTTGTGGTTGTCGCCGAGATAAAAAGGCGCAGGGACACTGTGGCCGTCGAAGTTGACGATCGTGCCTTCCGGATAGAGCTTGTAGTAAGGGCCGGGGTCTTCGGGCAGCCGGGCCGCCAGCACCGGCGGATCCAGAGGCACGCCCTCGGCGTCGCGCAGTTCGACGAGCTCGCCTTCGGGATCGAGCTTGCGCATGTAGCCCGCCAGGCCGTCGCCGTCGATGTCGGCCGACTCCCAATACGCGTGGTCACGGTTGCTGCGGTCGTTGACCGGGCTCGATCGCAGGTAGCGCCCGGTCTTGAGCACCTCCTCGGCGCCGTCGGGGGACATCCGCGGAACGACGTAAAAAAGCGTGTCCCGGATCGCCTGCGCCATGTGCCAGGGCAGGGGTTTGCCTCCGGCTGCGTTGTTGCCGCGATGGATCATCAGGATGTCCTCGGCGATCGCCAGCGCGACGCTCGAGCCGCAAAGCTCGACGGCGTGCATGTTGCCGTCGATCCAGACCGCCGGTCGCGCCTCCTGCGGATAGCGGCCGATGGTCAGCAGCGGGATGTCGCGCCCGCCAGCGCTGCGCCCGAGCGTGCTCAGATGGACGATGTCCGGATACTCGATCGCCCAGGCCGATAGCTGCTTCGCAAGCTCTTCATAATCGAGGTATTTCTGGCGGAACATGTAATCTCCTGGCGTCGTGCCGCGGTTGGAATCTGGTTTGTGCAGCCGTGGCGCCGGACCGTCGGACGCCCAGCGGCGCGCAGCTGCCTGCAAGCGCCAATTCAAGCCTGCCTTGCGCGCCTTCGACTCGCCGATCGGCGCTCAAAGGCCGCTAGTTTGCCGCCCGATCGAGCTCGGCGCGAATCGCCCGCACGCGCATCGGATCCAGGCAGGCATCGCGCCGCGCCTCGGCGCACAGCGCGCCCCGAAAACCCAGGTAATCCGGTCCGAGCCGGGCCAGGGGGCGCACGTCGGTTTGCGACAGCGACCCGGCAAGACCGACCAGCAGCCCGGCTGCGCGGGCCTGCCGAATGAAGCCGGCGAGCCACTCGTCGTCGGTCCAGTCGCGCAGTCCGCCTCCGCTCTTGCGCTCGGTATCGAGCATCAGCCCATGCCAGCCCGAGCGCGCCAGCGCTTCGGCCGGTGGCGCCGGCGTGCGGTCGGCGAAAACGACGGCGATCAGCGCCAGGCCGGGGCAGGCGAGCGGCAGGTCGAGCATGGGTCGGCCCGGCGCGCCCGGTTCGAACAGGTTTACCTTGATGAAGTCGACGCCGCAGTCGGCCGTGCGGCGCACCGCGTCGCGCAGCGCGGGTGCCTGCAGCGGCACGTCGCCCACGGTCGCGCTGACCGGGCGGCGGTGTGCGACGACGGCGACGATCTCGCGCAGCGCCTGGGGAGCGACCGCGCCCAGCGCTCCGTGCGAGGGCTCCTTGGCGTCGATCAGGTCGGCGCCGGCGCTGAAGGCAAACAGCGCCTCCTCGGCCGAGCGGACGCTGGCCAGCATGTGCACGCGAGGCAGGCGGTTCATGGCTTGTGCGGGTGCATCCGATATTCGGCGATCGCCTCGAGCAGCCAGCTCCAGGCTTCCAGTTCGGCCGCTCCGGCGGTCTTGTCGATGGCGATCTGCAGGTACTGCATCTCGGCGTCGATCTTGCCGGCCGGCAGGATCGCCAGGCGGCTCACCAGCACGGCGGCCTCGATCACCGCCGCCTGGGCCCGGTTGAATCCGCGAAACGGGGCATGCGTTTCATGGTGCACCGTGCGGCAGAGCAGGCGCGGCCTTTGCGCGTCGTCGATGAGTTCCGCCACCTCGATCTCCTCGTGCGCCAGGCACGTTGCCAGGCGCATCGAATCGATACGGCGCGCCGGCGTGAGCGGCCAGTCCCGGCGGCCGACGATGCAGCCGGCGAAGACGCGCACGTCGTCGGTGTAGTTGACCACCGCCACGCGCGACTCGAGCAGCCGCTCGAGCGTGGTCGATGGGCGGAACGGCGCCAGCACCACCATCCCTTCCTGGCGCCGCAGGCCCAGCGGCGTGATGTGGGTGGGGCCCTGACGGCCGCGCACGGTGACGATGGTTTCGAAGATGTGGTTCATGACGGGGCCTGTGGGTTCGTTTCGATGGACTCGGGCGAGGGCGGTGGGCGCGCCGGATTCGTTCAGGACCGCTGCGCGCGGCGGCGGCGCGCAAGCAGGGTCGGGCCCGGCGCGCGGTGCACCCGCTTGTCCTCGGGCGGGCGATCGTAGGCCACGCCCCAGTCGAGTTCCTCGTCCTGCGCGTAGCGCTTGCCGAGCTGCCAGGCGATCTGGGCCCGCGCCAGCTCGACGCCGAGGTAGAAAGCGTGGGCCCCGTTTTCTTCGACGCCCAGGCCCTCGTAGAGCTCATAGGGATCGGTCGCCACGGCCAGGCCGTCGCGGTTGAACACGTGGATGCCGCGCTCGCCGACCTGGATGCGGAAGTTCGGATCGCGCACCTCGGCCGCGATCTGTTCGATCTGCCCGCTCGAGTAGGGAAAAGGCCGGCGCGCGTGGACCGTCAGCAGGGCGTCGGTCAGGTCGCGCGGCAGCGTCTGCAGCTCGCGCGCCGCGTGCATCATGCGCCGCGCCCAGTCGGCCTCGCGCACGCAGCGCCGGCAGTGCGGGCTCACGGCGGTGGTCAGCACGGCGTTGAGCCTGAGCTCCACCGCCACGCCGAGAAGGACGGCGGTGGTACCGCTTGAATCGGCGTCGGTGAGCTCGGTGACATTGCCGGTGCCCATCAGGATTGCAAGCTCGGGGTGGCGTTCGCGCAGGGCCTGGTAGCGCAGCAGCGAGCGCGTGAAACCGAACTGGATCGGCTCGAGTATGGGGTCGGCCAGGAAGGGGCGGCCGCGCCGCTGCATCTCGGCGATCGAACGCTCGAGCGAGGCCGTATCGCCGGGCTCGGAAGGAATCAGGACGGGAATCGAGCCGATCCGGTCGGCCAGGTCCAAGGTTTCCGGCTTCAGGCTCAGCACGTAATCGGCTCCGGCGCGTCCGGCGGCGAGCAGGTCCTCCCGCGCCAGCGAATCGACGCTCACCCGCAAACCCTGGGCGCGCAGCGCCTGGACGGCCTCCGGCAGGTGGGGAAAGGGAGTGTCCGGCAGGCAGCCCAGGTCGATGACATCGGCGCCGTCGCGCCGGAACCCCAGCGCCCGGTCGACGATCGCCTGCACGCCCAGGTTCGGCGCATCGACGATCTCGGCGAAGATCATCACGTCCTGCGCCGACAGGTCGGCACCGGCCCGCTGGCGCCCGAAGTGCAGCGGCAGGTCGCACAGTTCGTCGGGGCCGCGCTCGATCGCAAGTCCCAGCGCGCGGCCGAGCGCGTCCAGATCGCCGCGGCATCGGCCCGGCACGATGACGCGGTCGATCGTGCCCGCCGGCGTGAAATGACGGCCGATGAAATCGGCGGTCATCAGCCCGGCGACGCTGATCGGAAGGCGCACGACTTCCCAGCTGAAGGCGCCGGGCGCCAAGGCCTGGACTTCGCGACGCAGGCTGCGCTCGGCGAGCTTGCCGGTCAGGAAGACGATGTGTTCCATGCGATCAGCCTGCACCCCGCTCGCGCAGGCGCAGCGCGATCGCCTCGTTGAGCTCGGCGACGGTCGTGACGACCGAGGTGTACTCGAATTCGCGCAGGCGCCGTGTGTTCTCCAGGTCGATTCTGCGCGGATACAGCGTCACCCACTCGCCCGGGGCCTCGGTGGTGACGACCGGCTCGGCGTCGCAGGCGAACACGATGCTCGGAACGCGGCACTTGCCGGCCTGCGCGTAAAGATTGGTGGCCAGCGTGTCGGAGATGCCGGCGACGCATTTGGCCACGGTTCCCGAGGTTGCGGGCCCGATCACGAGCGTGTGATAGAGGCCCTGGTAGAGGAAGCTCACCGGCACCGCGCTCGCGGTGTTGTCGCGCAGGACGCGGAATTGTTCGCGCAGTTTCTCGACCGGCAGGTCGTACATCTGCAGCACTTCCTCGGCCGCGCGGGTGAGGAATAGATCGACGTCGGGAAGCTCCCGGGCGATCTGCAGCGATTCCTTAAGAAAATGCCCCGAACCGGTGAGCGCCCAGGCCAGGCGCTGGTCTTGCTGGTTTTTCATCTTCGAGTCGTCCGGAAGCGGTGTGGCATCGGGGTCCAGTGTAAAGAACCGCGCAGGACCGGCCTGCGGCCCAAAGCTAAGTAAGATCGGACCCTGGTTCGAACCCGGCCCTCTTTCTCCACCCATGTTTCCGATTCCTGCCGCAACCCGGTACCTGCTGCTGATCAACGTCGCCGTCTACGGCCTGCAGCTGCTGGACAGCGAGCAGACGCTGATCCGGTACTTCGCCCTCTGGCCGCTCGGCCAGCATTCCTTCCCGGCGCCCGATTTCGAGCCCTGGCAGCTGTTCACCTACAGTTTCCTGCACGATCCCTCCTCGCCCGC
>Ga0213853_10145344_pt1 | contig 10964 bp, 10 predicted proteins | sample ABR_2016_MetaT_FD_164456 | JGI IMG/M metagenome (GOLD analysis project Ga0213853, IMG submission 164456) | Metatranscriptome of freshwater sediment microbial communities from post-fracked creek in Pennsylvania, United States - ABR_2016... | ecosystem: Environmental > Aquatic > Freshwater >...
AGGTCGGTTCCTCGCGGTCGAGTTTTGGCACCAGGCCATAGGAGAAGCCGAGATCGGACGGGCCGATATAGACGCCGTTGATGCCTTCGACGTCGAGGATCGATTCCATGTTGCCGACCGCGGTCTTGGTTTCCATCATCGGCAGCAGCACGATCTCGTCATTGGCGGTCTGCTGATAGGTGCCGGCGGTGCCGTACAGGCCGGCGCGGATCGGGCCGTTGGAACGGGTGCCGCGCGGCGGGTATTTGGCATAGCCGACGAGGTTCTCGGCCTCCTCCCTGGTGTTGACCATCGGGCAGATCACGCCATAGGCGCCGCCGTCCAATACCTTGCCGATGATGCCGGGCTCGTTCCACGGCACCCGCACCATCGGCGTCACCGGATGGCCGTTCATGGCCTGAAAACATTGCACCATCGACTGGTAGTCCTGCACGCCGTGCTGCATGTCGACGGTGACGCTGTCGAAACCGCATTGCGCGATCATTTCGGCGGAAAAGCCCGAGGGAATTGCAAGCCATGCGTTGACGACCGCTTTGCCCGAGGCCCAGACTTGTTTGACTTTATTTGCCATTGATCGCGTTTCCTTTGTCGCTTCTTTGGATGGTGTGGCGGACTAGCTGACCGCCCGCTGGATGCTGACTTCGCCGACGCCGACTTCGCGCGCGGTGTTGACTATCGCCGCCCAGGTATCGTCGGGCAAGGGTACTCCGTTTTTGGTGCGCTCGGCGCGCATTTTTCGCTCGGGATCGCCGGGGATCAGCACGGTATCGACGCCGGCGACCGGCTTGGTCGCCCGGATGAAGTCGACATAGCGCGAGATTTCACCGTCGAAGAAATTGCTGGTGTCGACCACCTTCGGATCGATGTAGATCGCGAGCATGCCATTCGCAAAACGCCGGTCAGGCGCGGTGGCGCCGGTACCGGTGAGCGCGCCGCCGAGCAATTCGCAGATGAAGGCAAGGCCTGAGCCCTTGTGCTCGCCGAAGGCGCGGATCGCGCCACTCCCGTTGGTGTGATCGCGCGGGCCATCCGGGGTGTACGGCCCGTACAGCACGGCCGGGTCTTCGCTTAAGCTGCCGTCGGCATCGATCAGCGCGCCCTTCGGCAATTTCTTGCCGCCCCGGCTTGCGACCAGCACCTTGCCTTCGGCGACGATCGAGGTGGCGAAATCCAGCACGATCGGATCCTGCCGGTTGCGCGGAATGCCGACGCAATAAGGCGCGGTCGACAGCCGCTTCTGCGCGCCGCCGAACGGCGCCACCAATAGCGAGCCGGCTGCGTTGACGAAATGCACCGACACCAGCCCTTCGGCCGCCGCCATCTCGGCCCAGTCGCCGACCCTGCCGATGTGGCCGGCATTGCGCAACGCGATCGCTGCAAGTCCCGCTTTCTTGCATTTCTCGATACCGATCCTGACCGCCTGCGGCGTCACCGTCTGGCCATAGCCGAACTTGCCGTCGATCACGGCGAGCGAGGGCGTATCGACCACGATCTCGACTCTCTGATCGGGAACGACCGAGCCCATCTTTTTCCACCTGATATAGACGGGCACCCGGATCACGCCGTGGCTGTCATGTCCGGTGAGGTTGGCGGTCGTGAGGTAAGTCGCGATACGCTTCGCCTCTTCGGGCGAGGATTCCGAATGGGCGAAAACTTCGGCGACGAAGTCGATCAGTCTTTGAACCTGCACGGTAACCATGGGTGGATGTTCGGCCTCTCACTTGTCGCTGGGCTGACCAAAATCAGTGCAGCGCTTTCCGTCCCGATGCCCGATTTTTCGCGATCGGCTTGGCCGGCAGTTTGAGCGAAAAATCGCGCTGATGTCCATGGCTTCAACTTAGATAACTTGGACATGGATGGCATCATGCAAAATTGCGCTCACTCGGAGCTCTCCGCATCGAGCTCCGCGGCAGTTCCGAGCCCCGCGAGGCTCGCCTCCAGCGCGCCCAGCATGGCCTGCAACTCATAAAGTTTGCGGGCGCCGTAGCGTCTGGTGATTTCGGCGTAAATGGCTTCCGACGACGGCGCGACGATTTCCATCAGCTTGAGCCCCTTGTCGGAAATCGACACCACCGCCCGCCGCAGGTCAGCCTTGTCGGTTCTTCGCTCGATCAAATGACGCGCCTCGAGATCACGAAGGATTCGCGACAGGCTCGGCCCCAAGAGAAACGCCATCCGCGCCAGCTCGGTGACCTCGATCGCGTCGATCGCGGCGAGCGCGCGCAGGATATGCCATTGCTGCTCGGTCAGGCCATGCCGGCGCAGCGAGGGACGGAACTGGCGCATCACCGCTTCGCGCGCGCGCAACAGCGACATCGGAAGCGAACGGGAGAATTCGCGCATCGGCACCCGCCCGCCGGCCGGCGCATTCGATGCGGAACCCCTGTTGGAACTGTTGGTCGATTTCTTCCGCGCCATCTAACCGTCCGTCATCCATCGCCCCCAAAGTTTGCACTGCAACAAGCAGCAATTGGGTTTGCGCGGATAACCTTAACATGTTAATTAAATTCCGGCACCCGCTTTCTTGTTGATCCCCATGGCCCTTTCAAGAGAAGAAATCCGCGCCGCTGCCGAGCGTCTCGATCGGGCCGAGAAGACGCGCACGCAAGTTCGGCAGCTCTCGCTCGAATACCCTGATATCACCATCGAGGATGCCTATGCGATCCAGAAGGCCTGGATTGAGATCAAGGTCGCCGCGGGCCGCGTGGTCAAAGGCCACAAGATCGGCCTGACCTCGAAGGCGATGCAGAGCGCGCTCAATATCGATGAGCCGGATTCCGGCATCTTGCTCGACGACATGTTCTTTGCCGATGGCGGGCTTGTGCCATCCGACCGCTTCATCGCGACGCGCATCGAGGCGGAACTCGCCTTCGTCATGGCAAAGCGCCTCACAGGGCCCGGGTGCACGATGTTCGACGTGCTCAATGCCACCGATTTCGTGGTGCCTGCGCTGGAAATTCTCGACACCCGGATCGAGCGCGTCGATCCCGTGACCAAGTCGACGCGAAAGGTCTTCGATACCATCGCCGACAACGCGGCGAATGCGGGCATCGTGCTCGGCGGCCGGCCGATCCGGCCGCTGGAAGCCGATCTGCGCTGGATCGGCGCGTTGTGCTTCCGCAACGGCCAGTTGGAAGAAACCGGGCTTGCCGCCGGCGTGCTCAATCACCCGGCGACTGGCGTGGCCTGGCTCGCCAACAAGATCGCTGGCATCGGGCTTGCGCTCGAGCCGGGCCAGCTGGTGCTGGCCGGCTCCTTCATCCGCCCGATCGAGACCCGCAAGGGCGACACAATTCAAGCCGACTATGGCGCTTACGGCTCGGTCAGCTGTTACTTCGCCTGATACGAAAAAGAATCGCAGGAGTGATCCCGCCATGCCGCATTTCACCATCGAATATTCCGCCAATCTCGACGCGCGCGTCGACATGGGCAAAGTCGTCGAAGTCGTTCGCAAGGCCGCGGTCGAGACCGGCATCTTCCCGCTCGGCGGCATCCGCGTCCGCACGGTGAGATGCGAGCACTATGCGATCGCCGACGGAAATCCGCAGTTCGGCTTTCTCGACATGGTGCTGCGGCTCGGCGAGGGCCGTGATCTCGCCACCCGCAAGAAGGCGGGCGAACATATCTTTAAAGTCCTGTCGGCCTATTTCGATCCGGTGTTTGCGCAAAGCAGGTTCGCGCTGTCGTTCGACATGCAGATCAACGACAAGGAAACCAGCTGGAAACGCAACAACATCCACGAAGCTTTGAAAGTGGAGGCTGCACATGGATAAGGTGACGCCGAAGGACGTGTTCGAGGCCAACCGCGACCGCGCCGCGCCGCTCCTCAAGCAACTAAGAGCCGACGCCATCGGCCACATGATCGACGGCAAGGTGGTGCCGTCGATCTCGGGCGACACGTTCGAGACCAAATCTCCCATCGACGGCGCGGTGCTGGCATCGGTCGCGCGCGGCAATGCGGAAGACATCGACCGCGCCGCGACGGCAGCAAGCCTCGCCTTCAAATCCTGGCGCGACATGTCGGCAGCCATGCGCCGAAAACTGCTGCATCGCGTTGCTGACGCCATCGAGGACCGCGCCGACGATATCGCCGTGCTCGAATGCATCGACACCGGCCAGGCCCATCGCTTCATGGCCAAGGCCGCGATCCGCGCCGCCGAGAATTTCCGTTTCTTCGCCGACAAATGCACCGAGGCTAGAGACGGCCTGAACATGCCCGGCGAAGAGCATTGGAACGTGTCGACGCGCGTGCCGATCGGCCCGGTCGGCGTCATCACGCCGTGGAATACGCCGTTCATGCTCTCGACGTGGAAGATCGCGCCGGCGCTTGCCGCGGGCTGCACGGTGGTGCACAAGCCGGCGGAATGGTCGCCGGTGACCGCCGACATGCTGGCCAAGCTTGTGAAACAGGCCGGGGTGCCCGACGGCGTGCTCAACACCGTGCACGGCATCGGCGAAGAGGCCGGCAAGGCGCTGACCGAACATCCCGCCATCAAGGCGATCGGCTTTGTCGGCGAAAGCGCGACGGGTTCGGCGATCATGGCGCAGGGCGCGCCGACGTTAAAGCGCGTGCATTTCGAGCTCGGCGGCAAAAACCCGGTGATCGTGTTCGACGATGCCGATCTCGACCGCGCGCTCGATGCGGTCGTGTTCATGATCTACTCGCTCAACGGCGAGCGCTGCACTTCGTCGAGCCGGCTGTTGATCCAGCAAAACATTGCGGAAAAATTCATCGACAAGCTCACCGCGCGGGTGAAAGCCCTGAAGGTCGGCCACCCGCTCGACCCCGCAACCGAAATCGGGCCGCTGATCCATGAGCGTCATCTCGCGAAAGTTTGCGCCTATTTCGACGTGGCGCGGAAGGACGGCGCGATGATTGCGGTCGGCGGCAAGCCGCATGACGGACCCGGCGGCGGGCATTATGTGCAGCCCACCCTCGTCACCGGCGCAAATTCCAGGATGCGCGTCGCGCAAGAAGAAGTGTTCGGGCCGTTCCTCACCGTGATCCCGTTCCGCGACGAGAATGACGCGGTCGAGATCGCCAATGCCGTGAACTACGGCCTCACCGGTTATGTCTGGACGGGTGACATTGGCCGCGCGCTGCGCGTGGCGGATGCGCTGGAAGCCGGCATGATCTGGCTCAACTCCGAAAACGTCCGCCATCTGCCGACGCCGTTCGGCGGCATGAAGTCTTCCGGCATCGGCCGCGACGGCGGCGACTATTCGTTCGACTTCTACATGGAAACCAAGCACGTCTCGCTGGCGCGGGGCACGCACAAGATTCAACGGCTCGGCATCTAGCCGAACGCCCGACAGAAACACTCGTCAGGACAACCCATGCCCGTTCCGCAACACGTGTTCGATCCGCCGTTCAACATCATCCGCTGCAGTCACGTCGTGCTTGACGTGGCCGACCTCAACGCCAGCCGCGAGTTCTATGAGAATACGGTCGGCCTCCATGTCGAGGACCGCGACGACCGCGCCGCGTATTTGCGCGGCAGCGAGGAGCATCAGCATCACTCGCTGGTGCTGCGCAAGGCGCAAACCGCCGCCTGCAACCGGCTGGGTTTCAAGGTCGGCAACGACGGCGATCTCGACAAGGCCGCATCGTTCTTTTCCGAAAACGGTGTCGTCCATGCGTTCGCCGAGCGACCGTTCCAGGGCCGCACCCTGCAATTCACCGATCCCTTCGGCTTCCAGATCGAGCTCTATGCCGCGATGGAGAAGCGTCCGCATCTATTGCGCCGCTACGATCTCTACAAGGGCTGCCATCCGCAGCGGCTCGACCATTTCAACGTGTTCGCGGCCGAAGTTCAGGATACGATGGAATTTTACACCCGGCTCGGCTTCCGGCTGACCGAATACGCCGAGGAGGACGGTCCGAACGGACGCATCGCCGCCGCCTGGCTGCACCGCAAGGGCAATGTGCACGACTTCGCCATCACCAACGGCAAGGGCCCCCGCCTGCACCATTTCGCCTATTGGGTGCCGACCGCGATGAACATCTTGCACCTGTGCGACGTGATGGCCTCCAGCGGTTTCCTGAAGAACATCGAGCGCGGCCCCGGCCGCCACGGCATTTCCAACGCGTTCTTCCTCTATATCAGGGATCCCGACGGTCATCGCATGGAGCTCTACACCAGCGACTACTTCACCGGGGATCACGATCATGCGCCGATGCGCTGGTCGCTCAGGGACCCCCGGCGGCAAACCTTGTGGGGCGCACCCGCGCCGCGCTCCTGGTTCGAGCAGGGCTCGCCGTTCACGGGACAAAAGGTGCGCGATCCCCAGTTCGTCGCCGACGTCACGGTCGCGGATTAGAATTTGCCGCGATGAAACATCTCGTGGTCGTATTCAGTTTGGCTTTATCGACGATGACACCAGCTCAAGCCTCCGAACTCAAGCTCATCGCAGGCGGGTCCCTGGCCGGCCTGCTCGACGAACTCGGCCCGCGGTTCGAGAAGGCGAGCGGCCACAAGCTTGAAATTCACTTCGATTCGACGCCGGACATCATTGCACGCATCAACGCTGGCACGCCCTTCGACGTCGCCGTGGTGCCGGTCGATGTCCTCAAGGACACCGCGGCGAAGGGTCACTTCGTCCCTGGACCGACGATCGACATCGCCCGCGTCGGTTATGGCGTCATCGTGCGGGCCGGAGCGCCCAAGCCCGACATATCCACGCCCAATGCCTTCAAGAAGGCCCTGCTCGATGCGAAGTCGATCGCCTCCGTGCCGTCGAGCGCGGCCAGCGCCTACATCGCCAGGGTTTACGAACGCCTCGGCGTTGGTGAGCAGATGAAGGCGAAGACCAAGGCGCAGCCGGCTCCGACCGCGATCGCGCTGGCCGTCGCCAGGGGCGAGGCTGAACTCGGTGTCTTCCTGACCAACGTATTGAACGCTCGCGGCATCGAACCCGTCGGGCCCTTCCCGGCCGATCTGCAGCAGGAATTGTTGTTCGCAGCGGCAGTTGCCGCCGATGCCAAACAGCCTGACGCTGCCAAAGCGCTGATCGATTACCTGAAATCACCGGCAGCGACCGCAGCGTTCAAGGCCGCCGGCATGACGCCGGGCTGAACAGGACATTCCATGGCCCTACCCCGCATCGCAACCTATTCCGTTGATGGCAAGACCGGCTACGGCGCCGTCGTCGGCAATGGCATCGTCGATCTCTCCGCGCGGTTTGGAAAAGACTTTCCGACAGTGCGTGAGGCGATCGCGGCCGGCGCGCTGATGAAACTCGCTGATGAGGCGGCGCGGCGCACCGCGGATCATGCGCTGGAAAAAATCACTTTTCTGCCGCCGATCCCAGCGCCGGAAAAGATCATCTGCATCGGTGTCAATTACCCTGATCGCAATGCCGAATATAAGGACGGCTCCGACGCGCCGAAATATCCGAGCATGTTCATGCGCACGCCGCGCTCCTTTGTCGGCCACAACACCGCGCTGGTGCGGCCGCGCGCCTCAAGCCAGCTCGATTATGAAGGCGAAGTCGCGCTCGTGATCGGCCGGGCCGGCCGCCACATCCCGGAGAGTGTGGCGCTCGATCACATCGCAGCCGTAACGCTCAGCAATGAAGGCACCATCCGCGACTGGGTACGGCACGCGAAATTCAATGTGACGCAAGGCAAGAATTTCGACTCCACCGGCAGCCTCGGCCCCTGGATCGTGCCCTACACGAGTGAGTCGCAGATTGCCGACATCCGCCTGACCACACGGGTCAATGGCGATATGCGTCAGGACGACCGCACCTCGCGGCTGATCTTTCCCTTCCGCTATCTCATCAACTACATCTCCACTTTCACCACGCTGGTGCCGGGCGACGTCATCGTAACGGGAACGCCGACCGGCGCCGGCGCGCGGTTCGATCCGCCGCGCTATCTCAAGCCCAGCGACGTCGTCGAAATCGAGGCCGATGGCATCGGCGTGCTGCGCAATGGCGTGATCGACGAAGTCCTGTAGAACCCGCAAACGACTGGACCAACCATGACTTCCATGACCGGCGGCGAAGCGATCGTAAGGGGCCTTGTCAGCCACGGCGTCAACACGGTGTTTGGGCTGCCCGGCGCGCAAATCTATGGCCTGTTCGACGCCTTCCAGCAGGCGCAGTTGAAGGTGATCGGCGCGCGGCACGAACAGGCCTGCGGCTACATGGCCTATGGTTATGCGCGCTCCACCGGCAAGGTGGGCGTATTCAGCGTGGTGCCCGGTCCCGGCGTGCTCAACGCCGGCGCGGCACTCTTGACTGCGTTCGGATCGAACGAGCCGGTACTGTGCCTCACCGGACAAGTGCCGACGGCGTTCCTCGGCAAGGGCCGCGGCCATCTGCACGAGATGCCGGATCAGCTCGCGACCCTGCGAACTTTCGTGAAATGGGCCGAGCGCATCGAATATCCTGATGTCACGCCGGCCATGGTCTCGCGCGCCTTCCAGGAAATGTTGTCCGGGCGCCGCGGGCCGGTGTCGCTGGAAATGCCCTGGGATGTATTCACGCAAGCCGCCGAGGTCGGCCCGTCAACGCCGTTCGATCCGTTTCCGCCGCCGCAGCCCGATCCCGATCATATCAAGTCCGCCGCCGCGCTGATCGCAGCGAGCAAGACGCCGATGATCTTTGTCGGCAGCGGGGCGATCCATGCGCGCGAGGAAATCCTCGAGCTTGCGGAAATGATCGATGCGCCGGTGGTGGCGTTCCGCAGCGGCCGCGGCATCGTCTCCAATGCGCACGAATTGGGGCTGACAATGGCTTCCGCCTACCGGCTGTGGCCGAACACCGATCTGATGATCGGGATCGGCACTCGCCTGGAATTGCCGACGATGTCGCGCTGGCCGTTTCGTCCCGACGGCCTGAAATCGGTCCGTATCGATATCGACCCGCCGGAGATGCGCCGCTACACGCCCGATGTCGCCGTGGTCGCCGATGCCAAGGCTGCGACCGGCGCGTTGCTCGCGGCCGTGAGAAGGACCGGCTACAAGAAGACCAGCGGCCGCCGCGCCGCGATCCGCGAGGCGACGGCAGCGGCGCATCAGGAGATTCAAAAGGTTCAGCCGCAGATGGCGTATCTGAACATCCTGCGCGAGGTGCTGCCGCACAACGCCATCGTCACCGACGAACTGTCGCAGGTCGGCTTTGCCTCCTGGTACGGCTTTCCGATCTACGAGCCGCGCACCTTCATCACTTCAGGCTATCAGGGCACCCTGGGGTCGGGTTTTCCGACCGCGCTCGGCGCCAAGGTCGCGCATCCGGACCGGCCGGTGGTCGCGATCACCGGCGATGGCGGCTTCATGTTCGGCGTGCAGGAGCTTTCCACTGCCGTGCAGTTCAAGATCGGCGTGGTGACGCTGGTGTTCAACAACAATGCCTATGGCAATGTGCGGCGCGACCAGCGCCAGCGTTTCGACGGCCGCGTGGTGGCCGCCGACCTCGTCAATCCGGATTTCGTCAAGCTCGCGGAATCCTTTGGCGTGACGGCTGCCCGCGTCACTTCGCCCGATCAGTTCCGTCCCGCGCTGGAAAAGGCCCTGGCGGATGGCGGTCCGTATCTGATCGCGATCGAAGTGCCCCGGGATTCGGAAGTCACGCCGTGGACCTTCATCCATCCGGCGAAGCCCTAGGCTTCAGACGGAACGCATCCGCTGCATGCCTTGCTGAAGGCGCGCCGCCGCGATCACCAAAAGACCGGCGCCTGCCACCGACCAGCATGCCACCGGCGCCCAATGCAACAGCGGCGCGTACTCCGGCAGCTTTTGCAGTCCGCCCGCGACCGCGGCCATCCGCGCAAAGGTCGCCAGCGCCAGCGCGGAAAACACCAGGCCCGTCACCTTGCCTTCGGCGCCGCTGTCGCCGATCGCAAGCGCCGCCGATATCGCGCTCATCAGCATGCAGCCCCAGGCCGCGCCGGCGATGAATTGCGCCACGATCAGGGTATTCAAACCGCCGGCGACCTCCGCGCCGAGGATCGCCAGTGCGCCCAACAGGCCGGCCGCGCCCATCACGATCAAGCCGCCGCGGTGCTTGACCACGACGCTCGCCGGAAACATCGCGATGTTGAAGCCAATCCAGAACACCGGCATCAGCCATTGCAGATCGTCAGGCTTGGCAAATCGCAGATAGAACGGCGCGCTGTTGATGGAAAAATGCAGTTGATAGCCTAATGCGAGAAGCACCATCGCGACGATGAAGATCACAGGGACGGTGCCGAACGGCTTTGCCGGCTCGGCTGGTCTTGCCGGTGCCACTTCCGCAACACTATGCTCGACCCGGGACAAGGCCAGCGCGGTGATAAGCAAGACGACGCTGGAGATCACGAACGGCAGCCTCGCGTCCTGATTGCGCAGCACGACGCCGAGATAGGGCGAGACCGCCCCGGCAACGCCATAGCCCAGCATGACCAGCGCCGACAGGAACGGGATCTGGGATTTGGCGCGATGTTTGCCGAGCAGCGTTAGCGGCGGAGCACGCAGCGCCGACGACGTGATCGCCCACACCACGATCAGCGCGATGAGCCAGAATTGCGCCTCCTTGCCGACTCCGGCGACAAACGGCAATGCGACGAACGCGGCGCACGAGATAGCGGTCAACAGGCCGACGAACAGGCCGAGCCGGCCGACGAATGGCGCGATCTTGTCGGCGGCGATCCCCATCAGCGTATCGGTGATGGTGAAGATCGCCTGGTCCAGCATCAGGATCAGGATCACCGCCGCCGGCGCGATCCCGACTTGCGCGGCGAGTTTCGGCAGATAGATCACATAGGTGGTCCAGCCCAGCGTGAACACCAATTGCAGGATGCCGAGATAAAGCCCGGTGCGATTGGCGCTGGTACCGATGTCGGCGTCGTCGAATTCGGCCGTGGTCATGACGGGCAGCATAGACCAGACGAGGGCAAGTGGAAATGCGGCACGGTCTCTTACCCTCTCCCGTTGTGGGAGATGGTGCACACGATACGAAGTATCGTGGGCGGGTGAGGG
>Ga0213853_10729007_pt1 | contig 10956 bp, 4 predicted proteins | sample ABR_2016_MetaT_FD_164456 | JGI IMG/M metagenome (GOLD analysis project Ga0213853, IMG submission 164456) | Metatranscriptome of freshwater sediment microbial communities from post-fracked creek in Pennsylvania, United States - ABR_2016... | ecosystem: Environmental > Aquatic > Freshwater > Creek...
CCTGTTCGGGCTGGTCTGCCTGGCGGCGATACAGACGGCGCAGGCGGGTCCTGGCTCGACACCGAGCACCGACCTGCTCGGCCTGCCGAAGCAGATGCCGGTCTACTACGCGAACAGCCCATCGGGCGCGCACACTGTTTACGACCCGGCCACTGGAACGGCGAACACCGCGTCGAACAGCGGCACGGCGATGCGCAAGTTCGTCGATCCGCTGCCCAACGTCAATGCCGGCAATCCCACGTGCGGTTTGCCCCTGGTGACCGCCGCCTCGTCCCTGGCGCCGTCGCAGGGCACGCCCGCGGCCAAGGGTACGACCCAGTTGTGCATCCCGCTTGCGATTCCGGACACGACCACCTACCCGGGCACCGACTACTACGTGATCGGCGTGGTCGAATACGCCCAGCAGATGCATAGCGACCTGCCGAAGGCGACGGAACTGCGCGGCTACACCCAGCTGAACAACCCGCTGCTCACGGCCGTGTCCACGACGGCGACCGATCCGCTGAACTCCACCCAGACCTACACCACCTACACGTCCTGGCCGCAGCCGGTCTACCTGGGCCCGGTCATCGTCGCCACGCGCGACCGTCCGGTGCGCGTCAAGTACGTCAACCTGCTGCCCACGGGGCGGGCGGTCTTCACCACCCAGCCGAGTTGCGAAGTCGTCACCGTGGCGGGCACGACCGCCGCGACGAACACGCTGACGGTGTCGTACACGAACGGTTCGATTGCAACCTGGGGAGGCGGCTACAAGTCGCCCGGAACGGACATCTATGCTGGCATCCCGGAGACGACTCCCGCGACGGTTCCGCCGACCTATGTCGCCGGCAAGTACACGTTCTGCGAAACGATCGCCAACGCCCCGGTGGCCAGCGCCCGCAACGGCGACCTGATGATCCCGAACGACCTGACGATCCGCGGCGGCGGCCCGAGCCAGAACCAGGCTGGCACGGCGAACTGCGGCACTTACCCGGCCAACACGCTGCCGGGTGCGATGGAGCTGGCCGACCCGGCGAAGTACGGCGGCGTGTGCCTGCACACGCTGAACCGCACAGAGGTCCACCTGCACGGCGGCATGAACCCGTGGATTTCCGACGGCCATCCGCACCAGTGGACGGTGCCGGCAGCGGAGACCGACGCGGCGGTGACCCAGCTCGGTCGCGTGGGCGAGAGCTACCACAACGTGCCCGACATGCCGGATCCCGGCCCGGGCGCGGGGACGCTCTTCTGGACCAACCAGCAAAGCGCTCGCCTGATGTTCTACCACGATCACACCTCGGGGATGACGCGCACGAACGTTTATGTCGGCGAAGCGGCCGGCTACGTGCTGCGCGACTCGATCGAGGCGACGCTGGAAAGCGGCGGCACGATCGCAACCACGACGGGTCTGGGCAGCGTCACCGTTCCTGCGGGAACGATCCCGACCGTCGGCATTCCGCTGGTCATCGAAGACAAGACCTTCGTGCCGGCCGACATCGCCGCCCAGGACCCGCTGTGGAGCACCACCTGGTGGGGTCAGCCGGGCGACCTGTGGTACCCGCACGTCTATGAGACGAACCAGGATCCGACCTCGCTCAGCGGCTCGAACAACGCCGGCCGCTGGGACTATGGCCAGTGGTTCTTCCCGCCGCAGAATCCGGCCACGCTGAGGGGACCGGTTCCGCAGCCGTCCCTGACGCCGGAAGGCTTCATGGACACGCCGGTCATCAACGGCACGGCTTACCCGGTGCTGCACGTCAACCCCGGCCTGACGCGCTTTCGGATCCTGAACGTTCCGAACGAGCGCACGACCAACCTGAGCTGGTTCATTGCGGACTCGACCGTCACCGGCACACCGGTGGCGAACAGCGAAGTGAAGATGCTGCCGGCGGTGCCGTCGGCCGCGCCGCCCGCAACTCCGGTCGCCGGCACGCTGTACAGCTGCGCCGACGCGGCCAAGCTTGTCGCCAACGCCAACAACCTGGACGGCACCCTGTTCGGCGGCCAGCCGATGCCGGTGCTCGATTCGACCGGCTATCCACTCAACGGCACCGGGCTGCCGCGCCAGGGCATGACCTACACGACGAACCTGACGGCGGCCAACGGCTTGAATCACACCATGACGGCAACCGGCACCGACGGCGGTGCCTGCTGGCCGGCCTCGTGGCCGACCGACGGCCGCGATGGTGGCGTTCCGGATCCGACCAACGCCGGCCCGGCGTGGATTCAGATCGGCACCGAAGGCGGCTTCCTGCCGCAACCGCAGATCATCCCGCCGACGCCGCTGGGCTACGAATACAACCGCCGCAGCGTGTCGGTGCTGAACACCTACTACCACGGCCTGTACCTCGGCCCTGCCGAGCGCGCCGACGTGCTGGTCGACTTCTCGAAGTTTTCCGGCAAGACGCTGATCCTGTACAACGACGCACCCGCTCCCAACCCCGGCTTCGACGCCCGCCTCGACTACTACACCGGCGACGTCGACCAGACCCCGCAGGGTGGTGCGCCGACGACGCTGGCCGGCTACGGCCCGAACACGCGCACGATCATGCAGGTGATCGTCGACGGTGTCGGCGCGCCGCTCGGCTCGACCGCGACGGCGATCACCGGTGCCCAGATCTCGGCGCTGTCGAACACTTACCTTCCGGCCGCGTTCGCCGCCAGCCAGCCCGCGCCGATCGTCGGCGAGCCCGGCTTCTCGCCGGCCTTCCCGACAGCCGCGACGGCGACCGCTACGGCGCTCAAGCCTGCGGTGCTGCCCACCGGAGTCGTGTGGCCCGCCAACTCGTTCGTGCAGCAGTACGGCAAGATTGGCGATCACAACGTGACCTTCTATACGGGCCCGACCCCCGCCACTGCCTACACGGGACAGATCACGGCGGCCAACGGCCTGACGCAGATCCAGGCCTACGAGTCCAACTCCGCGACGGTCGGGCAGCCCGCCGGCTACGCGCTGCAGGGTTCGGCCGCGATCCACGAGATCTTCGACACCGATTACGGCCGCATGAACGCCGTCCAAGGCTACGAGCAGCCGGCGACCAACTTCCTGACGCAGACCACCGTGCCGCTGCAGTACATCGATCCGACCAGCGACATGTTCAAGGAAGGCGAGACTCAGATCTGGAAGATCACGCACAACGGCGTGGACACCCACGCGATCCACTTCCACCTGCTGAACCTGCAGGTGGTGAACCGCGTGGGCTGGGATGGCACGATCCGTCCGCCCGATCCGGATGAGATCGGCTGGAAGGAATCGATCAAGATGAATCCGCTCGAGGACATCTTCGTCGCGTTCCAGGCCGTCAAGCCGGTGTTGCCGTTCAACCTGCCGGACAGCTATCGCCGCTACGACCCGACCACGCCGGTCGGCAGCACGGCGAACTTCACCAACCCGCCGGGTGCCGAGTTCCCGTGGATCCCGCCGGACAACTGCGCCAACAACGCTGCGGTCCTTGCTCCTGCCGGCGGGTTCGTGAGCCAGGCAGTCGGCGGCGGGATCGGTGCGCCTGGGTCCGCCAACGCCAACGGCTGCCAGGACCTCTCCGGTCTGAAGGCTCCGGTCGCGCCGGCCACGACCGACGTCAACAAGATCGGCAACTTCGGTTGGGAATACGTCTGGCACTGCCACCTGCTGGGCCACGAGGAAAACGACATGATGCGTCCGCTGGTCCTGTCGGTGGATTCGACGGTTCCGGCCATGAGCGGCACCGTGACGGGCGCGGGCAATGCTGCCAACAGCACGGCCGTTCCGCAGGTACTCGCCGGGATGACGGTCTCCTGGACCGATCCGACGCCGATTGTCTATGCCGCCGCGTCGACCAACGCGTGGCCCTATCTTGGTACGGCCTACGCGGGGACACTCCCCCTCGCGACGGCCAACCTGGGGAGCCCGAGCAACGAGATCGGCTTCAAGGTGTACGGGATCGGCGTTGCTTCCGCGACCGCCGCGGTGCCGCCCCTGGGCGCCGGTTGGACGCTGCTGGGCATCGCGCCTGCCAACTCGACGTCGTTCCACGACACGACGCTGGCCATCCAGACCGGCAGCTTCTACGCCTACGCCCTGGTTGCGTTCAACCAGGCGGGCGATGCGCCCCCGCTGTACTCGGCTCCGATCCAGCAGACCGCGGCCGTGGGCCCCCCGCAGCCGCCGGCCACGCTGACCGTGACGCCGAACGCGCCGCTGACGGCGTCGAGCATGACGCTCGCCTGGACGCTCCCGGCCCTGACGGCTCCCGCCACCGGCTACAACGTGCTGCGTTGCACGGCGGCCTCGCCGACCGGCACCTGCACCACGGCGCAGCTGATCGCGATCGGCCCGGTCCTGACCTTCACCGACATCGGTGTCGTGCCAGCCACGACCTACTGCTACCAGGTCTCGGCGTTCAACGTCGCGGGAAGCAGCGCCGCCGCGCCCACCACGGGGCCGGTCTGTGCAACCACGCCTGCCGGGCCGCCCGCGGCGCCGTCGAGCGTTACTGCCGCGTTCACGCCGATGCCGACCAATACTCTGGCATCGACGCCGTTCGCGATGACGGTCAACTGGGTCAACCCGGCCGCCAACACCGCCACCGGCTTCGTCGTGCAGTCCTGCGTTACCGGTTGCACCAACGCCGGCGCCGGCACCTGGACCACCATCCCGACCGCGGGCCTGGTGCTGACGGTTGCCGACTCCAAGGCCCAGGGCGCGAACGTGATGTACCGCGTGCAGTCGACCTCGACGGTGCAGGCGTACATCGGCGGTGTGGCCCAACCGGGCGTGACCGCCAGCTCCGCGTTCACCTATTCGACCGCGCTGCAACTGGCGGTGATCCCGGCTGCAACCACGGCGCCGGTGGCGACGCCCAGCACGACCGGCACGCCGTCCGTGGCGCTCACCTGGACCGTTCCGGCCCCGGCGGCAAACGCGGCTCCGACCAGCGAGTTCGTCAACCGTACGCAGCTTCCGGCACCGGGCACGACCACCGTCCTGACGATGGCCACCGCCACCACGGCGGCCTATACGGACACGCCTCTGCTTGCGGGTACCAGCTACTCGTACACGGTGAGCGCGCAGAACGTCGCAGGCACGGCCACCAGCGCTCCGGCGACGGTGACCACGACCGCGATCGTGATCCCGGCGCCCGGCCCGCTGGTGCTGCGCCCGGTGGCGAACAACCCGGCGTACAACTCGGTGCAGCTGCAGTGGACGAACAACGCCACGACGCAGACCGGCTTCCCGGTGTACCGTGCGCTGGCAACCGGCACGAGCTGCCCGGCCGTTCCGGCCGGCATGACGACCACCACCGCGTCCGGCGGCTGGCAGTTCCTGAACACGGCCAGCGGCGTAGGCTTCGGCGGCGGCGCGACCGTGCGCTACACCGACGCCACCGTCGGTCCGGGAACCGGGTACTGCTACGTGGTGCAGGCGATCAACGGCGCCACCTACAGCCTGCCGTCCAACGTGCTGCAGGTGACCACGCCGGCGATCACGGTCCTGGCGCCCACGGCCCCGACCACGGCGATCGTCGCCGGTACGGTCGCGAACACCGGTCCGAGCGTCCGCGTGTCCTGGACCTGGGGTCCGAACGTCGCGCCGAACGTCGCGCCGAGCCGCTTCGACATCCTGCGCTTCAACGGCACGACGTACGTGACGATCGGCACGGTTGCCGCCGGCGGTTGTGGCGGTGGTTGCAACCGCACCTTCACGGACACCACGCCGGTGCAGGGTTCGACAACCTCGTACCAGATCATGGCGGTCAACGTGACCGGCGGCGTCCAGACCTTCTCGCTGGCGGCCACCACGGCCAACGTGACCATTCCGGCGCTGCCCGCCACTCCGGCGATCACCAGCGCGACCCCGGGTCCTGCCGTGGTGACGGTGGGCGTTGGCGGACGCAACGTGACATTGGTCTGGACCGGCGCCTCGGCCACCAACACCGGGCAGACGGTGCAGTGGTCGACCAGCGCGACCCTCGGTGCCAATGGGATGTTTGCCGCCCCGAACGGCAACGTCAACCCGGGGGTCACGGCGACGACGGCGACCATCGGTGTCGGTGCCCGCCGCGGCGTGACGATCTACTTCCTCGTTCGCGAAACAAACGCGGCGGGCTTCGTCACTAGCACGATCGTCAGCGCGATCACCAAGCCGTAATTCAGGCTGCAAGTGCGAGGAAGGGGAGGGAGCAATCCCTCCCCTTTTTTTAACCGGCAGAACCGGAGCTTTTCGGGATTTGGGAGGAGAGTTTGCCTCTCAGTTCGTTGGATTAGATCAAGCAGTCGCCGCAACGATGTTGCAGAATCGCGCGTCTGCAGACTTTCAGGCCGGAATGTCCCGGCCCGGTCTGCGCCTCGACTGATTCGCCGCTCCTTTGGGAAACGACATGAAGACCAGATTGATGATGACCGTGCTGCTGGCGCTGATCGCGGCCGGCGCGTATGGCGCGGACGCGTCGCTCGACGCGGCGCCCGGCGCGGCTTTGAAAACCGACGCGGACAAGACGAGCTATGCGATCGGCGTGGACATCGGCCGCAACCTGCACAGCCTGGGATCCGAAGTCGAGATCGACCCGATGGTGCGGGGCCTGCGCGACGGACTGAAGGGCGCCAGCCCGGCGCTGCCGGAGCAGGAGATCCGCCAGCTGATGTCGACCTACCGCGCCGAACTCGGCCGGCATCAGATGGAAGCGATGCAGCGCGCGCGCGTCGAGAACAAGGAAAAGGGCGACAAGTTCCAGGCCGAGTACAAGAAGAGGGACGGCGTGACTGTGCTGCCCAACGGCTTGATGTACCGGGTGCTGAAGGCCGGCAGCGGCGCCAAGCCGCAGGAATCCTCGACCGTGACCGTCAACTACGTCGGCCGGCTGGTCGACGGCACCCAGTTCGACGGCACCGCGCCCGGTACCTCGGCCAAGTTCAAGCTCAACGCCGGCGTGATCCAGGGCTGGCGCGAGGCGCTGGTGCAGATGCCTGTGGGATCGAAGTGGGAGGTGGTGATCCCGCCTTCGGCCGCCTACGGCGATCGTGGCGCCGGCCGCGACATTCCGCCGGCGGCGACGCTGGTGTTCGAGATCGAACTCGTGTCGATCGACGAGCCGGCCGCGGCCGCCAGTCCCGGGGCGGCCAAGCCTGAAGCATCCCGAACCGAATCGACCAAGTAGGCGAGCGCGCGATGAAAACATATGATGCAGCAGGCGGGCTCGCAAGCCGTGTACGGCACGCATGGCGGGCCTGGCGCGCGACAGTCCGGAGCGGCGCCCCGCTGGCTACCGCGCTGGGCGCCGCACTTGTGGCCTGCCTCGCGGTCGGGCGCGCCGGGGCCGAAGGCGCCGGCCCCGGTGATCCGGTCGAGAAGGGCCGCCGCATCTATGTGCAGGGCGTGCTCGTTTCGGGCGAGGCGCTGAGCGGGGTGCGTGCCAGCGGCGTGTCGTTGTCGGGGGCGGCGGCAGCCTGCATCAACTGCCACCGGCCCAGCGGCATGGGAACGGTCGAAAGCGACATCCAGATGCTGCCGGTCACCCGGCCGTACCTGTTCCCGCGGGCCGGGGACACGCCGGTGGCGGTGATGGACCTGCGTTTCCAGCACGCGATGAATGTGCACCATGCGCCGTACACCGACGCCACGCTGGCGCGCGCGGTGCGCGAGGGCGTGAACAGCGACGACAAGCCGATGAACGAGTTGATGCCGCGCTACGCGCTGGGCGATGCCGACATGGCGGCGCTCACTGCCTACCTGAAGCAGCTTTCGTCGGAACCCTCGCCCGGGGTCACGGGCACGCGCCTGCACCTGGCGACCGTGGTCGCGCCCGCAGTGGCGCCCGAGCGCCGCAAGGCCTTCCTCGAGACGCTGCGCGCCGCGGTCGCCCAGAAGAACGGCAGCGTCATGGCGGGGGGGCGTCACATGGTGTCGGCCGCCGAGATCATGCTCAAGACCGAACGCTACTGGGACCTGCATGTGTGGGAACTGAAAGGCGATCCGTCGACCTGGCGCGGCCAGCTCGAGGACTACTACCGCGCCCAGCCTGTCTTTGCGGTGCTCTCAGGCATCTCGGAGGGCTCCTGGGAGCCGGTGCAGGACTTCTGCACGGCGCAGGCGCTGCCCTGCCTGTTTCCCAGCGTCGACCTGGTGCCGGGCGAGGGGAGCTTCTATGCGCTGTACTACTCGCGAGGTGTGCTGCTCGAGGCCGACGTGCTGGCCCGGTACCTGAACGATCTGAAGCAAGGGCGTCCGCGCCGGGTGATCCAGGTGGCGCGCGACGACGAGGTCGGAAGAGCCGCCACCTCGCGGTTGGCGAAGGCGCTCGAGGGCAGCGGCATCGCCGTGCAAGCCCGCCTGCTGGGCAGCGCGGCCAAGCCGGATTTCGCCGCCGCTCTGAAGGGTGTGCAGGGTCATGACCTGGTGATGTTCTGGCTGCGTCGGCCCGATATCGCCGCCCTGCAGAAGGCCAAGCTGCCGGCCGGCACGCCCTATTTCTCGGCCAGGCTGGCCGGGGGCGAGCTGGCACCGTTCCCGGCCGGATGGCGCAAACAGCTGCGGCTCGTCTACCCGTACATGATGCCCGAGCAGCGCGTGGTCGCGCTCGGAGCATTCGAGGGCTGGAGGCGCGTCCAGAAGATCGACCTGGTCGACGGGCCGCTGCAGTCCGAGGCCTTCTATGCAGCGGTGACGATGTCCGAGACTCAGGCCGAGATGCTCAACAACGTCTATCGGGATTACCTGATCGAGCGCGAGGAAGAGGAGATCGGCCGTCGCGAGGCCGGCAAGGCCGAGCAGCTGTCGCGCGACGTCGCCTCCAGCCGGACCGAAATGGGCAAGACCGAGCGCGAACGCATCGGGAACGAACGCGAGCAGATGGCGGCCGACCCGTCAGTGGTGATCCGCCGCGAGAGCACGACCATCTACCCGCGACTCGGGCTGGGAGTCGGCCAGCACATCGCCTCCAAGGGTGCCTACATCGTCCACTTCACCGGGGTGGGCGATGCTCTGGCGGCGGATACCGGCTGGATCGTCCCGTGAAGGCAGAGTGCAATCTTGCCTGACTGCGCTCCCGCATGACTAGGGACTCTTGCCAGCCGCAACGCGCGCCAGCGCGGCGCGCACCTCGGCTGCGGTCTTCTCGTCCAGCTTCAGTGACAGGCTGCGGCGCAGGTCTTCGCCCGCGGCGCCGTATTCGCGGCGCGCCAGGTGCACCTGCCCGCGTTCGGCGAGGCCACCGGCGAAATCTGGGTTCACTTTCAGCGCGGCGTCGCAGTCCCTGGCCGCGAGCTCGAATTCGCCCCTCGCCCGGTAGATCGACGCGCGGTTGACCAGCGCATAGACGAAGCGCGGGTTGCCCTGCACGGCGCCGTCGAAATCCTTGAAGGCCTGGTCCAGGTCGCCCTTGTCGCGCCAGGCGTTGCCACGGTTGTTCAGGGCGACGGGAAAGCGCGGCATCACCCGCAGCGCGGCCGTGCAGTCGGCGATCGCACGATCCGGATCGCCTTTGTCCCTCCAGGCGTTGCAGCGGTTGCTCAGCGCAAGCCCGTTGCCGGGTTCGACCGCGAGCGCCGCGTCGTAGTCCGACATCGCCTTGTCCAGGTCGCCCTTCGCCCGCCAGGCGGTCCCGCGGTCGACCCAGGCCGCCGCGTACCTGGGGTCGATCGACAGTGCTGCGCCATAGTCGGCAATCGCGGCATCGATATCGTTGTGCGACCGGTGCAGCAGGCCGCGGCTGACGTAGGCCTCCGCCATCCGGGGATTCAGGCGCAGCGCCGCGTCGTAGTCCTCCATCGCCTTGCTGTCGGCCTTGCCGGTCGCGGCCCGGGCCTGGCCGCGGCGCAGCGTCGCTGTGGCGCGCCGGCTGTCGTCGAGTTGTCCCGACGCCAAGGCTTCATCGCAGAGCTTGGCGAGGCGGCGCGGATCGTCGACGGTGTCGAAACAGGAGGCCGGTGCCGGCGGTTCGTACTTTGACGGGTCGAAGGTTGCCGGGCCCGCCGCGCGAGCCCTTACCGCCCCGGCGGACAGAAAAGCGCAAGCGAGCGCGAGCCCGCTCCAGCCAAGGCGCCTCATCGTTCGCCGGCCTGCCCGTCCGTGGGGGGCTCGCCGACCACGAACTCGACGGGAACCACGGTCCCGCTGGAAAAGCGCAGCGTCGCGGCAATGCGGTCGCCGGCCGACAGCCCACCCTTCAGTCCCACGAAAGCGAGGTAGTACCCGTCGCGCGTGAGCTCGACCCTGCTCTTAGCGGAAATGCCAAGCCACGCTTGCGTGCGAATCGAGGTGCCCGCATCGGTCGGCACGGCGCGGCGGATCTCGACGGCCTGCGCACGGGCGCAGCTCACGCTCACGAGCTTGTCGGCCGGCCCGTCATTGACGATGCGAAGCGAGGCCAGGTGGGTACCGGGCCCGCCCGCTTCGGCCGCTTCCAGCAGCGCCTGGTCGATTCCGATCGACCCGGCCTGGAAATCATGAGCAAGCGCGGCGGCCAGTCCAGCGAACAGCAAGGCCGCAAGAACTCCACGAGCCAGCCTGATCAGGAGTCCGCCCTTTCCCGCAAGCGCTCGGTGCCCGATGATCGAAGTATGCAATCGACTTTCCCCGTCGAAGCCGAAACGGCTTTCCGGAGCATCCTAGCTGCCAAGCCGCAGGAGACTGTTGCAGTCGATCAAGGAGTGGCTGTTAAAGGCCACTAATTGCCGGGCGCAGCGGGCGGCGGTGTCCCGGGAGCGTCCGGCGTTCCAGGCGGCGGCGTCGCCACCTGCCGGCCCGGCTGCTGCGAGACGACGCGTGGCGTTCGCAGGATGGTGTTCATGCCCGGTGGCAGCTGCGGATCGGGCCGGGATCCGGGCGGCACGGCGAGCTCGGAGCGGGTCGGATCCGGCGCCAAGCCCGGTGGCTGTGGCATGGTCGGCATGGGTCCGCCGGTGCCGCCGCCGCCGACGAAGCCTGGGGTGGTAGCGCTGGAGGGGGCCCCGGAGACCGAGCCGACCGGGTCCAGGCGCAGCGGAGCGCCGCGCACGGCC
>Ga0213853_11297113_pt1 | contig 10954 bp, 7 predicted proteins | sample ABR_2016_MetaT_FD_164456 | JGI IMG/M metagenome (GOLD analysis project Ga0213853, IMG submission 164456) | Metatranscriptome of freshwater sediment microbial communities from post-fracked creek in Pennsylvania, United States - ABR_2016... | ecosystem: Environmental > Aquatic > Freshwater > Creek...
CACCGGCGCTGCGCGCCCACGGCGGGCCGACGTCGACCGCCAGCGCGTCCGCGCCCAGGGCGCTGCCCTGCGCGCGCCGCCACGGATCGTAGGTATCGAGGCCGAAGATGAAGTCGCGCTCCTTGTCATCGACGTAGTACTGATCGTTGATGAACGGCGAGCGGCCCCACTGCGGCGGCCACATGCGCCAGACCTGCTTGGGCAGCTTCTTGAACAGCAGCGCGGCGATCACCGTCGACTCGCGGTAGCCGGCGGCCGGCGAGAAGTCGCCGCCCCTCTTGGCCAGCGAGTCGTAGGCGAGCACCGCGCGGCGGCAGAACTGGTAGCCGGCGAGCGTGAAGCCGAGCGCCTTGTCGGCATTGTCGCCACTGGCCTCGCGGATCGCGTTGACGCGCTCGAGCGGCCCGAGACAGACCTGCGCCGCGACATCGACCTCGTGGGCGCGCGCCCAGCGCAGGAAGGTTTCGCACCGCTCGCGCGTATCGAGCAGCTGGCCGAGGCGCTCGATGTGCCGCCGCGACAGGCCGAGGTCGACGAATTCCTGGGCGTGGCCGATCGCCTTCGCGCGATATTCGAGCAGCACCCGGTGCTGCTCGGAACGCCTCGCCTTGCCGGCGCTGCCGCTTGCCGAAGTCCCGGTCATCGTGCGTCCCGCACGGTCGAAAGACCGTGGCCTGGACGCCGATCGTACGCGGACGCGGCGCGCATTTGAAGCGCGCCACGCTTGCCTTTCCCGCGTTTCAGCGGATTACCCGCCGCGGAACTGGACGCGCCGGTTGGCCGGATCGTCCGGGTCGCGACCCGGCAGCGGACGGGCCTTGCCGAGGCCGACATCCTTGAGCCGCGTCGCGTCGATGCCCTGGCGCACCAGATAGTCCCGAACCGCGTCGGCGCGGCGCTGCGACAGCGACAGGTTGTAGTCCTCGCGCCCGATCGCGTCGGTATGGCCCTCGATCAGTACGGTGCGGTCCGGCGCCAGCTTGCGGATGCCGGCGGCGATCGCGTCGAGCTGCGGGCGCGCCGCCACTTGAATCTCGGCCGAATCGAACGCGAATGGAACCGGCACCGACAAGGCCGCCGCGGGCGCCTTCGGCGCGTCGAGCAGCCGGATCGAACGGGTCAATGGCGAGGGCGGAGGCGGCGCCAGGATCCGGGCGACCTCGTCGGGGTCGATCCGGTCGTCGCCGCGATACTCGACGACGGCCTGGGCAAAGGCCGACGATCCGAGCGCAGCCAGGACCAGGCCGCAGAAGACGATCGTGCGATTCATGACGGGCTCCTTCGGAGCGGGAAAAGGTGGCGATAGGTTGCACCCGCGGCGCGCCCGGTTCAGTTTATCGACGTCCGCCCCGGCACGCGCCGGACGGCTCGGGCGCCGCGGCGCAGCTACATTGGGGCACTAGTCCGACTCGCCGAAACGCTCGACTGCGCCGCTCAGGGTTTCGCTGTCCAGTGAAATGTACAACTGGCCGCCGCTGACCGACACCGCCAAGCGCATGCGCCGCTCCAGCCGCTCGGCAAGTGCCGCGATCAGTGTCCGGTCCAGCGCATACAGCTCGAGTGCGGCGCCGCGATGGATCGTCTCGCCGTGCAGCAGGCGGCGCAGCTGCGCGGGATCCCGATGCGTGTAGACGGCGACGCGCGGCGCGGCCTTGGCCGCCTTGTGCAGCCGCGCCGCGTCCGGCGCGCCGACGTCGACCCAGACCAGCAGCGCCCCGGTCAGGTCGCGAAGCGACAGTGCGGGTTCGTCCGGATCGGACAGTCCGCGCCCGAACTCGAGGCCCTCGGCGTATTCGAGGCAGTAGGCCAGCACGCGGGCCCACAGATAGTCGGCGCTCTCCGACGGGTGGCGCGCGACCCGCAGCGCGAGCGCCGCGTAGACGCCGCGGTCGGCGTCTGCCAGGTCGATCTCGAAGACGTGGATCGTCGCGTTCAGCGCCATCGAAAGGCCGCCCGACGATCCCGCATCCGGGGCCGCACGCACTGCGCCCCGACCCGGATCACTGGACGGCCTGCCCGAATCGCCGCAGGCGCGGCTGCCACGCGTCGAGGATGTCGAGCGAACCGAGCACCCGCACCGCGCGGCCGAGCAGCAGCGGGCGCGGGACCAGCCCGAAATAGCGCGAGTCGGCGCTGTTGTCGCGGTTATCGCCGAGCATCAGGAAATGGTCGGCCGGCACGTGCACCGGCCCGAAGTCGTCGCGGCCGGTCGGGCCGAACCACTGCACGATATGGCTGCGGCCGTCGATCGACTCGGTCAGCCGCTCGGCAGCCTGGGGCAGGCCCGCGCCGGCGGGCTCGTCGACCCGGGTCACCGGCCCGTAGTCCGCGGGACTGCCGTTGACGAGGAGCTTCTTGTCGCGCATCTCGAGCGTGTCGCCGGGCAGCGCGACGATGCGCTTGATCAGGCGCGTGCCGTCGCGCGGGGAGCTGAACGTGACGATGTCGCCGCGCCGCGGATCGCCCAGGCGCGCCAGCGCGATGTCGGTCAAGGGCAGCTTCAGGTCGTACGCGAGACGATCGACGAAGACCAGGTCGCCTTCGAGCAGCGTCGGGCGCATCGAGGCCGACGGGATCGGGTTCCAATCGGCCACCGCGGTGCGGAAGACGCCGAGCAGCAGCAGGAACAGCAGGAAACCGCGGTTGGCCCGCAGCCAGGAACGCATCATGGCGCGCCTCCGGAATGTTGCACCCGCGGATCCTAGCAGCCGCGCCGCGCGCGAATTCTCCGCAATCTCCCGCGGCGAGCGGCGGCCGAGGCATCCCACGACGCCACGAAGGCCCGCCCGTCCGCCGCTCGACACTCCTCCACGGCATAGACAAGGCCCGGCGCATTGCGGAAAGTGTCACCGCTGTGTTCCTGTGTCCCTGTGTCCCTGTGTCCGGTAAGTGCCGCCTCGCCGCAAAAACATGAACCGCCTGGACGCCGGGGGCAACCCATGTCGACAACGGGCAGCCGATTCGGGCCCAGCATCTCCGGTCGGCGGCTCCGATCTTTGGGCGGGGGACGCAATGGAGAAGTGCTTGATTATCGCCGGCCTCTGTGCCGGGCAGCTGGTCGGTTGTGCGGACGTCCGCGTTGCCGATTACCAGCACCCGAGCGCGCCGGCGAAATCCGCGTGGTCAGCGCCGGCGGCCGCCACGGTGTCGGCCGCCGAGACGATCTCGCCGCAGTGGTGGACGCAGTTCCGCGACCCCTACCTGGATTCGCTGGTGGCCAAGGCGATCGGCGGAAACTTCGACCTGAAAGTCCTGGCGGCACGCATCGAGGTGGCGGGCGCGCAGATCGGCGAAGTGGAGGCCGGCGCCCTGCCGAGCCTCGATATCGGCGCCGGCACCAGCCTGCAAAAGAGCACCGGTCAGAAATTCACGAAGCAGTTCAACCTGGGTACGCAGGTCAGCTGGGACGTCGACGTCTGGGGCAAGGTCGAAAAAGGCGTCCAGGCGCAAAAAACGGAATTCCATGCGACCGAGGCCGACTGGCGGGCCGGATACCTGCAGATCGTCTCCGATGTCTCGACGACGTACTTCCAGATCCTTCAGCTCGACGAGCAGATCGCGCAGCAGCAACTCGCGCTGGAGAAGAACCGGCAGATCCTCGGCATCTACGAGACGATGCGCAACAATGGGCTGATCCCCGACACCCAGGTGCTGCGGCAGCGCGCCGAGGACAATCGCCTGACCAAGGACCTGCTGGAACTGCGCCGCTCCCGCGACGTCACCGAGAATGCACTCGCCACGCTGCTCGGCGTGCCGGCCGGGGAATTCAAGGTCCAGTCCGACCGGCTCGAGGATCGCGTGCAGATCCCGGCGGTGCCGGCCGGCCTGCCGCTGGATCTGCTGGCCCGCCGCCCCGACGTCGTTGCGGCGGAATTCCGGGTGCTGGAGGCGCATGACCTGATGGGACAGGCGCGTCTTGCGCAGCTGCCGTCGGTCAGCTTGACCGGCCAGGGAGGCAGCGCCAGCTTCAAGCTGTCCGACCTGCTGAAATCGTTCACGTTCGGGCTGTTTCCGAGCATCAACATCCCGGCGCTGAACCCGGGAATCAAGGCGCATGTCAAGACGACGGAAGCACAGATCAAGGTCGCCGAGGAGGACTATCGTCGCACCGTGATCGCCGCCTACGAGGAAGTCGAGAACGCGCTCGTCAACCTCGACGCGCACCGGCAGCAGCGGCAGGAGCTGGGCAAGCAGGTCGACCAGCTGAAGCGGGTGTCGGACCAGACCGAGGCGCAGCTGTCGATCGGCGTCGTCTCGCAGCTCGACGTGTTCGAGAACGAGCGCTCGCTGCTGACGGCGCAGCTCGCATTGCTGGCCAGTCACCAGCAGGTGCTCTCCGACACCGTCACGCTGTACAAGGCGCTCGGCGGCGGCTGGCCACCTCTCGAGGTCGCGAATGCACGTAACTGACGGGCCGGTTTCTGGTATCGAGAGTGACGAGACGAAATGGGGGGGCGCCCGGCAGGCGTCGCCCGAGCAGCAACTCGACGTGATCCTGAAGCCGCTGGCGCGGCCCGAGCTCGGCGAGCTGCGCATCGACGACGCCGTGTTTGCGGTCGGGCGGGCCGAACAACCGTTCGCATCCTTCGGCAACGACATCCTCTCGATGCTTTCGCGCCGGCATGCGCGCATCTTCCGCGAAGGGGGCGCCGTCTACCTGGCGGACCTGGGAAGCCGAAACGGCACGACGGTCAACCGCGCCGCGGTCGTCCAGACGCCGTGTCAATTGCGCGACGGCGACGAGCTGTGCTTCGGCGGCGTGCTTTCCTACCGCGCGCAGATCACGCCGCGCGCGACGAAGTCCCGCCCGGACGGGGGCCTCGTGCTGGCACTGACCCCCGAATCGGCCGGCGCGGGCCTCGAGGTGATCGTCGTCACGCGCTTCCCCTTCCTCATCAGCAAGGGCGATGCGACCTTCTCCCGATACAAGAACAAGCACGCGCGGGAGCTGAGCTACCTGTCGCGGCGCCAGGCGTACATCTATCAAAAGAACGGCCAGCCGTACATCGAGGATCTCGCCAGCGGCAATGGCACCTTCGTCGACGGCCTGCGCCTGCAGGAGCACGCGGTGCCCCTGCACGAGGGTGTCCTGGTCGCGTTCGGCGGCGATCATTTCGTCTATCGCGTGGGCATCACGCGCGATCCGGTCGTCGCGCCACCGCCGGGCGGTACGCGCGAACCGATGATCGACGGCCAGCCCGAAGAGCCGCAGACGATCGCCAGCGACAAGACCGAGTTCGTGGCGGCTCCGACTTCGTTTCTCGACATTTTCTGCGCCGTGGAGGAACCGGGGCAAGGCGACGCCGCGATCCGCCCGGCCGGATTCGAGACCGCGTCCGCGACCGCCGCCGCCAAGGATCCGCCGGTCAAGCGCAAGCCGCGCGGGCGCGCGATGGTGCTCGTCGCCGAGCTCGCATCGATGATGTCCAGCGGCGAACCCGATGCGGCGCGGCGCATCGGGTCGAAGGCCGGCGCGGTCGCGGCCGTGCTGATCGCGCTGGCGCTGACGGCGTATTTCTGGGACGCCCCCGAGCGCGAACTGAAGGACGCGATCGCGCGCGGCGACGATGCGCAGGCGGCCGTGCTGGCCGACCGGCTCCTCGACAAGCGCCCGGACGACGTCGATCTGAAGGCGCAGGCCACCGAGGCCGCGCTGAAGGCCGACGTGCCGGTCTGGCTGGCCAAGCTGCAGGCCGGCGACTTCGACGGCGCCAAGGGCGTTCTCGCCGGCCTGTCCGCGCTCGGCAAGCGCAATTCGGACCTGCGCCCGCTGGTCGACGAACTGGAATGGCTGGGCGGGCTCGAACGACGGGTCGGCGCCCGCGGCGGCCCGGAGGCGCCGATCCGGATTTATGCGGACGAGGATGACATCGAGTCGCTGATCGGTCGATGGAACGACAACACGGGCGAGCACCAACGCGAGCTGGCCCGCATCGCGTCCTACGTGCCCCAGTTCAGCGACAAGTACGGGGAAGCGCTCACGCACCTGCGCAGATTGCAGAGCGACGCCTCCGTCTATCTGCCGGTCATCGACCGCTTGAAGGCGACGATCGCGGCCGAACTGAAGCGGGACGATCCGGAGGCGCTGGAGGCCCCGTTGAAGGAATCGGCGGAAAAATATCCCCGTCTCGGCGGGCTGGACGGCGTGCGCCAGGACCTCGCGCGCTACCTCGAGATCCGGCGCGAAGCGCGGTCGCCCGGATCCGGACGGCTGTTCGCGCTGCTGCACAAGGCCCGTTTCACAACCCCGCCGTTCCAGCAGGGATTTCGCACGCTGGCCGCGAGCGGACAGCTTCCTTCCGCGGACCTCGTCCAGCAGTACGACGCTGCGACGCAGGCCTGGAAGGACGGCCATGCAGACCAGGCGCTGTCCGGCCTGCAGCAGATGGCGACGGGCCCGTGGTTGGGCGCCGCAAGCCGGGAACTGGAGCGCAGGCAGGGCGTCGCGTCCCGCTTCGCGGCGCTGCAGCCGTCGCGCGGCGCCGGCGCGGGCCTCGAGCAGCTGCTGGCCTTCCGCGAGTCGCTCGACCCCGACGAAGATGTCTATTTCGTGCGCGCCACCGCGGCCGACCTGGACGCGCAAAGGGACAAGGTGATCGCGCGGGCGCGCGACAGCATGAATCGCGCGCGCGCACAATGGCAGGAGTACCGGAACAGCGGCGCGATCGACGCCTCCCAGCGCATCGAGACGTCGATTTCCGACACGTTCAGGACCCGCGCCCGCCTGCTTTCCGGCGCGCGCCGCGATGCGCAGCAGGGCATGCAGATCTACGCGCAGGTGGACGCGGCCGGCGCCGAACAGTGGGCTGCGATCCGCGACGAGATCCAGGCCGAAGCGCGCCAGCAGCGCCGTGCGCTCGAGGACCTGCGCAACGTCCTGGAGCCGGGGCTGCTGAAGAGCAAGCTTGCGCTGCTCGGAGACGCGGGCGCATGAAGCCGGGGAATCGACTCGTGCCGCTGGCCGACGCGCTCGGCGATCACAGCTCCGAGGGCATCGCGATCCTGACCGCGGAGCCTTCGGCGGTCCTGCACTCCGTCGTCTACACGATGATCGCGCTGGTCTTGGCCGGCCTGGCCTGGTCGTTCTTCGGTCGGGCCGACGTGATCGTGACGGCGCAAGGCACGCTGACGCCCGCCTCCGAGCTCAGGCGCTTCTACGCGCCGGTCGACGGCGAACTCGTCAATCTGTACGTGGCAGAAGGCCAGCCGGTATCCAAGGGCGACGTGCTGGCCCGGCTCAACGCCAGGGGCGCGATCGAGGCGGCCTCGAGCGCGCTGCAGGCGCAATTGAAGCTCGAGAACGCGGAACGGGAATGGCGCCAATTCCCCGAGAAGAAGGCCTTGCTGGAGCGCAAGGCGGCGACGCTGAGACAGGCCATGGAGCTCGAGGAGCAGCAGCACCAGAAGCGGCTCGCGCTCGGGACCAGCAAGGTCGTCGACATGCAGCGGGCGCAACTGGCCGAGGCGCGCACCAATGTCGAAGATGCCCGGCGGGCACGCGACGCGGCCGCGGTCGAGGCGGAAAAATTCGAGCGCGTGTTCGCGAGTCCCGGCGGCGGCGGCGTCTCGCAGCTGCAGGTCGAAGGCAAGAAGAACGCATCGCTCGCGGCCGAGAATGCCTACCGCGTCGCGCAGTCGCGGCTCGGCGAGTTGACCGCCCGGCAGAGCCAGGAGTTCGAACAGGCCGCGGCCCAGGTGGAATCGAGCGGCGAGCAGCTCAAGAAGCTCAGGCTCGACTACGAGACCGCCGCGAACGAACTCGCGACGGCCGAGGAAAAGCTCAGGCTGCAGCTCGACACCGCGCGCGTCGCGGCCGACGCCGCGGCGCGCATCCGTTTCGACAACATCGACAAGGACAATTTCCTGCAGATCGTCGCGCCGGTCTCCGGCATCATCACCGACCTGACGTCCACTCAGCCGGGCGACAAGGTCCAGGCCAACACGCCGCTGGGCGGCATCGCGCCGAGCAACTCCCGATCGGTCGTCAAGGTCGAGATCGCCGAGAACGACCGCGCCTTCCTGCGCGAGGGCCTTCCGGTGAAGTTGAAGTTCAGCGCCTTTCCCTACCAGCGCTACGGGATCATCGACGGCACGCTGGAATACGTGTCGCCGGCCACCAAACCGGCGGCGCAGACCCGGCAGCCGGTCTACGAGGCGCGGGTGTCGCTGGCGCGCGATCACTACCTGGTGGCGGACACCAGGTATCCGCTGCGCTACGGCATGACGGCCACGGTCGAGATCGTCGTGCGCGCGCGACGCCTGATCGACATGGCGCTGGACCCGTTCCGGCAGATCGGCGGATGAGCCCGCCGGGCCGCCCCAAGGGCTCTTGGCCCCTCGAGCGCAGCGAGAGGGTAGCCCAAATCTTCCCGTCGGGCCGCCCCAAGGGCTCATGGCCCCTCGAGCGCGGCGAGGGTAGCCCAATGAGCCGCGCGCCAGGCGACCGGTCACTATCGATTGCGAGGGAGCGAATCAGATGACGACTATCGTGAAGATCGACGGCCAGTCGATCGACGTCTCCGAGTTCTTGCGGATCCTGAAGCTGACGGGCCAGTTCGAGGGCCTCATCGAGCAGTTCGTCCGCGATCGCCTGGCGGCGCTGGGCGCGCGCCAGCAGGGCATACGGGTGACCGAGGAGGAAATCCAGGAACGCGCCGACCAGTTTCGCCGCGTGCGCGGGCTGCATCGCGCGTCCGACACGAACAAGTACCTCGACGCGATGCGGATCAGCCTCGACGAGTTCGAGACCTTCATCGCCGACAGCCTGTACCAGGAAAAGATGCTGCAGAAGGTCTGCAGCGACCAGGCCGTCCAGGCCTACTTCAAGTTGAACTCGCCCCGGTTCGACAGCATCGAGGTCAGCCATATCGTTGTCGATGCCGAGGGCAAGGCCAAGGAGATGATCTCGGTGCTGCGTGAAGACCCCGACATCTTCGAAGAGATGACGCGCGAGCATTCGATCGCCGACACGCGGGACAGCGGCGGCCTGATCGGCAAGGTGCTGCGCGGCTCGCTGCGGACCGACGTCGAGGCCAAGGTGTTCAATGCCGGCGTCGGCGACCTGCTCGGGCCGTTCGCGTCGCCCGATCGAACCGCATTCGAGATCTTCCGGGTGAACGCGAAGCATCCCGCCCGGCTGGACGACGAGACGGCCACCGAGGTGCGCCGCCTGCTGCGCGAGGAATGGTTGCGCGCCAGGGCGCAGGAACACGTGATCGAAGCCGGCTAGCGGCCGGAACCGGATCGCGATCCCATGAGCACGGAAGAGACGAAGTCGCGCGCCGAGTTCCTGGCGTCCGTCGACCTGTTATCCGCGCTGACGCGCAGCGACATCGAGCGCGTCGCCGCGAGCGCGCAGTCGCGGATGCTGGCGTTCGGGGACGCCGTGTGCAAGGCCGGCGACGCGGCCGACGGCTTTTTCATCGTCAAGTCCGGCTCCATCCGCGTATTCGCCGAGGACGGGGAAAAGGAGACCAGCCTCGGGATACGCAAGGCCGGCGAGGTCCTCGGCGAGATGGTCATGCTGCGCGACTACCGGCACGAGTCGTCGGCGCGCGCATCCGGCAAGACCGAGTTGCTGTTCATTCCGCGCGCGGTCGTCGCCCCGATCATCGCGGCCAACCCGGCCGCCCGGACCTTCGTCGCGAGCCGCGTCGCGATCGGGTCGGCGGGCGGGCTGATCAGCCAGCTGTTCGACCTCAAGGGCAAGGTCGACAGGAAGGAACTGGACGAACTGATCCGCAGCGTCGGCGTCAAGCAGGTCGGCGCCGGCAAGGAGATCCTCAAGCAGGGCGCGCGCGAGGATCGCCGGCTGTACGTGGTGCGCCACGGGGAGGTGCGCGTCGTCTGCCGCGAGGATGGCGAGGATCATCCGCTGGCCACGCTGCGGCAGGGCGAGACCTTCGGCGAGAAGGCCTGCCTGATGCGGCAGGAGCAGGGCGCATCGGTGATCGCGAGCGCGGATACCGCACTGCTGGTGATACCCGAGAAGACGATCTACTTCATCCTCGAACGCAATCCGAAGCTGCGCGAGGCGCTGGAGGAGCGCATCAAGGTCCTCGACCGGGAATTGCAGCGGCAGAAGAAGGTCGCCGAGCGGCGCAAGCGCCCGGTGATGCTCGACCTGAAATCCCGGCCGGAGCTCGGCGAGAAGGTCATCCGGCGCTTCGCCTGGATCCAGCAGGCCGAGGAGATGGACTGCGGGGCGGCGTGCCTGGCGATGATCTGCAAGCACTACGGCATCGGCATGACCCTCGGCAAGCTGCGCGAACTGGCGAACGTCACGACGCAGGGCGCAACGCTCGAAAGCCTGGCGCGCACCGGCGAATCGCTCGGCTTCACGACGCGCGGCGTGCAGTGCACCTTCGATACGCTGCGCACCTTCGAACTCCCGCTCGTCGTGCACTGGGAGGGCTACCACTACGTGGTCGTCTACGGGGTCTCCAGCGGGCAGGTGTGGGTCGCCGATCCGGCGGTCGGTTTCAGGAAGCTCGGCCTCGAGGCGTTCGAGCGCGGCTGGAGCGGTACCTGCCTGACCTTCACGCCGGGCCAGGACCTCGCGCAGGCCGGGGCGGCCCGCTCGCCCTGGGTGCGCTTCGCGAGCTACCTGATCCCGCACAAGAGGATCCTGCTGCACCTGTTCATGGCGACCTTCGTGATCCAGATGCTGGGCATCGTGCCGCCGATGATCATCCAGAACATCCTGGACGGCGTGATCGTCCACCAGAACGTGAACCTGCTGCACCTGCTGATCGCCGGCCTGATCGTCTCGAACCTGTTCACGCAGCTGATGGGCGCGATCCGCGCGGCGCTGGCGAACTTCATGGTCCGCAAGCTCGACTTCACGATGATTTCGCAGTTCTTCAGGCACACGCTGTCGCTGCCCTACTCCTTCTTCGCGAAGCGCAAGACCGGCGACATCTTCGCGCGGTTCGAGGAGAACCAGACGATCCGG
>Ga0213853_11282096_pt1 | contig 10846 bp, 11 predicted proteins | sample ABR_2016_MetaT_FD_164456 | JGI IMG/M metagenome (GOLD analysis project Ga0213853, IMG submission 164456) | Metatranscriptome of freshwater sediment microbial communities from post-fracked creek in Pennsylvania, United States - ABR_2016... | ecosystem: Environmental > Aquatic > Freshwater >...
AATCGGGTGAATGTTCCGGGATAAAAAGAGGAGGTCAAGGGTTGAATCCATGCGATCCACTAACCCGGAATAGTTGCGAACGAGCGTTGCCCCTGCGGCCGCGCAATGGGGCTCATCGCCACGCCGATTGTTTTTGTGGAAAAGATCAAAGAACTTGTGGACTCGAGCCGGCGCGGCAAGGCGCGCCTCCGGTCGAGGTAATCCATGGCATAACCCAGCTTGCGGGCGTGGCTTTGCCGGCATCGCCCGCTTTGTCCGGCGCGACCCGACTGTGGGCTCGGCCGCATGCGCCGAACCGGCGCGTTGGGGTCGGCGTCAGCTCCCCATTAGCTCGGAGGGCGCGCCGGCTGACGGCAACATTGACTTCAGTCGCCGCAGCGCTCGACGCAGCGCCCGTAGGCCAAGCGCGACCAGCCCGTTTAGGGGCACATGGCAATAAGCGACCTTGCGCACATAGGTTTCGATATGCCAGTTCGCGACCGAGCCGCGCGGAAAGAAGGCGACGTCGCCGGCGCAAAGGGTCCGCGTCGCGCCATGCGAGTCGCGAATGTTGACGGATCCCTCGACGATGCAAACGGTTTCGTCAATGTCATAGCGCCAAGTAAAGCGGCCGGCCGTGCAGTCCCAGACGATCGTACAGGCCGAACCGTCGCTGCTCGAAAAGATCATGGCGCTGCGCGCCTTCGGCTCACCCTCCACGACCCAGTCGCGATTGATCGGCGCCGGTTTGCTCGGGGCCAGCGTCGTAGCGAATTTTGCGCTGCTTGTGTCCAACTTATTGCTCCGCGATGGGACGGATTGACGCCAAAGCTATAGGAGCAATGTCTTAATTCTGCTTTGAAATGCGCGGCGCGCTGCGACAATGACGGCGCCTTTTTGAGCTGGGCGGGTCGCGCGCGTTAGGCCGCGCGCGTGTCCTGGCCGCGCGCCAGGATCGCCCGATAAATGGCGACGATCGCGCCGACGTGGCGCTCCAGCGTTGGCGGATTGGCCCAGTAAGAGCGGTAAGCGCCGGCGGACAGGCTGGCGACGAGGCGATCGTCGCGCAGACGCGCGAGTGCATGCGCGAGCGCGTCGCAGTCGGCGCTCTTGAACCACAGACCGGCGACGCCGTCTTCGATCTCCTCACGCCCGGCGCAGCCGTCCGACACGACGACGGGCGTCCCCAGCGCTTTTGCTTCCATCACCGTCAGCGGCTGGCCCTCATACCACAGCGAGGGAAACACCAGCGCCCGCGCTGCGCGCATCAGCGCACGCACCTCGCCGGCGGGCTTCCAGCCAAGAATGACGGCTTCGGGATACTGGGCGCGCAACTCGCCGGCATAGGGTCCGTCGCCGACGAAAACCGGGACGACCCCGGCCTGGCGCGCCGCCTTGGCGAACAGCAGCGGGCCCTTTTCGCGCGAAATTCGGCCGACGAAAACGAAATCGCCCGCCGCCGACTCTTTCTTCGGGCCGAGGTCGATGGCGTCGATCGGATTGGAGACGTCGTGCACAAGCGCGTCGGCGGGAAGATCGGCGGCGATGATCTCGCGCTGGAACCGCGAGATCGTGATGAAATCGCCGAACACGCCGGGCAGGCCGGCAATGTCGCGCATGATTAGCTGGCGCGCGCTGCGCCAGAGTTTCTGGGCGTAATTGCGCGGATCGCAATGCGTGCTCAGGCACTGCGCCGACATCGGCTTGAGCGTGCACGGCTGATCGGTCTGATAATTGTAATAGCCGCCGTTGGGGCAGAACAGGAAATATTCGTGCATCGTGTAAAGCGCGGGCAGATGCGACCTCGCGATGGCGCCGGCGATCGCGGGCGACAGCGCTTTGGCCCAGCCGTGGACATGAACGATCGACTGCCGTCGCGGCAACGTCGCCAGGAGATCGCGCAGTCGCTCCGCCGCTGCGATGTTCCACAGGCCGCGCACCGCCGCGTCCAGGCGCGAGGGATTATGCAGGATGTCGGTTTGGTCGAGGCAGACAACCTCGATGCCGTCGGCGCCCAAAGAAGCCTCGACCGGGCCGGCCGCTGCAAAAATGATCGGCCGGTGGCCGGCGCGCTTGAGTCCGCGGGCGCTGTCGAACGCTACGCGCGCCTGTCCGCCCGTGACATTGGCGTGATCGAGCGCGATCACGATGGTCATTGGCGCGTCGTTCGAGGGCACGGCGGTCTCCGCTGGCGGGCGCAACATTCGCGCCAAGTGTCCGCCGAAATCCCTCACGCTTTGTTAAGCATGGCCGCCTGGACAAGGGTTGGACACGGCTTGCCGGCGCATGATCGCCGCCGAGCCAAGCGGCGCGGTTCGCATCGCGTCGCGCCCTTGCATTGCCGGGCGGTGCGGTGTAGGAGGCCTGAATCCCATTCATCGCTGACGGATTTCGAGGAATTGCCATGGCGCGCGTCACTGTTGAAGATTGCATCGACAAGATCGAGAACCGCTTCGATCTCGTGCTGATGGCGAGCCATCGGGCGCGCATGATTTCGTCGGGATCGGCGATCACGGTCGCCCGCGACAATGACAAAAATCCTGTCGTCGCCTTGCGCGAGATCGCCGACTCGCAATTGACGCCCGGCGATCTCAAGGAAGACCTGATCCATTCCTTGCAGAAGCACGTCGAGGTCGACGAGCCCGAGACCGAAGCGGCGCCGCCGATGGTCAACAACGCGTCCGCCGGACAGATCGATCTGACCGGCGACGCGCAGTTCGACCGGATGACCGAAGAAGATTTGTTGCGCGGACTCGAGGGCATGGCGCCGCCGCCTGAGCCGGAAGATGAAGGCGAATAGCCAGCTCCCTTCGCCTGCGCGCGTCGCGAATCGTCAAGGTAGCGCGCCGTCTAATCGACCCGCCCCGCCGAGCTCCCGGCGCGAGGCGGGTTTTGTTTTCGCGTCCGCTATCCACAATCATTCGTGACGGGACGACGATTTTCCTAGGCGCGCAATGGCGTTTTGCTATCTTTGCAAGACAGAATCACCGGGACCAAGGGACGGGTCGCGCGTTGACAAGGCGGTCCAACCGATCCGAAGGGTCGTTTGAAGGCTCGGCCTGATACGGGAGTTATGCCAAGACGGGCGAAACGCGGTTTGAAAAGCCGACGTTGGCGCGGATGCGGAAATCGAAGCCAATCGCGGGCGGCGGCGTTCTGGGATCGGTTCGGAGGTTGCGGCGGGGGGCGGACAAGTTGAGCGACGAGGGATTGAAATCCGAGCATTTAGGCGGCGCTGAGGCCAAAGCCGTCGTAAAGAGCGAGCAGTCGGCGCCCCTCGTTGAGGTCGCCGGCCGCGTCAAGTGGTTCGACGCGACGAAGGGCTATGGCTTCATTGTGCCGGACGGCGGCGAAGCTGACGTCCTCATCCACGTCACCGTGCTCAGGCGCGACGGCTTTCAGTCCATCCATGAAGGCGCGCGCGTCGTCGCCGAGGCGATGCATCGCGATCGCGGGCTGCAGGTCGTGCGGGTCATTTCGGTGGAAGTGGGCGAAGGCGTTCATCCCTCGCAACTCGCCCCGGCGCGCACCCATTCGCAGGCGGCGAGCGTCGGCAATTTCGAGATTGTCATCGTCAAATGGTTCAATCGCCTGCGCGGTTTCGGCTTCTTGTCGCGCGGCGAGGGCACCGAGGACATTTTCGTGCACATGGAGACGCTGCGCCGCTACGGCTTTGTCGACGTCAAGCCGGGCGACAGTCTGCTGGCGCGTTTCGGGCCGGGATCGAAGGGCCTGATGGCGGCTGAAGTGCGACCGCTCGAAGGCTCGCGGCTGCTCGCTTCGCATTGACCATCCGCCGTGTCGCTCATTAGGATCGCTCGGCCGCGCCGATGCTTTGGCGCCGCGTCTGGAGACCTCCTCGCGTGCCCGTGATCCTGGCTTTGCCGCGCTTGCCTGGAGCGCGGCGCTTGTGGTTGCTGCCGCTGATCGCGGCCGCGTTTGTTTGGTCGCTCGCCAGCGCGCCCGCCCAAGGCCTCGACAAGCTGGAAATCGTGACCGCGAGCGGCGTTCACGGCTTTTCCGTCGAAATCGCCAACACCGAAGCGACGCGCGAAAAGGGTCTGATGAACCGCCGCTTCCTGCCGGCCGACCGCGGCATGCTGTTCGAATTTCCCAGCCCGGCGCCGGTGACCTTCTGGATGAAGAACACCTACATTCCGCTCGACATGATCTTCATCGCGCCCGACGGCACGGTGACGCGCGTCGCGGCGAATGCCGAGCCGCTGTCGGAAGCGCTAATCCCCTCGGGCGACCCATGCGTCGGCGTGCTCGAACTCAACGGCGGCGTCGCGGCGAGCCTGGGCATCAAGGCGGGCGACAAGGTCCGCCACGCATTCTTCGCGCGCTGAACCGCGCGCTCGCCTCATTGCATCCTTCGCCAAGCTTGCTAAGGTCGCGCTGGATTGACGGCCCGCGCGAATTGCGCCGGGCGCAAGGAGTTTCAGTTTGGCTCAAACCTCGCCGCTCGGCGCAAAGCCGAGTGCAGGGCCGGCGTGGGAGCATGGCGGCGCAAACGTCGGCAACGGCTGGGTCGCGCAGCGCGGCCCCTATGCCGCGCTCGATCTCGGCACCAACAATTGCCGCCTGCTGGTGGCGCGCCCCGCTCACGACGGCTTTCGCGTCATCGACGCGTTCTCGCGCATCGTGCGCCTGGGCGAGGGCTTGTCGCAGACCGGCCGTCTGAGCGAAGCGGCGATCACGCGCACGATCGCGGCCCTGACGGTTTGCCGTGACAAGATGGCCGCGCGCGGCGTCACGCGCACGCGCCTGATCGCCACCGAGGCGTGCCGTTCGGCCGCCAACGGCGAGGCGTTTCTCGAACGGGTGCAGACGGAAGTCGGCCTCCATCTCGAAATCGTCGATCGCGAGACCGAGGCGCAACTCGCCGTCGCCGGCTGCGGCGTGCTCGCCGACCGCGACGCGCAATCGATCGTCCTGTTCGACATTGGCGGCGGTTCGTCGGAAATCATCTGGCTGGCGGGAGCAGGGGCTGGCGCGGCCGGCGCGAGCACGTCCAGCCGGATCAGAGCGTGGGAATCGCTGCGTCTCGGCGTCGTCTCGCTGGCCGAGAAATTTGGCGGCGACGACGTCACGCATGAGACCTTTGCGGCGATGACGCGATTTGTCGCGCAGGCGCTGGCCCCCTTCGCCGAGCGGGTCGCCGACCAGACGCGCTGCGCCCGCTTTCATCTCTTGGGCACGTCGGGGACGGTCACGACGATCGCCGGCGTCCATCTCAATCTGCCGCGCTACGACCGGCGCCAGATCGACGGCCTGTGGCTGACGAGCGCGCAAGTCGATGTCACGATCGCGCGCCTGCGCGCCATGAGTTACGCCGAGCGCGCCGCCAACGCCTGCATCGGGCACGAGCGCGCCGATCTGGTGCTGGCGGGCTGTGCGATCCTGGAGGCGATCCGCCAAAGCTTTCCCGCCCAGCGCATTCGTATCGCCGACAGGGGTCTGCGCGAGGGCATGTTGACGCTGATGATGAACGCCGACGGCCACCGGCCGCAAGTCGCCGAAAGGGGGCGCTGAGCGATGGCGGGCGGCGGCTCGGGACGCGAAGGGGGCAGGGCGCTCAAGACCAAGGTGCGCACCGCCCGCAAGCGCAGCCTGTCTTCGACGCTCTGGCTGCAGCGCCAGCTCAACGATCCCTTCGTCGCTCAGGCCAAGCGCGAGGGTTTTCGTTCCCGCGCCGCCTATAAGCTCATCGAGATCGCCGACAAATACAAGCTGTTCCGGCCCGGCCATCGGATCGTCGATCTTGGCGCGGCGCCGGGCGGCTGGTCGCAGATCGCGGCAAGATCGGTCGGCTCCGTCCAAGGCAAGGGCCGGGTGATCGGCATTGACCTTCAAGAGATCGATCCGATCGAGGGCGTCGAATTCAAAGTGATGGATTTTCATGATCCGGCGGCGCCCAATCGCCTGCGCCTGTGGCTCGCCGGCCTCGCCGACGGCGTGATGTCGGACATGGCCGCGAATGCGACGGGCCATCGCAAGACCGACCATCTGCGCATTGTCGGGCTGGCCGAACTGGCCGCCGAATTCGCCGCCAGCGTGCTGGCGCCGGGCGGATTTTTCCTGGCCAAAGTGTTGCACGGGGGCGCCGAAGGCGCGCTGCTGACGCGGTTGAAACGGGATTTCGCCGTCGTGCGCCATCTCAAGCCGAAGGCGAGCCGAGCCGACAGCGCCGAACTGTATGTGCTGGCGACGGGGTTTCGCGGGCGCCCGTCAGCCGATCTGACGGCTTCGACGCCGGACTGACGCCCATTGCGCTCGGGCGACGCAATTTAAGGGACGCAGCTAGGCGCGCGCCGCGCGAAAATTGCGGTAGGTCGCGCCGAGCGGAATGGCGAACAGCACGCCGAAAAACAGACCGAGCAACACGCTTTGCCAGAAGCCCGTCCACAGCGAATAGGCGGTGTCGGCGACGAACCAGGCGGTGAGGGAGCCGACGAGCCGCCACCAGGCTTCCGGCTCGCCGCGACGGAAGGGCCCCGCGACCGTCAGGAACAGCGTCACGCTCCAGCCGAAGACGACCGACCCGAGAATTCCGTGCTCGAACATGATGTAAGCCGCCGGGCCCGCGCCAAAGTCGGTCATGTGTTGGGCGGAGCCGTAGTAGACCATACTGAGAAAGGCGAGCATCAGGCCGGGCGCGAACATGAAGGCCAGGCCAAAAACCATCAGGCAGAGGGTCGCCGCTATCAGCCAGCGAAGCCAAAAGACAGGCACGACGACGGTGTCATTCATTTGCAGATCAAGTTTCACGCCGCCAATTATTCTATTGAGTGGACTATCTATAAGCCCTTGCAGAGTCCAGGGGCGGCGGCTTCAATCGACAGCAAAGATTTGTTGGATAATCGCGCCGGGCCGGGCGCAAACGACCCCGGCGCGCGGCGCCTCAGGCCCCGGCGCTCTGCAGCGCCACGGCCCGGCGCCCCGACACTTCGGCGCCGGCGTCCGGCTTCAGGCGGGCAAAGACCAAAATGGAGCTGAGCGAGACCAGCGCGACAACGCCAAAAGCGCCGGCGAAATCGCGCGTCGCCAGGCTGGCGTCGGCAAAGCCAAACTGCATCGCCTCGATCGCCGCCGCCGCCAGCGCGACGCCCACCGTCCCCGACATTTGTTGAACGACGCTGGCGAAGCTCGTTGCGCGGCTCATTCGGCTTTGATCGACGTCGGCGTAGCCGATGGCGTTAAGGGCGGTGAATTGCAGCGAGCGGAAGAAGCCGCCGGCCAAGAGCGCCGCGAGCAGCAGCCAATGCGCCGTCGCTGCGGTGAACAGGCCGTAGGAGGCGAGGAAGGCGCTGGAAATCACGCCGTTGACGATCAGCACCCGGCGAAAACCCCAGCGCCGTAGCGCCGTGGCCGCCGAGAACTTCATGACCATCGCGCCGGCGGCGGCGGCGAAGGTCAACGAGCCCGAGGCGAACGGCGTCAAGCCGAAGCCGATTTGCAGCATCAGCGGCAGCAGGAACGGAATGGCGCCAATGCCAACGCGAAACAGGAAACCGCCGACGACGGCGGAGAAGAATGTCGGCGAGCGCAGCAGGGCGAGGTCGAGGATGGGGTTGGGCTCGCGCCGGGCGTGCCCGACATAGGCGGCGAGCGCGGCGGCGCCAAGGCCGATCAAGCAAAGGTCGAGCCACAGCGGAACCAGCGCGCGTCCGATGACGGTGAGGCCGAAGATCAGCGCGGCGAGCCCGAAGCCGGACAGGAAGAAGCCGGTAAAATCGAAGCGCGCGACATTCGGTTCGCGCACGTTCTGGATATGCGCGAGCGCCAGGACGATGCCGAGAACGCCGATCGGAATGTTGATCCAGAAGATCCAGCGCCAGTGGAAATAGGTCGTGATGAAACCGCCCAGCGGCGGGCCGACCACCGGACCGATCATCGCGGGAATCGTCAGATAGGCGAGCGCCCTGACGATCTCGCTCCTGGGCACGCTGCGCAGCAGCACCAGCCGGCCGACCGGCACCATCATCGCGCCGCCAAGCCCCTGAAACACCCGCGCGCCGATCAGCGTCGCCAGCGAATTCGAGGCGCCGCAGAGGATCGAGCCGAGCGTGAACACTACGATCGCCGAGCAGAACACCGTGCGCGCGCCGAGCTTGTCGGCGACCCAGCCCGAGGCCGGAATGAACACGGCGAGCGTCAGCATATACGAGGTCAGCGCCAGTTTGAGCACGATGGGGTCTTGGCCCAAATCGAGCGCGATCGCCGGCAGCGACGTCGACAGCACTGTGCCGTCCATGTTCTCCATGAACAGCGCGGTGGCGATGATGAAGGCGGTGAGGACGGCGGGGCGCATCGGCACTCGGGCGGGAGACGGGTCGGCCCCTTGTGACGGGGCGACGCACTCCGCGCAACGAAAACATCGCACGCCCGCGCGGGGCGGCGCGCTCAATTTGCCGTGAAAGCGCCGGCGAGCCGTCTCACCCGATCAGGAACAGGTCCTTCTCCGCCTTGAGATCCTTCGACAGCCAATTCTCGACGACGCCAAGCTCAAGCGCGCCGTCGCTCCAGCGCGTCCACTGGCCGCCGACCTGCGGCGTCGCCCTTTGCCGGCTTGGATCTCGATGCTGCGGCGCAAGGTCGTCGCTCTTGCCGCGCTTGCGGAGATGAGCTTGCGTTCGCCGGTGATCGTGAGCTTCCGACGGCTCGCGGCTGGCGCAGTCCTTCCCAGAGTTTGCCGGGCCAAACGCTTGGTCAAGACGCGCGCGCCCTGTTCACGCGCCCGCCGCCATGTTACCTCGCTCCGCCATGTCCTTGCGCCCGCCAGCCCGGGCCGCCCCATCTCCAGGAACCCAGCCATGGCCGCCCTCGATATCGCTGCTTTCACCGAAGGCCTGGCCTTCGACGATGTGCTCTTGCGGCCTGGACATTCCACGATCCTGCCGAGCCAGGCCGACATCGGCGCGCGCTTGACGCGCACGATTCGGCTCAATCTGCCGATCGTCTCTTCGGCGATGGACACCGTCACCGAGGCGCGCCTTGCCGTGGCGATGGCGCAGGCGGGCGGCATCGGCGTTATCCACCGCAATTTGTCGCCCCAGGACCAGGCCGACGAGGTGCGTAAGGTCAAGCGCTTTGAGAGCGGCATGGTCGTCGATCCCATCACGATCTTCCCTGACGCGACGCTCGCCGACGCGCTGGCGCTGATGCGGCGCTCGTCGATCTCAGGCATTCCGGTGGTCGAGCGCGGCTCGGACGGCCGGCCGGCGCGGCTCTTGGGCATTCTTACCAACCGCGACGTGCGTTTTGCCGCCGATCCCGGCCAGCCGGTCAGCGAGTTGATGACCAAGAAGGTCGTCACCGTCGGCGAGGGCGTCGGCAAGGACGAGGCGCGCCGCCTGCTGCATCAGCACCGCATCGAAAAACTCGTCGTCGTCGATGCGTCAGGCCATTGCGCCGGCCTCATCACCGTCAAAGACATCGAGAAGGCGACGCTGCACCCGAACGCCGCCAAGGACGGGGAAGGGCGCCTGCGCGTCGCCGCCGCCACCACGGTCGGCGACACGGGCTTTGCGCGCGCCGAACTGTTGATGGCGGCGGGCGTCGATTGCCTTGTCGTCGACACGGCGCACGGCCATTCCGAACAAGTGCTGGCGCAGGTGCGCCGCATCCAGCGCGCCACCAACAAGGTCGCGATCATCGCCGGCAATGTCGCGACCAAAGAGGGCGCGCAGGCGCTCATCGACGCCGGCGCCGACGCCATCAAGGTCGGCATCGGGCCGGGCTCGATCTGCACGACGCGCATCGTCGCCGGCGTCGGCGTGCCGCAACTCACCGCCATCATGGAGGCGGCCGAGGCGGGCAGAGCGGCGGGCGTGCCCGTCATCGGCGACGGCGGCATCAAATATTCGGGCGATCTGGCCAAAGCCATCGCCGGCGGCGCCGATTGCGTGATGATCGGCTCCTTGCTGGCGGGCACCGACGAAAGCCCGGGCGAGGCCTTCCTCTACCAGGGCCGCACCTACAAGAGCTATCGCGGCATGGGCTCGCTGGGCGCGATGGCGCAGGGCTCGGCCGATCGCTATTTCCAGCAAGACATCAAGGATCAGATGAAGCTGGTGCCTGAGGGCGTCGAGGGCCAGGTGCCCTACCGCGGCCCGGCGAGCGCGATCATCCACCAGCTCGCCGGCGGCTTGCGCGCCGCCATGGGCTATGTCGGCGCGGCCGATATCGCCGAGTTTCAGGCCAAGGCGAAATTCATGCGCATTTCCTCGGCCGCCCTGCGCGAAAGCCATGTGCATGACGTCGCCATCACCCGGGAGAGCCCGAATTATCCCTCGGGCCTGTGAGCTCTGCCGCCGCATCTTCGCGCACGCCAGACCAAGCCTCGCGTTCGCAGCCGGCGCCTGCGCCTACTTCCCCATCTCCAGCTGCGTCTTGGCGTCCAGTTTCTTGGCCGGCGGCGGCGCGGGCGCGGCGACCGGCGGGGGCGGGGTCGTGCAGGCGGCGACGGAAAGCGCCACAATCAGCGCCAGAAGAGACTGCGCGACGGATTTCATGCTAAGGCCCCGCTTTGGCTGCAGCGCCGGGAATAGGGCGCCTGCCGGACTCTCATACGGGAATCATGTCGCTTTTGCGTCAGGCTCCGCGCAAAGGACCTTTCCATGATCGCCGCCGCCCGCGTTTCCGCCGCCATCGAAATCCTCGAAGACATCGAGCAACGCCGCCGCCCCGCCGCCGACGCGCTCAAGGACTGGGGCCTTGCGCATCGTTTTGCCGGCTCAGGCGATCGCTCGGCGATTGCGGGCATCCTGTACGACGCGCTGCGCAAGAAAGCCTCGTCCGCCTGGATCATGGGCGACGCGGGCGCCCGGGCCGGCGTCATCGGCGCGCTGCGCCAGATCCGCGC
>Ga0213853_10061060_pt1 | contig 10845 bp, 9 predicted proteins | sample ABR_2016_MetaT_FD_164456 | JGI IMG/M metagenome (GOLD analysis project Ga0213853, IMG submission 164456) | Metatranscriptome of freshwater sediment microbial communities from post-fracked creek in Pennsylvania, United States - ABR_2016... | ecosystem: Environmental > Aquatic > Freshwater > Creek...
CCGCGGGCCGCCGCCGCGTCCGACGGCGAGCGCCCCGACGGGGCCGCGGCGAGCCCGCGCTTCGCGCGCCCGACGGCGCCGATCCTGGTTCTGGTCGCGCTCGCGTTGTCGGCGCTGATCCTCGAAGGCGCGGCATTCGACTGGTCGGCGATCTACATGCGCGACGTCTTCGCATCGAGCGCCGCGATCGGCGGACTCGCGGTGGCAACCGGCGCGCTCGCGCAGGCACTGACGCGTTATTTCGTCGATCCCTTCGTCGAGCGCCACAGTCCGGTCGTCGTTGCGCGAACGCTGCTGACGATCCTTGGCATCGGCGACCTGCTGGTCAGCGTCGCGCCCACGGCACCGCTCGCGCTGCTCGGCTTCGGCCTGATGGGCGTCGGCACCAGCGCGCTGTTTCCGCTGGCGATGTCGGCCGCGGCGCAGCGAACCGACCGCAGCGCGGCGATCAACGTCGCCGCGCTGGCGCAGACCTCGTTCGTCAGCTACCTGCTTGCGCCGCCGCTCCTGGGCTTCGTCGCAGAGCATTTCGGCGTGCGCTGGTCGTTCGGATTCGCGTTGCCGCTGGTGGCGTTGAGCCTTGCCGTGTCCGGCGTCCTCGCGGCGCGCCGGCCGGCCCGACCGCTGTCGATCGCCTAGCGCGGACCGCTTGCCGGCACGCGTGCATCATGCGTCATGGCCGCGCTGAACGGAGCACTGGAGCCCCTGCGCGGGCACTTCGAACGCACCGTCGCGATCGCGCGATCGCGACCGTCCGTGCTGGCGCTCCTCGGCGCCGCGCGCAACGCCCGTCGGCGTGCGTGTCGGTACGCCTCGGCCGGCGCGACGGTCGCGATCGTCCTGCTTGGCGCCGGCTGCGCCTCGGACTCCCCGCCCGGTCGATTCGCATCGGACGGCGAGGTCGGCATCGTCGTCGACGCCCGCCTTCTCGACGATGTCCGTGTCGACATCTGGCGACGCGCCGCGCACGAGCAGGGCCTCGCGGCCGGGGTCATCAGCGACCGCCAGCTCGAGCGCGCGTTGCAGCGCGGCGCGCCGCGCTTCGTCGCACTGGTGCTGCCCGACGGATTGATCCGCGAGGCCTCCGATGCGCTGGTCGCCGTGCTGCAACGTTACGTCGACGACGGCGGCGAACTGCTCGTCGCGTTCGACGCCGCGACGCTGACGCCGCAAGGCCGCTATGCGCTGCCGCGCGCGCGTCTGTCCGCGCTGGTGGGCGTCGACTATGCGCTGTACGACGCGCTGCGCGAGCGCACGTTTCGCCGCGGACCGGTCTACGCGACCCGCGGCACGGCCGCCCGCCTCGGCGTGCCGCCCGGCAAGTCCGTCGTCGACGCGTCGCGGTCCGCCCGAACGCCGTTCGACCAGCGGCTGTCCACCTATGCCTACGATCCGCTCCAATACGCGTCATTCGCGACCGCGGGGCCTTTCGACGGCGAAGCGCTGCTCGAGTCGGCCGACGGGCAGCTCGTGGCCGGCCTGCATCGCTACGGCCGCGGTCGGGTGCTGTTCGCGAATGTCGCGCTCGGCGGGCTCAAGCTCGGCACCGACGGCTGGCTGTTGGGTCGCTTCCTGAGGCTGCTGGCGATCGACGCCGGCCTGCCCAAGCTGGCGATGACGCCGAACGGCGTCGGTGGCCTCGTGATGAACCTGCATTGCGACTCGAGCGCCGCGCTGGGCCCCTTGCTCGACCTCGATCGGCGCGGCTTCTTCGACGACGGACCGTATTCGATCCACGTCACCGCGGGCCCCGGCCTGGAACGGGCCGACGACGGTCTCGGCATCGACGTGCCGCACAACGCGGCTTTCCAGATGCTGCTGCGTTCGTGGGCGACGCGCGGCCACGAGATCGGCAGCCATGGCGGCTGGATCCACAACTACTGGGCCGCGCACGCCGGCCCGGCCACCGCGGCCGACGATGCCCGGCTGCTGGAGTTGAACGGCGCCGCGCTCGCCGCGGCAACCGGCGTGCCGGTCCGCGTCTATTCGGCGCCGTCGGGCAATCATCCGCCGTGGGTCACGCGATGGCTGCGCCAGCACGGCTATCGCGCGTACTACACGACCGCGAATGGCGGGTCTGCGCCGACGCGCACGTTTCGCGACGGCGTACTGGAGGATCTTTCGATCTGGTCGTTTCCGATCGCCACGCTCGGCACCGCGGCCTCTTTCGAGGAGGCTGCCGACGCCGGCCTCGACGAGAATCGCGACGTCGCGCCTTGGCTGGAATCGCTGACCCGTTTCGTCGCCGACGAAAAGGAGGTCAGGCTGGTCTACTTCCATCCGACCGGGGTCCACCTTTACGCGCATGCGCTGGCGGCCTGGGTCGGCCAGGCGCACGCGCTGGCTCGAGAACGCCGCTTCCGCTGGTACACGATGGCGGGGCTCGCCGAATTCCTCGACCGCCGCGAAGCCGTCGAATGGTCCGTCGCGCGCAGCGTCAGCGACGACCGGATCACCGCGGCGCATCCGACGACGCTCGCCGCGATGACGTGGACGCTGCCGGCGTCGATCTACGACGAACCGCGGGTCCGGGACGGTGCCGCGACAGTGCGCCGCGTCGGCGACGACTGGCTCGTCAGCGCCGGCGAGGGACGCGAGCTCGCCTTCGACGCCACCCGGCACGCCGCGCGCTGACAGGCGATCGGGCGCGATGCCGCCGGAACGAGCCGATGGCCGCCGCGACGATCCCCCTGCCCCGTGCGCGCGCGATCCGGTTGCATGCGCAGGGGCTCGATGTTCCGGATCCATTCGGTGCGGGGCGGCGCGGCGGCGCGGCGGCGACGCATCCGCCGGGAGGGCGTTCAGCGCAACGCGCAGCGGGCTCCCGGCGGCGCGCGCCGTCAGGAGTGCGTTCGCCGAGGCCGGCGACGATCCGATCGTCGCGGCGGTCGTCAAGGAGTTGGGGCAGTTTCCGCCGGGCACCTACGTGAAGCTCGCCAAGGGCGAGCTGGCGGTCGTTGTCGCGCGCGGGGAGACCGCCTTTCGGCCGGTCGTCAAGGCGCTGATCAACAAGCAGGGCGAAGCGCTGCCCGAGCCGATCCGGCGCGACTGCGCGAACGCCGAAAACGCGATCGTCAACACGCTGCCGGCAAACCAGGTGCGCGTATGCGTCGATCCGAAGAAGCCGTACTGCTAGGCATGGGCTTCGCGCCCGCGCGCGCTGGGGCGTCGGCCGTCGACGGCGCGCCGACTTGCCACGCGCGCAGGGAATTGCCGATCCCCTTGGCGGCGACGGAACCAAGCCCGCGCCATGCGAAACCGTCGCCGGCCAGCCGGCGCGTGGCCTCGTCGACGACGATGGTGTCCCGCGGCGCCAGCGCCTCCAGCCGCGCGGCGACGTTCGGCGCGACGCCAACGACGTCCATGCCGAGCATCGTTCCGGTGCCGGCGACATCGTCGACGACGACGACCCCGGTGGCGATCCCGATGCGCAGGTGCAGACGACGCGCCGACGGCAATACGAGCGCGGCGACTGCATCCAGTGCGCGCAGCGCCGCATAGACGGCGCGTTCCGCGGCGTCCGCGCGCGGCGCGGGCCACCCGAAGTAGGCGACACCGCCATCCCCCATGTAGCGAGCGACGAAGCCTTCCTGCGCCTTCATCGCGCGCGTCACCGTCGAATGCAAGGCCCGCAGGATTACGAGCAATTCTTCGACGCCGACCTGGTTGGCCAGGGTCGTCGAATCGACCATGTCGTAGAAAAGGATCGTCATCCGGCGCGGCATCGCGTCGTTCACCGTGATGGCAGCGCCGGCGCCGGCGAATCGTGGGCAGGCCAGCTTGCAGGCCGGTTCGATCGAATGGTTCATGGCGCGGTGCTCTCGGTCGGTTTCAGGCGATGTCGGGCTCGCCGTGCGGATGCCTGCACTGTGTGCCGGCCGGTCCGAACCGTCCTTTAGGCGGCCTGAAACGCCGCCTTAAACGTCCTGAAAGTCGCGCCGAGGTGCTCTGCTGCCCGGCCGCGGCTTCGTGGCGGACCCGGTTGTGCGTCGAATCGACGCACAACCGGTGCGCTGAATACGCCCCTCGAACCGGATCGGCGGCCGCCGTCGCGTCTCCCGGCGGCTCGGAACTGTACTAAGCCTGGTTGGCCTACCGGCCTGGCGCGGCAAACGGGCCGGCTGAATGTCGAACGGCGCCGTGTCCGCGGCCGTTGCGGTGCCGGTGCGGTGCCGGGCGCGCCGGCACCGCACCGGCACGCGCCCGGGCGAGCGCGTATTCTGGACTGGCGACACCGACCTACCGGGTCGCGCCGATCGATGCGATCCACTGAATCGGCATCGAAGGGGCTGACGCGACCACCTGGAATTTCGATGGACCCCTATCTGGCAAGCTCACGGCGATACGCCGAGATGACCTATCGCGTCAGCGGACGCAGCGGCCTGAAGCTTCCCGCGATATCGCTGGGCCTGTGGCACAACTTCGGCGGCGTGGACCGGTATCGGACCGGACGGGACGTCGTCCTCGCGGCCTTCGACCATGGAATCACCCACTTCGATCTGGCGAACAACTACGGTCCGCCTCCCGGCTCCGCGGAAGAGACCCTCGGAGCCCTGCTTCGCAACGATCTGGCGCCCTACCGCGATGAATTGATCATCTCGACCAAGGCCGGGTACGCGATGTGGGACGGCCCCTATGGTGACTGGGGTTCGCGCAAGAACCTGATCGCGAGCCTGGACCAGAGCCTTCGCCGCATGGGGCTCGACTACGTGGACATCTTCTATCACCATCGCCCGGACCCGAACACGCCGCTCGAGGAAACGATGGCGGCGCTGGCTTACGCGATCAGCAGCGGCCGCGCCTTGTATGTGGGCCTGTCGAACTACCCGCCCGAGCAACTGAAGAGGGCCGCTGCGCTGCTGCGAGGCCTGGGCACGCCTTGCCTGATCCACCAGCCTCGATACAGCATGCTCGACCGAACGATAGAACACGGCCTGCTGCAGGCCTTGGAGGCCGAGGGTGTCGGATGCATCGCCTTTTCCCCCTTGGCCCAAGGGGTTCTGACCGACCGCTATCTGGGCGGAAGCATCCCCGCGGACTCACGCGCCGCCGGCACGACCGGTTTCCTGCGTCCGGAACACTTGACCGCCGAGAAGATCGAGGTCGTGCGCGCCCTGAACGACGTGGCGCTGGGGCGCGGACAAACGCTGGCGCAGCTGGCGTTGAGCTGGGTGCTGCGCCATCCCGGCATGACCTCGGTGCTCATCGGTGCCAGCCGGCCCTCGCAGATACTGGACGGCGTGAAGGCCGCACAAGCACCGGCCTTGACACCCGACCTGCTGGCAAGAATCGACGGGCTCCTGGCGCCGCTGGCGCCGGCGCGCTGAGCGACGCCGATCGCCGCGGCGACTATGTCGACGCCCGGGCATCGGCGATGCCGGCCGCGCGCATCCGGTCGTAGGCCTGCTTGTCGACCGGCACGGCGTTGGGGTCGCCGAGATCATTGAGGTGGATTCGATACGTCTCGCGCGCCGTGTAGGCCGCGGCGGCGGCGATCACGGTGATTCCAAACGTGATGGCGCCGACCGTCAGCGGTATGTTCGCCGATCCCGGAGGAGCCACGGCCGCGAACAGCGCGGGGAGCAGCGCCGTGATCGTCGTACCGACGTTCTGCGCAATCGCCATCGCGGTGACGCGCGTTCGCGTCGGGAAGAGTTCCGGATAGAAACTCGGAAACACCGCGTTGTATCCCTGGTAGATCACGCCCCACATCAGCAGCGACATCGCGACGGCCAGCGGAACGCTCTTGATGCTGATCGCGTAGAGGTACCCGAACGACAGCAGGCCCGCGCACAGTGACCCGACGATCACCGGCGGGCGCCGGCCGATCTTGTCCGACAGATTGCCCACGAACGGGATCACCAGCACCGCGACGCAGTTGCCCAGGACCGGGATCCACAGGTACACGTCCTTGCTGAAACCGATGCCGTAGGCCGGCTGTACCGCGTACGCCCCGCCGAAGATGGCGGCCACCACCGCGATCACGTTCATCAGGGCCATGCAGACGACCTGCGCCATGCCGACCCAGCTGCGCTTGAAGGCTTCCGGAATCGGCGACTTCGGGACGGCGCCGTGCTCGCCCTCCTCGGCGAACGCCGGCGTCTCCTCGACCTCGCGCCGGATGTAGTAGCCGGCAACGAGAACGATGAAACTGAGCAGGAAGGGCACGCGCCATCCCCAGGTATTGAATTGATCTTCGGGAAGGTAGTGCGCAAGCGGCAGGAACACGGCGGCGGCAAGTATCTGCCCCGCCTGCACGCCCTGCAGCGTGAAGCTGCCGAAGAATCCGCGCCGACCGAACGGGGCATGCTCGAGGATCATCGAGCTCGCGCCGGAAATCTCCCCGGCGACGGCAAACCCCTGGATCAGGCGGAACAAGACGAGCAAGGCCGGCGCAAGCAGCCCGACCTGCGGGTAGGTCGGCAGCAGCCCGACCGCCATCGTCGAAACGCCCATCAGGAACATGCACAGCAGCAGCACGTTCTTGCGGCCGTGCGTATCGCCCCAGTGTCCCAGCACGAAGGCGCCGAAGGGTCGCGCGACGTAGCCGACGCCGTAGGTCGCCAGCGAGGCGACGATCGCGACCGCCGGGTTGCCCTTTGGAAAGAAGATCTGTGGAAAGATCAGCGCCGCAGCCTGTGCGTAGACGAAGAAATCGTAGTACTCGAGCGCCGAACCGATCCAGCCGCTGGCCGTCGCTCGCCGCGTCTGGTGTTTGCCGTGCGGTTCGTGCTCCATCGCGCTCGCGATTTGTGCCATCTGCGTCTCCTCCCGGGCCCTCAGGACCCATTTTTTGTCAGTACTTGATCGTCGATACGGCACGCAATTCGTCCGCCGTTGCGGTCCCGAAGCCGAAAAACTCCAGATACGCGGGAATCTGCTCGTACAGCATGTCGGTGCCGACCTGCACGGGGCACCCCTTTGCCATCGCCGCGCGAAGCAGCGGCGTGTATTCGGTTTTCATCACGACCTCGCCGACGAAGGTCGTCGGCGCCAGTCGGGTCACATCGAGCGGCAGCGGATCCCCTTCCTTCATCCCGAGCGGCGTTGCGTTGACGACCACGTCGAAGCCGGCCGGATCGGACGAGCCGGTCATCACTTTCAACTCGGGGTAGTTGTCGCGCAGACGCTGGCCAAGCGACTCGGCGGCCGCGATGCTCGCGTCGAACAAGCCGATCGCTGCGACGCCGCAGGCTGCCAGCGAGGCGGCGATCGCGCTTCCGACGCCCCCGGTCCCGACGACCAGTGCGCTGGTGCCCTTCAGTTTTCGGCCCTTGCGCTCGACGCCGCGTACGAAACCCGCGCCGTCGAACATGTCGCCCAGCAGCGATCCGTCGGGCCGGCGCAGCACGGCATTGCACGAACCGGCGACCCGCACCGTCGGTGTCACCGCGTCGAGAAGTTGGACGGTCGCCATCTTGTGCGGCATCGTGACCAGCGCGCCGCGCACGTTCGACAGCTTGAACAAGAGCGGCAGGAACTTCGCGTATTCCTCCGGCTTGACGCCCATCGGCACGACCACGGCGTCGATTCCTGCCTTGTCGAACCACGGGTTGTAGATCATGGGCGCCTTGAAGGCCTCGGTCGGGTAGCCGAGGTGCGCGATCAAAGTCGTCTTGCCGCTGATCATGATGACGGGCTCCTTCCTCTTGTCGGGGTCCGGTTGCGGCGCGCGATCGCGGTCGCGAACGAACGAGCCGCCCGAACCGCTCGCCCGCCGCGATTCACCGCCGTCCGATCGCCCGCGGAACTCCCCCGGGCGTCGATCGCACCGGGGGGCGCGCATTCGTCGGTAGCGTAGTCCCAACCGGATCACCGACGCCAGTGCCTCGATCCGAATTCCCAGCCGCCCGCGCCCGCGCCGGACGCCGGTCTTGCCTCCAGAACGGCAAATCGCGGCAGACCCATGCGATCGGCGCCATCGATGGCCCGGATCCGAAATCGCGATTGGCGACGAGGCGTCGAGGCTCGTAGGATTCCGCTCGTTGTGCGACGCAACACAAATCGTCGGTTGACAAGTCTGTTTTTTACAAGGAAGTCAGCATGGAACGCAATTCCGAAGACCCGCAAGGCGGGAATCCCGCGATCCGCAACATGAACGCGCTGGAACGGGCCCGGGCAATCGAGGGCATGCGGCAGGCGATGGCGCTCGGGCACGGCACCTTGGCCGTCACGCGGCGGGTCAGGACGGCGCTGCGCGCGCTGGCGCGGCCGCACCACTGAGGTACGCCGCCCGCGCCATGCGGTCGTGCCGGGGCAGCGCCTTCATCGGCCGACCGACTTGAGTGTGTTCCGATGAACTCCTCCCGGAACGCTCAAGATCGGCGGGCAACTGCAAGGATCAAGCGATCTTCGTTGCCCTGAATGCCGAATACCGCCCGGCGAATCACAAATTGGCACCCGACACGATGAGCAGCGCGGTCAGCCCGTCGAACGACGTCACCTTCAGGCCGGATATATCGAAGATTCGCTGGAAGCGGGCGTACAGCGTATTGGGATGCACGCCGAGCTTCTGGGCTGCCCGCAGCACGTTCATATCGGCGCTCGCATAGGCAAGTATCGTGGCGGACAGCGCGCCGCGTGCCTGCTCATCCGCGCGATGAAATGCCGGGGCCCACCGAGGAAGCATGCGCCGGAAGTCCTCTCCAGCATAGTGCTGCAATAGGCGCTGCAGCGGAACGTCGGAAATCTGAACGACCCGCTGGGTCGCGCTGGTAAGCTCGAGTGCAGCCGCGGCTTCCGTGTAGGCGGCCGGAATATGCGATGTGGACGGCACATCGTTGCTGACGCCGATCACGGCGGCGTTGCCCACGAAAGCCATCGCCGCGCTCAACCGCTTGCCCAGCGAACTGCGTGGTGCGGTCCAGCCGGACTCACGTCGCACCTCGGCGAACACCAGGGTCACCTTGTGGGCGCGCACACCGATGAGCCTGCGCGTGGCCGAGTCGACCACCAGCTGCTCGATCGCATCGGCGAGTCGGCGTGCCCGTGCGGCGTTGAGCATTTCTGCCGGGTCCACCGAACGTGCCAGCGCGACGCAGTAGGTCAGACGCCGGTCGAGAAAGCCTGCTTCGCGCAGGATGTGCGCGGCGCGAATGTCGGATTCATCGCGCCCCTCGAGCAGGAGGCTCAGCAGTTCGGCGCGCTGATCGCCGGCGACGTCGGCGAGCAGGCGTGTGTGCGACGAATACGTCGTCGCGAAAATCGTGCTGATCGCGTCCGTATATTCCATCGTGAAGTCGGCGACGGCAGCAAGATCGCGCTGCGCCTCTTCCGGACGCGTGGCGACCGGCACGGACACGCCGCGCAGCCACCGCGAAAACACCTTGTGACCGCTGCGGTAGGCGTGCAGCGTCGCCTCCAATGGAAAACGCTGTTCGGCTCGGCGCCGGGCGTGTTCCCGAACGAAGTCCAGGCGTCCGACCTTCCCGCCACGCAAGAGCCGCAGGATCTCCTCGATATGCTGCGGGCCGTGACGCGCGAGATCGGGCAAGAGATCCGGGTTGCCGGACTCGAGAAACTGCGGCACTTCGGCCAGCACGGTCTTCTGCAGTTCCGAGGCGATCGCCGCGGCTTTGTCCGCCAGTCGGTCAATCGTCATCGCCAGGTAAGGACTTCCCGCGAGGCGGCGAAGCGCATCGGACAGCGCATTCGTGTGGTAGTCGGGCATCCGCGAAATTGTAGACCCTGCACAAAATTGCCGGCCACGGCGGGTGGGTTTTACCCGATGTAGGCCGCCGCATCCGGTGATAGTCTCCAATGCATCGGCGTTGGCGCACAACCCCGCCGGCTGACCGCGGTGCTCGAACGCCTACAGCTCGCGGCCCATGGCCGCTTCTAAGGAGGAACTCTCGATGGCAAAGTATTTGCTGGTTTATCACGGCGGTTCGCACCCCCAATCCAAGGAGGAACAGGCCAAGGTGATGGCGGCCTGGGGGCAATGGTTTGGTTCGATGGGTAAAGCCGTGATCGATGGCGGAAATCCGGTCGGGCCTTCCATGACCGTGCGCAGCAATGGCACCGTCGCGAAGGACGGCAACGCGAACCCGGCGACGGGTTATAGCTTGATCGAAGCCGTGAGCATGGACGACGCGTTGGCCAAGGCGAAGAACTGCCCGCTGCTCGCGGCGGGCGGTTCCGTCGAGGTAGCGCAAGCCATGGACATGTAACGTCCTGGACTAAACGAACCATCTGAGAACCGGCGAGGATGTTGCCAGCCGCATCGCGCTGGCAACGAACCGCCTGGGCGCTTGGCTGCCGGTCGGAATGGCGTGAAGCAGGGCGAGCGTGATCGACACGCCACCGGCGTTGCCGTTCATTCAACGTGTTAGCGGCTGGCGATCGCGCAACACTAGCGGGACCGATCGTGGACCGCGCCCTGCGGCACCACAAGACTTGGTATTTTGCCATGCGCCCGCGCCGCCGTATTGACATATCCTCGATTGGAACGCGGGTCGTGTCGCGTTGAACGATGCCCGAGCCCGAACGTCGCGGCCAGGTCGCCGAGATGAAACGCAACGCGCGCACCACCGGATTCCACCCGAAGCATCACGTCAGGAGCGCCCATGTCCACTGAACTCAAGTACCTCGCCTATACAGCGATCTTGACCGCCGCGCTGTGGATTCCATACGTTGCGGCGCAGGTCAAGACCAATGGGTTTCTCACGCCAGGCAACTACCTGGACCCAACGCCAAGACCCGTACCGCTCTGGGGCAAGCGCGCCGACCGCGCATACCTCAATGCAGTCGAAGTCTTTGCCCCGTTTGCAGCGCTCGTCATCATTGCCCAGCTGTCCGGAAAAGCCAACGCAGTGACGGCCTTTTGGGCGATGTCTTTCTTTTGGC
>Ga0213853_10516351_pt1 | contig 10820 bp, 10 predicted proteins | sample ABR_2016_MetaT_FD_164456 | JGI IMG/M metagenome (GOLD analysis project Ga0213853, IMG submission 164456) | Metatranscriptome of freshwater sediment microbial communities from post-fracked creek in Pennsylvania, United States - ABR_2016... | ecosystem: Environmental > Aquatic > Freshwater >...
CCGTCGAAGCCAACGGACAGCTGCGCCCGGCCCGCGTGGTGTCCTCCGGCGCCGGCCACCTGCTGGCGAGCACGTTGCTCGATGGCCGCGACGCGGCGGCGCATCGGCGCGCGCTGATCGCGCGGCTGGGACAGCCCGACCTGCTCGGCGCGGCCGGCATCCGGACGAAGTCGACCACCGCCCCGCGCTTCTGCGCCGGCGCGTACCACAACGGTTCCGTCTGGCCGATGGACAGCGGGGTGATCGCCGACGGTCTGCGACGCCGTGGTATGCACCGGGCGGCCGACGACCTCGACCAGCGCACCCTGGACGGCTGCCGGCTCACCGGCGGCTTTCCCGAATTCTTCCGCGGCGACCCTGGCGGCAGCCTGCGCGTGAATCAGCACACCGTCGACACTGTCGTCGACGGCGTCCCGAACCGCCTGGAGCAGCCGCCGCAAACCCACCAGGGCTGGACTGCCACCCGAGTCTGGCGCATCCTCCGCCGCCGCGGGCGGATGACGCCCAGGTAAACAGGGTCACCAGGCATCGACGCTGTGGATGCGCGACGGCTTGAGTCCCGGCACGATAGCGGCGTTCGACGTGGGGGTCCTGACCACTGACCCCTGACCACTGACCACTCGTGTACCCTACGCCCGGGATCCGTGACCCGGGACGATGCTGACCGCGAGGCGCGCCCGGGCGGGGTAACCATTCGTGACGTCGCCCGCGCCGCGAACGTTTCGATCAGCACCGTCTCGCACGTCCTGTCTGGCAAACGCCCGACCAGCGGCCAGACCCGTCAACGCGTCGAGGCGGTCATCGAACGCCTCGGCTATCGACCCAACCGCGTGGCCCAGAGCCTGGTCTGGCGGCGGAGCTTCGCCCTCGGGCTGATCATCCCCGACATCCGCAATCCGTACTTCCCGGCATTTGCGCTGGGCGCCGAGGACCGCGTCCGCCACAGCGGCTACACCCTGGTGCTGGGCAATAGCGAGTACGACCCCCAACGGGAAGCCGCGTACCTCGAGCTCGTGCGCTCGCAACAATTGGGCGGCGCCATCTACTGCCTGGGCGACGAAATGAGCCCCATCCTGCCCGAGATCCAGCGCGCGGTGAAGGAAGGCCTGGCGGTCGTGCTGGTGCACAGTCCGATGCCAAGCGTGCCAACGGTGTGCGCCGACAACCGCCAGGGCGGACGCCTGGCCGCCCATCACCTGATCGACCTGGGGCATCGCGCCATCGGCATCATCAGCGCCCTGCCGCTGGACGAGGGGATGGCCGATCGCGAGGGCGGGTTCCTCGACGTGCTGCGCGAACTGGGCATGCCGGTCGATCGATCCGCGGTCCCAACCATGTACGGCGATCATCAGATCGAGGGTGGCCGCCAGGCGATGGCTGAGCTGCTGTCGCATGCGCCGGATCTGACCGGCATCTTCGTGCTCAACGACCTCATGGCCCTGGGCGCGCTCGAAGCCGCCCGCGCGGCGGGCCGCCGCGTGCCGACCGATCTATCGATCGTCGGCTTCGACGATATTCCCTTCGCGGCGATTGCGAACCCGCCCCTGACCACCGTCGGCCAGTCCATCCGTCAGCTCGGCCAGCAAGCCGCCGACCTGCTGTTGCAGGTCATCGAAAAAGGCGTGACGCCCGCGTTCGAAGCCTACGTGCAGCCGAATGTCCTGATGCCGAACGAATTGATGGTCCGCCAGTCCACGGCGTACGTGCGGGCCGCGTCATCCTCCGTGGGCTCAGGATGACATTCACGCTCGGGTTTGCGCCGATCACCTGGAACAACGAGGATCTGGGCGGCGAGCTTGGGCCGCCGGTTGACTACACGACGGTACTGGACGAGGTCGCCCGGGCCGGGTATGCCGCGACCGAGCTCGGCGATGGGTTCCCGCGCGACCCACGGACGCTGCGCGCGGCGCTCCAGGCGCGGCGCCTGTCGCTGCCCTCGGCGTGGTGCGGACTCGGCTTCTTTCAGGCCCAGCTCGAGGTCGACCTGGAGCACACCCGCCGGCTGTGCGGGTTCCTGGCCGAGGTCGGCGCGTCCTTTACCAACCTGGCCGATCAGGGCACCCCCGCGCGCAAGGCCTTCGCGGGGCGCACCGACGCTGCCGAAGCGCCGCGTCTCAGCGCCGCCGAGTGGGATCAGCTGGCCGAGCGCGTCTGCCGGGCCGCCGAGATCGTGCGCGAGCACGGCCTGCAGGCTGTGTTTCACGTCCACGCGGGGACCTGGGTGGAGACCCGCGCCGACCTCGAGGAGCTGTTGCGACGGGCGCCGGCGCCGCTGGTGAAACTGTGCTGGGATGTTGGTCACGCGATCTACGGCGGCATCGACCCGATCGACGTCGTGCGCGCGCACCCCGAGCGCATCGCCTACATTCATCTCAAGGACGTCGATGGCGCCGTGCTGGACGCGGCGCGCCGCGACGGGGTGGACTTCAACACGGCGATCCGCAGACGGGTGTTCACCGAACTGGGTCGCGGACGGCTCGACGTGGCCGGGCTCCTTTCGGCGCTGCGCGCTATCGACTACTCGGGCTGGCTGATGGTGGAGCAAGACTCGACCTGGCTGCCCGCCGCCGAAAGCGCGCGCGTCAGCCGCGACTACCTGCAGGGCCTCGGTCTCTGAAAACTGGCGTACCATGCCAGAGATGCCCACGTCTCCGAGTGTCGTGCAGGCCGTCGAGGCCGCGATCGTGGCCTCGGCGCATCTGACGACCTACGAGCACGTCGCGGCGGCAGCTCAGGCGTGCAAGCGGCTGGGTAGCCTGACCAGCGGGCGCTGGCGCTCCGCGGCGCGTGATCTCGCCACCCTGGAAGAGGACCTGCAGACAGCCTTCGCAAGCGCGGCCGAGGTGGTTACCGAACGCGCCGACGCGGTCGGCATCCCCGAGGACGCGCTCTGGTCGGTCGGCGATGCGGCCGGGACCCTCGACCTCCTGCGCACCGCGGCGCTCGAGGAAGTCGAGCCTGCGAGCCGCGCGGCGCTGATCCTCGAGGGCGAGGTGCTGTTTGGCGTGTCGTTCGTCGAGGATCCGGACCTGCCCGACCGTGGCGCGACGTTGTTGTTCGGCTGGCCTGATCCGCTGGCGCCAGCCACGTGGCCCTGGCAGGCCAACTGGGTGGTCGGCGACGGGCAGGACAACGGCGAAGACGGCGAGGCGAACGAACTCGATCTGTTCGAAGCTGGCGAACCAGAGGGTGACGAAACGCTGCTCGCCGCGCTCGCCGATGAGCTCAGCTGCGGCCAACCCGAGGCCCGCACCGCCCTCCGCGAAGCCGCCCTGGCGCTCACGCGCGCCTCGCTCCTGGCCGGCGTCGCCGACGATGAAGAGGACGCGGAGGAGCTTGACGAAGACACCGCCAACGGCGAACCGTAACCACCGTTGGATTCAGCCTGGCTGTTTAACCTTGGCGCGGACATTTACGGCTGGTTCACCGCGCAGGCCGCCTGGCGCACGAGCTGCCTGACACTGGCCGCGCGGCTCGCCGACCTCGAGACCGCCTGCATCGCCGATCTCGGGTGCGGGCCCGGTGTGTCGACCTTCGAGCTGGCGCGTCAGTTGCCCCACGCGCGACTGATCGGCCTGGACGTCGCGCCCCGCATGCTCCACGAAGCGCGCCGCCGCCGCCGCACGGCCACCATGGCAACTGGCCGCATCACCTGGCTGCGGGCCGACGCGGCGCGACTCGCGTTCAAAACCGCCAGCCTCGATGCCTGTACCGGCCACAGCTTCCTGTACCTGGTCGCCGATCGGCACGCCGTGTTGGCCGAGATTCGCCGCGTGCTCAAGCCGGGCGGCCGACTCGTCCTGATGGAGCCCAACGATCGCCCGGCCACTATCGCCCAGGCGCTGACTGTCAGCCGCGACCCGCGACATCTGCTCTCGGTCAGTCTGTGGCGTCCATTCAGCCGCCTCCATGGCCGCTTCACGCCCGCCAGCCTGATCGCGACGCTCGAGCGCGCCGGCTTCGTCAACTGCCACACCGAGGAAACGCTGGCCGGCCTGGGCCTCCTCGTTTCGGCGGCCGCCCCAGGTGCGTGAACAGTCTCACCAGTCTGCTGGTGCACCTGCGGCTGCACTTCCAGCTCCTGCTGGCGCCCGTCTTCCTGTGGGGCTGGCTGATCGCCGGTGGCGGGCTGAGTCCAGCCGTGCTGCTCGGCTTCGTCGCGTTTCATGGCTTCCTCTACTCAGGGGCGACGGCCTTCAACTCCTACTACGACCGCGACGTCGGCCCGGTGGGCGGCCTGGCGCATCCCCCGCCAGTCGTGCCGGCGCTGCTCCCGTTCTCGATCGCTGTGCAGGCCATCGGCTGGCTGCTGGCGTTCCTGGTCAACCTGCCGTTCGGGTTGGCGTACGGCGTCTTTGTTGCCCTCTCATGCGCCTATTCGCACCCGCGCGTGCGGCTGAAGGCACGCACCCTCACCAGCCTCGCGGTGGTGGGGCTCGGACAGGGCGCGCTGGCGTTTCTGGCCGCCTGGGCCGCGGTCCGCGGCGAGATGGGGTCGGCCTGGAGCGTGGACGGCGCGCTCGGCGCGGCGGCGTCGGTGCTGCTGATCCTGGCGCTCTATCCGCTCACGCAGCTCTATCAAATCGATGAGGACGCGGGCCGCGGCGACCGCACGGTCGCAGTTGCCTGGGGCCCGCGGCGGTCCTTCGTCCTGGCGGTGACGTGCACTGTCGCGGGTGGCGTGTTGATGCTGCTGCTGCTGGCGCGCCGCTTTGGCCCGGTCGACACGGTGGTGGTGGGTCTGGGCCTGTGTGCGCAGGTCACCAGCCTGGCCGTGTGGGCGCGGCGCTTTGATGCCCGCCAGGTGCTTCCCAACTATCGCCGGGTGATGCGCCTGAACGTGGTGAACGCGGCCGCGCTGGGCGGCTACCTGGTGGTTCGGCTCGCCCTCAGCGAGCGCTAAACCGCCGCGAGCACCAGCGCGGCATTGATGCCGCCGAAGCCGAAGGCGTTGTTGACGACCACCCGCGGCTGCTGACGCAGGCCGGCCGGGCCGATCAGATTGAGCTGGTTGTCGGCGTCGGGCCGAACGAGGTTGGTGGTCCCGGGCAGGTGACCGCGGGCGATTGCCAGCGCCGCGATCGCGGTCTCGATCGCCCCCGACGCTCCCAGCGGATGCCCGTACAGCCCTTTGGTACCGCTGACGGGCACGCGCGCGGCATCCGCGCCGAGCGCGCACGCGATGGCGCGCGCTTCGGCACGATCGCCGATCGGCGTAGCGCTGGCGTGCGCATTGACGTAATCGACGTCAGTCGGGGTGACGCCGGCATCGGCCATCGCCAGCCGCATCGCGCGGGCCGCCTGCGCGCCGCCGGGCAGCGGTGCGAGCATGTCATACGCGTCGTTGGTCATGCCGTAGCCGCGCACTTCGGCATACAGCCTGGCCCCGCGCGACCGGGCGTGCGCGAGCGACTCGAGGACCAGCATGGCGGCCCCTTCGCCCATCACGAAGCCATCGCGCCCGGTGTCAAACGGCCGGCTCGCCTGGCAGGGATCGCCGCTCGAGGTCGACATGGCCTTGATCAGCGCGAAGGAGCCGAACGTGAGCGGGGCGAGCGGCGCTTCGACGCCGCCGGCCAACATTACCGCCGATCGGCCATCGCGGATGAGCCGGAAGGCCTCGCCGATCGCAATCGCGCCCGAGGCGCACGAGTTGCTGTTGGCCAGACTGGGTCCGTGCAGGCCAAGCTCGATCGCGACGTTGGTTGGCCCGGCGCCGCCAAAGACCGACAGGGCCAGCGACGGGTTCACGCCCGCGGCGCCGTGATCCATGAACGCTTGATGCTGCGTTTCCCCGAAGGCGACGCCCCCCAGCGCGCTGCCCAGATAACAGCCGGCAAACTCCAGGCTGGGGGAATCGCGGGCCAGCTCGGCGTCGACGATCGCCTGCACGCTCGCGGCCACCGACAGCTGTGAAAAACGATCGAGCCGCCGAGCTCGGCGGGGCTCCAGGTACGCATGCGGATCGAAGTCGCAATCGTCGATCTCGGCCGCCAGCCGCGCCCGAAACGGCGACGCATCGAAGCGGGTGGCGACGCGCACCGCCGACTTGCCGCGGAGGACCCCGGCCCACAACCCCTCCACCCCACAACCGATCGGCGTCAGCGCGCCAATGCCGGTAACGACGACGCGCTGCGGTTCGCCAGGCTCACCGCGATGGTTCGACAAGCTCACCATGAGCGGCAACCTTACGCCCCCGCTCACACCCCATGAGCGGCAACCTTACGCCCCCGCTCACACCTCATGAGCGGCAACCTTACGCCCGTGAACGGCATCCCAACGAACCCGCTCATCCTAGCTACGAACCCGCTCATCCTGAGCTTGTCGAAGGACGTGAATTCAGGCCCGCTCCAGCGCGTGGTCGAGGTGCCGCAGCAGTCGCAGCAGCTCACGCTGGTCGGCGGCCGAAAGCGATCGGAACTGCTGCGCCAGCAGCTCGTCGTGGCGGGGGACCACCTCGTCGTAGACGGCCCGGCCCTGGCTGGTCAGAAAGAGCCGATTCACGCGTCGATCTGGCCGGCGTTCCAGCAGGCCGCTCGTCTCCATCTTGTCCAGCAGCTGGCATACGTTGCCCTTGGTGACCAGTAGCGCGTCGGCCAGCTCTTGCTGGCTGATGCCCTCGGACGAGCCAACCTTGGCGAGCACGTCGAGCTGCGCCGGGCTGAGCTGGCGGCAGCGCAGCGAGTCTGTCGACGCGCGGTCGACCTTCTGGAACACGCGCACCAGCCGCAGCCAGGCCAGCAGGCTCGGCGTTCGGACGTTGCGGGTCGCGGCCGGAGACATTGTCAGTAGTGTGGCATCTGCCGCACGTCTGTCAAGCCCGTTTCGCGGCGGAGCGTGTTTCGGCCAGGTCGCCAATGCAGCGCAGCGTGCGGCGGGCGACGCCGTTGACGAAGTAATCGCCGACGACGAGCTGGACCAGCGGGTCGGGGACCGGCCAGCGCGGTTCGAACAGGTGTCGGATCTGGACCTCGAGCGCGGCCTCGCCACGCTCGATCGTCCACGCCACGCGCATGCCGCGCGTAATGCCGCCGATGTGTTCGAACTCGATCCGGTGCCGCGCCGGGTCCAGCGTGACGATGGACGTCCACTGCAGCGGAATCGCCAGCCCGGCACACACGTCGCGTCTGGCCGCCATGGACACCGTCCGCTGAGCCGCGCCGCGACTGGCCAGCACTCGCACCCAGCGATAGTGCGGCAGAATCCGCGGCCAATCCTCGACCGCGGCCGCCAATTGGAACACCATCTCCGGGTCGGCACGCACCAGGCGGCTGATGCAGGTGTCCATCCGTTATGGCCCGAGCAGGCGCCAGGCCAGGTCCAGCCGCGCCGGCGCCAGATCACCCAGCACATTGCCCAGGTCGCTCGCGACCTGGGGCCGAGTCTGCAGGCGCTGCACGGCGAAGTCCATCAGGCGGGGGGTTTGCACGAAGACCTGGATCAGCGCGACCAGACGCTCCTTCGTCGAAAAGGCGCGCGCGCGTTCGCGGGCATAGGTGCCCGGGTGCGCGGCGGCGAGCTCGGCGCTGCGCAGGGCGCGGAAGATGCCCTCGCCCGTAAACGGATCGAAGAAGCCGGCCGCGTCGCCGACGAGCCGATACCCGGGCCCGGACCAGGTTCGGACGCGCGTCGACAGCGGCCCGAGGCCGCGTACGGGACCCGCCACCCGACCCCGGCTCAAACGCGCGTGCAGCTCCGGAAATTCGGCCAGGCCGGCCGCGAGGGCGCCTGCCGCCGGACCCACCCGTCCGTGGGGCATCGCGCCCACGAGCCCGACGCTCACCTGTCCAGAGCCGTCCAGCGGGGCGACGCCGACGTAGCCTCGCGGACCGACCAGCATGCGGCCGAAGTCCTCCGGCCAGTCGACGTCTTCCCAGTGCGAAACCAGGCCCAGACGGCGTGGCCACAGGGCCCGTCGCCGCGCCCCCACACTGCGCGCGACCACCGAGTGCAGGCCGTCGGCGCCGATCACCAGGTCCGCCCCAAGCGGTTCGCCCTGCGGTCCGACGACGCCCCGGACCCGTCCGCCAGCGCGCAGAACGCCCTGCACGCGAAACCCCTCGCGCACCTCCGCGCCGCGCGCCCGCGCCACGTCGAGCAGCGCCTGGTCCATGACCAGCCGCGGGACCGACAGGCCGCGGCGCGGGGTGCCATCTGACGCCTGGTACTCGATCAGGTGCCGCCGGCCGTGCGGAGCCTGCAGCTGCATGCCGCGCAGCCAGCTGTGGGTTGGCGCCGCCTCGATGCGTTCGAGCGCCCCCAGCCGGTCGAGGATCGCCACGCCGCCGGGGCTGACGTACTCGGCGCAGGCCTTGGCGCGCGGAAAGTGCGCCGCATCGAGCAGCAGCACCCGTCGTCCCTGCGCCGCGAAGCAGCTCGCCGCGGCGCTGCCGGCCGGTCCCGCGCCGACGACGACGACGTCGTACTTCACGTCCAGGGTGCCCAGGGCTCCTCGACGACGTCGATGGCGGGTCCATCCTGTTCGACGACGTCGAAGCGGCTGGCGCCGCTGGTCTCGCGCCAGAACTTCAGCGTCAAGCTGGAGCGGCCGACCTGGAGGCCTGCCAGCTGGACGTCCGGCAACCACGTGGGCAGGGTCGGGTGGACGGCCAGACGCTGGTGGGGGGCGTCCGCGCGCAGGCCAAGCATGGCCTGGATGAGGTGAAAGACGCTGCCGGCGGCCCAGGCCTGCGGGATGTTGGCCCCGAGATATTGCACCGGGAACGAGCCGTCCTGGCGCGCCAGACCCGCGTACAGCTCGGGGAGGCGATAACCGGCGAAGAAGCTGGCCGCCCTGAACACGTCCCGCGCAACCCGAGCGCATTCGTCGGCGAAGCCGTAGCGCTTGAAGCCCAGCGCGATCAGCGCATTGTCGTGCGGCCAGACCGATCCGCGATGGTACGAGTACGGGTTGTACGCCGGGTGATCGGACGGCAGCGTGCGGATGCCCCAACCACTCGAGAAGTTCGGCTCCATGAAGCGCCCCACCACCCGGGCAGCGCGGTCAGTGCGCACCAGCCCGCTCCACAAGCAGTGGCCGACGTTCGACGCCAGCGTGGCGATCGGCTGCTTGTCGGGTCCGAGCCCGAAGGCATAGAACCCGAGGTCCTCGCACCAGAACGCTTCTTCGAAGCGCCGCTGGAGCTCCGCGGCCGCATCTCGAAGCTGCCGTGCGCGATCCAGGTCGCCCAGCGCGGAAAACACCTCGGCCATGCGCATCCGCGCGTCAAATGCATAGCCCTGCAGCTCGACGAGACCCTTGGGCTGCGTCACCAGACTGCCATCCGGGTAGACCACCGCGTCACCCGAATCTTTCCAGCCCATGTTCTCGTAGCCCTGCGGGCCACGCCGGCGGTACTCCTGAAAGCCGTCGCCGTCGAGGTCGCCGAAGTTGTCGATCCAGTCCAGGCAGCGCCGAGCCGTGTCAAGATGCTGGCGAAGCAGCGCCTCGTCGCCCGTCCACTTCCAGACTTCGTGCAGCACGATGGGGTACAGGAGCGTGGCGTCGGCGGTTCCGTAGTACGGCGTGTGCGGCACCTTGTGCAGGTGAGCCAGCTCGCCGACGCGCAGCTCGTGCGGAATCTTGCCCGGCTCGGCGTCGCGCCAGTCATCGATCGCGGTCGCCTGGTACTCGGCCAGGCGCTGCAGGGCGCCGCGTGCAAACGGCGCCGACACGATCATGTTCTGCAGGCTGACGATGAGGCTGTCGCGCCCGAACAGCGCCACGTACCACGGCACGCCGGCCGCGGGGACCCAGACGTTGCGCGCCAGGTCCTGCTCGTGCATCCGCAACGCGCCCATGTCCTCGACTGACTGGGCGAAGGCGCGGTACACGTGCTCGTTCGACGACGTCAGGCGGGCGGCGTCCGTCTTCCACTCGGTCTGGAGCGCGCCGAGGTCATCGTGATTGGTCTCGTCGACGCGCTCGCAGCGGTGGGCGAATCTGAGGCCGCGTCCCGCGTCGAGGTGGTAGCAGGCGCAGGTGTGCCAGGACTGGCCTGGTTCGAGGGTGATGTCGAACACCACGCGCCCGTTTGCGAATTGGGGTCGTGAGCCAGCATCGACGAGCTGGAAGACCAGGCCGCGGTGAAAATCGCCGTTGGTATAGGTCGTCCGAAGCTCGTGCTGCGCGTCGTTCCAGCGGCTCAGCGTGTTGCCTCGGCGGGTGAACTGATGCGCGCGAACTTCGAAGATGTCGGCGAAGTCTGAGCGGAGTGCCACCTCGAGCTGGAAGTGGACGGGGCAATTCGCGAAGCTCACCAGGTCCAGGTCTTCGTGGATGGCCTGCGCGACGCGGCGGCGGACGGTCAGTCCGACCTGGGCGGCCGCGAGGTTCCCGATATCGGTGGTCAGGGCCGGGTTGGTGAGCTCGATGCGCGCGGCGTAGTACTGCACCGTCGCGGAGGTCAGCAGCGTCCACGGGACGCCATTGATGTACAGGCGGTGGTGGTTGAGCAAGCGCGTGTCGCCAGCGAAAATGCCCTGCTCGCTGCGCCCATCAATCTCGCCGCGTTCGTCGGTAACCATGAACACCGTGCCCTGATTGATGGTCAGGACGGGTGGGCCGACTTTGATCTCAACAGGCATATTCGAGTGGACAGTGGTCAGTGGTCAGTGGTCAGTTGCGATGACGATCTTTACTCATCAGCGTAACTACCGACCACTGACCACTGTCCACTGGCCACTCGTATTGAATCGCTTGGCGCGGAGCGGTACGGTTGCGACCGATGACGACGCGCGCCCTCGGTTTCGCCAGCGCGCTGCTGCTGGCGGTCGCTGCGTATGGCCTGTTCTTCCTCGCCAGCCCCGATCGCGTCCAG
>Ga0213853_10020956_pt1 | contig 10804 bp, 9 predicted proteins | sample ABR_2016_MetaT_FD_164456 | JGI IMG/M metagenome (GOLD analysis project Ga0213853, IMG submission 164456) | Metatranscriptome of freshwater sediment microbial communities from post-fracked creek in Pennsylvania, United States - ABR_2016... | ecosystem: Environmental > Aquatic > Freshwater > Creek...
CAGCACCATCATCAGCACCGACCGGTTGCCGTTGACATGAACGATATTGGTCTGCGGCGGGTTGCCGTCGCGCACATGAGCGACATCGCGGATATAAACCATGGCGCCGTTGACGGTCTTGATCGGCAGGTCGCCGAGCTCCTGCATCTTGAGCGGCGAGTTGTTGAGCTGCAGGTTGTATTCGAACTCGCCGATCTTCTGGGTGCCGACCGGCGTGATCAAATTCTGCGCGGCCAGCGCATTGGCGACGTCCTGTCCCGACAGCCCGCCGGACTGCAGGGCCTGCGGATCGATGTCGATCTGGACCTGGCGCTGCTTGCCGCCATAGGGATAGGGGATCGCAGCACCTGGCACCGTGATCAGCGGCGTGCGCAACTGGTTGATGCCGATATCGGCGAGGTTCTGCTCGGTGAGCCCCTCGCCCGACAGCGCCACCTGGATGATCGGCACCGTGGAGGCGTTGTAGTTGAGGATCAATGGCGGCGTGGCCCCCGGCGGCATCGCCTTGATCAGCGTCTGCGAGATCGCGGTGACCTGTGCATTGGCGGTGCGGATATCGACATTTGGCTGGAAGAAGATCTTGACGATGCCGAAGCCGTTATAGGAATTGGCGACGATGTGCTCGATGTCGTTGACCGTCGTGGTCAGCGCGCGCTCGAACGGCGTGACGATGCGGCCCGACATCTGATCCGGCGGCAGCCCGGTATACTGCCAGACCACGCCGATGACGGGGATGCGGATGTCGGGGAAGATGTCGGTCGGCGTCCGCAGCGCCGCCAGCGGTCCGATGATCAGGAGGAGCAGCGCGAGCACGACAAAGGTATAGGGACGGCTGAGCGCGATGCGGACCAGTGCGACCATAGAATAGGCATTCCTCGCAGCGATGACACCGGCCACCCAAGCCGGTTCATTTGCGCCGATTTACCTGAAGAACGGCAAAATAGCCAATTTCAAGCCTTCAATTCCGTGCTACCCGCCGGTGAACATGCCCTCAGGCGAGCAGCGTGGCGTTCGATCGGGCAGCCCTCACGGAATTGAATGCGCTTAGCGCATCAACTTGAGTGCGTCAGAGAAGAATTCCGGGCCGCCGAAATTGCCTGATTTCAGTGCAAGCAGCATGTCGCCTTCATTGGCGCCGACGGCCCGCAGCACCGGCACGCCGGCGGCAATCTCAGCTCCCACCAGGAAGCCGGGAATCCGCAAGCGATCGACCACCGCGCCCGAGGTTTCGCCGCCGGCCACGACGAGCCGCCGGACCCCGGATCGCACCAGCCCTTCGGCGATATCGGCCATCGCCTGCTCGATGGCGTGTCCAGCGGCGTCGCGGCCGTGACGCGCCTGAAGTGCTGCGACCTGATCCGGCGTCGAACTCGACGCAATCAGCACTGGACCTTGTTCGAGCCGGTCCTTGGCCCAGGCCAGCGCATGCCGGGCTTCTTCGTTGCCCGCCACGACGCGTTCGGGATCGAGATGCAGCACCGCCATCCTGTTTTCGGCATTGGCAATCTGGCCAAGCGTTGCCTGCGAGCAACTGCCGGCAAGGCAGGCAGCCGGCCCGCCAACCGGCGCCTCCGAGATCGCGCTCGACGCGCCAGGTCTGACCTTGCCGGAGGCGACCAGCGCCCGCGCCAATCCAAGCCCGATGCCAGAGGCGCCCACCGAGAGGCGGTGATCCAGCGCCACGTTGCCGATGGTCTCCAGATCGCGGTCAAACACCGCATCGACGATCGCGGCGCCGATGCCTTCTCTCGCGAGATCGGCAAGACGCGCGCGCACCGCATCCGGCCCGCGCGCGACCACCGTGATGTCGACAAGTCCGATCGCAGTCTTGCTCTGGCGCGCCAGCACCCGCACCAGATTGGAATCATGCATCGGGTTGAGCGGGTGATCCTTCAGCGGGCTTTCGTTCAGCGGCACCGAACCCACGAACAGATTGCCCTGATAGACGGTGCGGCCAGTTTCCGGAAACGCCGGCGTCACCGGCACGATCGCATCAGAAGAATCGGCGCGCAGCGCATCCATCACCGGGCCGATATTGCCCTTGTCGGTGGAATCGAAGGTCGAGCAGATCTTAAACAGCAGGTGAGAAGCGCCACGGCCGCGCAGCCATTTCTCTGCCGCGCGCGAGCGCGTCACCGCAAGGTTAGCCTCGATCGAGCGGCTTTTCAGCGACACCACCACGGCATCGACCTCGGGCAACGCGAGATCGTCGCCGGGCACCCCGATGGTCTGCACCGTGCGCAGTCCGCACCGGGTCAGCGTGTTGGCGAGATCGGACGCGCCGGTGTAATCGTCGGCGATGCAGCCCAGCGCCAGCGTCACGATCGCGCTCCGGCGTAAGGCTTGAACCAGGCCAGGCCATCGGTGGTCTTGCCGCGCGGATTGTATTCGCAGCCGACAAAGCCGCGATAGCCGAGCCGGTCGAGCTCGGCGAACAGATAAGGATAGTTCAATTCCTCGCCATCCGGCTCGTTGCGCGAGGGGATACTGGCGATCTGGATGTGGCCGATGATCGGCATCATCTCGCGCAGCCGCACGGTGACGTCGCCATGGATGATCTGGCAGTGATAGATGTCGAATTGCAGTTTCAGGTTCGGGATTTTCAGTTCGTTGATCAGGTCGCTCGCGAAGGAAAAATCGTTGAGGAAGTAGCCGGGCACGTTGCGCGGGTTGATCGGCTCGATCACGACGTCGAGGCCGTGCGGGCTAAGAAACTCGGCGGTCCATGCCACCGATTTGTAGAACGCCTCAACCGCCTTGCGATCGCTGCGATCGGCGATGCCCGCCATCAGATGCAGCCGCTTGACGCCGGTCGCCTGCGCATAGGGCAGCGCGGTGCGCAGGCTTTCCTGCAAATCGACGAAGCGGTCCGGCAGCGCGGCAAAGCCCTTCTCGCCGGCGTCCCAATTGCCGGGCGGCAGGTTGAACAGCGCTTGCGCGAGGCCGTATCGGTGCAGCCGGTCGCCGACTTCCTTCGCCTGGAATTGATAGGGAAACAGGAATTCCACCGCGGTGAATCCCGCGCTCGCCGCGGCTTCAAAACGGTCGAGGAACGGCACCTCGTTGAACATCATCGAGAGATTGGCGGCGAAGCGGGGCATCCTGTCCTCATATCACTTCTCTTGGTGGCTCGTATTATTTCACTTCGCCGGGCAGCTTGGCGCCGCCAATCCGGGCGTATAGCCGCGCCACCGAAGCATCGTCGTCGCGGCCCATGCCGGAAGCCGATGCCATCAGAAACATCTGCAGCGCCGCTGACGCCAGCGGCGCCGGAAATCTCGCCCCGCGCGCCATGTCCTGGACGATGCCGAGGTCCTTGACAAAAATCTCCACCGTACTGCGCGGCTTGTAATCGCCGGCGATCACATGCGGCATGCGGTTCTCGAACATCCAGGAATTGCCGGCAGAGGCCGTGATCACCTCATAGACTTTTTGGAGGTCAAGCCCCTGCTTGGCGGCAAATGTGATCGCCTCCGAGGCTGCCGCGATGTGCACGCCTGCCAAGAGCTGGTTGATCATCTTGAAGGCGGCGCCCTGGCCGGCGGCATCGCCAAGTTCGTAGAGTTTTGCCGCCATTGCATCGAGCGCGGGCCGCGCCTTGGCGAAGGCGGCCTGGCTGCCGGAGGCGAGAATGGTCAGTTCGCCCTGCGCCGCGCGCTGCGCGCCGCCCGAGATCGGCGCATCCAGATAGTGCCGGCCGGTTGATTCCAGCTGTTTTGCCAGCCGCCGCGCCACCTCCGGATCCATGGTCGCCGACGAGACAAACACGGCATCCCTGGCAAGCGTCTCGATGACGCCGTCCTTGCCGAACAGGACAGTTTCCGTCTGGGCGGCGTTCAGCACCACGCAAATGACGATGTCAGCGCCTTTGGCGGCCTCCGCCGGTGACCTGGCGCCCTTGCCGCCTTCGGCGACAAAGCGGGCGACCAGATCGGCCGAGACGTCACAGCCGGTGACCTCGAAGCCTTTGCGCTTGAGCGAGGTCGCCATGCCGAAGCCCATCGAGCCGAGCCCGATGACGGCTATCTGCGGTTTTCCGGAGTTTGGCATGCGGCGTTCCCCCAAGTTTCTTGACCAGCAAAAGGTTGCGGCCTTGCCTCTGGGTATCACGGCTTGGCCGCGCTGCCAAAGCGTGAGACAAGGCGAAAAGGTGGAACGCCAGGTATGCTGCCATGAGCGAAGCAAGAATCCGCGAGGAAATCTGCCGGCTCGGCCGCTCGCTGTTCGAGCGCGGGCTGACGCCGGGCTCTTCCGGCAATATCAGCGCAAAACTCGACGATGGCGGCTATGTGGTGACGCCGACCAACGCTTCGCTCGGCTTCCTCGACCCGGCGCGGATGTCGCGGCTTTCGGCCGACGGCCGGCTGCTCTCCGGCGATCCGCCGACCAAGGAAGTGCCGCTGCACACCGCGCTGTATCAGAGCCGGGGTGCGGCGCGCGCCGTGGTGCATCTGCATTCCACCCATTCGGTCGCACTCTCGATGCTGCCCGAGATCGATCCGCGCGCGGCGTTGCCGCCGATGACGGCATACTACCTGATGAAATGCGGCGCTACTGCGCTGGTGCCGTACTATGGCCCCGGCGATCCCGCGGTCGCCGACGCGATCAAAGGGCTGGCGGGAAAATACTCGTCCGTGCTGCTGGCCAATCACGGCCCGGTGGTGTCGGGCGACACCCTGGAAGCCGCGGTGTTCGCGATCGAGGAACTGGAAGAAACCGCAAAACTCTATCTGCTGCTGCGCGGCCTCAACCCACGCTATCTGACGCCGGCGCAGGTGGCGGATCTGGTGAAGACGTTTGGGCTAGCGCTGCCGGAGCACGGGCACGAATAAGCTTCACAGCACGGCCAGCTGCTTGTTCTTCAGATCGGTCACCAGCATCAATCCGGGCGCGTGCGTGATCGCAAACGGCAGTTTTGCTGCCGCGATCACGGCCTGCGGAGTGACGCCGCACGCCCAGAACACCGGCATCTCGTCGGCTTCGACCGGCACCGGGTCGCCATAGTCGGGCTTTCCGATATCCTTGATCCCGATCAGATGCGGATGGCCGAGATGAACCGGCGCGCCGTGCACGGCGGGAAAGCGCGAGGTGATCTGCACCGCGCGGATCGCATCCGCAGGCTTGAATGGCCGCATCGATACCACCATGGGGCCCGCGAACGGCTCCGACGGGTGGCAGGCGATATTGGTGCGGTACATCGGCACGCGCACCTTGCGCTCGATGTGACGGATCGGCAGGTCGTCGGCCATCAGCGCTTCCTCGAACGAAAACGAGCAGCCGATCACGAAGGCGACGAGATCGTCGCGCCAATGCGCCATGATGTCGGTCGGCTCCTCGATCACCTCGCCGTCGCGCCAGACGCGGTAGCGCGGCAGATCGGTGCGGATATCGAGGTCGGCCCCGAGCGAGGGAATTTTGGGGTTGCCGACATCGGACATGCCGATGATCGGGCAGGGTCTTGGATTGAGCTGGCAGAAGCGGTGAAACGAAGCGGCGAGCTTTTCGGGGAGGATCGCCAGATTGCCCTGGACATAACCGTTGGCGACGCCGGCCGTCGTCGTCGCCATCCCGGCGCGGCAATCGAGCCGCGCCTGCAGGCTCGGAAGGATCTCCCGCTGGCTCTCCTGCTCTTTTCTGCCTAGACCGACATTCATCGACATCGCTCCCTGTCTCGACAGGCGGTGTACTAGAATTCTACCATGCAACGCCACAGCACGCACCCACGCTTTTCGCGGACGGCCAAATGACCAAAATCGCCTCCAACCTGCAAATCGATTCCGCCCGTCTGTGGGAAGCCATCCACGAAACCGCGAAATTCGGTGCCACGCCGAAAGGCGGCGTGCGGCGGCTGACGCTCGGGCCTGAGGACAAGCAGGTGCGCGACTGGTTCAAAAAAGCATGCGAAGCGGCCGGCCTCGAAGTCCATGTCGATGCGCTGGGATCGATGTTCGCACTTCGCAGAGGACGCGACATGTCGAAGCCGCCGGTAGGCCTCGGCTCGCATCTCGATACCCAGCCGAGCGGCGGCAAGTTCGACGGCGTGCTGGGGACGCTCGCCGCGCTCGAAGTGGTGCGCACCCTCAACGACGCCGGGATCGAGACGGAGACGCCGATCTGCATCTGCAACTGGACCAACGAGGAAGGCTCGCGTTTTGCGCCGGCGATGATGGCATCCGCGGCTTACGTCGGCGACTTCACCACCGACAATATCCTGGCGCGCAAGGATGCCGACGGTGTCACGGTGGCGCAAGCGCTCGACAGCATCGGCTATCGCGGCGCGGCGGCGGTCGGTACCCAGAAATTCTCTAGCTTCATCGAACTTCATATCGAACAGGGTCCCATTCTCGAGGCCGAGGGCAAAACCATCGGTGTGGTCGATTCCGGTCAGGGCGTATTGTGGTACGACGCCAAGATCACTGGCTTCGAAAGCCATGCCGGCTCGACGCCGATGCCGCTGCGCCGCGATGCGCTCGCGACCTTGTCGGAAATCGTGCTCGCCATGGAAAGCATCGCCAAGAACCACGGCCCCAAGGCAGTCGGCACCATTGGCGAAGCCGTGATCGCAAAACCCTCGCGCAACGTCATCCCCGGCGAGATCGCCTTCACCATGGATTGCCGCAGCGCCGATGCCGCCATCATGGATGCCCTCGACAGGGATCTCCGTGCAGCCATCGCCGAGATCGCGGCCCGGCGCAAGGTCGAGGTCACGCTCGACCTGGTCTGGCGCAAGCCGCCGACGCATTTCGACGCCAAGCTGGTCGATGCGGTGGAGCATGCGGCCGAGGCGCTCGGCTATTCGCACCGGCGCATCACCTCGGGCGCCGGTCACGACGCCTGCAACCTCAACACCCGCATTCCGGCCGCGATGGTATTCGTCCCCTGCAAGGATGGCGTCAGCCACAACGAGCTCGAGGACGCCACCCAGGCCGATTGCACCGCCGGCGCCAATGTGTTGATGCACACGGTGCTAGCGCTCGCTGGCGTCGCATCCTGAAAAAACGAGGGGGCACACCTTGCGCGGAGTTTTTGTCGACGCCAATGAATCGCTGGCCGTGATTTTTGAGCGGCTGGAAAGACCCGGCGATCCCAAGGTGCGCATCCATCACGATCCCGACCTCAAACCGGATCAATACCCAAAGGTGCTCGACGGCGCCGAAATCGCGATCGTCGATCACACCGCGCTTCCGACCGGTGTCGCGAAGAAATGCGCCGGGCTGAAGCACGTCGTATTTCTCGGCACCGGCGCACGCAGCTACATGAATCCGGAGGAGCTCGCCGAACTCGGCATCGCCGTACACCTGATCAAGGGCTATGGCGACACGGCCGTGGCCGAATCCGCCATCGCCCTGATGTGGGCTTCCGCGCGGGTGCTGGCGCAGATGGACCGCGAGATGCGCGCCGGCAACTGGCTGCGCGAAGAAGGCATGCAGCTCACCGGCAAGACGCTGGGCCTGATCGGGTTTGGCGGCATCGCCGCGGAAGTCGCGCGCATTGCGCTGGGGGCCGGCATGCGCGTGATCGCCTGGAACCGGACTGCGAAGAGCCATCCGGGCGTCGAGTTCGTCGATCTCAGCACGCTGCTGGTCGCGAGCCACGTCGTGTCGCTGCATCTGCTTCTGAACGACGAGACCCGCGGTTTCCTCTCGGCAAAACGCATCGCGGCGATGCGGCCGGGCGTCATCCTCGTCAACACCGCGCGCGGCGCCATCGTCGACCAGGCCGCGATGATCGAGGCGCTGAAGTCGGGCCATATCCGCCATGCCGGGCTCGACGTCTTCAACGTCGAGCCGCTGCCAAAGGATCATCCGCTGACAAAATTGCCGAACGTGACACTGTCGGCGCATTCGGCCTTCCGCACGCCGGAGGCGAGCGAGAATCTGATGGCGGCCGCGTGGGAGCATTGCCGCAGGATTGTGCGGGGAGCGTGATGCTCTTTCTTCCCTTCTCCCTTGTGGGAGAAGGTGGCGTGGACGAAGTCCGCGCCGGATGAAGGGTTTGTCTCCGCGGAGAGAGACCCCTCACCCGCCCTCTCCCACAAGGGGAGAGGGGAAGATCTCAATCCAGCATCTCCGCGACCGCCTTGCCGCAGGCAGCCGTGTCGGCATTGCCGCCGAGATCCCTTGTGCGCAGCGTGCGCTCCCCGAGCGTACGCTCGATTGCGCCAACGATCGCCTGAGCCGCTTCCTTCTCCCCGAGATGCTCGAGCATCATCGCGCCCGACCAGATCATGCCGATCGGGTTGGCGATGCCTTGGCCAGCGATATCGGGCGCCGAGCCGTGCACCGGCTCGAATACCGAGGGGAAATCGCCTTCCGGATTGATGTTACCTGATGGCGCAATGCCGATGGTGCCGGTGCAGGCAGGTCCCAGATCCGACAAAATATCGCCGAACAGGTTCGAGCCGACCACGACGTCGAACCAATCCGGATGCAGCACGAAATTCGCGGTCAGGATATCGATGTGGTACTTGTCCCACTTCACTAACGGATAGTTTTTCGCCATCGCCTCCACGCGCTCGTCCCAGTACGGCATGGTGATGGAAATGCCGTTGGATTTGGTCGCCGAGGTGAGATGCTTCTTCGGCCGCGACTGCGCCAGCTCGAACGCGAACTTCAGGATGCGATCGACGCCGGTGCGCGTCATGATAGTCTCCTGGATCACGAATTCCCGCGCCGTGTCCGGGAACATCCGCCCGCCGACGGAGGAATATTCACCTTCAGTATTTTCGCGCACCACCCAGAAATCGATGTCGCCGGGCTTGCGGTTCGCCAGCGGCGACGGCACCCCGGGCATCAGCCGCACCGGGCGCAGGTTGACGTACTGATCGAACTCGCGGCGAAACTTTATGAGCGAACCCCACAACGAGATGTGATCGGGAATCTTGGCGGGCCAGCCGACAGCGCCGAAATAGATCGCGTCGTGCTTGCCGATTCTATCCTTCCAGTCGTCCGGCATCATCTGGCCGTGCTTTTCGTAATAGTCGTAGGAGGCGAAATCGAAATGATCGAAATGCACGGCGACGCCATGCTTTTTCGCCGCCGTCTCGATCACCCGCAGCCCCTCCGGCATGACTTCCTTGCCGACGCCGTCGCCAGGAATGACCGCGATCCGGTATTGCTTCTTGTCCTTGCTCATCGAGAAACTTCCTTGTGACTTGCCCGGCCGGCATTGCGGCCTATTCTGAAGGCCTTGCAATGAACCAAACTTTGGCGCGGCGCAACGCTGCAGTGCAATGTTGACCGCTGTCGTACTCCCCGCCTAACAATTTTCGCCGATATTCCTCCCGCACCCCAAGCAAGCGAGTATTCCCCATGGATCTCCATCTGCGCGGCAAGCGCGTCCTCATCACCGGCGCCTCCAAGGGCATTGGCGCGGCCGCCGCCGAATCCTTCGCCGAGGAAGGCTGCCACCTCCGGCTCGCCGCCCGCAGCGGCGATCAATTGAAGGCGCTCGCCGAGCGGCTGCGCGGGGCGCACCGGATCGACGCTACCGCGCATGTCGTCGACTTGCGCAATCCGGCCGACATCGCGAAACTGGTGCAGGATGCTTCCGACATCGACATCCTCGTCAACAATGCCGGCGATATTCCGGGCGGCTCGATCGACAAGATCGACGAGGCGACCTGGCGTCACGCCTGGGAACTGAAAGTGTTCGGCTACATCAACCTCACCCGCGCGATCTATGCGCAGATGAAGGGGCGTGGTCATGGCGTGATCGTCAACGACATTGGTGCTGCCGGTGAAAAATTCGACGCCAACTATATCTGCGGCAGCGCCGGCAACGCCGCGCTGATGGCTTTTACCCGCGCGCTCGGCGGAAAGAGCCTGGCCGACAACATCCGCGTGGTCGGCATCAATCCCGGCCCGGTCGGCACCGACCGCCACGTCACGCTGCTCAAGACACGGGCAAAACACCAGTTCGGCGACGAGAACCGCTACAAGGAATTCCAGAAAGGGCTGCCGCTCGGACGCCCCGCCCATGCGCGCGAGATCGGCGACCTGATGGCGTTCCTCGCCTCCGACCGTTCCGGCTACACCTCGGGCGTGATCTTTACCGTCGATGGCGGGATCGCTGCTGGGTGGGGGTAGCCAACCCAACCGTCGTCCGCTCAAACAACTGCCGGATCAGCGTCGTGATCCGGCCGTGCGGTGACGACAGCTCGTTCATGATCGTAAAATGGTCGGCGCCGGGGATCTCTTCATAGGTCACCGGCAATCCGCATTTCGCGCGATGGGCCGCGAAATCCGCGGTCTGCTTGCGCAGCAGCGGCAGTTCGGCGGAGCCGACCACCAGCGACAACGGCTTCATCGCCCCGCCCGCCTGCATGACAGGCGAATTGCGGCGCGAGGCCGCCTCATCGAGGGCGAGTCTTGCGTTGAGATAGCTGTGGCGGATCGGCTCGAGATCGTAGATGCCGCTGATGGCCATCCCCGCTCGCACATATCGATGCGCCAGCGCCATCGCAGTGAGATGCCCGCCGGCCGACCATCCGGACACTACGATCCTCTTGCCGTCGCCGCCGAGCGCGGGCAATTGCTCGGCAAGAAAGTCGATGCCGGCAGAAATCTCGGCCACGATCTGGTCAAGCGTCGCGTCCGGCGCCAGTGTGTAGCCGATCAGCGCGACATTGATGCCGTACGCCAATGGTCCTTCGGCAAACAGCGCAAAGGTCTCCTTCGCCCGATTTTGCCAGTAGCCGCCGTGAATGAACAGAAGCGTTGGGCCGTCCTCGCGCGCTTTGAGAAAGTCGATCCGGTTGCGCTCGCGCTTGCCATAACGCAGATCGAGATGAGCAGGATATCGC
>Ga0213853_10742233_pt1 | contig 10795 bp, 8 predicted proteins | sample ABR_2016_MetaT_FD_164456 | JGI IMG/M metagenome (GOLD analysis project Ga0213853, IMG submission 164456) | Metatranscriptome of freshwater sediment microbial communities from post-fracked creek in Pennsylvania, United States - ABR_2016... | ecosystem: Environmental > Aquatic > Freshwater > Creek...
CCGGTGGTGCCGCCGATCGGCCGGCTCGTCAAGGGCGCCGGCGGGCGCGTCACGGCCATCGAACTCGGCGCGGCGTTCGAGCGTGCCTGGCGGCAGGTCGGCCTCGCGCTCGATCGCGGCGGCTTCACGGTCGAGGACCGCGATCGGATCAAGGGCCTGTATTTCGTCCGCTACATCGATCCCGACTACGAAGCCGACCTCAAGGCGAAGCAGGGCTGGCTGTCGAAACTGCTCAGCAGCGATCCGAAGATCACCGCCCAGCAGTTCCGCGTCTTCGTGTCGGGAAGCGGCGAGCTGACGCGGGTCGTCGTGCACACGCAGGACGGCACCGGCGATGCCGGCGCGACCGGCGAACGCATCCTGAACCAGATCAACGAACAGCTGCGCTAGCCGCCCCGGCGACCGGCGTGACCCCGGCGCGGCGTGCGAGTCGGGCGCGCGGCGTCTGAGGGGAGCCGGCGCGTGCTCAAGTTCCGCAGTCTCGGTTCGGGCAGTGGCGGCAACGCGCTGGTCGTCGAGGCGCATCTCGGCTCGACCTGCACGCGCGTCCTCGTCGATGCCGGATTCGGGCCGCGCGAATTGCACGCGCGCCTGAGGCGCGCCGGTCTCGCCGCCGAGGCGTTCGATGCGGTGTTCCTCACCCACGAACATTCCGATCACACCAGCGGCGTCGGCGCCTTCGCGGCCTGCACCGAGGCCACGCTGCACGCGACCGCGGGGACCGCGGCGGCCGCGCGCCTCGCCGCCCGGTGGCCGGAGCGCCTGCGGACCTTTGTCGCCGGCGAGGTCGTGCAAGTCGGTGCACTGCGCGTCGCCGCGTATCCGGTGCCGCACGACGCCGCCGAGCCGACGCAGTTCGTGCTGTCCGACGGCAGCGTGCGGCTCGGCGTGCTGACCGACATCGGAGCGCCCACCGACGCGGTGCGGCGCGCGCTCGACGGCGTCGACGCGCTGGTCCTCGAGTGCAATCACGATCCGGCGATGCTGCACGGCGGGCGCTATCCGCCCTTCCTGAAGCAGCGCATCGCCTCCGATGTCGGTCACCTGTCGAACCAGCAGGCCGCCGACCTGCTCGGCGCGATCGACCGCAGTCGCCTGCATTGCATCGTTGCCGCCCACCTGAGCCAGTCGAACAACCGCCCCGAACTCGCCCAGCAGTCCCTCGCCGCCGTTCTGCGATGCGCAGCGCACGAGATCGCCGTCGCCTCCCAGCACGACGGATTCGCCTGGCGCGAGATCGGCTAGGCGTCCGCGCGGCTGGGCGTCCCCTTCCCGAACCCGCGCAGGAACGTTTCTGCGGCCGGGTCGCGTTGACGGCCCGGCGGCAGGTTGCCGCGTCGCATGACGCCCGGCGCTGTCACGCCGCGTTCATGAGCCCTCGTTAAGTTTCGCGCTCCGCTCGCGATCCAGCGCCGCCGCACCGGCCGGCACCGGTTGGCCCGGGCGGCGAGCTCGAGATCGAAATGCCATCCCCGCGTAGCCCCCACTTGTCTCGTCCCCCTGGGTCCCTGGCCGCCCGCATCGTCCTGGCCGCAACGTCGGCGTTGCTCGCGGGCGCCGCGTGGGCGCAGGATGCCCCCGTCGCCCATGCCTCACGGCTCGACGCGCTGGAAGTCACCGCGAGCCGGTTTCACCTCGCCGTGCAGGAGTCGCCCGAAGCGATGACGGTCATCTCGGGCGACGAATTGCGCGCACGCGGCGCGACCGACCTGCGCTCGGCGCTGGCGCTGCTCGGCGGGGTCAGCGTCGCGCCGGGCGGCGATCTCGGACCCGCGGGCGCCGCGCCCGCGCTGCTCGGACGGCGCGAAGCCGACGACTTTCTGCTGCTGGTCGACGACGTCCCGGCCGGCAGCGTGTTCGTCCCGTCGTTCGACACGCTCGACTTGCACGACGTCGAGCGGATCGAGGTACTGCGCGGCGCGGCGCCAGTGTTCTACGGCACCACGGCGTTCGCCGGCACGATCCACGTGATCCACTACCCGGCGGGCCGGGCGGCGCGCGCGGTGAACCTCGAAGTCGGCAGCTTCGGCTCGCTCGCCGCCGACGCGTCGGCCGTCCTCGGCGACGGCGCGCTGCGCCAGTCGCTCAGTGCCGACGTCGCGCGCGACCGCGTCGATGGCCAGCGCACCGGATACGACCGCGCCCACGCGCTTTTCCGCCTGGGCGCGCCGTCGGCCGCCGGCGCCTGGCATGTCGACGCCGACGTCGTCGCGCAGCGGCAGAAGCCGGGCAGTCCGTCGCCGGTCGATGCGAACGGGCTGCCCACGGCGGCGCTGCCGGCCGATTTCGACCAGCACCCCGCCGATCGCAAGCGCGACACGGATCGCTACCACCTGGCCGCCGGTCTCGATGCCCGCCCGGCCTTCGGCGACTGGGGCACGATCCTGTCGCTGACGCACGGGCAGACCCGCACGATCGAGGGCTTCCTGCAGAACGGCTACCAGGCCAATGTGCCGAACGCCGTCGGATTCCGGCAGTCGCAGCGCGTCGACGAGCTGTTCGCCGATACCCACCTGACGCACGCATTCAGTTCGGCGCTGGGGCTGACGGTGGGCCTCAACGAGACCTACGGTCGCCTCGCGCAGGACAGCGCGGCGTTCGACTACCAGGTGCCGCTGGACGGCACCGGTGCGCCGGCCGGCGCGGACCAGCCGGCGACCGGCACGGTGACGCTGCGGGATCGCCGCAGCCTGTTCGGCGTCTATGCGCAAGGCCGCTGGAAGCCGATCGACACGACGACCGTGCTCGCCGGCCTGCGCTGGAACGCGACGCGCGACACGCTCGACGCCTTCGACGGCCAGAATGTGCCGAACCAGACGCGCCAGACGCGCCAGACGCGCCGGCTGACCGGTTCCCTCGGCGGCAGCTGGCGCGCGTGGAGCGATCCCGAGATCGACCTGGACGACCTGGTGCTCCATGTGTCGGTCGGTAACACGTTCCAGCTGCCGCAGGTCGACACCGGCCCGGCGGCCGGATTCGATCCGCAGATCGCGCCCGAAACGGCGCGCAGCGTGACGGCGGGCATCAAGCTCGACGGCGACGACGGGCGCTTCGACGCGGATCTATCGGTGTTCTACGTCGATTTCGACAAGCAGCCGCTCAACGGCCAGATCAACGGTCTGCCGGCAGTCGTCGCGAGCGGACGCACGCGATTTCGCGGCGCCGATCTCGAGACGTCCTTCGCGCTGCGGCCGGCGCTGCGCATCGCCGCGAGCGTCAGCGCCGAGGACGCCCGTTACCGGGACTTCGTCGATGCGAATGCCGGCCAGCTCGCCGGAAAGCAGATACCGCTGTCCCCGCGGGCCCGCGGCGCGCTCGGCGTCGTGTTTGCCCCGCCCGTCGGACCGCAGGCGGCGCTGACCGCGGTCGCCGAGGGGCCGCGCTACCTCGACCAGCAGAACCAGGCGCGCATCGGCGGCTACGCGACCGTCGATGCGATGGTCGGCTATCGCTGGCCGCGCCTGCTGCTGCGCGTCAGCGGCACCAACCTCGGCAATCGGCGCGATCCGGTCGTGCGCAGCGAACTCGGCGAGGGACAGTTCTACCGGCTGCCCGGACGGAGGATCGTCGCCGCGGCGACCTGGTCGTACTAGGGTCGGCGGCACGGGCGGCAGGCGCCGCCGCGCTCAGCCCGAGAACAGATTCCTTTGCACGTGCGCCAGGTGCGCGCGCAGCAGCGCGGCGGCCTTCTGCGCATCGCGCTCGCGCAGCGCCTGCACCAGCGCGCGATGCTCGCGCTGGTAGGCTTGGCGCCGCTCGGGCGTCGCGCTGCGGCGCTTCAGTGCGCCCCAGTCGCCGGTGCGCCGCGCCTCGCTCATCAGCCGGAATACCATCAGCACCATCGCGTTGTGCGTCGATTCGGCGAGCGTCTCGTGCAGGCGGCCGTCCCACTGCTCGAAGTCCTCGAAGGTCGTGGACTGCTCGGCCATCGCCAGGCATTCCTCCATGCGCGAGAAATCCAGTGCCGTCGCGTTGTGGACGGCCAGCTCGGCAATCTGCGGCTCGAAGATCATCCGCGCATGCATCAACTCCGCGGGCCCGACCTCCAGGCCGGCCGACGAGGCCGGGTTGGCGTAGGTGCCGCTGCCGACACGCTGCGAGATCAGGCCCTCGTCCTTGAGCGCCGCGAGCGCCTTGCGAACCGCGGCACGCGACAACCGGTACCGCTCGGCCAGGGCGCGCTCCGTGGGCAGGCGCGCGCCCGCCGGCCACTGGCCACCGGTCAGCGCGTCTCGCAGCGTCCGGGTGAACGTGGACAGGTCGCCGGCCGCGGCCGGCAGGTCACGCTTCATCGTTCGTCCGCAGCGTGCGTTGCATCGTCGGATTGTCGCCGAAATCGCGCTGCTTGCCTAGATTGGTTGCGATTGGTTTGGAGCGCGACAGGCGGCGGCCGATCGTTCGATCGCGCAAAATGGGTCAATGGTGCATTGCGATTCGTTGCGTCGATCGCGGCCATCACGTACGATGACCGAACGCGTCGGCCGGGAACTTGGTTCCAATTGGTGCGGTTTGGTTGGGCGCGGGCGACACAGCGATGGCGCGTCGAGGCGGGCGGGGAGTGCGCGATCTTGGCGGCCCGCCCGACGGGCGGGTCACGGCGGGGACGACGGATCCACGGATGAGGCTGGTGACCTACCGGTGGCGGGGCGCGCGGCACGCCGGCGTGCTCGATGCGCAAGGCGCTGCGATCGAGCCGTTCGAGGCCGGCGACGAGGTCGCGCGTGCCGGGCTGCTGCCCTTGATCGACGCGGCCGCGCGCGGCGTCGCATTGCCGCGCCGCGCCGGCACCCGGCTGTCGCTCGGCGAGGTGGCGATCGACGCGCCGCTGCCGCATCCGCGGCGCAATCTGTTCTGCGTCGGCCGCAACTACCGCGCCCATGCGAAGGAGCTTTCGGCCTCGGTCTTCAAGGGCCAGGATGCGAAGAACGACGGATGGCCGATCGTCTTCACGAAGGTTCCCGAAACGGTGATCGCCAGCGGTGCCACGGTGCGCCTGCCGCAGGACATCTCGTCGCAGATCGATTACGAGGCCGAACTGGCGGTCGTCATCGGCCGTGGCGGTCGCGACATCGCGCGCGCCGGCGCGCTGGACCACGTCTACGGCTACACGATCGTCAACGACGTGACCGCGCGCGACGTGCAGATGCGGCACCAGCAGTGGGACCTCGGCAAGAGCTTCGATACCTTCTGTCCGATGGGTCCGTGCATCGTCACCGCCGACGAACTCGATGGCACCGACACCCGCGTGCGCTGCTGGGTCAACGGCGAGCTGCGCCAGGATGGCCGCACGCGCGATCTGATCTTCGACATCCCGACGCTGATCGAGACCTGCTCGCGCGGCATCACGCTGTATCCGGGTGACGTGATCGCGACCGGGACGCCGGCCGGCGTCGGGATGGGACTCGATCCGCCGTGCTTCCTGCGGCCCGGCGATCGGGTTCGCATCGAGATCGACGGCATCGGCGTGCTGGAGAATCCGTTCGCATGAGCCTGGCCGGCTGCGTTCCTTGCGCCGGAATCGGCCGCACCCTGCCGCGTCGCGGTCGGAGCGCCATGCCGTGACGACGAGCTATCCGCGGCTGTTCTCGGAGTGGCGGATCCGCAATACGAAGATCCGCAACCGGATCGTCTTCCCGCCGACCTGCCCGACCTGGACCGACGGCGGCGTGCTCACTGACATGGCGACCGCGTACTACCGCGAGCGGGCGCGCGGCGGTGTCGGCCTGATCATCATCGGCGCGACGCACGTGCATCCCTCGTCGCTCGCCGCGCCCTTGATCACGCCGCAGTTGTTCAACGACGCGAACATCGAACCGCTGGCGCGGATCGCGAAGGCCGTCCACGACGAGGGCGCGAAGCTCGCGATCCAACTGTGGCACTCCGGCGTGCGCGGGATGCCGAATCCGAAGATGGATCCGGGCGCCGATCCCGATGCGACCTGGTACACGTACTCGCCGAGCCAGGTCCCCCTCGGCGAATACCCCGGCGCGTCGACGCCGAAGGCGATGTCCGAGGCCGACATCGAGGAGGTCATCGCGGCCTACGCGAGCGCCGCCGGGCGCGCGATCGCGGCCGATCTGGACGGGGTCGAATTCCACATGAGCCATGGCTACCTGCCGTGGCAGTTCCTCTCGCCCTTGTACAACAAGCGCATCGACCGCTGGGGCGGCTCGTTCGACAAGCGCCTGCGCTTCCCGGTCGAAGCGATCACGGCGATCCGCCGGGCGATTGGCAGTGGCCCGTTCCTGGGCTACCGGATCAATTCGACGTCGTTCTGGCCGGGCGACCTCGAACTCGACGACGTCAAGCAGGTCGTCGCCGCGCTCGATCGCCAGGTCGACATCGACTACGTCAGCGTCTCGGCCGGCGTGCACCACTCGTTCATCCATACGCCGATGCACTTCGAGGGCGGATGGGAGCGGCGCTACGCGCGCGACATCCGCGCCGTCTCGTCCAAGCCGATCCTGCTGGTCGGCCGCATCACGACGCCGAACGTCGCCGAGGAACTGCTCGAGGCGGGCGACGGCGACGCGATCTGCCTGGCGCGCCAGCTGTTCGCCGATGCCGAATGGGCCAACAAGGCGCGCGAGGGGCGCGAAGACGACATCCGCCGCTGCGTCGCCGCCAATCACTGCTGGCGCAACGCGTCGACCGGCCAGCGCGTGCAGTGCATCTATAACCCCGAGGTCGGTCGCGAGGCCAAATGGGGCGCGGGCAGCCTGATCCGCGTCGCGCGACCGCGTCGCGTGCTGGTCGTCGGCGGCGGGCCGGCCGGCCTGGAATTCGCGCGGATCGCCGCGGCGCGCGGACATTCGGTCACCGTCCGCGAGAAGGCGCGCGAACTCGGCGGCCATGTGCGGCTGCAGTCGCTGCTGCCCGACCGCGGGGAATTCCTGACCGTCGCGCGCTGGCTCGCCCAGCAGGCGGCCAAGAACGGCGCCGTGATCCATACCGACAGCGCGGTCGAGGAGTCCAATCTCGACGCGGTGCTGGCCGAGGACCGCCCGGATCATGTCGTCGTCGCGACGGGCTCGCGCGTGTGCGTCGACGGCTTCCAGGGCTGGACCGCGGCGCCGATTCCCGGCTGGGACACCGCCTACGCCGTCGGGTGGGACGAGATCGTCACCGGCGAGGCGCTGCCGCGCGGCGACGTGCTGGTGATCGACGACCTGTCGACCGCGATCGCGCCGCTGACCGCGGTCAAGCTGCGCCTCGGGGGCACGCCGAACGTGCGCCTCGTGACGCGCTGGCCGATGGTCGGGATGGACACGCTGCACGATGTCTACCACGACTGGATCATGCCGAAGGTCTTCGACATGGGCATCGAGCTGATGCCGAACCACTTCGTCAAGCGCATCGAGGGCAACGCGGTCACGGTCTACAACGTCCATCAACCGCAGCGTGAAGTCGCGCTGCGGGCGGACACGATCGTCATGGCCACGGGGCGCCAGTCGATCAATGCCTTGCACGACGCCTTGCACGCGCGCGGCGTCCCGGTCGAGACGATCGGCGACGCGAACGCGCCGCGCGGCACCTACGAGGCGGTGTACGAGGGGCATCGCGCCGGCCGCAAGGTCTGAGGCGCACTGCGTGCGGGGACGGACGGGATGGCGACACGATTCGTGGAGCGCATGTGCATCGAGGTCGAGGGCCAGGGCGAGCCGCTGGTGATGATCCATGGCCTGGGCGGGACCTCGAACACGTTCACGCCGCTGCTGACCCGGATCGCGGCGCAGATGCAGGTAATCCGGCCCGACCTGCCGGGAGCCGGACGCTCGCCGACCAGCGGCAGGTTCGCGATCGAACAGATCGCCGACGCGATCGCCAAGGCGCTCGCGGCGCTCGGCGTCGGGCGCGCCCATGTCGCCGGTCATTCGCTTGGCACGATCGTCTCGTGCTACCTCGCGCTGCGCCAGCCGCAGCTCGTCAAGAGCCTCGCGCTGATCGGACCGCTGTTGGCGCCGTCCGACGTCGGCCGCAAGGGTCTGGTCGAGCGCGCCGCGGTCGCGCGCGCCCAGGGAATGCAGCCGATCGCCGACAGCATCGTCCAGGCCACGACCGCGGGGACGACGCGTCTGGAGCGGCCGCTCGCCGTCGCGATGATCCGTGAATCGCTGATGCGCCAGGAACCCGAGGGCTACGCCCGCAACTGCGAGGCGCTGGCGGAGGTCGCGCCGCCCGACGTGACGGGGATCAAGTGCCCGACGCTGCTGGCGACCGGCGACGAGGACGCGATCGCGACCGTCGGCGGGATGGGCGCGATCGCGCGGCGCATCGCCGGCGCGGAAAGCAAGGTCATCCAGCGGTGCGGCCACTGGGCGACATTCGAGCGGCCCGAGACGACGGCCGCTTTGGTCGAGGCGTTTCTGGCGCGGCGACGTTGAACGACGAAGCGACGGTTGTACCCCGACCGCGGCTGGCGACCCGCCGCGGCGCATCCTGAACCAGGGAGAAGGCGATGGCGAACATCCTGTACACGAACGTTCGGATCCTCGACGGCAGCGGGGAGGCCTCCTATACCGGCGAGGTGCTGGTCCAGGGCAACCGCATCCGGCGCGTGGCGCGCGGCACGCGCACGCTGCCGACGCAGGGTGTCACGGTGATCGATGGCGCCGGCGCCACGCTGATGCCCGGGCTGTGCGACGCCCACGCGCATTTCAGCTGGAACAACGCGTCGACGCTCGAGGCGATCGCGATGATGCCGCCCGAGGAGCACACGCTGGTCTGCGCGGTCTCGGCCAGGAGCTGGCTCGACAGCGGCTTCACGATGTGTGTCGGGGCGGCGGCGGCCAAGCCGCGGCTGGATGTCGTGATCCGCAACGCGATCAATGCCGGACAGTTCCCGGGCCCGCGCTACCTCGCCAACTCGCAGGAGATCGCGACGCTCGGCGGCCTCGGCGACACGAACCCGCCGCATCTGGACGATCCGCTGATGAGCTTCGGCGCCGTCGTCAGCGGACCCGAGGAGATGCGCAAGACCGTGCGCACGTTCATCAAGTACGGCGTCGACCTGATCAAGCTGAACCTGTCCGGCGAGGCGATGACCGCGACCGGCGCCGACGAGACGCCGATGTCCGAAGAGGAGGTCGCGGTCGCGATCTCCGAGGCGAAGAGGCGCGCAAAGCGCGCCTGCGCCCACGCCCGCTCGAACGAATCGGTCAAGCAGTGCATCCGGCACGGCGTCGAGATCATCTATCACGCGAGCTACGTGACCGACGAGACGCTCGATCTGCTCGAGGCCAACAAGGACAAGCATTTCGTCGCGCCGGCGCTGGCCTGGCTCGTCACGCTGACCAACGGCGACGCGAGCCAGTACGGCCTGACGAAGGACGCGCTGCGCCAGATGGGCTATATGCGCGAGCTCGAGATCGCCGTCGAGGCGTGCAAGAAGATGCGCAAGCGCGGCATCCGCGTGCTGCCCGGCGGCGACTACGGCTTTGCGTGGACGCCGCACGGCACCTATGCGAAGGACCTCGAGTACTTCGTCAACCTGCTCGGCTACACGCCGATGGAGGCGCTGGTCGCGGCGACCCGCTTCGGCGGCGCGATCATGGGCAAGCCGACCGAACTGGGCCAGATCAAGGAGGGCTATCTGGCCGACCTGCTGCTCGTCGATGGCGATCCGGTGACCAACATCAAGGTCCTGCAGGACAAGAACCGGCTGCTCGCGATCATGAAGGATGGAGAGTTTCACAAGGCGCCGGACCTTGCGCCGCTGCGCCATCGCATCGCGCTGTGAGTGGCCGGCCCAGGGCCGACGCATGGCCGACCGAGGCGGACCCGGGCGCACGATGAAACAGTTCATCCTGACCTTCCTCAACGGCCTGACGCTGGCGGCGCTCTATTTCCTCGTCGCCAGCGGCTTCACGCTGGTGTTCGGACTGATGCGCAACATCAACCTGGCGCACGGTTCGCTCTATCTCCTCGGCGCCTACATCGGCTACGAGGTCGGCGACCGGACCGGTTCGTGGTTCCTCGCGGCGCTCGCGGGCTTCGTTGCGACGGCGCTGTTCGGCGTGATCCTGCAGGTGCTGATCTTCCGCCGGATGATGGGCCAGGAGCTGCGCCAGACGATGGTGACGATCGGCATCTCGATCGTCCTGGCCGACCTGATGCTGGCGATCTGGAGCGGCACGACCTACCAGTTCGACCCGCCCGACTGGCTCGATGGCGCCACGCCGCTTCCGTTCATCAAGGCCTATCCGACGATCCGGATCATGGTGCTGGCGACTGCGATCGTGATCGGCCTCGTACTGTGGCTGTTCCTGACGCGCACGCGGATCGGGATGATGATCCGCGCCGGCGTCGACGATCGCGGCATGCTGGCCGCGTCCGGGGTCAACGTCCAGCGGATCTTCGTCGCGACATTCGCGGTCGGCGCCGGCCTGGCCGGATTCGCCGGCGTCGTCGGCGGCTCGGCGCTGTCGATCGCGCCGGGCGAGGACACGCGCTATCTACTCGCCTCGCTGGTCGTCGTGATCGTCGGCGGCATGGGCAGCGTTCCCGGCGCGGCGATCGGTGCGCTGCTGATCGGCCTTGCGGAGCAGTTCGGGCTGGCCTACACGCCGACCTACGGCGCCGTCTACACCTTCCTGATCATGGTGCTCGTGCTGGCCGTGCGGCCGCAGGGCCTGCTGGGTCGGGCATGAGGCCGCCGGGCCGCCCCACGGGCTCAGTGCGCCGGGAGACCGGCAAGGAGTTAAAGGGTGGAAGTCCCTGACGACAAAGAAGTAGCGCTTCATGTTGTCCCCGAGTCATGCGTGGCGTACCGCGAGGTATGGCGCGAAGCGTTGAC
>Ga0213853_11018202_pt1 | contig 10770 bp, 7 predicted proteins | sample ABR_2016_MetaT_FD_164456 | JGI IMG/M metagenome (GOLD analysis project Ga0213853, IMG submission 164456) | Metatranscriptome of freshwater sediment microbial communities from post-fracked creek in Pennsylvania, United States - ABR_2016... | ecosystem: Environmental > Aquatic > Freshwater > Creek...
AGACTCTCGCGCTTTCCGTCTCGGCGCACGTGCTCATTCCGCAGATTTCACCGGCGAAACGCACGCTGCATCCCACGCTTTTCCTGCTGCACGGCCTCAGCGACGACCACACGATGTGGATGCGCCGCACGAGCATCGAGCGCTACGCCGCCGAGCGGAACCTCGCCGTCGTGATGCCCGCCGTCGGCCGCAGCTTTTACCAGGACACCGCCGGCGGCGCGCGCTACTGGACGTATCTCAGCGAGGAGCTGCCCTCGATCATGCGCGGCTTCTTCCCGCTCTCGGAAAAGCGCGCGGACAATTTCGCGGCCGGCCTCTCGATGGGCGGCTACGGCGCGCTGCGGCTCGCGCTCGCGCATCCGGAAAAATTCGCCGCCGCCGCGAGCTTCAGCGGTGCGCTCGACTACGTCCGCCGACTGCGCGAATCCGGCAGGGCCCGGTCACGCATCAGCAGGGCCGAGTGGGATTCCATCGCCGGGCCGGGGGCCGACGCCGCGGGCACCGCGAGCGATCTGCATTTTCTCGCCAAGCGCGTCGCATTCCGCCGCGGCCCCAAGCCCGCGCTGTGGCTGAGCTGCGGCACCGGGGACGACATCATCGGCGACACGCGGGCCTTTCACGCGCACCTCGGCGCGCTCGGCTGGCGGCATCATCACGAGGAAAGTCCCGGCGGGCACGACTGGGCCTACTGGGACGGACAAATCAAACGCGCCATCGCATGGCTGCCCCTGCGGAAATGAGCGACACGCCAAGGCGCACCCGCAGAAACACGAAGGTGCTCAATGCCCTGAAGGCCGCTTCGATCATCATGGTCATGCTCCTCGGCTGCATCCTGCTCCTGTGGTTGCTCACGCAACTGTTCCGCCCGGAGGAACCCGGGCCGGAAGTGGCTCCTCAACACGGTCAATCCATGTGGGAAGCGTCCCCTGCCCGGTGACTCTTGAGGGCGTGCCTGCTCAGGGTGATGCATCGGCCGGGCGGGTCGGAACTTCATCCGTAACGCGCCATCCGGCCCCGGAATAATCACCGTTTGGAGTTGCAAAGAGGTGAACGGGGTGAGAGCTTCGCTCATGAACTTCCGGTGGCCGTTCGCAAGAACTGCTAAGCTGGGAAAAAGAGGTCCGACGGTGGAAGGACTTCCCGGCAACGGAGGAGAATTGCCCGCCGACATGGTGACGGATCGCGATGCCGCGCTCTCGTGGAATGCCAAGGGCCTCCACCCCCATCCCGTGCTCTCGCTCATCCCGCCGCGGACGCTGAAGCGCCTGCTGAACGACTCGGCCTTCATCGAGCTGCCCAAGGGCGAGGTCGTGTTCCGGCAGGGCGATCCTTGCGAAGCCATCTTTCTCATCGTGAGCGGGCGGTGCGAAGGTCGCGACGCGGGCGGCGAGGTGGACCGGGTTTTCGGGCCGGGCGACACCATCGGCGAACGCGCTTTTCTCAATCGCGAGCCGTACCGCTTCACAGCCGTCGTCGCCACGCATTGCGTGCTGCTTCGGATCGCCGCGACGGAATTGCTCGCGCTGTTCGACAAGGATCCCAGTTTTGCCGGGCGCTTCTCGCAGGCGCTCGTCGGCCGTTTCCATGTGACAGCCGAATCGCCGCTGCCCAGGCGCGTGCGGCGCATCGTCTCCCTGCTCTCGCTTGCGGGGCAGACGGACGACCGCGCGGTGGTCGCCCGTCTCGCGCAGGAACTCCGCGGGATCACCGGCCAGCAGGTGCTCATGGTTCATCTCGATCCCGCGCATCAGGCGGTGGTTCTCGACGACTGGCCCAAGGTGGACACGCACCTCGACGGCGCGTTCGCCTTTCAGAACCATGTCATGCCGATGGGCCGCGGCATTGACGAACTGCGCCTGAGCGTCGGCAGCGAGGCGCGCGTGGCCGCATTCGTACCGCCGCTGCTCAGCCACTGCGGACGGCACTACGACTACGTCCTACTGCACGTCGCGGCGTCCACTCCGGTGGCGGTTGCGCTCGAATGCCTCATCCAGTCGGACCTCGCCTGCATCCTCGTGAAGCCGGACGCGCGGACCAGCGACGATTTTGCGATCCTCATGCGGCAGCTTTCCGAGCAGGCGCGCGGTGCGAGCGCGCATGTGCGGCCCATCGTCGTCATGGATGAAAATGTCTCCCGCGACGAACTCCGTGACTCCGTCGCGAAACTCGGCCAGCCCGTGCATTCCTTCGCGAACGGTTTCCCGAAGGCCGGGATGCCCGGCGACCCGCGCTTCCATCTCCACATGCGCCGCCTCGCCCGCGAGATCGCGCGCTGCCGCATCGGCCTTGCACTTTCCTCCGGCGGTGCGAAGGGCCTCGCGCACATCGGCGTGATCCAGGTGCTCGAGGAAAACGGCATCGAGGTGGACTGCATCGCCGGCGCGAGCATGGGCGCCTACATCGGCGGGCTGTGGGCGCATGGAGCCGACGGCACGATGCTCGAGGCGATCGCCCGCGAAAATGAAAGCCGCTGGGGCCTCTGGGCGCTCGTGGATCCCGAACTGCCGCCGCGCCGCGGATTTCTCAGGACCGGGCGCGTGATGAAACGCCTGCGCCGTTCACTCGGCGACGCGCAGTTCTGCGATCTCATCCGCCCGCTCCTGGTGACCGCGACAAATTTGGAAACGCTCGAGCGCGTCGTGTTTTCCAGCGGCGACGTGGGCGATGCGATCGAGGCGAGCATCGCCATTCCGGGGATCATCGTTCCGGTGACGGTGAACGGAGAAACGCTCATTGATGGCGGCATCGCGGACCCGCTGCCCGTGGATGTCCTTCAGGAAATGGGCATCGAAAAAATCATCGCCGTGAACGTCATCCCGCCGCCCGAAACGCTGCGCGAATGGCGCGACCAAAAGTGCCTGCCCCGCGACCTGGCGGCAAACCGCCGTTCGCTCGGCTCGTTCTTCAACCGCCACCTGAATTACTTCGCCAAGGGCAACGTCCTCGACACGCTGCTCCAGGCCATCAGCGGCGCGCAGACGCGCGTGGCCGAGACCTCGTCGCTCAGCGCCGACATCCTCCTGCGCCAGCTACACTGCGGCGCGCGGTGGCACGATTTCACAAACCCCGGGAAGTACATCGCGCTGGGCCGTGAAGCGGCCGAGGCGCAACTGCCCGCGATCCTCGCCCTCGCGAAAGGAGGCTCCCATGAAAACACCCCGATGCCCGCCCTTGCCGGCGCTGCGTAGCTGGCAGATCGCCCGCCTGCGCACCTATCTGCGCGACACGGTGCTCCCATTCTCCGCGCACTACTCGGCGCTTTTCCGCAGGGAAAAAATAGATCCTGCGCGAATCGGAACCGCCGACGATCTCCGCCACATTCCGTTCACGAGCAAGGCCGACTTTGCCGCGACGGCCGGCGAGCCCGACCCCGTGCGCGCCTTTGTTCTCCAGCCTGACAAGCGCGTGCTTTCGCGGCGCTTCTCGACGGTCGCGCGCGCGCTGCTTCACGGGCGGCGCGCGGTGGAGGAAAGTTTCGAGCGCGAGTTCCGCCCGATTTTTCTCACGAGCACCACGGGCCGCAGCGCCGAGCCGGTGCCGTTTCTTTTCACTGAACACGACATCGGAAATCTCAGGCTCGCCGGAACCCGCGTGATGCAGGTCTGCGATGCAAGGCAGGACATGCGGATGGTGAACATGCTGCCCTTCGCGCCGCACCTCGCGTTTTGGCTCACGCACTACGCGGGAACGGAATTCGGCGTCTTCGTCGTCTCCAGCGGCGGCGGAAAAACGATGGGCACCGAGGGAAATTTGCGCCTCATGCGCAAGATTCGCCCCGACGTGATCATCGGGATGCCGACCTTCATCTATCACGTGATGACCGAGGCCGTGCGCGAGCACATCCAGCTTCCGAATCTCAAAAAGATCGTCCTCGCCGGAGAAAAAACGCCGACCGGCATGAGGAACAAACTGCGCGAACTAGCGCGCGAACTCGGCAGCGCGCGCGTGGATGTGCTGCGCACCTACGGATTCACCGAGGCGAAAATGGCGTGGACCGAGTGCCCGTACGAGGAGGACGCGGGCAGTGCCGGCTACCACGTCCATCCCGATCTCGCGCTCATCGAAATCGTGGACCCCGCGACCGGCGAACCGCGCGGCGAAGGTGAGCCTGGCGAGATTGTTTTCACTCCGCTCGATTCGCGCGGCAGCGTCGTGCTGCGCTACCGCACCGGCGACGTGATTGACGGCGGGCTCTTTTACGAGCCGTGCCCGTTCTGCGGCCGCGAAGTGCCGCGGCTGGTCGGCGAAATTGCGCGCCGCTCCGACGTGCGCGACATGCGCTTCGACAAAATCAAGGGCACGCTCGTGGACTTCAACCACCTCGAGCACGTCCTCGACAACGCCGAGCACCTCGGCACGTGGCAGCTCGAATTGCGGAAGCTCCGCGACGACCCGCTCGAGGTGGACGAACTCGTGCTCCACGTCTCGAAGTCGGACGATTGCGACGAACAGACGCTGCGGAAACACCTCGTCTCGCGCTTCGCCGCCGAGACGGAGATTCACCCGAACCGCGTGGAGTTTCACACGGAAAAGGAAATGCGCGAACTCCAGGGTGTCGGCACCGCGCTGAAGGAAATGCGTGTGGTGGATCACCGCCCCGCGGCAAACGGCGCGTCCAAAACGGGAGTCCCTCATGGCTGATACGAGGCTGGCGATCGTGGACGGCGTGCGCACGCCGTTTTGCAAAATGGGCACCGACCTTGCATCGCTGTCCGCCGACGAACTCGGCCGCATCGCCGTCAGCGCGCTGCTCGCAAAGACGGGCCTCGATCCTGCGCTCGTGGACGAAGTGATCATCGGCTGCGTGTGCCAGCCGTTCGACGCCGCGAACATCGCGCGTGTCATCGCCCTGCGCGCGGGCATCCCCGAATCCGTTCCCGCCGCGACCGTGAACCGCAACTGCGCCTCCGGCATGGAATCGCTCACCGCCGCCGCCGAACGCATGGCCGCGGGCCGCGGCTCCGTCTTCATCGTCGGCGGCACCGAGAGCATGACGAATGTCCCGCTGCTCTACCGGCCCGAGGCCGCGCGGAAATTTGGAAAACTCGCGAAGGCAAAATCCGCGTCCGAGAGCCTGCTTGCGATGGCGCGTTTTCGCGCGGGCGACTTCCGTCCGCGCGTCGGTTTGCAGATGGGCCTCACCGATCCGGTGTCCGGCCTGAACATGGGCGAAACCGCCGAATTGCTCGCGCGGGAAAACGGAATCACGCGCGAGGCGGAGGACGCCTTCGCACACCGCTCGCACGGGCGCGCCGCCGCCGCCGCTCCGATGGCCGATGAGATTTGCCCGGTGTACCTGAATGGCAACTCAATCACGCACGACAACGGCCCGCGCGCGGACAGCTCGCCCGCAGGGCTCGCAAAGCTGCGCACGGTCTTCGACCAGTACGGCACCGTGACCGCCGGGAATTCCTCCCAGGTCACCGACGGCGCGGTGTCGCTGCTCGTGATGTCCGCAGCGCGCGCCGCGGAACTCGGCTTCCAGCCGCTCGGCTTCCTCACGCACTACGCCTACACCGGATGCGACCCCGCGCGAATGGGCCTCGGTCCCGTGAGCGCCATCGCAAAAGCATCCGCAAACGCCGGGCTGAAAATCGAGGACGCCGACATTGTCGAAATCAACGAGGCATTCGCCGCGCAAGTGCTCGCCGTGCTCCAGCGCGTGCCGGTGCCGGAGGAGAAATTGAACGTCAACGGCGGCGCCATCGCGCTCGGTCATCCCGTCGGCGCGACCGGCGCGCGCCTCGTGCTCACCGCGCTGCACGAACTTCGCCGGCGCAAAGCCCGCCGCGCACTCGTGTCCCTGTGCGTCGGCGGCGGGCAGGGCGCCGCACTCTGGCTGGAAGGGAGCTGAACCATGCAAACGATCCGACGCGAAATTCTCAGCGACAAAACCTGCGTCCTGACGTTCGACCGCCCGGATTCGCCGGTGAACATTTTCGACGGCGACACGCTGAAGGAACTCGACGCGCACCTCGCCAGCCTCGGCGACGCGCCCGTGCTGATCCTCGCGAGCGCGAAGAAATCCGTCTTCGTCGCGGGCGCGGACATCCACCTGTTTCAAAAGATGAGCGCGCACGAACTCGCGGCATTCGTCGAGCTGGGCCAGTCCGTTTTCAATCACCTTGCTGCCCTGAAAATTCCGACCGTCGCCGCGATTCACGGCGCGGCTGTCGGCGGGGGCTATGAAGTGGCGCTCGCGTGCGACTGGCGTGTCGCATCGCCGGATGCTGTGACAAAGATCGGACTGCCGGAAACGAAACTCGGACTCATCCCCGCGTGGGGTGGCTCGACGCGGCTGCCGCGCCTCATCGGCGTGCCCGGCGCGCTGGATATCATTCTTGGCGGTAAAACCGTCTCCGCGCGCCACGCGCTGAAGCTCGGAATGGTGGACGAAGTCGCGCCCCGCGACGCGCTCATCCGCGCCGCGCTGCTCCTCGCGGCAAAGGGAAAACATCCGCGCAGCCTCACGCACTCCGCGCCGGTGAACGCGGCGGTCAGCGCCGTGGTCGCGCACAAGGCACGCGCCGACGCGCAACGCAAAACGCGCGGCAATTATCCCGCCGTGGACAGGGCGCTCGACGTGATCCTGCACGGCTCCGGCGCGTGGGACGAGGCCACCTCGCTCGCGCGCGAACGTGCCGCCGTCGCCGAACTCGTGAATCTCGAAACGACACGAAATCTGATCCGCATCTTTTTCCTTCAGGAACACGCAAAGAAATCCACCAAACCAGCCGGTGCAAAGATCGAGCACGCCGCCGTGATCGGAGCCGGAGTGATGGGCGCGGGCATCGCGCAATGGCTGAGCACGCGCGGGCTGCGCGTTGTGCTGCGCGATGTGGATCCCGCACGCGTCGCCGCCGGCATGGCGGGCATCGCGAAGCTCTTCACCGACGGCGTGCGCGCCCGCGCGCTGACCGAGCACGAGGCGCGCACGGCGATGGATCGCATCACGCCTGCGGCGGCGGAAATTCCGCTGCGCGGTGCGGACATCGTGATTGAGGCGGCGGTCGAGAAAATGGCGGTGAAGAAAATGATCTTCCAGCGGCTCGATGAGCTGACGCGCGCGGACGCGATTCTCGCGACGAACACCTCCGCGCTTTCCATCACGGAACTCGCCTCGGCCACACGCCACCCGCAGCGCGTGATCGGCATTCATTTTTTCAATCCCGTCCACAAGATGCAGCTCGTCGAGGTGATCACCGGCGATGCGACCGCACCGGAGATCGCGCAGCGTGCGGTGCAGTTCGTCCAGCGCATCGGCAAGCTGCCGGTCGTCGTGCGCGATCGTCCGGGCTTCCTCGTGAACCGCATCCTGCTGCCGTACCTCGTCGAGGCGGGCGAACTGTTCGCCGCCGGGGCCGATCCCGTCGCGATTGATGAGGCGATGCTCGACTTCGGAATGCCGATGGGCCCGCTGCGGCTCGCCGACGAGGTCGGCGTGGACATCGCCGCCGACGTTGCCGGCACGCTCGCCGCCGCTTTTCCAAAAAGGATGCATGTGCCCGCGATCCTCGACAGCATGATCGCCGCGAAAATGCTCGGGAAAAAATCCGGCGCGGGATTTTACCGCTACGCGCCCGGCGCGGAACCGGGCGTGAATTTCGCCGCGCTCGCGCTGCGCACGGAAGGGACGACGCCACCGAATCTCGCCGGGCGGCTCGCGCTGCTCATGGTGAACGAAGCCGCCGCGTGCCTCGGCGAATCGGTCGCCGCGAGCGCGGGCGACATTGACCTCGCGATGGTCCTTGGCACCGGCTGGGCGCCGTTCCGCGGAGGCCCGCTGCGGTACGCGGACTCGCTCGGCGCGCGCCAGGTATTCGACACACTTTCACAACTCGCAGAAACCGCCGGCCCGCATTTCGCGCCATGCGCGCGGATCGCGGAACTGGCACGCACCGGAGGACGCTTCCATGAAAACTGACACCATCCCCACCGAGACGCCCGCAAGCATCATTGACACGTCGAAGATGTCGCCTGAGCAGCGCGCCGCGCTCGAACTCACCGAGGCTGCGCGCGAGACGACGCGCAAAACTTTCGCCGGCGATCTTTTTCTCGGGCGGCTGAATTTCGCCGCGCTGCATCCGTTCCCGCAGCAGAGCCACGAGGATCGCGACCAGGGCGACGCGTTTCTTTTCCGGCTCGGCTCGTTTCTGCGCGACGAGACCGACCCGGACGAGATTGACGCGACCGGTGAAATCCCGCAGCGTGTGATGGACGGCCTCGCGAAACTCGGCGCGTTCGGAATCAAAATCCCGGCGAGCCACGGCGGCCTCGGGCTCTCGCAGACGAACTATTGCCGCGCCGCGATCCTGCTCGGCAGCCACTGCGGCAACCTCACCGCGCTGCTCTCCGCGCACCAGTCCATCGGCGTGCCGCAGCCGCTGATTATCTTCGGCACCGAGGAGCAAAAGCGGCGCTTTCTCCCGCGCGTGGCGGGCGGTGAGATTTCCGCGTTCGCGCTCACCGAGACGAAGGTCGGCTCCGATCCCGCGAAGATGGAGACGCACGCGGAACCGACGGCCGACGGACGGCACTTCGTGCTGAACGGCGAAAAGCTGTGGTGTACGAACGGCACGCGCGCCGGCGTGATCGTGGTGATGGCGAAGACGCCGCCGAAGGACGGCAGGAACCAGGTCACCGCGTTCATCGTGGACACGCACAGCCCCGGCGTGGAGATCGTGCGGCGCTGCCACTTCATGGGCCTGCGCGCGCTCTACAACGGCGTGCTGCGTTTCCACGACGTGCTCGTGCCGCGCGAAAACATTCTGCTCGCCGAGGGCAAGGGCCTGCGCGTCGCGCTCACCACGCTGAACACCGGACGCCTCACGCTGCCCGCCGCCTGCACGGGCCTCGCGAAACGCTGCCTCGGAATTTCGCGGAAGTGGGCCGCGGAGCGCGTGCAATGGGGTGCGCCCGTCGGCCAGCACGCGGCCATCGCAGACAAACTCGCACGGATGGCCGCGGAGGTTTTTGCAATGGAGGCGATGACACTTTTCACCGCGAGCCTCGTGGATCGCGACAAGCACGCGGACGTCCGGCTCGAAGCCGCGATGTGCAAGCTCTGGGCTTCGGAGCGCACGTGGGAGATCGTCAATGAGACGATGCAGATTCGCGGCGGCCGCGGATACGAAACCGCGCAGTCGCTCGCCGAGCGCGGCGAGCCGGCGATCGCCGTCGAGCGGTTCCTGCGCGATGCGCGCATCAATACGATCTTCGAGGGATCGAGCGAGATCATGCGGCTCTTCATCGCGCGCGAGGCGCTGGACCCGCACCTGCGTGTCGGAGCGCCCGTGTTGAATTCGCAGTTGCCACGCGGGGACCGGCTGCGTGCGGCGCTGAAGGCCGCGGCATTCTACTCGCGCTGGTATCCGATGCTGTGGCTGCCGCGTTACCACCGCGTGCGGCTGCACCCCGCGCTCGCGCGGCACGTGCGCTGGGCGGAGCGCACGTCGCGCCGGCTCGCGCGCCGGCTGTTTCACGCGATGCTCCGCTTTGGTCCCAAGCTCGAACGCGAGCAGGTGCTGCTGGGCCGCTTTGTGGACATCGCGACGGAACTTTTCGCCATCACCGCATCCTGCGCGCGCGCGGAGAGCCTCGCCGATCACGATGCGTGCGCCGTGGCGGATCACTTTTGCCGCCTGTCCCGGTCGCGCGTCGCGCAGCTTTTCGCCGGTGTGTCGTCGAACGCCGACCGCGCCGGCTACAAGTTCGCGCAGCGGCTGCTCTCCGGCGGGGAGTCGTGGATCGAGGACGGCATCCTGCGCTGAGAGATGGCGTTTTCAGCCGTGGAAATCATCGCGCATCGCGGCGCATCGCACGACGCCCCGGAGAACACGCTCGCCGCGTTCCGCCTCGCATGGGAGCAGAAGGCCGACGCTGTCGAACTCGACATCCGCCTCACGAAAGACGGCAGGATCGTCGCGATCCACGACAGCACCACCAGGCGCACCGCAGGCGTGGCGAGGAGAGTGAGCGTGCAGACTCTGGAAAGGCTGCGCGCGCTGGATGCCGGATTGTGGAAGGGCACGCAATGGAAGGGAGAACGAATCCCGACGCTTGAGGAAACGCTCGCAACCGTGCCGCACGGCAAGCGCCTGTTCATCGAGATCAAGTGCGGCCCGGAAGTGCTGCCGGAACTCAATCGCATCCTGATCGCCGCCGGAGAAAAGGCGCAGCGGTGCGCGATCATCGGCTTCGACTTCACGACGATGAAGCAGGCGAGGGAGCGCATGGCGCATTCGGAGTTTTACTGGATCGCTTCGCCAAAAAAATGGAGCCGCGGAAAGCGCCCGTCCGTGGACGCGCTGATCGCGAAAACAAAATCCGCGAACCTCGACGGGCTCGATCTGGATCGCCGGTTTGCGATTGATGAAGCGTTCGTTTCGCGGGTGAAGAATGCCGGACTCAAGCTGTGCGTGTGGACGGTCAACGACGCGACGCTCGCGGGAAAACTGGCGGCGCTCGGCGTGGATGGCATCACCACGAACCGGCCCCTGTGGCTGCGGCAGCGTGTGTAACGCCGCCTGGACGCGGATCGCTCAGGGCACTTTCAGCAATTGCACGCCGTCGGCGACGACATAGCCGTCGGTGTCCTTGTTCGAGAGGGTGATAATGAGGATACTGCCGCGCTTGAGCGGGCGCCTGAGAAGGCTCGCGGTGCCGGATTTCTCGCGCTCGTTCACCAGCGCCCCCGGTTCCTTGAAGTCCGTGCCTTCGATGCCGACGGGGACATTGGTCGCGCGGTTTGCATTCGGCGGAAAATGCAGG
>Ga0213853_10964054_pt1 | contig 10765 bp, 11 predicted proteins | sample ABR_2016_MetaT_FD_164456 | JGI IMG/M metagenome (GOLD analysis project Ga0213853, IMG submission 164456) | Metatranscriptome of freshwater sediment microbial communities from post-fracked creek in Pennsylvania, United States - ABR_2016... | ecosystem: Environmental > Aquatic > Freshwater >...
CCATTGTCCGAATACCGGGCCGCGGCACTGCTGCGGGTCAAGGCGTTCGTCGACAAGCATCTGGGCGACTCGTCGCTTGACGTCGAGCGGATTGCGCGCGAGGTAGGCCTGTCGTCGCGCTACATCAACAAATTGTTCGAGGCTGATCGGAGTTCGCTGGGACGCTACGTTTGGCAGCGTCGGATCGAGCGCTGTGCGATTCGGCTACGCGATTTGGCATGGGCGCACGTATCGATATCAGTGATCGCGCTCGAGCACGGTTTCAACGACCTTAGCCATTTCAGCAGAGTCTTCCGCAAGCGGTACGGGCAGTCTCCGCGCGAATACCGCGCACACCGATCCGGGCTGGCGCAGATCTAGCAGCGTCATGTCGAACTGATCCGCGTCGGCGCCTGCGACTGCAGGACGCCTTGCGATGAGGGACATGATCGAGATGGTCGGGCCGGACGTCGCGCAGCCGGTAAAATGGCGCCTCGTCTCGTTGCGGCGGATCGCGGGACCCTTTGCCCTCCGGCGCGGGTCGATCCGGGCGGCCGGCGTTCCCGGGAGGGCATTCGTGCTCGCGTGGTTCGAATCGCTGGTCCATCCGTATCCCGAGGCCGAGCCTCCGGTGCCCCCGCGGGGCTTCGTGGCCTTCCTCTGGTTCTGCACGCGCGGGCTGCGCCGCTATATCGTCGCGCTGACGCTGCTGACGGCGGTGATCGGCGCATTCGAGGCGCTGATGTTCGCGATGCTGGGCCGCGTGGTCGACTGGCTCGCGAAGGTCGAACCGAGCCAGCTGTTTGTCGCGCACCGGAGCAGCCTGATCGCGCTCGCGGCAATCCTGATGGCAAGTCCGGTCGCGATCGCCTTGCAGACGATCGTCAAGCACCAGACCCTGGCCGGAAATTTCCCGATGCTGCTGCGCTGGAACTTCCATCGCCTGATGCTCGGGCAGAGCATGGGGTTCTACCAGGACGAGTTCGCCGGGCGGGTCGCCGCCAAGGTCATGCAGACCGCGCTCGCGGTGCGCGACACCTGGCTCATCATGACCGACATCCTCGTGTTCGTGATCATCTATTTCCTCACGATGACGGCAGTGGTCGGCACCTTCGACGGCGCGCTGCTGCTGCCGTTCGTGGGCTGGCTCGTGCTGTACGTCGCGACGCTGCGCCACTTCGTGCCGCGGCTGGCCGCGGTCGGGCAGGCGCAGGCCGACGCGCGCTCGCTGATGACCGGCCGGATCACCGACGCCTACACGAACATCTCGACCGTCAAGCTGTTCTCGCATGCGCAGCGCGAGGCCGGTTTCGCGCGCGCCGCGATGCACGAATTCCTGGTCACCGTGAAGGCGCAGATGCGGCTGGTCAGCGGCTTCGAGGTCGTCAACCACGGCACGAGCATGCTGCTGATCGCGAGCACCGCCGGCGTCGCGCTCTGGCTTTGGACGCGCGGCCAGGTCGGCGTCGGCGCAGTGGCCGCGGCGACCGCGATGGCGCTGCGCCTGAACGGCATTTCTCATTGGGTCATGTGGGAGATGGCCTCGCTGTTCGAGAATATCGGCACCGTGCAGGACGGCATCAACACGATCGCGCGGCCGCGCGCGGTGGTCGATCGCGCCGACGCCCGGCCGCTGCGCGTTGTGCAGGGCGCGATCCGCTTCGAGGAGGCGAGCTTCGCCTACGGCGGCGACAGGCGCGTGATCGACCGTCTGACGCTGCACATCCGTCCTGGCGAAAAGATCGGGCTGGTCGGCCGCTCGGGCGCGGGCAAGTCGACGATCGTCAACCTGCTGCTGCGCTTCTACGATCTCGAGGGCGGGCGCATCCTGATCGACGGCCAGGACATCGCGCACGCGGCCCAGGAGAGCCTGCGCGCGCAGATCGGCATGGTCACGCAGGACACCTCGCTGCTGCATCGCTCGGTGCGCGACAACATCCTGTACGGCCGGCCCGATGCGACCGAAGCCGAGATGATCGCAGCCGCGCACAGCGCGCGGGCCCACGAATTCATCGACGGACTGCGCGACGCGAAGGGGCGCGTCGCCTACGACGCGCAGGTCGGCGAGCGCGGCGTCAAGCTGTCCGGCGGGCAGCGCCAGCGCATCGCGATCGCCCGCGTGATGCTCAAGGACGCGCCGATCCTGCTGCTAGACGAGGCGACCAGCGCGCTCGACTCCGAGGTCGAGGCCGCGATCCAGGACAGCCTCGCGCTGCTGATGCAGGGCAAGACCGTCGTCGCGATCGCGCACCGGCTGTCGACGATCGCGGCGATGGACCGCCTGATCGTGCTCGACGAAGGTCGCATCGTCGAGGAGGGCGATCATCGGACCCTGCTCGCCGCCGGCGGGTTGTATGCGCGGCTTTGGGCGCATCAAAGCGGCGGATTCCTGGTCGACGACGAGGCCGCCGACGATGGACCCGGCATTGCGGCGGGCGTCGCGCTCGACGGCGCGGCCGATGGCCCGGCGCGCGAATGGGCAATCAAGCCTGTCAGCAAGGACCTCAGTTCGGTCTGAGGCGAGCAGCCTGCGCAAAGCGCGCGCGCCTCGACGGGTGCCCGGGACGTCGGATGGACCGCGGATCCGGCACGCTCCGCGACGCGGCGGGTCATTTCGGGCGCCAGGTCGAGCGGGCGCGCCACGAACGTGTCGGCGCCCGGAAACATCTTCTTCATCGTCTCGGCCGCCGTCATGTAGTCGGTGGCGATCGCGGCCGGACCGGCGATCGCCGCGGGGATGGACGGCGCGGCAAACAGGACGTGGCCGGGGCTAGGATGTATGACATTAAATGGCTATGGCGCACCGTGAGTGCAGGATCGAGCGCGGACCTTTGCATCGCTAAGATCGCGCAGATTCCATGATCGGGAGGCGCATTTCGATGGTCACCACCGCGGCCACCAACGAGACGATCTGGCGGCGCTATCGCGCGCTGCGCAATGGACTGTTCGGCTGGGGCGGCGGCGGGATCGTCGCGCTTCTGCTCGCGGGTCGGGCGCTCGACTTCGACGCCTGGCCAGCGTGGCTGCCGGTGGTCGCTGCCTGCGTCTTTCTCGCGTTCTGGAGCGCTGCCACGATCCACTTCTATTTCCAGCTGATGTTCTTCAGGTGCCCGCGCTGCGCGCATTTCTTCCAGTCGCGCGGCGACGCGCAGGCGCGGCACGCCCGCTCCTGGCTGCCGCGGTCGGCTTGCGCGAAGTGCGGACTGCGCGTCGGCGAGCAGCCCTGACGAAGCCATGCCGCCGCCGCGGTCGATGTCACTGATGAAGCTTCACAGCGCCGGACTTTGCCTGTAGCATCGACTTAGAAACAGGGAGGTGCAACCGGAAATGCGCAGTGGACCGGAGCGCTGTCATCGAGGCAAAGTATCAGAACAAAGGGAACGTCGATCATGTACAGACCGCCAGTCACAAGGATGTACCAATCCACCGCCCAGGCGACGGACGCCGTCGCGGCATTGAAGCTCAACGGCTACCCCGACGACCAGATCACGGTCGTCATGCCCGCCGAATCCTCCTCGAACGACCGCGTCATGGCGGCCATCATGGCCGGTCACGTGCTGCGCGCCGACGCGGCGATCTACGCCGCCGGGATCGCCCGCGGCCGTTCGCTGGTGATCGTCCGCGCGGTGTTCGGCATGGGCGCCAAGGCCTGCGTGATCCTCGACGGATTCGATCCGGTCGATTCCGGAGTCGCCGGGGACAGCGAGCCGTTCGCCGGCTGGGACGAAGCGGCGCCGCTGTCGTCGGCGCTTTCTCTGCCCTTGCTGTCCAGGAACCCGACGCCGTTCTCGTCGTTCTGGAACCTGCCGGTCCTTTCGCGCAATGCGCGCACGATCAACACGCTCTTTCCCGCGCTTTCGAGCGGCGCCGCGCCGTTCTCCGCAATGCTCGGCCTGCCGCTGATCTCGGGCAACGCCGCGCCGTTCTCGTCGATGCTTGGCCTGCCGCTGCTCGGCAAGAGACGTTGAGTCAATAAACGTTGAGTCAATGGACGCTGAGTCAAGAGATGCTGAGCCAAAGACGTCGAATCATCAATAGGCACCGAGTCGTCGGTGCGCGCGCCGCTGTCGTGCTTTCGGCGCGCGCACCGTGCGCTTTCGTTCAGGCGGCGATCGGCTGCTCGACGCGCCGGATCAGAGGCCCCATCGCCGCTAGCGTCGCGAACAGCAGCACCACCTCGAGGCAGTACACCGAGGCATAGCCGGTCGCCGGCCCGAGCGTCGAATCCGGTCCGATGCTGCCCGTGATGACGTCGCGCAGGATGCCGCCGAGTGCGACGGCGATTCCTGCCGCCGACGCCTGTACCGCTCCCCAGGCGCCCAGCGCGAGTCCGCGCTGATTGGCCGGCGCAAGATTCATCGTCGCGGTCAGCGTGCCGTGGCCGAACAGACCCGCGCCGAACCCGATCAGCAGGGTTCCGCAGGCGAACATCGCCGCCGAGTCGAGCGGCGCCGCAACGATCACCGCAACGAAAGCCGCGACGCCGACGAGTGCACCCGAGCTCGCCATCCGGAACGGATCCGCGCCGCGACTCAGCACCCGCGACGCGAGCGCGAATCCGACCAGGCCACCGAGCGCCAGCGTCGCGGTCAACCGGGTCGTAGTTCCAACCGTCAGGTGCAGAACCTGGCCGCCGTAGGGTTCGAGCAGTACGTCTTCCATGCTGAACGCCATCGTTCCGAGACCGACGGCCACCAGGCGCCGGACGGCCCGACCGCCTTCGCTGAACCTGTCCCATGCCTCGCGGAACGTCGGTTGGCGCCGGCTTGCGACGGCAGGCAGGCGCTTGCGCGTTTCCTGTTTCCAGAGTGCGACGATGTTCAGTCCCATCGTCGCGACGGCCGAACCCTGAATCACCTGGATAAGGCGCATCGGCGAGAAGTCCGCCAGCGCGGCGCCGAACGCCAGCGCACTGACCAGCATCCCGACCAGCAGCATCACGTACATCAGCCCGACGACCCTGGGTTGCGACTCGACCGGCGCCAGGTCGGTCGCAAGCGCGAGGCCGACGGTTTGCGTGGTATGCAGCCCCGCGCCGACCAGCAGGAAGGCGAGGCCCGCACCCAGGTGCCCGATCCACATCGGCGCGTGACTCGCATTGCCGCCGCCCGAAAGCACGAGCAGCGCGAACGGCATGATCGACAGTCCGCCGAACTGGATCATCGTTCCCTTCCAGATGTAGGGCACGCGCTTCCAGCCGAGCGCGGAGCGGTGCGTGTCGGAACGGAACCCGATCAGGGCACGGAACGGCGCGAAGATCAGCGGCAGCGAAATCATGATCGCCACCAAGGACGCCGGCACGTCGAGCTCGACGATCATGACGCGGTTGAGCGTGCCGATCAGCAGAACGAGCGCCATGCCGACCGATACCTGGAACAGCGAAAGTCGCAACAGCCTGCCCAGCGGAAGATCCGGCGTCGCCGCGTCGGCGAAGGGCAGGAAGCGTGGTCCCAGGCTCGACCACGACTGGATCATTTTCCGGGTGATGACGTTCATGGTTGGCGCTCTTCCTTGCCCCGGACACCGCAGCCCTCGCGCGTCCGGCGCGGATCCACGACGACCGGCTGTGATCGAAACGGACGGCAAAAAAAGGGCCGAGGATCCGCGGATCCTGGCCCCGCGCACATCATCAAGTGACTCGAAGCATCACTGCGCCGGCACTGCGACCACGGCCGGGTTCACGGCCACATTGACCGGACCCGTCGAGATCGCGGCGACCGCAGGCTTCGCCTTGCCCTGCCAGTAGGCGCCGAACCACGTCGTGTGGGTCAGGATGGCGGCGTGGACGAGCAGTGCAATGAGCGTCACGCTGCCCAGGAACAGCGGCAGGCCGACCGTGGGTTTCACGACCAGCCAGATTCCAGCTTGGTTCATGATCGCTTGCCCTCAGTGAAGCCACGGTGAATAGATATACGCAAGAATGTGAGCCACCAGTGCGATAGCACCGAAGACTCGCGTTCCGTCGATTACGTGCTTGTGCAACTCCTCGGCTTCCGGCCATGTCAAGCCGGTTGGCCAAACCTTGTTTGGATCTATGGGCATGGCGTTACCACCTCCTTGAGCGAACGTCGATCAATGCCGTGCTGGACCCGCACGTGGGTTGTTCATGGCGGCCACTGCCACGAATACTTGAAGGACGTCGCGCTGGGTGTCCCGGTCCGGCGCCAGGGAATTCGGCTGGGCTCGCGAGGGTGCGTCCGCTGCGGTGACTCCGCGCTGCTCTGCCCGGGGAATCCGGATGCACGGTTTCGCAAATGCTCAATGGGATCCTTCGGACGCACGGCGCCGAACCGGAGCGGCGCGCCGCGGTTTCGCGGGCCTGCCCGCGGGGTTCTCGTCCGTCGTCGCTGAAATCGTTTCAGGGCTCTGCATCGGCACTCGGTACGCGGCTCGCGCTGGCGGCTCGCTCGGCGTTGTCGGAATCTCCGGGCGCCGCTTCGCGCCCGTCGACCTAGTACTACGGCGGAAACCTCGATCTCGCGCCATTGGAATGTCATTGTAAGATGACGAAATTAATTGTCAATATTATCTGACTATCGTGGTGTCGCTCCGAACGGCTGTTCCGTTCAGTGGTGAAAGTACAGAAAGTGATCGGTCACTTTCTACCGTTCACGTCGGGCGCTTGGAGCAGGAAACCAGCGTTGGGCCGCCGTGCTGCGGAGTGTTGATCGGTGCCGTGTGGGGTCGCGGGATGACCAACGCGCCCGGCAGCCAGGCGACTACACGCTTCGCACCGGACGGCGCCCGGCTGCGCCGCTCAGGCGACCCGGAAGAGCGCCAGTTTCCGGAGGATGTCGAGCGCGCCGGCGTAGTCGAAGGCGTCGATCTGCTGGCTGAACGCGGCGTAGCGATCGGCGAGTGCCGCGCGCACCATCGATTCGTCGGCGGGCATGTCGATCATGAGCAGCAGCCGACGCAAGGCCTCGTCGCAGTCCCGTGCCAGCGCGATGCATCCGGTCAATTCCATGCCCGTGCGCAGTCCGCCGTCGAGCCGGGCCGCGCAATCCGCGAGCTCGGTCGCCCCGATGTTGCCGGCAACGCCCTTCAGCGTGTGCGACAGCTGGGCCGCGCCGTCCCGGTCCCCATCGGCCAGGCGGGCCAGCATCCGCTGCCCATCGCGACCGTGCCCGGCCTCGAACAGGCTCAACAGCCGCCGAAACCTCGAGGTGTCGCCGCTGAACGCCGCTGCGGGCGCGCGCGGGGCCGTGGCGCTCGGCGCAACCTCGATCGCCAGTCCCTTGGCGCGCGCCTGCTCGGCGATCATCGAGCGCACGTCGCCGAGCAGCGCGTCGAGCGAGAAATCGGTCGTCTCGAGCTGCAGGCGGCCAGCTTCTATTTTCGACAGGTCCAGCACGTCGTTGATGATCGCCATCAGGTGCTGCGCCGCGCCGTCGATCTTCTCGAGGCGCTCGCTCTGCTCGGCCGTCGTCGCGCCCTGGCGCAACAGGTAGGTCAGTCCGATGACCGCGTTCATCGGCGTGCGGATTTCGTGGCTCATGTTGGCGAGAAACGCGCTCTTGGCGCGGTTCGCGGTGTCGGCGAGCGTGAGCGTAGCCAAGCTTCTTGATGGTCTTTCGGCGCTTGGCGTTCGAGGTATTGAGGGAGGGGTCGAGGATCTCCGTCAGGGATCTTGACTCGCCGACCCCCAAGGGAGAGTCTCCGGTCAGCGGGCGGGATCATCGGCGAGCGGCGACTGTGCGAGCAGGCTCAGCGCACCGATCCGGGCAGCGAGTTCCTGGTCGAGCGCAAGCGCCAGGCTGCGGGCCAACCGGTTCGCCGCCTGGTCGCGCTCCTGGCGCACGTCGTGGACGCGCTCGAATGCGAGATAGGCCGCGAGCCACACGACCGGGCCGACGCACAGCCAGATCAGGCGCGTCAGGAAGGACTGCAGGGGCATCGTGGCGCCGCCCGTCAGACCGCCGCGCACGACCGGTACGGGCCGCAACGCTCATCGCGTCAGGCCCGCCTGCGGCGCATGAGGCGCATGGCAGGAGGACATGTCCGGCTGCCCTTCGGTTGCGGCTTGGCCCATGCTCGTCGAAGTCATTCATGACGACGGCGTCGTCGTTGGGACATCACGCCCGGCGCGTCGCAGTGAGGCATCCCGCAACGCGGTGCCCGAGCGTCGACATCTTGTCACCGCTGGCGCGGTTCGATGAGACGAAGAGGCGGGCAATGACCGGATATTCCACGGGCCGGCGCCTGGCCGCGATGACGGGCGTCAACGGCGCGGCGAACTACCGCCGCAGAGCGACCGGCGCAGCGGCGGATGCCGGCATGACGGCCGGGGCCTACTTGGCCTTGGCCTTGTAGTCGGCGACCTTCTTCTTCAGGTCGCTGTATTCCTCGCATGGAAACAGGCACAGCTTGTTCAGGATCGCCAGGTGTTCCTCGGCCTTCGCGAGGTTGCCCGCCAGCAGGTAGGCCTCGCCGACGTATTCGTGCGCGCCGCGATGCTTGGGATTGATCGCCAGGGCCTTGTCGTAGTCGCGAAATGCGGCGTCGAGGTCGCCGCTATTGCGTTCCGCGTAGCCGAGTTCGTTGTAGAGGTCGGGGTTCGCCGCGTCGCGCCCGAGCGCGAGCTTGAGCGCGGCAATCGCCGTCGGCCAGTCCTTCGCCTCGATCGCCTTCAGGCCGCGCGTGAAGTCGGGGTCGATCGGCTGGCCAGCCGGCGCCGTCGGTGCTCCGCCGGCGGCTACTGCGGGAGACGACGAGGCGACCGCGAACAGCAGGAGCATTGCCGGCAGCGCGGCAAGGAAAGGCTTACGCATGATCGTCTTCCTCATATCCGTCGGTTCGGCAGGCGCCCAATGTACGCCCGCGGTCGCGGCGGCACCAGTTCGCGGCAGTACCCAATGGCGCATTCCTTCGGGCTGCCGGATCCTCCGTGAGTCCGCAGGATGGCTCGCCAGGTTCACGCGCGCGCGGTCGAGTCCGGTGCGAAGTTCGTCGGCCGCGAAATAGTCGCCGCGGCGTGGCATGCGCCGGACGGCATGGCCGCGCGCCCGCGGCGCTCAGCGCGCCGCGAGGCGCCCGCTACCCTTGGCCGACTCAGTCGTACAGGACCTTGGCGATCTTCGGATCGTCGATGTTCGACTTGTCGTACCAGTAGAAGCCGGTGTCGATGACCTTGGGCAGCTTCTCTCCCTTCAGCGCCTTGACCGCGGCCTCGACGGTCTTGTAGCCGATGCCGATCGGGTTCTGGGTGATCGCGCCGGCCATGCTGCCGTCGCGGATCGCCTCCTTTTGCGGCTTGCCCGAATCGTAGCCGATGACGACGATCTTCCGGCTCATCTCCTTGGCGCCGTTGAGCACGCCGATCGCCGAGCCCTCGTTGGCGCCAAAGATCCCCTTGAGGTTCGGATTGGCCTGCAGGATCGACTTCGTGATCTCGGTCGACTTCAGGTGATCGCCATCACCGTATTGCACGCTGACGATCTTGATGTTTGGATATGCCGACTTGATGCGATCGGCGAATCCATCTCGCCGGTCGATGCCGGTGCGGCTCGTCTGATCATGGACGACGACGGCAATCTCGCCCGATTTGCCGATGAGTTCGGCCATCTTGTCCGCTGCCAGTGCCGCCGCCTTCTTGTTGTCGGTCGTCGCGGTCGTCAACGGGATATCGCTGTCGACGCCCGAGTCGAAGGCGATAACCGGAATCTTCGCGGCCTGCGCCTTCTTCAGAAGCGGAATCGCCGCCTTGCTGTCCAGCGCGGCGAAGCCGATCGCCTTTGGATTCTTGGCCAGCGCGGCCGAAAGCATGTCGATCTGCTTGTCGACCATCGCTTCAGTCTCGGGTCCCTCGAATGTGATCGAGACCTTAAATTCCCGCGCAGCTTGCTCGGCGCCAGCCTTTACTGCCTGCCAGAATTGGTGCTGGAAGCCCTTTGAAATGATCGGGATGTAGATCTCTTCTGCCTTCGTGACGCCTGCAATCCCGAGTGCGGCGACCCCGAGGGTTGCCTTCAGTGTGGTACGCCTCAGCATGTCTAGTCTCCTGATGTTTGCTTGCTTATAACGACCTACAACCAACGGACGCGGCGAACCCGGACTTCGGATCCGGCCGCGCGCCGCAAATCGAATGCCGCTCCTCCTGATTTCGCGTCGTCGATTCGAACGACGCGACGCAAGACCGCCAGTTCAGCCGCGGCGGCGGCGCAGGATGTCCGTGTAGACGGCGAGGATGATGATCGCCCCCGTGACCACCGTTTGCCATTCCTGCGCCACCGACATGATGCGTAGTCCATTGGTCAGGACGCTCATGATGAATGCGCCGATGATCGTTCCGAGCACCGTGCCCGTTCCGCCCGATAGCGAAGTGCCGCCGATCACCACGGCGGCGATCGCCTCCAATTCGTAGCCCTGTCCCAACGCCGGCTGCGCAGAATTCAGTCGCGAAGCGATCAGAAGTCCCGCGACGCCGCAGATGCCGCCGCCGACCGCATAGACAACGATCTTCCAGTACGCGACGTTGACACCGGACAGACGCGCCGCCTCCTCATTGCTGCCGAGCGCAAACGTGTAGCGTCCGAAGGGAGTCTTGTTGAGCGCGACACTGGCGGCCACCGCGAGCACGAACAGGATCAATACGGCGTTCGGGATCGGTAGCGATGGCACCAGCCAACTGATGACCGAATCTTGTGAAATCGACGAGAATTCGGGGGTGTCGCTGAAGTAGATTGGTTTGGTGCCCGAGATCACGAGCGACAGGCCCTTAAGCAGCATCATCATGCCGAGCGTCGCGATAAAAGGCGGGATCTTCAATATCGCGATCAACGTCCCG
>Ga0213853_10358609_pt1 | contig 10750 bp, 10 predicted proteins | sample ABR_2016_MetaT_FD_164456 | JGI IMG/M metagenome (GOLD analysis project Ga0213853, IMG submission 164456) | Metatranscriptome of freshwater sediment microbial communities from post-fracked creek in Pennsylvania, United States - ABR_2016... | ecosystem: Environmental > Aquatic > Freshwater >...
CACGCGGCGCGCAGGGCCGGCTCGTCCAGCCCGATCACGGCGGCCATGCTGCCGTCGACGCTGGCACAGGCGGCCGCCATCGCGCGGGCCCGCACCTGCACCAGCCGCAGGGCCGTCTCGGCATCCAGGACGCCCGCGGCGACGTACGCCGCGAATTCGCCCACGCTGTGGCCGGCGACCGCGGCCGCGTCGAGCTGGCACTCCTCGCGGAGCACCGCCAGGGCGGCCAGGCTGGTCGTCACGACCGCCGGCTGCGCCACGTCAGTCTCGGTCAACCGCTCCAACGGGCCCTCGGCGCAGAGTCGGGCAATGGGCAGGCCGGTTATCTCGTCGGCGAGCCCGAACAGCCGCCGCGCATGCGCTGAGCGCTGTCGCAAGTCGGTGCCCATGCCCACCGCCTGCGAGGCCTGGCCCGGAAACAGGAGAGCTAGCAGGGGGCTATTCCGGTTTCTGCTTGGCCTTCGCGTCGAGGTGCAGGACGTCGATGCCGTTGTACGTGCCACAGTTCGGGCAGACCTGGTGCGTCACCTTGCGCTGCTTGCACTGCGGGCAATTCATCAAGGGCGGCAGAACGATGTGGTCCTGGCTGCGGCGCTGGCCGCGCCGGGCGGAGCTGATCTTCTTCTTGGGGAGTGCAACCATGGCCGGGGATGTGGCCTACCTTTCTTGATCGGCACGCAGCAGTACCGCCAGGCGAGCGAACGGGCTGGCCGCGGCGAGGGATGCGTTGCCTTCGTCGTCGTCGTTGGTGACTTCGGGGTGCGCCGGATGGGGGCCCTCGAGGCGTTGGCCGCAATAGGCGCACAACCCGGGGCAACCGGGCGCGCACAGCGGCCGAATGGGCAGGCTGGTCAGGATGCTCTGGCGCAGGATTTCGTCCAGGTGAAGCTCGTGGTGCTCGTCGATGAGCGGCTGCTCGTCCTGCCCGGGCACGTGGATGGGCAGGCCAGTGCGAATGTCGATGCCGGGCAGGAACTCCTCGTCGAACACACCCTCGACCGCCGTCAGGGCCTCTTCGAGACAGCGGGCGCACTCCAGGCTGACGATCCCCGCGTGCTCGCTGTGGACCAGGATGCCTTCCGGGGTGCGGGTCAGCCGCGCGTGGCCGCTGATCGGACCGCGCAGGTGCAGCTCGCCCTCGGGGTCAGCCAGGGGTTCGGAGAAGTCGAACTCCCGCACCGTGCCCAGCCCGGCCAGCAGCAATTGGGAAACGTTCAGGGAAACCATTGGCATCACACACAAAAAAGGCTGCCCGTTCGCCGAGCAGCAGTGTTGGATGAGTATATGCCCCGTGTTCGACTCACGGCAAAACGCCTCAGACTCGATCGGGGAGCTCGTCCCGAACGTGGCGCGTCTCCAGCTCGCTCAGGCCGCGATCGACGGTCTGGCCGACCTGCGCGATCTGCTCGCGCAACTTCTGCAACACGCGGTGCGCGTAGGCGTCGGCTTCCCGCCGAACTTCGGCGGCCTGGTGCAGGGCGCGATCCTCGATGTCTGCCGCGCGCATCTCGGCCGTCCGTACCAGACTGTGGTCCGCCACCCGGAGCGCGGCCTGGGTGTCGGCCTCGTGCAGGATGCGCTCGGCCTCAGCCTGCGCGTCGGCCAGGACCTGGTCGCGATCCTGGGTCAAACGGCGGGCGGCCGTCAACTCGTCCGGGATGGACACGCGGATCTGATCGAGAATGTCCAGGATTTCGTGCTCGTCGACGAGCGTGCGCGAGGTCAGCGGCAGGCGCGAACCGGCACCGAGCACTTCCTCTAGCTGGTCGAGCAGATACAGGATGTCCACGACATTGACGATAACGGATCAGCGTCCTCATCACGAAGCGGCGTACAGGCTGACGCGCGTGCGGCCGTGGCGGCGGCTATTGAGCAGCGGTAAATCGCCGACCGCCGCGGGCGGCGCTTCCGCCCGGGCGGACTGTTCGATCACCACCACGCTGGTGGGCAGCAGCAGCCCGGGTGTACCCAGGGCTTTCACGGTCGCCTCGACGGCACCTGCATCCTCGTACGGCGGATCGGCGAAGACCAGGTCGACCGGGCAGCGGACGCTCCGCAGCGCGGCCCCGACCGTGGCCAGGTGCACCCGCGCCCGCTCGTCGAGTCCGGTGCTCAGGAGATTGGCCTGGATGACGCGCGCCGCGGCCCGGTCCTGCTCGACAAACTCCGCCGACTGGGCCCCCCGGCTGAGCGCCTCGATGCCCAGGCCGCCCGAGCCCGCGAACAGATCGAGCACCCGCGGCCAGGCCAGCGCCGCGGCGAGGTTGCCATCCTCATCGGGCTCGAACCCGCGTTTGTAGGCCAGCGCCTCGAGCATCGAGTAGATGACGCCCTTGATCAAATCCGCTGTCGGCCGGGTCGCGCTGGCCGCGCGCAGTGTGCGTCGACGGGCAGTGCCCGAGATGACTCGCATCGCTCAGCTCGGATCGCCAGCGTGGGCGATGAAGTCGGCCAGATGCGTGCGCAAGGCGGCGTGTGCCGGCTGCTGGAGCTCAGGATCGACGCTCAGGATGCCAGTGGCAGCGGAGCGGGCCGCCTCCACCAGCGGCGCATCGTCCAGACGCGCCACTTTGAGCTCGGGCAGGCCGCTCTGGCGCACCCCGAAGTAGTCGCCGGGACCACGCAGTCGCAGGTCGTGCTCGGCGAGCACCAGCCCGTTGGTCGTCTCGGCCACCACGCGCAGGCGCTCGCTCGATTCGGGATCGGCCAGCTCCGTCAGCAAAATGCACACCGACGGCTGGCCCCCGCGCCCAACCCGGCCCCGGAACTGGTGCAACTGGGCCAGCCCGAACCGCTCCGCGCCCTCGATCAGCATGACCGTCGCGTTCGGCACGTCGACACCCACCTCGACCACCGCCGTCGACACGAGGACGTCGAATTCGCGGTCGCGAAAGGCACGCATCACGGCATCTTTGTCGGCTGGCCGCATGCGCCCATGGAGCAGCCCCAGCTCGAGCGATTGCAGCTCGCCCGTCCGCAAGCGTTCGTACTCTTCGGTGGCCGACCTGGCCTGCAGCACTTCCGACTCCTCGACCAGGGGACAGATGATGAACGCCTGCTCGCCCTGGGCGGTGGCGCGGCGCACACGTTCGTAGGCCAGGTGGCGCTCGTCCGAACCGAGCAGCACCGTTTTCGGGAACTGGCGGCCAGGAGGCATCTCGTCGATGGCCGACAGGTCCAGGTCGCCATACAGGCTGAGCGCCAGGGTGCGCGGGATCGGCGTGGCGGTCATGACCAGCAGGTGCGGAACTGGCGTGTCATCAGCCGCACGCTGGCGCAGGGTGACCCGCTGCCGCACCCCGAACCGGTGCTGTTCGTCCACGATCACCAGGCCCAACCTGGCGAATTCGAGCTTATCCTGGATCAGCGCCTGGGTCCCGACGAGCACGTCGGCGACGCCACTGGCCGCGTTCGCGTAGGCGGCCGTGCGCTGCTTGCCCGTGACACTACCCGTCAGCAAGGTCACCACCGGTCGGTGCCCGAGCGCGGCCTCGAACTCCGGCTTCAAGGACGCCGCCGCGAACAGGCGGCTCAACGTGGCGAAGTGCTGTTCGGCCAGGATCGCCGTCGGCGCCATCAGCGCGCCCTGGTAGCCGTTGGCAAGCGTGTTCAACAGGGCCAGCGCGGCCACTGCCGTCTTGCCTGACCCGACCTCACCCTGGAGCAGGCGGGTCATCGGTCGGCGGAGGGCCATGTCATTGAGGATCTCCTCGGCTACCCGCCCCTGGGCCGCCGTCAGCGTAAACGGCAGACTCGCCGAGAACAGCTCGAGCGCGCCAGTCTGGCGCGGCAGGGCCGCGGCCGGGTCGTGCTGCCAGGCCATGCGCCGCTCGAGCACCAGCAGCTGGATGGTCAGCAGCTCTTCAAACGCGAAGCGTCGGCGGGCATCGGCATACTCGGCGAGCGTGCGGGGGAAGTGCATCTGGCGCAGCGCGCGATCGATTGGCAGCAGCGCGTGCTCAGCGCGCACCGCTTCGGGCAGTGGATCGTCGATGCGGCTGGCGAAATGCGTGACCGCCCAGTGAATCCGGTTGCGCAGCTCGCGATCGGTCATGCCCGCGGTGAGGGGATGGACGGGCACGAGCGTGCGGGTGTGCAGCGGCGGGCCGTCACCCCGCTCGTAGTCCGGGTTCTCGAAGATCAGCTGACGGCCCTGTTGAACCAGCTTGCCACTCAGGGCGATCGGATCGCCCGGTTGGACGCCGAGGCGGGCGACGCCGTGGCGCAGCCAGACGGCGTAGACGGTGCCGGTGTGGTCTTTGATCGTCGCCTTCAGCCGTTTGAGGCCGCGGGGCAGATTTTCGACCTCGACCCGCTCCAGGGTGCCGAGGACTGACCCCTCGGCTAGAAAGAACAGCTCGGCGATCGGCGTGGCGGGCGGGAACGCCTGATGGCGCACCGGGAAATGGACGAGCAGGTCCTGCACCGTGAGGATGCCGAGGCGCGAATACAGCCGCGCCCGCACGGGCCCGATCCCCTTGAGGGCCTGAATGGGCGTGCTCAGCGAGACACCCGCCGGCGGCGCAAGCGCCCGGCCCCCGGCGCTGGCCGTCACCGGAAGCGCCTGCCCGCTGCGGAGCGAGCCCTGTACCTTCGGTACGGGTATACGCAGCGAAGCGGGCTCGCCGGCCGGTATAGCTTCGCTCGCCCCCGTCGCCCCGCTCGCTCCGGCTGCCTCGGTTGCCCCGGTAGCGCCGCTCGCCCTGGTGGCCCCGGGTGCCCCGCTCGCCGCGGTCGCTGCGGCGGCCCCTTCGGCGCGGGCGTAGCCAGGCGTGGCGGAGGTCCGCTGCACGGCTCCCATCGATGATCGATTCGCCCCGGCGGCTGCCCGCCCCGTTGGTGGGGAAGCTCGGTCGGCGACCCCGAGGAGATCCCCTGCCTGGCTGAGGCGTTGCGCGCGCTCGGCGGGGGCGAGCGCGGCGTAGTCCCGCAGGAGGGCCACCGCGCCCGCCACCTGCTCGTCCGCAAGCGAGTCCTGGAGCCGCGCGACAAATCCAGCCAGGCCGCCGATCACAATCCGATCGCGATACCCATCGTGGGCTTCCGCGCGGAAGATGCGCGCGGCCGTGTCGCGCAGCTCAGCCGGCACAGGCATTCACCCTGGCAACCTAGCCCGCACAGGCGTGCACCGGCTCAGCTCAGCCGGCCAGGAGAATGCCGATGCCGACCACGCCCGGCCCGCCATGCACCCCCAGGACCGGCCCGAGCGCGCCCCGCTCGATCTCGAGGTCGGGATACCGGGCGCGAAACTGACGCTCGGCCTCGGCCGTGTTGGCGGCCGCATCCCCGTCGACCACCCCCAGGCGCTCGATCGGTCCGAGCGCGCCAACCAGCTCGACCAGCCGCCGCAGGGCGCCATTCATGGTCCGCACCCGCTCGACGGGCGCCACCTCGCCGTCACGGATGCTCAGGATCGGCTTGACACTCAACAGCGTGCCGGCGAGCGCCGCGGCCCGCCCGATGCGGCCACCGCGCTGCAGGAACTCGAGCGTGTCCACGACGAAGAAGATGCGCAGCCGGCTGCGCGCCTCTTCGAGTCGGGCGACGATGGCCGGGCGTTCCAGCCCCTGTTGCGCCAGGCTGGCGGCCATCTCCGCCAACCAGCCCAGGCAGATCGACACGGAGCGGGAATCGACCACCGAGATGCGCTGCGGATCGACGGATTCGGCGGCGCGCTGGGCAACCGCGAAGGTGCCACTCAGGCTGGAGGCCAGGTTGACGCTGATGACCGCATCGTGCTGCCCGAGCTGTTCGCGGAAGGCCGTCTCGAAGGCCGCCAGGCTGGGCGCGCCGGTCTTGGGCAGCGTCTTGCTGCCGCGTAGGCGCGCATAAAAGTCGGCTGTGCTGAGGTCCAGCTTGTCACGGAAGGTCTTCCCGTCCCAGTTGATGATCAGCGGCACCATGCCCAGGCCGTAGCGCGCCTGCGATGCGGGCTGCAGGTCAGCCGTGCTGTCGGTGACGATGCCTATGGAGCCCATCGGGGGCTCATTCCAGCGAAACGACGTACGGGTAGTGCGGCTGGCCACCCTCCACGACGTCCACTTCCAGCCCAGCGTGGGCCTCGCGGATGCGGGCGGCCACGGCCTGCGCCTCGCTCTCCAGGGTGCCCGCGCCGTAGTAGATCGTCACGATCTCCAGCGCTTCGAGGGTGCCGTGCGCCAGTGCCCCCAGCAGCGCTTCGTCGGCGCTGCCGCGCGTGGCGACGATGTGCCCGTCGTAGATACCGAGCATCTCGCCCGCCTTCACCTGGATGCCGTCGACTTCCGCATCTCGGATTGACCTCGTCACCTCGACCGTGTGCACCGCGCGCGACGCCAGCGCCATCGCTTCCACGTTGGTTTGCATGTCCGCCTGGAAGTTGAAAGCTAACAGGGCGCCGATGCCCTGCGGGGCAGTTTCGGTGGGCACGACGGCGACGCGGTGCGGTGTCAGCTCCGCAACCTGCCGGGCGGTCAGGATGAGATTGCTGTTGTTCGGCAGGATGATCAGCTCCTGGTGGCCGGAGCTGTTGACCGCCGCCAGGACCTCCTGGACGCTCGGGTTCATGGTCTGGCCGCCCTTCACAACCAGCGCATTCAGGCTTTTGAAGACGTTGACCAGGCCGTCGCCCGTGGCGATGGCGATCACGCCGATCGACGACGCCGATTGCGCCTCGGGCTCAGGCCGACCTGGCTCGGCCGTCCCCCCCACGAACGCCTCGTGCTGGAGCTGCATGTTCTCGACCTTCACCCTGGCCAGCGTGCCGTGGTCGACCGCGAACTCGAGCGCCTGGCCCGGTCGCAGGGTGTGCACGTGGACGCGCATGAGCTCGGGGTTGCCCACCGCGAGCACGGACTCGCCCAGCGCCTCCATCCGGGACCTGACCTCGTCGATGGGCAGATCGGCATCGCGCAGCAAGAACTCGGTGCAGAAGCCGAACGTCGACTCAGCGTGGCTGTTGGCTTCGACCAGGGCGCGACTGTAGTGCCGGGGCGCGGAGGCTTTTTCGAGTTCGAGCGAGCGGCCGGTCGACCACATCCACGCGCCTTCGAGGATGACTCGGTACCCCTCGCCACCCGAGTCGACCACCCCCGCCTTGCGCAGTACTTCAAGCTGCGACGGGGTGGCCGCGACCGCCGCGGTGGCGGCCCGGAGTGTCTGCCGCAGGACGTCCGGCAGGTCGCTGCCCGCGTTGGCCGCGGTGGTCGCAGCGCTGGCCGCTTCGCGGGCGACTGTCAGGATGGTGCCTTCGATCGGGTGGCTGACCCCCCGATACGCGGCCTCGCTGGCCAACGTCAGGGCGCTCGCCAGGGACCCCGGCGTAAGCTCGACCGCCTCGGCCAGGGCCGTCGCAAAACCACTCAGCAGCTGGGACAGGATCACGCCCGAATTGCCGCGAGCGCTTTCCAGCGCTTCCCTCGCAATCGACTGCGCGACCTGACTGACCGGGGCATCGCTGGCCAGCCGCAGGCGATCGACGGCTTCTTGCAGCGTCATCGACATATTCGTGCCCGTATCCCCGTCGGGCACCGGAAAGACGTTCAGCGCGTTGATTCGCTCGGCATTCGCCAACAGCCAGGTCGCGGCCAGTTGAAGCGCTGCCCGCAGGTCGGCACCCGTCGCCCGAGTACGATCACGATCGAGCTCGCGGGCCACCGTCGGCGTGGTCATGCGTCGGCGACCTATGCTAGCCTACCTTCAATCGCGCAACTGCGCTTCGCATCTGCGCCTGGGAAGTGAGTCTGACGAGCTGTGCCGAATCGTTGTGACCTGTGTGGCAAGAACGTGGCCTTTGGCCACAACGTCAGCCACTCCAATCGAAAGACCAACCGACGCTGGTTGCCGAACATCCAGAAGACCTCGGTCCAGATCAACGGCGCCGCACGCCGGATCGACGCCTGCACACGCTGCATCCGCACGCTGCGCAAGCAAACCCCGAGCGCCTGAGTCTTACTCCAGCGCGCGCCGCAGGGCGGCGATGTTGGCCTCCGGGCTGACGCCCTCCAGATAGACGAACGAGCCGGCGACCAGCACCGTGGCGCCCGCCTGCGCGGCGGCGGGTGCGTTGGCGAGTTTGAGGCCGCCGTCCACCTCGATCTCACAGGCCGGATTGCGGGCACCCAGCAGTTGCTTTGCCTGGCGCAGCTTGGTCAGCGCTGTCTCGATGAACGGTTGGCCGCCGAAGCCCGGGTTCACCGACATCACCAGGAGCAGATCGAGCTGCTCGACGAGGTCCTCGACGAGCGCCACGGGCGTGCCCGGGTTCAGGGCCAGGCCGGCTCGGGCGCCGAGTTCGCGAATCTCCGCGAGCGTGCGATGCGGATGCTGGTCCGCCTCGAGGTGAATGGTCAGCCAGTCGGCCCCCGCCTCACGAAAACGCGCGATGTACCGGCGTGGCGCATCGATCATCAGGTGCACGTCCAGGGGCAGCGTCGTGGCCCGCCGGATGGCCTCCACGACCATCGGCCCCAGGGTCAGGTTGGGCACGAACATCCCATCCATAACATCGACATGGATCCAGTCCGCGCCCCCCGCCTCCGCCCGCTGGACCGCGTCGGCCAGATGCCCGAAGTCGGCGTTGAGGATGGACGGCGCGATCTTAACCGTCATCCCGAGCGCACCTCACCCGTCCGCATCGCTTCACGCTGGTACGGCGGGCCGTTCGCGGCGCTTCTTCTCGGCCAGGCGGAGCTGGCCGCACGCCGCGAGGATGTCGCGGCCCCGATTGACGCGAATCGTCGCCGCGACGCCCGCCTGCCGCAGGCGTGATTCGAAGGCCAGCGCGCGATCCGCGCTCGAGGCGTGCAGACTCGGATCCTCGCTCGGATTCAGCGGGATCAGATTGACGTGGCACAGCCGCCCGCGCAGCAGCCTCGCCAGATCGTCCGCCAGTCCGTCAGCGTCGTTGACGCCGGCCATCAGCGTGTACTCGAAGCTCACCCGGCGCCCCGTGGACTTGACGTAATTATCAGCCGCATCGAGCACCGCGGCGATCGGCCAGCGGCGGTTGACCGGCATCAAGCTCGACCGCAGCGCGTCGTTCGGCGCGTGCAGCGAGATGGCCAGCCCAACCTGCAGCCCTTCGCTCGCCAGTCGGCGCATCTCCGGCACCAGCCCCGAGGTCGACACCGTGATGCGCCGCGCCCCGAGCCGCAGCCCGTCGGGGTGAACCAGCAGCCGGATCGCGCGCAGCGTCTCGGCGTAATTGGCCAGCGGCTCACCCATGCCCATGAAGACGACGTTCGTTACCGGGCGCTCCGGGCGACTGAACCGCAGCACCTGTTCGACGACTTCGCCAGCCTCGAGATTGCGAGCGAACCCGAACTGCCCCGTCACGCAGAAGACGCAGCCCATCGCGCAGCCGGCCTGCGTCGAGACGCAGATCGTCTTGCGCCCGCCGTCGCTGGCCGTGTTCATCTCGACCGCCTCGATCTCCTGTCCGTCGTGCAGGCGCAGCAGCAGCTTGGCCGTCAGCCCGTCCATCGATTGGAGCCGTCGTACTTCCTGGCTGCCCGCGTAGTGGAGCCGCTCGCGCAGCGCCACAGGCAGGTCGGTCATCTCGGCAGGGTCGAGCACGCCGCGGCGGTGAATATTGAGAAAGATCTGGCGCGCCCGGTACGCGGGCTCGCCCAAACCCAGGACGAGCTGCTCCAACTCATCTGGGAACAACCCGGGCAGCGAGCGATTCAAGCGCACGTCGGACACGAATTCAGGGCAACTATGCCACGGCTGCGCCCAGCACGGCGCCGTCTAACCGCGGGTAGCCCCTGAGGAACTCCACGCCAGTTTGTGGCCGCTTGCCCGCCAGTTGGACTTCGTCGAGCCGCAGCCACCCGCTCCCGGTGGCGACGACGGGCGTTGCACCGTGGACCTCAACCGCCCCCGGTCGCGAAGTCTCGCCCGGCAGCGACGCGCTCGCAAGCGGGGCGGCGCGCAAGATCTTCAACAGGCGCCCATCGAAGGCGGTGAAGGCCTGCGGCCAACCGCGGTACGCGCGCACCTGGTTCCAGATCGCGACGCTCGGCCGCGACCAGTCGATGCGGGCGTCGTTGCGCTCGATGCGGCGGGAGTAGGTGGCGCCGGTCTCGGCCTGCGGCCGTGGCTCGGGACGCTCGGTCAGCGCGCGCACCAGGAGCCGCGCGCCAAGGGCGGCCAGGCGCGGCTCCAGCGAGACAGCGTCGTCCTCGGGCGCAATCACGGTGCTCTCCTGGAGCAGGACGGGCCCGGCGTCGAGCGCTGACACCAGGCGGATGATGCTGACGCCCGTCTCCAGGTCGCCGGCCAGCAATGCCGACTGAATCGGCGCCGCGCCGCGCCATCGGGGCAGCAGGGATGGGTGCACGTTCAGGATGCCGCCTGGAGTAAGCTCGAGGATGTTTTCGGGCACCAGCGCCGCGAAGGCGGCCAGCACCATACCCTCCGCATCGAGCTTGCGCAGCCGCGCCTCGGCCTCCGGGCCCTTCAACGCGGACGTTTGCCAGAGCGTAAGTGCGTGCTGTTTCGCGTACGCGGCGACTTGGGGTGGTGTAGGCTTCTGACCGCGACCCGCAGGGCGGTCGGGCTGTGTGATCACCAACGCAATTTCATGGCCCGCGGAACGCAGCGCCTCTAAACTGGGCAGCGCGAACGCGGGGCTGCCTAGAAAGACGAGCCGCACGATTTCCCCACTGGAAAGTCGCCAGTATAATCGCGCCGTTTTGCCGACCCGCGTTTCTTTCAGCGGCGCAGTGGTTGTGCGCGGCTTCGATTTCCACCGACGCCAGGCCATTCA
>Ga0213853_11585472_pt1 | contig 10723 bp, 7 predicted proteins | sample ABR_2016_MetaT_FD_164456 | JGI IMG/M metagenome (GOLD analysis project Ga0213853, IMG submission 164456) | Metatranscriptome of freshwater sediment microbial communities from post-fracked creek in Pennsylvania, United States - ABR_2016... | ecosystem: Environmental > Aquatic > Freshwater > Creek...
CGCCGGCAAGAGGATCACATCGAGTTGATCGCATCGGAGAACTATGCGAGCCCGGCGGTCATGCAGGCCCAGGGATCGGTGCTGACCAACAAGTACGCAGAAGGTTATCCCGGCAAGCGCTACTACGGCGGCTGCGAGTTCGTCGACGAGGCCGAACGCCTGGCCATCGAGCGAGCCAAGCAGCTTTTCGGAGCCGAGTTCGCCAACGTGCAACCGCACTCAGGCTCGCAGGCCAATGCGGCCGTGTACATGTCGATGCTCGCACCGGGCGACACGATCCTCGGCATGTCGCTCGCCCACGGCGGACACCTGACGCACGGGGCATCGGTCAATTTCAGCGGCAAGCTCTACAAGGCGTTTTCCTACGGATTGCATCCGCAGACCGAGCGCATCGACTACGAGCAGGTCGAGCGCCTGGCCGATGAGCACCGGCCGAAGATGATCGTGGCCGGCGCCTCTGCCTATTCGCTGGAAATCGACTGGCGGCGTTTCCGGACGATCGCCGATCGCGTGGGCGCGTACCTGTTCGTCGACATGGCGCACTACGCGGGCCTGGTCGCCGCCGGCGAGTATCCGAATCCCGTGGGTATTGCCCACTTCGTCACTTCGACGACCCACAAGACCTTGCGTGGCCCGCGCGGCGGCATCATCCTGGCGAGCAACGAATTCGAGAAACCCCTGAATTCGATGATCTTCCCCGGGATCCAGGGCGGCCCGCTGATGCACGTCATCGCCGCCAAGGCTGTTGCCTTCAAGGAGGCGTTGAGCCCGGAATTCAAGGGCTACCAGCAAAGGGTCAAGGCCAACGCCAAGGCAATGGCAAGCACGCTGACCGAGCGCGGGCTGCGCATCGTGTCGGGAGACACTCAGTGCCACCTGTTCCTGGTCGACCTGCGCGCCAAGCGCGTGACGGGCAAGGATGCCGAAGCGGCCCTGGGGCGCGCGCACATCACGGTGAACAAGAATGCGATCCCGAACGATCCCGAGAAGCCTTTCGTGACCTCGGGCGTGCGGATCGGAGCGCCTGCAATGACGACGCGTGGATTCGGGGTCGAGGAATCCGTTAAGGTGGCGCACCTGATCGCCGACGTGCTGGAAGCACATCAGGACGCCGCCGTCATCGAGCGGGTTGCGTTGGACGTCGGTCGCCTTTGCGCCCGGCTTCCCGTCTACGGCTCATAACCGAACATCGAATCGTCGCAAGGAGGCAGTGATGGCAGGCCGCAATTTCTTATTTGTCCCGGGTCCCACCAACGTTCCGGACCGTGTCCAGCGCGCCATGATGATCGCGATGGAGGACCACCGCTCATCGAAGTTCCCGGAACTGACGGCGGCCGTCCTGAGCGGCTTGAAAAAGGTCTTCAAGACTTCGACCGGAACGCCAATCATCTTTCCGTCTTCGGGCACCGGCTGCTGGGAAGCGGCGCTGACCAACTGTCTGAGCCCTGGCGACAAGGTCCTTGCATCGCGCTTCGGCCAGTTCAGCCACCTGTGGATCGACATGGTCCAGCGGCTGGGATTCGAGGTCGAGGTCGTCGATTGCGAATGGGGAACAGGAGTGCCGCTCGAGCGCTACCACGCCCTGCTCGAGGCCGACAAGTCGCACAAGATCAAGGCGGTACTGGCCTGCCATAACGAGACCGCCACCGGCGTGACCAGCGACATCGCCGGCGTGCGGCGGGCGATGGATGCGGCCAAGCATCCGGCGCTGCTTTTCGTCGATTGCGTCAGTTCGCTCGCCAGCATCGATTTCCTCATGGATGAATGGGGCGTCGATGTCGCCGTCTCCGGCTCCCAGAAGGGCCTGATGCTGCCGGCCGGCCTGGGCGTGACCTGTGTGAGCCCGAAGGCGCTGGCCGCACGCGAGTCTTCGCGCCAGCCGCGCTGCTACTTCGACTACGGCGACATGGTCAAGGCGAACGCGACGGGGTATTTCCCATATACGCCGGCTCTTCCGATGCTTTACGGCCTGAAGGAATCGCTGCAGATCCTGCTGGTGGACGAGGGTCTGGAGAACATCTTCGCCCGCCACGAGTACCTCGCGAGCGGTGCGCGCGCCGCCATCCAGAAGGGCTGGAAGCTCTCCTTGTGCGCCAAGGAGCCCAAGTGGTATTCGGACACCGTATCGGCGATCGTCGTGCCGGAGGGCATCAACGGCGCTCACGTGATCGACGTGGCGTTCCGCCGCTATAACCTCGCCCTGGGCGCGGGCCTGAGCAAAGTGGCCGGCAAGGTCTTTCGCATCGGCCACCTCGGCGACCTCAACGAGCTGATGCTGCTAGGAGCCATTGCCGGGGCGGAGATGTCGATGCTCGACGTGGGCATCAAGATCGAGCCCGGCAGCGGCGTCGGTGCAGCCCAGACCTACTGGCGCGCCCGGGACGCTGCCCAGAAGAAGGGCGCCCGGGTCGACGCGGCCGCCCAAGCGCCGGCAAAAGAGGGCGTGCGCGCATGAAGCATCACGTCGTGTTTCTGGATCGGCAGTCGCTGCGCGCGCAGGTACGGCGCCCGAATTGCGCCGAAACCTATGTCGAACACGACAAGACCGCCGCCTCGGAAGTCGTCGAGCGGCTGCGCGAGGCCACGGTTGCGATCGTCAACAAGGTCGTCCTGCGCGAGCCGATGCTGGCCCAGCTGCCGAAGCTCAAGCTGATCGCCATGGCCGCCACGGGATACGACTGCATCGACATCGAGTCGTGCCGGCGGCGCGGCATCGCCGTCGCGAACATCCGGCACTACGCGGTCCACACGGTGCCCGAGCATGTCTTCATGATGGTGTTGATGCTGCGGCGCAGCCTGCTGGCGTATCGGCATGACATCGAACAGGGCGTCTGGCAGCGTACCGAGCAGTTCTGCTTCGTGACCCATCCGATCGGCGACCTGTACGGTTCGACGATCGGGATCATCGGCGAAGGCGCGATCGGCCAGGGGGCTGCGACGATCGCCAGGGGTTTCGGCATGAAGGTCCTTTTCGCCGACCACGAGCCGCCTAAGGCGCCCGGGGTCGAATTCACGCCCCTGGACGAAGTGCTGCGGACCGCCGACGTGCTGACCTTGCACCTGCCGATGACGCCAGGCACGCGCAACATGATCGGGCTGGAGCAGATGCGGCGCATGAAGCGCAACGCCATTTTGATCAACACCGCGCGTGGCGGTCTGGTCGACGAAAGGGCGCTGATCCAGGCGCTCGATGAGGGCCTGATCGCGGGCGCGGGGTTCGACGTGCTGACGGTCGAGCCGCCGCGCGAGGGAAATCCTCTGCTCGACCTGCGGCGTCACAATTTCATCCTGACGCCGCACAACGCCTGGGCTTCGGATGGCGCGATGCAATTCCTTGCCGACCAGATGATCGACAACATCGACCTCTGGGCCGAGGGCAGGCCCCAGCACTTGGTGACGTAGTCAGGCCACTCGATCCCGGCGCCGCTTTCGGCGGCCGAACCATCAGAACAGAAGCGGCGGCGCGCGGCGCGTCGCTCCGCCGTAAGGAGAATTCATGAAAAAGCTCTTGTATCAGCTGGACACGGACCCGCTGCCGTCCGTCTTCGACAATATCGTGGCTTACGATGGCGGCGCCGACCAGGTCACGGCCTACGGTGGTGTCGACCCTCACCGCGTCGCCGGCCTGGTCGACGGGACGATCTTCACGCGTGCACCGAAAGACAAGAAGAACACGGCGATCTTCGTCGGCGGAAGTCACATGGCGGAGGGCGAGGCGCTGTTTGAGGCGGTACGCAAGAGGTTCTTCGGCAACTTTCGCGTTTCGGTGATGCTCGACAGTAACGGATCGAACACGACCGCCGCCGCCGCCGTCGCCTGGCTGGCGCATTCGACTCCTTTGGCCGGCAAGCGGGCCGTTGTGTTGGCCGGCACGGGTCCCGTCGGTATGCGCGCCGCCTACATGTTGCATCGTGAAGGCGCCCAGGTCAGCCTGTCTTCGCGTACGCTGAATCGCGCGCAGCTGGCCTGCGATGCGATCAAGGCGCGCTTCGGCGTCGATGTGACGCCTCTGGAAGGCGCCAACGACGAATCCCGCGCGCGCGACATCAAGAATGCGAATGTTGTGCTTTCGACCGGTGCGGCCGGCGTCCAGCTGCTCGAGGAGCGCCACTGGAAGCACAATACGACTCTTCAGCTGCTCAGCGACGCCAATGCGACGCCGCCGGCGGGCATCGAGGGGATCGACGTGATGGACAGGGCGGCGAGCCGCCATGGCAAGACGGTTTTCGGCGCCATCGGTTTCGGCGCCCTGAAGATCGCCCTGCACCGGGCCTGCATCGCGCGCCTGTTCGAGACGAACGACGTGACGCTCGATGCTGAGGAGATCTACGCGATCGCCAAGACGATGGTCGGCAAGAACTGAAAGCGCACAGGCATGACGATGATCTGCGAGCAGCCGCTGAACCGATTCCTCGATGAGCTTGCGAGCTCCGCGCCGACGCCCGGCGGCGGAAGCGCGGCGGCAATCATGGCTGCCATGGGCGCCGCGCTGACGTCGATGGTCTGCAACCTGACGATCGGCAAGAAGGACTATGAAGCGGTCGAGGTCCCGATGCGGGAGGCGCTTGCGCAATCCGAGTCGCTGCGGGGCCGGCTCACCGCGATGATCGCCGATGACGTGCGGGCCTTCGAAACCCTGATGGCGGCGTACCGGCTGCCGAAGGCAAGCGAGGAGGACAAGCGCGTGCGGGCCGAGGCGATCCAGCAGGGGCTCAAGCACGCGACCGACGTGCCGCTGGCTTGCGCCGCAGCTTGCCTCGAAGTGATCGAGGTCACGCAGCGCGTCGCGATGATAGGCAACCGGGGCGTCATCAGCGACGCGGGGGTCGCCACGCTGGCGGCCCATGCCGCGCTGCGCAGCGCGGCCCTGAACGTCGATATCAACGTGCCGCAGATCAAGGACGTCGATTTCGTCCGGACGCGGCGTGCGCGCCTGATCGAGCTGCTCAAGCGCGGCGCGGCCCTGAGCGAGGAAACGATGCAAACGGTGCAGGGCCGCCTGTAAGCGTCCGGCGACCGGGCCCGCCTCTGAATTTCGGAAGGAAGGACACGATGGACATTCACGAATATCAGGCCAAGGAGCTGCTCGCGGGTTTCGGCGTCCCGGTGCCGCGAGGCAGCGTCGCTTACAGCCCCGACCAGGCGGTCTTCGTCGCCACCGAGCTGGGGGGCTGGCATTGGGTGGTCAAGGCCCAGATCCACTCCGGCGGTCGAGGCAAGGCCGGCGGCGTGAAAGTGTGCCGAACCTATCACGAGGTCTCGGAGGCCGCCAAGGAACTGCTAGGCAAGCGCCTGGTCACGCACCAGACCGGACCGGAGGGCAAGATCTGCCAGCGGGTCTACGTCGAGGTCGGCGAGCCGTTCGAGCGCGAGCTCTACCTGGGCTTCGTGCTCGACCGCAAGCTGCAGCGCATCCGCGTCATCGCCTCCTCCCAGGGCGGAATGGACATCGAGGAAGTGGCGAAGAGCGATCCCGAATCGATTCGCCAGATCCAGGTCGAACCGGCAGTCGGCATGCAGCCATTTCAGGCGCGCGAGATCGCCTTCGGCCTGGGACTGAACATCAAGCAGGTCAGCCGCGCATCCACCGCGATCCTGGGCTGCTACCGGGCCTTTCGCGATCTTGACGCGACCATGGTGGAGATCAATCCGCTGGTCGTCACCAAGGATCATCGCCTGCTGGCGCTGGATGCCAAGATGTCATTCGACGACAACGCGCTGTTCCGCCGACCCGCCGTGGCCGAGATGCGCGACTCCTCGCAGGAAGACCCGCGCGAGGCCCAGGCGAGCCAGCACGGCCTCAATTACGTGGGGCTCGCGGGCGACATCGGCTGCATCATCAACGGGGCTGGCCTGGCGATGGCGACGATGGACATGATCAAGTACGCCGGTGGCGAACCGGCGAACTTCCTCGATGTCGGCGGCGGGGCCTCGCCCGAGCGCGTGGCCGAGGCCTTCCGCCTCGTGCTGTCGGATCGCAATGTCAAGGCCATTTTGGTGAACATCTTCGCCGGCATCAACCGCTGCGACTGGGTCGCGCAAGGCGTGGTGCAGGCAGCCGCCGGCCTGAAGATCCCGCTGATCGTGCGACTGGCGGGCACCAATGTCGAAGAGGGCGACCGCATCGTGCGGGAAAGCGGCCTGCCGATCATTATCGCCAGCGACCTGGCCGATGCGGCCAGGAAGGCCGTTGCCGCAGCACGCGGCTGATCGGGTCGGGCCTGCATCGAAACGCGACGGGAGATTTGAAGCCATGAGCATTCTGATCGACGAAAAGACCGCGGTGATCATCCAGGGCATCACGGGCGACAAGGCGAGCTTCCACGCCAAGGAAATGATCGCCTACGGAACCCGGGTCGTCGGGGGCGTCACGCCCGGCAAGGGTGGCCAGAAGCATCTGGACCGGCCGGTGTTTGACACGGTGAAGGACGCCGTCAGGGCGACCGGCGCCGAAGCCAGCCTGGCCTTCGTTCCGCCTCCCTATGCGGGAGACGCGCTGATGGAAGCCGCCGATGCCGGCCTGCGCCTGGTCTGCATCATCACCGACGGCATTCCGGCACAGGACATGATGAGGGTGAAGCGCTACCTGATGCGCTACCAGAAGGAAAAGCGCACGTTGGTGGTCGGTCCCAATTGCGCCGGAATCATCAGTGCCGGTCGAGCGATGCTCGGCATCATGCCGGGGCACATCTACGTTCGAGGTCCGGTCGGGATCGTGTCGCGCTCGGGCACGCTGGGCTACGAGGCGGCCGCGCAGATGAAAGCGGTCGGGATCGGGGTGACGACGAGCGTTGGCATCGGCGGCGATCCGATCAACGGCAGCTCGTTCCTGGATCACCTGGCCTTTTTCAACGAGGACCCCGAGACCAAGGCGGTCGTGATGATCGGTGAGATCGGCGGCCCGCAGGAAGCCGAGGCCTCGGCCTGGATCAAGGACAACATGAAAAAGCCCGTGGTCGGCTACGTGGCGGGCCTGACTGCGCCCAAGGGCCGGCGAATGGGGCACGCGGGAGCCATCATATCGGCCGAAGGCGATACGGCGGCCGAGAAGGCCGAGATCATGCGGTCCTACGGCCTGTACGTGGCGCCGAGCGCGGCCGAGCTCGGCTCGACCGTGGCCAAGGCCCTGGCCAAGGTGAGCTGAGGCCGCCACCGGGCCGGATCCGAACCCATGGCGAAGATCGAGCCCGAGGTGCTGCTTCCGTCCGTCGTTGCCGACGAGAACTTCTCGCGCTGGGAGCTGCTGGTCAGCCTCCTTACCGAGGTCGTTGAGCGCTACGAACCGCAGGCGGCGCGCGTGCTGCGCGGCGAAGCGACCACCGAGAACCTTCCGCCCAGATTGCTCGCGCGCACGCTGCAGGCGCAAGGGATCCTGTTCCAGCTGCTGGCGATTGCGGAACAGAATCGCGACATGCGCAACCGGCGTGCGCTCGAGCGCGAGCATGGACACGCGGCCGTCAAGGGAACTTTCGCGGCGGTGTTCGAAAAAGCCGCCCACGATCGTTTGCCCGCCGAGCAGCTCGTCGAGCTGCTCCGATCGATTCGCATCCGGCCGGTCATCACGGCGCATCCGACCGAAGCCAAGCGCGTGACGGTTCTCGAGCGGCACCGTCGCATCTACCTGCGGCTGTTCGACCTGGAGTCGCCGCGCTGGACGCAGCGCGAGCGCGAGGAGCTCATCGGCTCGTTACGTGACGAGATCGAGCTTCTCTGGCTCACGGGCGAGCTCAAGCTCGAGAAACCCTCGGTCGCCCAGGAGGTTTCCTGGGGACTTTATTTTTTCAACGAGAACCTTTTCGACGCGGTGCCCCTGCTGCTGGGAAAAGTCGAGCGTGCACTCGAGCACAGCTACCCGGAACTGCATGTCGAGATTCCGCTGTTCTTTCAGTTCGGCTCCTGGATCGGCGGGGATCGCGATGGCAATCCCTACGTGACCAGCGCGGTGACGCGCCAGACCCTCTGGCTGAACCGCCTGGCCTGCCTCAACCGCTATCGCCACCGCCTGTCGGATCTGATCCGCAACCTGAGCATCGCCGAACATACGCTGGCATTGCCGGCCGCCTTTCAGGATCGTCTGCGCGAGCGCCTGGAGACGCTGGCCGATGGCGGGGCGGTCGCCGGGCGCAACGTCGGCGAACCATTCCGCCAGTTCCTCGGGGCGATGCTGGCACGGATCGAACGCACCGCGCGGGACTGCCAAGAGCAGCGTCCGACCGAAGACGCCGGCGGCTATCGAAACGCCGACGAGATGATCGTCGACATCGACTCGATGATCGATGCCCTACGTCAGGCGGGCGCCGAGCCCCTGGGCCGCTCGCTGCTTCTGCCGCTCAAGCGCGAGGTCGGAGTCTTTCGCTTCTGCACCGTGCGCCTGGACGTGCGCGAGAACACGATCCGGATGAACCAGGCGCTGGCCTCGATCTTCCGCTGCACGCAGGCCGGCCGCGATCCTCCGGCGCCCGAGAGCCCCGAGTGGAAGCAATGGCTCCTGGCCGAGCTGGTCAGCCCGCGCGAAACCCCGCGCGAGCTGGCCGATCTGCCGCCGGAGGCGAGCGAGACGCTGCAAACCTTCCGCACGATCGCGCAGATGCGCCAGCAGGTCGATCGCGAAGCCTTCGGTGCGCTCATCCTGAGCATGACTCACAGCGCCTCCGACGTGCTCGGGGTCTATCTGATGGCCAAGGAGGCGGGCCTGTTCTCCGATGCGCGCTCGGTCGAACGCTGCACGCTGCCGATCGTGCCTCTGCTCGAGACGATCACCGATCTGAAGCGCGCGCCGCAGATCCTCAAGGAACTGCTTGCCGTGCCCCTGGTGCAGCGCAGCCTGCACGGGCAGGGCGGCATGCAGGAAGTGATGATCGGCTACTCCGACTCGAACAAGGATGGCGGCTATTTCGCCGCCAACTGGGAGCTGGCCAAGGCTCAGGCCTCCCTCACGCGCCTGGGCCGCGAGCACGGCGTCACGATCACCTTCTTTCATGGCCGGGGGGGCTCGGTCAGCCGTGGCGGGGCTCCGACCGGGCGGGCCATCGCGGCGGCGCCGGCAGGCTCGATCAAGAAATTCTTCCGCGTGACCGAGCAGGGCGAGGTGGTGTCGTTCAAGTACGCCAATCGCGGCACCGCGGCCTACCAGATCGAACTTCTCGCCGCCTCCGTCATCGAGCACGCCCTGGTCTCCGAGGGCGAACGCGAGCTGCAGGCGGTCCACGAGTTCGACGAGGCGATGGAGTCCCTGTCCGGCCTTTCCTGGACCGCTTATCACGACCTGATGAACACCGAGCGCATGCTCGAGTACCTGACCTGTGCCAGCCCGCTGGAGGAACTGGCCCTTCTTAACATCGGTTCGCGGCCGGCGCGCCGGACCCAGGCCAAGACGCTGGCGGACCTGCGGGCGATTCCCTGGGTGTTCGCATGGACGCAGAACCGGCACATGGTGACCGGCTGGTATGGGATCGGCAGTGCGCTCAAGGCCTTTCTCGAGGTTCGTCGCGAGGCCGGACTGGAACTGCTGCAACGGATGTTTCGCGACGGCCGGCTGTTCCGCACGGTGATCGACGAGGTCGAGAAGACGCTGCTGGCGGTGGACCTGGACATCGCCCGCTCCTATGCGGCGATGGTCGGGGATGCCGCCCTGCGCGACTCGATCTTCGGGCGCATCGAGCGCGAATACCGCCTGACCTGCGACATGGTGCTGAAGGTTTCGGGCGAATCCGAGATTGCCGAGCGCTTCCCGCAGTATCGGCGGCGCCTGGCGCGCCGACTGAAGACCCTGAACCAGGTCAGCCGCGAACAGGTCGGCCTGCTCAAACTGTATCGCGCGGGCGGCGACGAGGAAGTTCGCAACGCCCTGCTGCTGACGATCAATTGCGCGGCCGCCGGCTTCGGCGCCACGGGCTGAGGCCGCGTTCCGCGGTCCCATCGTTCAATTTCGAGGAGAATCGACCGTGAGTTTCACCCTGATCGAGTCCGCCACCCCGCGGCTGCACCGCTCTGAACTTGCGGTTCCCGGGTCCAATACCAGCCTTTTCGAGAAGGCCGCGCGCTGCGCGGCGGACATCGTCTTTCTCGATCTGGAAGACGCGGTCGCTCCCGACGACAAGGAACAGGCCCGCCGCAACATCATTCAGGGCCTGAACGAGATCGACTGGGGCCACCGGACGATGATGATCCGCATCAACGGGCTGGACACTCACTTCATGTATCGCGATGTCGTCGATATCGTCGAAAACTGTCCGCGCCTGGACATGATCCTGATCCCGAAGGTCGGTGTACCCCAGGACGTCTACGCGATCGACGTCCTGGTCACCCAGATCGAAGCGGCGCGCAAGCGCACGAAGCGCATCGGCTTCGAGGTGCTGATCGAGACGGCGCTGGGCATGGCGAATGTCGAGGCGATCGCCCAGTCCAGCCGTCGGCTCGAGGCGATGAGCTTCGGGGTCGCGGACTACGCGGCTTCGACGCGCGCCCGGACCACCGTGATCGGCGGCGTGAACCGCGACAGCGGCGTACTGACGGACAAAGACGAAAAGGGCAACCGGCAGTACTTCTGGACCGACCCCTGGCACGCGGCACAGACGCGAATGATGGTTGCCTGCCGTGCCTACGGATTGCGACCGATCGACGGCCCTTTCGGCGATTTCGGCGACCCGGACGGCTACATCGCCGCGGCCAATCGCGCGGCGGTGCTTGGATACGAGGGAAAGTGGGCCATTCATCCATCGCA
>Ga0213853_10065427_pt1 | contig 10692 bp, 9 predicted proteins | sample ABR_2016_MetaT_FD_164456 | JGI IMG/M metagenome (GOLD analysis project Ga0213853, IMG submission 164456) | Metatranscriptome of freshwater sediment microbial communities from post-fracked creek in Pennsylvania, United States - ABR_2016... | ecosystem: Environmental > Aquatic > Freshwater > Creek...
CCTGCAGCACCCGTGGCGTCCGCAGCGCCCGCGGCTTCCACGGCGACCGCCGCCTCACGCGCCGCGCTGCCGCTGCCCGTGCGCATCGGCAAGGTCGCGCTGCAGGGTGGCCGGGTCCGCTTCACCGACAATTTCATCCAGCCGAACTACACGGCGAACCTGGTCGAGCTCGGCGGAGCGGTGATCGGCCTGTCGTCGGATGCGGCGACGACCGCGAGCGTCGACCTGCGCGGGCAGGTCAACAACGCGCCGCTGAGCATCGCCGGCACGATCAACCCGCTGAAGAGCGATCTTTTCCTCGACCTGACCGCGAGCGTCCGCGGCATGGAGCTGGTGCCGTTCAATCCCTATTCGGGCAAGTATCTCGGCTACGGCATCGAGAAGGGCAAGATGTCGTTCGAGGCCGGCTACAAGGTCGACGGCCGCAAGCTCAGCGCGACGAACCACCTGGTCCTGGACCAGCTGACCTTCGGCGACAAATCCGACAGCGCGACGGCGACCCACCTGCCCGTGCGGCTCGCGGTCGCGCTGCTGAAGGACCGCAACGGCGTGATCGACCTGAACCTGCCGATCGGCGGCTCGCTCGACGATCCGCAGTTCTCGGTCGGCGGGATCATCCTGCGTGAACTGCTGAACCTGCTCGAGAAGATCGTCACCGAGCCGTTCGCGCTGATCGGATCGCTGTTCGGAAGCAGCGAGAAATTGACCTCGCTCGGCTTTGCGCCCGGACGCGCGACGCTGCCCGACAGCGCGGCGTCCCAGCTTGCGACGCTCGCGAAGGCCCTGATCGAGCGGCCGGGGCTGAACCTGGAGATCACCGGCCGCGTCGATCCCGACGCCGACCGCGAGGGCCTGCGCCATGTCGCGATCGAACGCCAGATGCGCGCCATGAAGCGCGACGACCTTGCCGCGAAGGGCACCCCGGTCACGGGCGACGAGCTCTCGATCGCGGCCGACGAGGCGCCGGCGCTGCTGTCCCGCGTCTATCATGCCGCGAAATTCGCGAAGCCGCGCAATGTGCTCGGCCTCGAAAAAGACCTGCCGCCGGCCGAGATGGAGAAGCTGCTGCTCGCCAATCGCCTGGTCGGCGACGCCGACCTCGCCGACCTCGGGCGCGCGCGGTCCCAGGCGATCCAGGATTGGCTCGTGGCCAAGGGCGCGGTGCCGGCCGAGCGCATCTTCATCGTCGACGCGCCGCCCGGATCCGGATCGCGCGCCGAGGGCGCGGCCAAGGAGTCCGGGCCGGCCGTGCTGAGCCGGGCGGATTTCAGTCTTCGCTGAGAGGAGCGTGCATGAAAGCCATTTGGAAGGACACGATCATCGCCGACAGCGACTCCACGGTCATCGTCGAGGGCAATCACTACTTTCCCGCGGCGTCGGTGCGCGCCGAGTTCCTGCGCCCGAGCGATACGAAGACCAACTGCCATTGGAAGGGCGCCGCGAGCTACCACACGCTCGCGGTCGGCGGCGACACCAACCCGGACGCGGCCTGGTACTACCCGGACCCGAAGCCGGCCGCCGCCGAGATCGAGGGGCGTATCGCGTTCTGGAAGGGCGTCCGCGTCATTCCGTAGCGACGCGCGGCAACAGGATGCCGCGGTCGACCTTTTGGATATCGGTGTGGCCGCAGAAGGCCATCGTCAGGTCGAGCTCGCGGCGGATGATCTCGAGGCACTTCGTGACGCCCGCCTCGCCCATCGCACCGAGGCCGTAGAGGAAGGCGCGGCCGATCAGCGTACCGCGCGCGCCGAGCGCCACGGCCTTCAGCACGTCCTGCCCGGAGCGGATGCCGCCGTCCATCCAGACCTCGATCCGCGAACCGACCGCTGCGGCGATCTCCGGCAGCGCCTCGATCGACGAGGGCGCGCCGTCGAGCTGGCGGCCGCCGTGATTCGAGACGATCAGCGCGTCGGCGCCGCTGTCGGCGGCGAGCCGCGCGTCGGCGACATCCATGATGCCCTTCAGGATCAGCTTGCCGCCCCAGCGCCGCTTGATCCATTCGACGTCGCCCCAGTTCAGCCGGGGATCGAACTGCGCCGAGGTCCATGCCGACAGCGAACCCAGGTTCTCGACCCCGGTCACGTGGCCCATGATGTTGCCGAAGCCGCGGCGTCTCGTGCCGAGCATGGCGAGGCACCAGCGCGGCTTGGTCGCCAGGTTCACGAGGTTCGCGAGCGTCGGCTTCGGCGGCGCGCTCAGGCCGTTTTTCAGGTCCTTGTGGCGCTGGCCCAGGATCTGCAGGTCCAGCGTCAGCATCAGCGCGGAGCAGCGCGCGGCTTTCGCCCGGTCGATCAGCCGTTCGATGAAGCCGCGGTCGCGCATCACGTAGAGCTGAAACCAGAACGGCGCCTTCGTGTGCGCGGCGACGTCCTCGATCGAGCAGATGCTCATCGTCGACAGCGTGAACGGGATCCCGAATTTCTCGGCCGCGCGCGCCGCGAGGATCTCGCCGTCGGCGTGCTGCATGCCGGTCAGGCCGGTCGGCGCGATCGCCACCGGCATCGCGACGTCCTGTCCGACCATCCGCGTGCGCAAGGAACGCTGATCGACGTCGACCGCGACGCGCTGGCGCAGGCGCAGCTTGCGGAACTCGGACTCGTTCGCGCGGTAGGTCGTCTCGGTCCACGAGCCCGAATCCGCGTAGTCGTAGAACATGCGCGGCACGCGCCGTTGCGCGAGAGCCCGCAGGTCCTCGATGTTGGTGATGACCGCCATGGCGCTCCTCCCGCTCGTTTTCCGCAGTCTAGCGAAACAGCGCTGCCGCGGCGCTCTTATACTTGCGGCGGAAGTCGCGTTCGTTGCGCGTTCCTTGCGCGTTCGAGGCGGCGCATGGCATCGACCAGGGGACGACCATGAAGGTGTGGCTGTGAGCGGCGCGGACCGTCCGCGCAAGACCTCCACCGAGCTGCGCAGCCATCGCTGGTATGGCGTGCAGGACCTGCGCTCGTTCGGCCATCGCTCGCGCACCGCCCAGATGGGCTATCACCGCAGCGACTACGCCGGCAAGCCGGTCATCGCGATCATCAACACCTGGAGCGACATCAACCCCTGCCACTCCCACTTCCGCCAGCGCGCCGAGGAAATCAAGCGCGGGATCTGGCAGGCCGGCGGCTTCCCGGTCGAGATGCCGGCGATGAGCCTGTCGGAGCCGTTCCAGAAGCCGACGACGATGTTGTACCGCAATCTGCTGGCGATGGAGACCGAGGAGCTGCTGCGCAGCTATCCGGCCGACGGCTGCGTGCTGATGGGCGGCTGCGACAAGACCACGCCCGCGCTCGTGATGGGGGCGATCTCGATGAACCTGCCGGCCATCGTGATGCCGGCCGGGCCGATGCTGCGCGGCGACTACCGGGGCGGCGCACTCGGCAGCGGATCCGACGTCTGGAAGTACTGGGCCGAGCTGCGCGCCGGCCGGATCACGCCGGACGACTGGCAGGGCATCGAGGACGGCATCGCCCGCTCGCCGGGCCACTGCATGACGATGGGCACCGCGTCGACGATGACCAGTGCCGTCGAGGCGATGGGCCTGACGCTGCCCGGTGCCGCGTCGATCCCGGCGCCGGACTCCCGCCACGCGCAGTTGGCGACGCTGACCGGCAAGCGCATCGTCGAGATGGTCTGGGAGGATCTCAAGCCGTCCGACATCCTGACGGCGGCCGCCTTCGACAACGGCATCAGGACGGTGCTCGCGCTGTCGGGCTCGACCAACGCGGTCGTGCACCTGGTCGCCATGGCGCGCCGGGCGGGCCATTCCTTGCCGCTCGATCATTTCGATCGCCTCGCGCGCGGCGTCCCGGTGCTCGCGAACCTGCGGCCGGCGGGCAAGTACCTGATGGAGGATTTCTTCTACGCCGGCGGGCTGCGCGCGCTGCTCGCGCAGCTCGGCGACCTGCTGGCCACCGGCGAGATGACCGTCAACGGCCGCACGCTCGGCGCGAACATCGCCGGCGCGCCGGTCCACAACGCCGACGTGATCCGCAGCCGGTCGACGGCGCTGGTCGCCGGAGACGGCCTTGCCGTGCTGCGCGGCAACCTCGCGCCCGATGGCGCGATCATCAAGCCGCCCGCCGCAACCGCGGCGCTGCTGGTGCATACCGGGCCGGCCGTCGTGTTCCGCGACTACAACGACCTCGCGGCGCGCATCGACGACGAAACGCTGGACGTCGGCGCCGACTCGGTCATCGTGCTGCAGAACGCCGGCCCGCAGGGCGCGCCCGGCATGCCCGAGTGGGGCCAGTTGCCGATCCCGAAGAAACTGCTGCAGCAGGGCGTGCGCGACATGGTCCGGATCTCGGATGCGCGGATGAGCGGCACGAGCTACGGCACCTGCGTGCTGCACGTCGCGCCCGAGTCCTGGATCGGCGGTCCGCTCGCGCTCGTGCGCGATGGCGACCTGATCGAGCTCGACGTTCCGCAGCGGCGGCTCAACCTGCTGGTTTCCGACGCCGAACTGGCGGCACGCCGCGCGCGCTGGACCGCGCCGGCGCCGCGGTTCACGCGCGGCTTCGGCACGATCTACCTGAAACACGTCAGCCAGGCCGACAAGGGCTGCGACTTCGACTTCCTCGAGCCCGATCGCGTCGCGCCGGAAGGCGCGCCCGCCCGATCAGGCGGAGAACCCGAGATCCACTAGCGATCAAGGCCGCTCGAAGCGCCCGCTCCGTGCCGACGCGAACAGCGCCTCGATCGTCCGGATGTTGACGATCGCGTCGTCGAGCGCCGCGGCGTCGGGTTTCTGGTCGCGCACCGCGCGCGAGAACGCCTCGGCCTGGAGCTGGTACTGGTCGGCGGCATCCAGCGTGACCGTGCGTATCCCGGCGCCGTCGAGGCTGCTTGCGTCGTCGATCCGGTAGCGGCAGCCGCGGTCCGGCGGCGCGTTGAACGGTATCTCGATCTCGAGCCGGCCGCGCGTGCCGACAAGCTGGATGCGCTGGTAGGCGGCGGACTGCGTCGACACGGTGAACGCGAGCTGGCGTCCGGCGCCGAAATCGATCAGCGCACTCGCGGTGCGGTCGGTCTTGAACGCCGGATCGAGATCGATCGTCGCGATGACGCGCTCGGGATCGGCGGCGAAAAACCAGCGCCCGGCGACGATCGCGTAGCAACCGATGTCGTAGAGCGCGCCGCCGCCGATGTCGGCCATGTTGCGGATGTTGGCCGGATCGGTGTTGAAGTAGCTGAACGGCACGTGGATGAAGCGCAGCTCGCCGATCGCGCCGCCGCGCAGGTGTTCGCGCGCCGCGATCCACTGCGGGTGGAAGCGCACCATGAACGCCTCGCGGACGTGCAACTGGGTCGCATAGGGACGCAGCGCGTCGAGCTCGGCCGCGCGGATCGCCATCGGCTTTTCGCACAGGACGTGCTTGCCGGCCTGCAGCGCGGCGAGCGTCAGCGGCACGTGCAGGTGATTGGGCAGCGGGTTGTAGATCGCCTCGATCGTGCGGTCGGCGAGGAGTTCCTCGTAGGACCCGTAGGCCTTCGGGATGCCGAGCGCGGCGGCGGCCGCCTGGGCACGCGCCGCATCGCGCGAGGCGATCGCGGCCACCTCGAGCTGGCCGCTCTTCAGCATGCCGGGAACGACCTTCTGCGTCCCGATCTTGGCGGTGGATAGGATGCCCCAGCGTACCGGTGTCATGGTTCGTCTTCCTCGCGTGGTTGATGGATCGAAAGGCGCAGCAGCCGATGCGCGGCGCCCGGATTGATGCTGCCCTCGGGCGCGACGCCGCGCACGATGGCCGCGACCTGGGCCACGACCTCCATGGCCTGGTGCCCGGCCAGCGCGCGCCGACATGATTGTGCAGCGCGTCGGGCGGGTGGGCGAAAAAGCGTCTTGCCATCGTCAGCGCGCCGCTTCCGGCGCCGCGGCCGGCTCCGCATCGCGGCAGCGGGCGACCGAATCGCGTTCGACGAGGCGGGGCGGGAACAGGAACTCGCCGGTGGGGAGGCTCGGATCGGCGAGGCGGCCGACGATGCGTTCGACGATCGTGCGCGCCATCTCGCGCACCGGCAGTTCGACGCTGGTCAGCGCCGGGCTGACCAGCGTCGACAGGAACAGCCCGTCGATCCCGACGACCGAGACCGCGGCCGGGATCGCGATGCCGTACTCGCGCATTCCGGCCATCAGGCCGTAGGCGAGCATGTCGTTGAGCGCGACGATCCCGGTCGGTCGCTCCGCGTCGCCGGCGATGCGCGCAGCCTGTTCGCGGCCGACGTCGACCATCTCGGAGTCGCCGTAGTCCGCCCGCGCCGCGCAGTCGAGCACGCGGGCGCTCGCGCGCAGCCCCGCCTGCTCGGCCGCGGCCAGGAAGCCATCGATCTTCTCGCTGCGGCTCATCGTCTTGCCCGACGCGGTGACGAAAGCGAGGCGCCGGTGACCGTGCTCGATCAGGTGCGCGGCGGCAAGCCGCGCCGCCTCGAAGTTGTCGACCGACACGTGGTCGATGCCGGACCGTATCTCGGGCGTCGCGCGCCGGTCGTAGCTGACCATCACGAGTCCGTGCTCGACCGCGGACTCGAAGTGCCGCTCGTCGACCAGCGACGAGACCACGATGACGCCGCGCACGCCGTGCGCCAGCAGGTCGTCGAAGAAGCGCGTCTCCTTCAGCCGGTTGCGGTAGGTGTTGCCCAGCAGCACCCGCAGGCCGTGGCGCTCCTGCGCCGCGGTCTCGATCTCACGCGCGATGTAGCCGTACATCGGATTCGCGATCGACGGCACGAGCAGGCCGAGCATCGGGGTCCGGCCGGTCTTCAGCTGGCGCGCCGCGCGATTCGGACGGTAGTCGAGCGCCGCGATCGCCGCGCGCACGCGCGCCAGCGTGTCCTTGCCCATCCGACCGGTGCGACCGTTCAGCACGTTGGACACCGTGCTGATCGATACGCCGGCCTGGCGCGCGACATCCTGGATCGTGCTCATCGGGCCACCCTCTCACTGCGCTCGAGCGGCCACGAGCCCTTGGGGCGGCCCGCGGCGGCTAGCGGATCGCGCGCTCGCGTCCATAGAGAAGCAGCATCGCGATGATCACGAGGCCGTAGATCACGTGGCGCCCGAACTCCTCGATCTGCATCACCGACAGGATGGACTGCAGCAGCGTGATCAGGATCACGCCGGCGACGGTTCCCAGATAGCGGCCGCGACCGCCGAGGATCGACGTGCCGCCGAGCACGACCGCGGCGATCGCCGGCAGCAGGTAGGGATCGCCCATCGCCTGCGCGGCCTTGCTTGCATAGCCGGCCAGCAGCACGCCGCCGAAGGCGGACAGGCCGCCGGACAATGCGAAGGCGAGCATCACGACGCGCTGCGTGCGCACGCCGGACAGGTAGGCCGCGCGCTCGCGATTGCCGATCGCGTAGACCGCGCGGCCGAACGTCGTGCGCCCGAGCAGGAAGACCGCGGCGGTGCCGATCGCGGCCCAGATCAGCAGCGCATTCGGGATCCCGAACAGCAGATGGCCGGTGGCCATCGTGCGCATCGCCGCCGACGACGCGTCCTGCGGCGAGAAGCCGCCGGTGTGGACCACCATCAGGCCCTGCGCGACCGCGTTGACCGCCAGCGTGATGATCATCGACGGCACGCGCAGGTAGGCGACGCCGACGCCGCTGACCAGACCCAGCGCGACGCCGCACGCGACGCCGAATGGGATCGCGAGCAGCTCGCCGGCGGGACCCCAGCCGGTCGCCGCGGTCGACATCATGCCGCCGACCGCAACGACCCAGGGGACCGACAGGTCGATCTGGCCGAGCAGGATGACGATCATCATGCCGGTGGCGATCACGCCGAGGAAGGATGCGACCTTGAGCTGCTGCAGCAGGTACTCGGGCGACATGAAGCTGCGCGAATACAGGCTGCCGAGCAGCAGCAGCAGCAGGATGCAGCCGAACGCGGTCGCGATCGCCGGATCGGCGCGCCGGATCAGTGCCTGCGCGGTTGCGATCATCGCCGCGCGCTCAGCCGAAGAAATCCAGGCGATTGCGCACCCGGAACAGGCGGAAGGAACCCAGGCAGACGGCCACCAGCAGCACGACGCCCTGGAACAGCGGCTGCCACAGCGGTTCCAGGTTGAAGACGAACAGCAGGTCGCCGATCGTGCGGAACATCAGCGCGCCGAAGATCGCGCCGATCGCGCTGCCGCTGCCGCCGAACAGCGACACGCCGCCGAGCACGACCGCGGCGATCGAGTACAGCGTGTAGGTATTGCCGTTGGCGGCCGACGCTTCCCCGGAGTAGGTGATGAAGGTCACGAACAGGCCGGACAGCGAGGCAAGCAGGCCCGACAGCGCATAGGCGACGAACTTGGCCCGCTGCACCGGCACGCCGGACATGTACGCCGCGACCTCGGAGGACCCGACCGCGTACGCGGCGCGCCCGATCATCGAGCGGCGCCACGGGATCCAGACGATGACGACGACGGCCAGCAGCACCAGCAGGCTCGCGGGGACGCCGCCGGCGAGCTGTCCGGTCAGTGCGTCGGCGAGCGTGCCGTTGACGTCGCCGCCCGGCACCGGCCGCAGCGCGAGCGCGATGCCGTAGTAGACCGCCCCGGTCGCGATCGTCGTGACGATCGGCTGCAGCCGCCCGAAGATGATGATCGCGCCGTTGATCGCGCCGCAGGCCAGTCCGGTCAGCAGCACGCCCGCGACACCGAGCGCCGTGGTGCCGGCGCCGCCCACCGCGATATGCGATGCCAGGCAGTTGGCGAGCACCAGCACCATGCCCACCGACAGGTCGATGCCGGAGGTCAGGACCGCGAGCGTCTGGGCCATCGCCACCAGCGCCAGCAGCACGCCCTTGTTCGACGCAGTCGTCACGACGTTCGCGGTGAACCCCGCCGGGTGGTTGCCCGTGTAGATCGCGAACATCGCGACGAAGGCCAGCAGCGCGAGCAGCGTGTCGCGATGCTCGCGCAAGCCGTAGCGCCAGTCGGCGCCGCCTGCGGTCGTCGCGAAAGGCGTCGCTTTGTCGGGCAAAGTCATCGGGCTTCCCTCGCGCCGGGCGCGCGGGGCGCTGCACTTGGGGCAGCCCGGCGCGCCCATGCCGCCACCGTCGCCGCGGTGGCGGCGCCGGCCGGTTCGCCTTCGAGGTTCAGCGCGCTGCCGATCAGCGCGCGCTCGGTGATCTGCGCGCCGACGAGTTCGCGCTTGAGCGCGCCGTCGTACAGCACCAGCACGCGGTCGCAGCAGCCGATCAGTTCGTCGTAGTCGGTCGAGTAGAACAGGATCGCGGCGCCGTCGCGCGCGAGCGTTCGCAACAGCTGGTAGATCTCCTGCTTCGTGCCGACGTCGATGCCGCGCGTCGGGTCGTTGAGCAGGATGATCCGCGGCGCGGTCAACAGCCACTTGCCGATCACGACCTTCTGCTGGTTGCCGCCGGACAGCGATCCGACCGGAATCGCGGTCCCGTCGGTGCGGATCGCGAGCAGCTTGACGACGCGCTCGACCGCCGCACGCTCCGCCGCCCGATCGACGACGCCGAAGCGCGCGACGCTGCCGAGCGCGGCGAAGGACAGGTTGTCGCGCACCGACATCGGCAGCATCAGGCCCTCGGTCTTGCGGTCTTCGGGAATCAGCGCCATGCCGATCGCCGCGTCCTTGGCGGCATCCGGACCGGCAATCGTCACCGGCCGGCCGTCGATCCGCACCTCGCCGCCCAGCCCGCGCAGCACGCCGAACAGCGCGAGCAGCAGCTCGCGCTGGCCTTGCCCGTCGAGTCCGCCGAGACCGACGACCTCGCCGGCGCGCACGGCGAACGAGATGTCGCGCAGGCGGTCGGTCCAGCACAGGTGCCGCACCTCGAGCCGCGGCACGGCGTCGGCGGGCATCGCGGCGGGCTTCGGCGGAAACACGCCGCTGTAGGCGCGGCCGATCATCAGCTCGACGACCTCCTGGTCGGTCTTCGAGCCGGCCTCGTAGGTCGCGACGTTGCGCCCGTTGCAGAAGATCGTGCATTCGTCGGCGAGTTCGACGATCTCGTGCATCCGGTGCGAGATGTACACCAGCGCCAGGCCCTCGCGGCGCAGGCGCTTGAGCACGTCGTAGATCCGCGCCACGTCGGCCGCCGTCAGCGCCGAGGTCGCCTCGTCGAGTATCAGCACACGCGGCCGGCGCCCGAGCGCCTTCGCGATCTCGACCATCTGGCGGCGCGACAGCGACAGGTCGCGCACGAGCGCGAGCGGATGGATGTCCTCGGCGCCGGCGCGGGCCAGCGCCTCCTCGGCCATGCGCCGTTGCGCGCGGCGATCGATCAGCCCGAAGCGCCGCGGCGGATTGCTGATCGCGATGTTGTCGGCGACCGACAGGTGCGGAATCAGCGAGAGTTCCTGGAAGACGCAGACGATGCCCGCCTGGTTCGCGGCCGCCGGCGACGCGAAAAACCGCTGCACGCCGTCGAGGATCATCCGCCCATCGTCCGGCCGCACGACGCCGGCCATGATCTTGATCAGCGTCGACTTGCCCGCGCCGTTTTCACCGAGCACCGCATGAATACGCCCTGCGTCGACCGACAGCTCGGCGTCCTGCAAGGCGCGCACGCCGCCATAGCGCTTGGAGATACCCTCCAGGCGAAGCAAGGTCATCGTATTCCGTTCAGTTCAGTCTGGACAGCGTACGCAGCGCCGGGGCCGGCGGAAGCTCGAGGGGCGGCGGCGGCGGCTTGCGCGCCGCCGAAGCGGGCGCGGCCTGCCAGCCGCGCGGCCGCCC